>Ga0105048_10018036_pt1 | contig 10871 bp, 9 predicted proteins | sample MAT05_FD_78382 | JGI IMG/M metagenome (GOLD analysis project Ga0105048, IMG submission 78382) | Freshwater microbial communities from Lake Fryxell liftoff mats and glacier meltwater in Antarctica - MAT-05 | ecosystem: Environmental > Aquatic > Freshwater > Ice > Liftoff microbial mat | place...
CGTGGTCTTCGCCTTTTCGACGAGTGTGCCGACGATGCGTCGTTCAAGTTGGTTCAGCGCGGGCCAGGCAGCGGTGTCAGACATGGGGAGGAACCCTTCAACGGACGGTTAAAGATCAACTCATGCCAGGCCCGCAATCGGCCCAGCGCGAACGGCAGCAGCCGACCCTCGCGCATCCGGCGAAGCGCCTTGCCGGCCAGCACGGCCGCGTGGCGAACAACGTTCCTCGCTCGGGGCGATCGTGCCTGTTGCCGCCAGAACAGCCGTTCTTCGTTACACGATTGCTGCGTCAGCAATCGCCGCGATGTCGTGCCATGGCTGCAGCCGCCACGATGCCAGACGACCGAGTCGGGCACGTACGCGATCCGGTACCCGGCCGCGGTCAGCCGCAGCGATAGATCGACATCTTCGAAGTAGGCGTGGAAATGTTCGGGAAGCAGGCCCGTGCGGGCAAGGGCAGTTCGGCGAAGGAACACACTGGATCCACTGGCGGCAGGCACATCGCGAGGCCGCAACAGGTCGCCGTCGGGCCGTTCGCCGTGGCCGAGCTTGAACGCGAAGCCGCCGGAGTCGTAGCCGTCCCCGGCACTGTCGATGCGTGGGTCGGAGGTGCCCGGAATGCCGGCGAGTACCAGCGGGGCCACGGCACCGATGTGTTGTTCGTCAAAAGCAGCAAGTGCCGCATCGGCCCAGCCGGCGGTGACAATCGTGTCGTCATTCAGCAGTTCGATGATCGGCGCTCGAGTTAGCCGCAGCCCGGCGTTGACCGCATGGCAGAATCCGTGTGAAGTCGGCAGCCGCAGTGTTTCGACATCGGCGAAGCGTTGTGCAGTACGGGAGATGATGGAATCGCGGGAGCCATCGTCAACGACGATGATCTGCGTGCCGATCGGGCGATGGGCCAGCACGCTGGCCAGACAAGCGTGCAGCAGGTCAGCCCGCGACCGCGACGGAATGACGATCGACATCGGCGGCCCGGTCATGCCCGATCCTGAGCCCGGGCGGCTTCGCGCAGCAGACTCGCCGCCCGGGCGATCCGTTCGCGTGCATCGGCATCACGGCCGGCCAGCAGATCATCGAGCAACCGCGAAGTTTCCGCATGAACGCCGTTCGCCCGACCGCGCACGAAGGCCGACAGTCGGCGGACACCGGTTTCGAGCTTCATGATCCGGCCCAGCAGTTGTGCCTGCCAGCGTGGCCAGTATTTCATGGCGAACGACAGCAGGGCATGCCGGGTCATCATCCGCAGCGGCGGCGGAACGTCCCGGGCGTGCAATGGCGTATGGTGCGTCACGTCGAGCGTCGGCTCGAAGCGTACCTTCCAGCCCGCATCCGCCGCGCGTCGGCACAGATCGACATCTTCGTAGTAGAGGAAGAATCGCTCATCGAACCCGCCGATGGCGTCGAAGCAATCCCGGCGAATCAGGAGCGCGCAGCCGGTCGCCCACTCCACGCCGTTCGCGGCGTCGCCTTCCACGTTGCACTTGCGCCGAGCCCGTGGAAGCAACAGCCCCTTTAACGTACTCCCTAGCGTCGGTACCGTCCCGCACGATGGCTGCGTTGTACCATCGCTGTTGCGGATATGCAGGCCGACAATGCCGACCGTCGGATCCAGCCGCAACTGCTGAAAAGCGAACGCCTCGACGCGATCGAGGAAGTCCGGCGCGATCGAGACATCGGGATTCAGCAGCAGCACCCAAGCGCCCATGGCGACGCCGCGAGCCGCGTTGACGGCCTGCGCGAAGCCGCGGTTGTCGTCGAACTGCTTGAACGTGAGGCGCCTGGCCCGACGCAGCTTCGCCTGGAGCGGGTGCGCGGGGGAATCGTTATCGACGATGATGATCTCGGCATCGCGTTCAGCAATACACGTCGAACGCCGCAACGATCGTGCCAGCGCGGCCGTGTTCCGCCATTGGCAGTAGTTGACGATGACGACAGAGACCGTCGGCTTCGACAGCGGCATTGCCCGCAACACCGGCCGACGACGTGAAAACGAACGGGCCGTCGGCAATCCATTGATCGGGCGCGTTGTCGCAGTCACCGCGGCCATGAGGGATCCTTCCCCGGGGGTAATGCGGATACTCAGAAGCGGGCGCATTCTAGTCCAGCTCTGTCGGTTGACGCAATGCCGGTTCTTCAGGCACGCCGCCGTCGGTATCACATCGCGATTGATCAGCCGCCAAATTGGTGTAAATTGGGATTGAATGGACGATTCGCGAGGGGACGACAATGAACAGCTTAGCCTACAAACTTGCCCACAAGCGAATTCTGGCAGTACAAGAGATTGTCGATGATTGGGATCTCAATGTGGACCCTGCTCAGGTGGTATTCGAGGCAGAGCAATTGTTTCCCGAAGTAATCGATCTGCTTGCACCGACCCGTCGCGCCATTGCAGCGATCGGAGAAGAACCTGCCGGAGATTCATTCGACACCCATGTGCAGAGTGCCCATCAACTTGGCTGGCTGATGTCGAAAGCTCATGCGGTGTTTGAGAGCGCCGAAGGGGCCGTGGTCCAACTTCGTCGACGTGGCATCGAACTGAAATGCGGCGATCAACTCGAAGCAGCCTGCCGTGACCTCCAGATTCTCCGCGAACGCTTCAGCGGGCGCTGGATGTTACCCACCAAGCAGGCATGGGAAGAATCCGAACGGGCAATTGCCGAAGGACGATTTATCACTTTGTGAAGGATGCGAAAATGCCCGATCGCTATCGAATCATCATCACCGAACCGGTGATGATGCAGATCGACGGTCGGTCGCTTCCCAAATCGATTCCGGATGAACTGTTCCGCGGTCTCAAGGAACGACTGGCCGTAGACCCGGCCACTTACATCAAAAGGGCACGCTCGCCGTGGTTGCAGCTGTTGAACTTGTACTCGTGCAGTTTCGATGATCCGGATTCCGCCAGCATTCGCCATCTGTTTAACTTCAACGTTCGATACGGCGACGACGAGGAATCGATATACCTGACGCAGGGCGGTTATCAGCTGTTCAATTCTCGTCCCTCCTGATTCTCATTTTTCTTCTTGCGTCCCCTCCCGCGTAGGGCTAAGATTCTGGGCGTGGTCGAACCGATGACCACTCCTGCCGATATTCCCGCCGAACCGCGCTTTTCGACTGACCCGCCTCGGAGATCGCTGCCATGGAACAAAAGTACGAAGGGCTGCCGCGTGCCGAGTTGAAACTCGATGGCCGGAGAGTGACGCGTTCCGCCGTCGCCAACGATTGGGGCCTGCAACTGCTGTGGGTCATCTCCCGTGACGGCAAGCAGATCGCCACCGCGAACGCTCGTCCCGATGCCGGCTATGAACATCCCGACAAGATGCCCGGCAGCTACGAGATCGTGCTGCGCATGTGGAAGTACGTCGACTATAAGAAAGCGGCCGACGGCGAGTTCACCAACAGCAAGTTCATCGACGTCTCCAACAAAGTCACCTACCGCATCTGACCCCCGAGGCGTGCCATGTTGAACATCGGAAACGAGAAACTGCCGCTTTGCTCCGGGCATGGCCCCAGCCGGCGCAGCTTCCTTCAGGTGGGTTCCGCGGGACTGGTCGGGCTGTCGCTGCCGAACCTGCAGCGGGCCGAGGCCGCGGCCGCCAAGTTGGGCAAGAAAGACACGATCGGCAACTGCATCACCATCTTCCTCGTCGGTTCGCCCGGCCAGAACGACACCTGGGACATGAAGCCGGACGCCCCGGCCGAGATCCGCGGCAAGTTCAAGCCGACGGCCACCAACGTCAGCGGCATCCAGATCTGCGAGCATTTCCCGCTGATGGCCCGGATGATGGACAAGATCGCGCTGGTCCGCAGCTTGCACCACAAGACCGGTGCGACGCACGAGAACGGCCAACGCTGGATGATGACCGGGCACGACTTCAATGCCGACAGCGTCAAGCCGCACGTCGGCAGCATCGTGTCGCGCGTCTTCGGTTCGCGCGGCGACCTGCCCGCCAACGTCATCCTCCCCGGGCCGATCGGCAACACCGGGGCCGGCCCGCTGCACGGCCAGACCGCCGGGCACCTTGGCAGTGCGCATGAACCGTTCTTCCTGAACTCCGACCCGGCGCTGCCCAACTTCAAAGTCGTCGATCTCGAAGTGCCCAAGGGCGAATCGGCCAGCCGGCTCGATGCCCGCAAGAGGTTGCTGGAACAGGTTGACGAACTACAGCGCCGTACCGAGTCGCTCAGCACACAAATGCACGACGCCTCGTACGAACGCGCCTTCCGGCTGCTGACTTCTTCGGAGGCCAAGCGGGCGTTCGATCTTGATTCGGAGAAGGTCGAACAGCGCGACCGCTACGGACGCAACACCTTCGGGCAAAGCTGCCTGATGGCCCGCCGGCTGATCGAAGCGGGGGTACGCTATGTGACCGTCAATCACTTCGACACCGTCTTCGGCCAATCCTGCTGGGACATGCATGCCGACGGCGGCAGCCTGAACAACTCGTACCTCGACTACGAGCGCCATCTCTGTCCGCAGTTCGACTGGGCCTACACCGCGCTGCTGGAAGATCTGGACCAGCGGGGCCTGCTCGACAATACCGTCGTGGCGGTGGTCAGCGAGTTCGGCCGTACGCCGCGAATTAACGCCAAGGGCGGCCGCGACCACTACCCGAGCGCCTGGACGAACTTCCTCGCCGGCGGCCGAATCAAGGGCGGTCAGGTGATCGGCTCGACCGACAAGATTGGTTCCCGACCCAACGACTCCCCGGTGGAACCGCCGCAAATGATCGCGTCGATCTACAAAGCGATGGGTATCGACCTTGATACGACCATGATGCCCGGCCCCGGCGACCGCCCCGTGCGCCTCGTCGACGCGGAACCGATCGGGAAGTTGTTTACTTGATCACTGTCGATAAACCGCAATAAGCCCCGACGTGAGGGTTTCCGAACGTCGGGGATTGAAGATGAATATCACTATCCGAGTTGTGTCGCTGCTTGTTGTCGTTGCCGCGACGCGCGCCGCTGCCGCCGAACCCGAGATCCGCGCCCTCACCGTTCGCGGCCTGCAAGTTGGTGGCACGACCACACTGACCCTCGATGGCGATGGTCTCGGCAAAGAGCCGAAACTGCATCTGCCGTTTCCCGCGAAGGCTACGCTCAAAGCCCCCGCGACCGACAAGCAGGCTACCTTCGACGTCGCCCTCGGCAATGATGTCATCCCCGGCTACTACCACTTGCGCCTGATCACGGAGGGCGGCATCACGGCACCCGTCGTCGTCGCCGTCGATCGCCTGCCGCAGGTGCCGTTCGCACCGAAGATCGACGCGTTGCCGATCGCGCTGCACGGCACGCTAGCCGGTAGCAAACCGCTCGAAACGACCGTCACCGGCAAGGCCGGCCAGAAGCTGATGCTTGAAGTCGAGGCCCAGCGGCTGGGCAGCAAGCTGCGACCGGTGCTGCACCTGATCGGCCCGCGCAATCTGCAAGTGAGTTGGAGTTGGGGCGTCCCCCTCTTACAGGGCGACACCCGTCTCGAAGCAACCCTGCCCGAAGACGGCAGCTACCGCATCACACTGCACGATGCCGAGTACGCGGCCCCGGCTCCCGGTTACTTCCGGCTGCGTGTCGGCCAATGGGACTACGTTGATCGTACCTTCCCGCCCGTGATTACAACCGCGACGAAATCGGTCGAGTTGATCGGCAATCGCTCGACCGCCGTGAAGTTACCCGGCGGCAATCCCGGCCGCTGGTCGTCGACTGATTGGCCTGCCGACGGCAACTGGAGCGGCCCGCGCCCGGTCATGGAATTGTCGAATGGCATGGAAGTCGTCGAACAGGCGGAAGCCAAGCTGCCGCAGGAATTGCCCGCTGCGGCTGTGAGTGTCTCCGGTCGGCTGAGTGCCGCGTTTGAAGAAGATCGCTATCTCCTGCCGGTCACGCCCGGCAGCAAATGGCGCATCGAAGTCATGGCCGAGCGGCTTGGCTCACCAGCCGACCCGTCGCTGATCATCCGCAATGAAGCGGGGACCGACTTGCAGCGCGTGGAAGACGGCCCGGGGTCGCTCGACCCGCTCGTCGAGTACGCGGTGCCCGACAAAGTCACCGCGCTGGTGCTGGCCATCGCGGACACGCAGGGCAGGGGCAACCCGAAGGGGATTTATCGCGTCATCATCACACCGTTGACGGCCGGCGCGTCGCGCGGCGACTTCGAACTGACGACGACCACGGCCCGCGTCTTCCTGAACGGCCGAACCGTGCTGCCGATCCTGGCCGAACGAAAAGGGTACGATGGACCGATCACGCTGAAACTGCTCGGCCTGCCCGATGGCGTGAAGGCCGCGGGGCTGACGATTCCCGGCGGCGCGGACGGCACGCTGGTGACGCTGACCGGCAACGGCAAGCCGATCGACTTGTCGCTGATTCGAATTCTCGGCGAAGGAGAGGGCGGCCTTTCGGCCATCGTCGTGCAGAAGAACCACCCGATGGAACGCCTGCAACCGTGGCTGGCGACCGAGTTGGCGCTCGCCGGGCCGACAGCTGTTCCCGAATCGTTCGAAATCGCCTGGAAGCCGGGAAAAGCCGATGATTTCCTGCTGCCTGCCCGCAAGCTCGCGCTGCCCGTGACGCTGAAGAACATCGGCAAGCCGACTTCGGTGAAGCTGACACTGATCACCTCGCAGGGGCCGAAGTTTCAGGGAAACACCGCACAGATCGACGTCAACCGATCGCTGCGCATGGAGAAGGCGATCGAACTGCCGGCCACGGCCACCGAAGGCGAAGTCGTCGCCCTGATCCCCGGCGACCTGTCGAACGACAGCTACGACTTCTGCGTGAAGGCCGAGGCACTGGCGGCGGACAAGAAAACCGTGCTGGCGACCGCGTACACCGATGTCCGCCAGTTGCCGGTGAAACTGCCGATCGCGATCAGGCTCGACAGCGACAAGCCCGTTGAAGTGAAACCGGGCGGCACGATCGAGATCGCGGGCAGCATCGAACGCATCGACCCGATGGCCGGCGACGTGCTGTTCGCCATCACGGGATTGCCGACCGGGGCACGGCTGGAGCCATTGACCGTGAAGGCCGCCGACAAGGCGTTCAAGGTGAAGCTGACATTCCCGCCCGCCACGCCCCCCGGCAACCTGAAGGGCGTCAAATTAAGCGGCTCGATCCTGCCCGATGCCAAGCTTCCCCAGCAGCGCGTGCGCTCGCGCGAGATCGAACTGCCGCTGCGCGCGGTACAGGCGACGAAGAAGTAGATTTGTTACTGATCATCAGAATGCGAAAACCTGTCGATGTGGCCGGCTTTACCGTGGAGCACGCGTCCCGCGTGCTTGAATCAACGAAAACGCGAGACGCGTGCTCCACGATAATTGCCGCATCGATTTGATTGACTCGCTGGATCATTTTTACAGATGATTCAAATTTCCAACGAGGCATGTTTAATGCTATTTCCACGATCCCTCCTTTTGATCGCCGCCCTGCTGGCCGGCTCCTTCACCGCCTCCGCGTTCGAAGTTTCCCCGTCCGCGGTTGAACTGCGTCATCCGCGCCACCTGCAATCGGTGCAGGTGATGGAGACCGACAAGGCCGGGTACAGCATCGACCGTCGCGCGGATGCCGTGCTGACTCCCGCCGATCCGACGATCGTCACCATCGACGAGAACGGCCGACTCAAACCGCTGGCCGACGGAACGACGAAAGTGACCGTGAAGCTCGGCGGCGAGACGCGCACCATTGACGTCGCCGTGAAGATGCCCGAGCGCGACCCGGCCATCAGTTTCCGTCACGAAGTGATGCCGATGCTGACGCGCAACGGCTGCAACCAGGGGGCCTGTCACGGCTATTCGCTGGGCAAGAACGGTTTCAAACTCAGCCTGCGCGGCCAGGATGCCGATGCCGACTACCTGTCGATCTTTCGCGAATTCTCGTCCCGGCGATTAAACTTCCAGGATGCATCCAAGAGCATGCTGATCCAGAAAGCCCGCGGCGAAATCGCCCATGAAGGTGGCGCGAGACTGGCCCGCGGCTCGCTGGCCGACGACATCCTGCTGCGCTGGATCCGTGAGCGCGCCCCGCAGGACCTGAAGGACACACGCGAAGTGGTCCGCGTCACCCTGGTGCCGGACAAGCTCGTGCTGCGCCCGGGCCAGAAGCACCGGGTGCAGATGCTCGCTGAGTACAGCGATGGCACTCGCCGCGATGTGACGCCATTCGCCGTGCTGAGCGTGAACAATACGCAATTCGCGGACATCGACAGTGCAGGCGTCGTCACGGCCGCGGAACTCGGTGAAACAGTCGTCGTCGGCCGCTTCGAGCGCGTCTTCGCGGCCACCGGCATCACCGTGCTGAAGAGCGAAGGGGCGTTTACATCTGCGCCGGTTCCGGCCGACAGCATGGTCGATCGGCACGTGATCGAGAAACTGAACCGCCTGAAGATCGTTCCTTCACCGGTGGCCAAGGACGAGGAATTCTTGCGGCGTGTCTGTCTCGACGTGATCGGCGTGCAGCCCAAACCGGACGAGATTCGTGCATTCCTCGCGGACAAGTCACCCGACAAACGCATGAAGCTGATCGACAGTCTGTTCGAACGGCCCGAGTATGTCGATCACTGGTCGCTGAAGTGGGGCGACTTGTTGCAGAATTCCCGGAACACGGCGGGCATCGGCTCGGTCTACCAGTTCCGCGAGTTCCTGCGCGGGGCGATCGCATCGAACATGCCGATGGACGAATTCACTCGCAGGATCCTGACCGCGCGCGGCAGTCCCGCCGATGACCCGGCCGCGGTCTTCTTCGCCGCATCGAAGGATGTGAATGACACGGTCGAACGCGTCACGCAGGTCTTCTGCGGTGTGCGCATGCTCTGTGCCCGCTGCCACAGCCACCCGATGGAGAACTGGACCCAGGCGGACTACTACGGGCTCGCCTCATTCTTCAACCAGGTCGCCATGCGGCCCGACCCGCGCGCGACGGCTGCCCAGAACGTGAAGATGCTGCTCGTGAACCCCACGGCCGGCAACGCGCAGAACCCGCGCAGCGGCAAGTCCCAGCCGCCGCGCTTCCTGGGTGGCGACGAACCGACGCTGACGCCCAACACCGATCGTCGCCTCGCTTATGCCGCATGGCTGACGTCGCCGAAGAACCCGTTCTTCGCACGCGGCATCGTCAACCGCACCTGGAGCTACTTCTTCCACCGCGGCATCATCGACCCGGTCGACGACATCAGAAGTACGAACCCACCGATCAACCCCGCGCTGCTGGACGCGCTGACGGCCGACTTCATCGAACACAAGTTCGACATGCGGCACCTGATGAAACGCATCGCCAGTTCGCAGACGTACCAGCGAACGAGCATCGAGAATGAGTCGAACAAGTTCGATGAACAGAATTTCTCGCACTCGATCCCGCGCCGTGTCCCGGCCGAGGCGCTGCTCGATTCGCTGGTTCAGGCGACCGGCCTGCCCGAGCCGTTCAGCGGCATCCCAAGCGACTTTCGGGCCGCCCAGTTGCCTGATGGCAATGTCGACAACGCCTTCCTCAAACTGTTCGGCAAGCCCCAGCGCATGGATGCCTGCGAGTGCGAACGCGACAACGGCAGCAACATGCTGCAGGCGTTGCACTTCATCAACGGCAAAAGTATCCTGACACGTGTGCAGAACCCCCAGGCCCGCCCCGGCCTGCTGACGAAGCAGAAGATGACCGACGAACAACTGGTGACGGAAATCTATCTCTGGTCGCTGGCCCGGAACCCGACGGAGAGCGAAAAGAAAGTCGGCATCGACTTCCTCGCCGGCGGCGACAAAGTTGCCGCCCTGCAGGACCTGATGTGGGCCCTGCTTAACAGCAAGGATTTCCTGATGGTGCATTGAGGGGTTGCAACCGCTCCGCTGCGGGTCGCGGCCTCACGGGTTGCTTTGTTCGCGAACGGGAAAAATGGCAAGCATCGCCCTCACGATTCTCGGCACTTCCGTCACCGCGGATGACCCCGCGCTGCCGGAGCGTGCATCACTCGATCGCGTGCTGCCGCTGCTTTACGACCTCGACAATCGCGCAATCGATCTCGCCATCGCGCAGGTGGAACGGGCCGGGCAATCGATCTCATGCACAAAGGGTTGCTCGGCCTGTTGCCGGGCCCAACCGGTGCCGATCACGCCGCCGGAAGCGCTGGCGCTTGCCAAACTCGTTGATCGGCTGCCTGCGGAAAGGCAGGCGGAAGTCCGCACCCGATTCGCCCACGCCGTCGCCCGCATCGAACAAGCCGGCCAGAGGGCCCTGCTGCTTCGCGAGGAACCGATCACCTCGAAAGAACAGGCCCGCGCCGTCGCCCGGCAATACTTCGACCTGAAGATCGCCCGCCCCTTCCTCGAAGACGACGCCTGCGGCATCTACACCGACCGCCCGTTCGTCTGCCGGCAGTACCTGGTCACATCACCCGCCCATCTCTGCAATGATCCGTTTACGAATCCGGTCAAACCGATCGACGTCCCCCTGCGCCCCGCCAGCGCAATGCTCGACGTGGCCGAGCGCTACCTGGGCGGACCGCAACTGAGCGTGCCATTGACACTGGCGCTGGAGTTCAGCGCACGGCATATGCAGTCTCTTCAGCGCGAAGTGCCACTGCACGAAGTGGTGAGCGAGTTCGCGGCGGCGCTGGGTTGAGGGCGCGCTTGAAACTGCATTGCACGCGTTCACGAATCGCCGACTATAGCGAGATGACTTCAAGCAGTTGCTGGCCGAGTCGGAGAAGCGGGTGGAGTAGAAAGTAGCATCAACGCCACTGCCGCATGGCGAGCCGGTCATGGCCAGCCGATCTTGGCGAGCCGGTCTTGGCGAGCCGGTCCCCGTAAGGGGCCGGAGAAATCATGTTGAGTAAAGGATCCTCCGGCCCCTAACGGGGACCGGCTCGCCGCGTCCGGCTCGCCGCGTCC
>Ga0105048_10018037_pt1 | contig 10871 bp, 13 predicted proteins | sample MAT05_FD_78382 | JGI IMG/M metagenome (GOLD analysis project Ga0105048, IMG submission 78382) | Freshwater microbial communities from Lake Fryxell liftoff mats and glacier meltwater in Antarctica - MAT-05 | ecosystem: Environmental > Aquatic > Freshwater > Ice > Liftoff microbial mat | place...
GCGACGATGCGGGCGGCATCGCGATAGGCATTCCCCATGGCGTCGCCGATGAAGAGAATGAGATTGCGGCGTTGCGGGTTGAACGCCTGGACGCGGATTTGACGGATTTCGCGGAGTGGTGTCTGGTTGGAGCTTCGCCATTCGACGGCGAGTTCGGTGAGTGCCGGGGCGTCGAAGGAGAATAGATCGGCACGCCACACATAATCGCGGGAAGCATCACAGTCAAGGTCGGCGGGAGTGGCCTTGGAGAATCGGGCTGAGATGTCCATGCCGGAGGCTCTGACGGTTAGGACGCCGGCTTCGGGAAGATTTCGTCCTTCAACGACAAGGTCGATCTGCTGGCCGGCAAGTAGACGGGTTCGTTCCGGAAGGAGCAGCTTCAGGCCGGGCTGGGCGGTGAGGAGACGAGCGAAGGCGAGCAGGAGGAGGCAGAATCGCGGCATTTACGAATCGTCGCAATCGTCGATGAACGCTTCATGACATTGGAATGATTTTGGCTCCGGCGGTTGGGAGCGGCACGCCGTATTGGTGCGTTGACGCGATCCTCATCGTCTGTTAACACTGCCGGGCTATGCTGGCGGTTCGTATGAGAGTAGTGGCTTTGCAGTTCCTCGTTTTGGGCATGGTGTACGCGCAATCGCCCGCACTCAACACGCTCAATCGCAACAAGCCGGTCCTGGATGCGCATAACTGCTATCCCTATGCCGGCCAATGGAACGACCGGCTGGACCGCGCCTTACGCACCGGATACCCGGTGGGCATTGAGCAGGATCTCGCCTGGGGAACCGACAAGGCCTCCGGCAAGGGCCGCCCCGTTGTTTCTCACAGCAAGCAGACAACCGGCGATGAACCGGCTCTTCGCGATCACTTCTTTGAGCATGTGCGGCCTCTGGTGGAACAGGCGATTCGCGAGAACGATCGTTCGAAATGGCCACTAATCACCGTTCATTTTGATTTCAAGGACAACCGGCCGGAGTTGCATCGGGCCGTTTGGGATCTGCTGGGCGAATACGAAGGCTGGATTACCACGGCGCTCAAAACAGCCGGCCCACGCGCGCTTTCGCCTTTCGACGTACGACCGCTGCTCGTATTGACCGAAGACAATGACGCGCAGGAGGCAGTGTTCTTTCACTCCCTGCCCGACGGTGCGAAACTTCGCTTATTCGGTTCCGCGCATACCGCCGTGGCGCCGGCAAAAACCCGCGAAGATCGCATACACGCGGCCGCCACCGCGTCTCCCGAGATACTGCTCTCCGAAAAGCCCACCAATTATCGCCGCTGGTGGAACACATCCTGGTACATGGTGGAGGAAGGCGGGCAGGAGAAGGCCGGGGAGTGGACTCGCGCCGACAAGGCGCGACTGCGGGCGCTCGTCGATCATGCCCATCGAGAAGGCTTCTGGATTCGCATTTACACGCTCGACGGATTCACCGCCGCCGAGAACCGCGGTTGGGACCAGGGCTATAATTTCGGCTCGCGCGAAGCCGCGGCTTTTCGGTGGAAAGCGGCTGTGACCGCTGGCGTGAATCTAATCGCGACCGATCAATTTGAAGACCTGGCAGAAATTCTGCGGGAAACCAAAATCCAATAAAACAGGCAATTCTCTATTCCTGCCTGCTGTCCGCGGTGGTTTTGGCGCAAACGGACTCCGGCCCAATTCGCATCCTCCTCAGTGACGGCAGTTCCGCCGCAATCGCTGCCGCTAACGTCAAGCTCACCAACCTTTCCGCGGGCGTGGTAACTCGGCAGCAACTTCAACGCCTTCAATCCCACGGGCCTTGGCGCCGGGCTCTCCATTAACGGTGGCCAGATGGACGGCAACATCGTCACGATTGACGGCGTGAGCGCCGAAACAGTTCACGAGCTCGTTGTCCGCGATGGTGGCGCCACGCTTCGTTTCGTCGCCTATCCCGGACACCAGGGCAAGGCGCCCATCAACAACAGCCACCTCGTCATCACCCCGGAGTCCTTCACCGTCATGCCACCGGTGCTCAGTCCTCCGGCAACAGCGACTTGTCCGACTTCAACCGGATCGGCAATGGCGGCTTCCCCCACCACGTGAACGTTCTGGCGCCTAACTGCTGGACCATCGACATCCAGCGCATGGCCTGCGGCGTGAACCCGAAACTGATCCTTGCCGGGCACGAAAACGAAACGGCCCACACTGTCGACCACCGCGAAGATTACACGCAGACCTACAATGACATGTTTGGGTCGCCCTATCCGTTCATCGTAATGTCATGGGAAGAAGGGTACTCTGTCCATTAGGCCCCTTCGCATGCAATCTGTCGCCGCTGTGTTTCACGCCCCCGGTGAGCCGCTCCGTTTTGAGAGCTTGCCGCTACCGGAATTGGGCGTGGGGGAGGCGCTGGTTCGCATTCGTTGCGCCACGATATGCGGCAGCGATCTGCACACGCTATTTGGCCGGCGGGGGAGCCCGGCGCCGATTGTCTTAGGCCACGAGATGGTGGGCGATTTGTCCGCCGGAGAGGTCTGCGATTACTACGGTAGCCCGCTGGGGATAGGGGACCGCGTGACGTGGTCTATGGTGTGGAGCTGCCGGCATTGCTACTACTGCGATCGCGGGCTAGCTTCGAAGTGCGAGCGCCTCTTCAAGTTTGGGCATGAGCGAATGGGCGTGGGCCGCGACCTGACGGGGGCGTACGCGGAATATTGCCACTTGCCGGCGGGTACAGCGATATTTCGGGTTCCCGCGAATGTGCCGGACTCCATAGCGGCGCCGGCAAATTGCGCCACGGCCACCGTGGCGGCGGTGCTGCGGAACGCGGGCGCAGTGGCGGGACGGAACGTTTTAGTGATAGGCGCGGGGATGCTGGGTTTGACGGCATGCGCGATGGCGCGGGCGGAAGGCGCGGCTCAGGTGATCGCGGTAGAGCGGGATGAGCGGCGCCGGGCGTTGGCGGAACGATTCGGCGCCACGATAGCTTCGGCAACCGGCGAAGCGGCGTTCAGCGCGACGGGTGGCCGGGGCGTGGACATAGCTCTGGAGTTCGCGGGGACGCCGGAGGCCTGTGAGTCGGCGATTCCGCTGCTGCGCGCGGGCGGTCATCTGGTGATGGCCGGCGCCGTCTTTCCCTCGCGCCCAATGGCCCTGGCGGCGGAGGATGTTGTCCGGCGGATGCTGAAGCTGACGGGCGTCTACAACTACCAGCCGGAAGACCTCGGCCATGCATTACAGTTCCTTTCGCAAGTAAAGGACAGATATCCTTTTGACGAATTGATTGGCGCCCGGTTTTCGCTCGCCGGGATCAACACGGCGATTCAATTCGCCGAGAAAGAGAAACCGCCGCGCGTGGCGGTCATTCAAGGGTAATGTACATGGAAACAACAACCACGGGCGTGCGCGCCGTCATTTTCGATATTTCGGGAACTGTAATGGACTTCGGAAGCCGCGGGCCGGTCGCGGCATTTGTCGAGCTCTTCGGGCGTCACGGAGTGGCGATCACGGAGGCCGAGGCGCGGGCTCCGATGGGAAAGCACAAGCTGGATCACGTCTGGGCGTTGCTTACCAATCCCGAAGTAGCGGAGCGGTGGCGAGAGGCGCACGGAATCCTGCCGGACCGATTGACCCTCGATGCGCTGTACGCCGGATTTGGACCGCTACAGGTGGAGGTCCTGAAGAGCTACATGGATCTGCTGCCGGGCGTGGCGGAGGTAACGGGGGAGTTGCGCGCGCGGGGCATAAGGATTGGATCGACAACGGGCTTCGAGTCGGGAATGATGGGAGACCTGAAGGTCGCGGCGGCGGCGCAGGGGTATGTGCCGGAGTGTTGGGTGACACCGGACCTTACCGGCGGCGGGCGGCCGGCGCCGTGGATGATTTACTACGCGGCGCGGCAGTTGGGCGTGTATCCGTTGCGGACGTTCGTGAAGGTAGGCGATACGCCAGCCGATATTGGGGAAGCGTTGAACGCCGGGACGTGGGCGGTTTCCGTGGTGCGGACGGGGAATGAAATTGGACTATCGGAGAAGCAATTGGAGGAACTGCCGGAGGAGGAACGGACCGCACGCTTCCGGGTAGCCCGGGAAAAGTTTTTCGCTTTGGGCGCGCACTACGTCATCGATTCCGTCGCCGCCTTGTTACCGGTGATCGACGCGATCTCCGCGCGAATCGAACAGGGCGAGCGCCCGTGAAAAGGTGGTATTCATGCTGGATCGCGTAAGCGTGGTTGACGAAGTGATGGCGCTGTTGCAGGACTCGGGCGGCGAGGAGTATTTTGGCGAGCCGGTCACGAAGCTCCAGCACGCCGAACAGTGTGCATGGCATGCCGGACAGGCCGGGGCCGATGAGGAGCTAATCCTCGCGTCGCTGCTGCACGACATTGGCCACCTATTCGATGGCGCGGACACGATTCGCGATCATCGCGTAGGAGTCGTGAATCACGATGACATGGGTGCGGAGTGGCTTCTGGCGCGCGGGTTCTCCAAACGGCTGGCGAAGCTTGTTGGCGGCCATGTGGATGCGAAGCGGTACCTGACGGCGTCGAATACGGCGTACATGGAGCGTTTGTCTCCGGCGAGCGTCGAGACCCTCAAACTGCAGGGCGGCCCGATGAGCCAGGCCGATATGGAAGCATTTGCGGCGGAGCCGGAACTCCGGGATATGGTACGGTTGCGCAGTTGGGACGAGATGGCCAAGGATCCGGATTGGCAGGGTCCTGGGCTCGAATCCTACCGGGAGATGATGATCCGGCATCTCGATGGATAGTCCGAAATGACAGTTCCGTGTACACCGCGTCACTAGACGATCTATTTATCACGGCCGTCCCTTTTTGGCCTTCGATTTCATGAAGCTGCAACGGGCGGTTGTTATTGTACAGGGGCTTCCATGCCCTTTACACGACGAAGTTTTACTCAAGCAATATCCGCCACGGCCATCGCCGCTGTTAGCCGGCAAAGTGCCGGCGCGCAGCAAACCGGGATATTCCGCCATGGCGTGGCAAGCGGTGACCCGCTGCTTAACCGCGTCATTCTCTGGACTCGCGTCACCGTTCCCCTGGGCGAAGACTTAACGGTCGTCGAATGGACGATCGCTGAAGATGCGGCGATGCGGCAGGTCCAGCAGCGCGGCGTCACTTATACAAACGCCGGCTATGACTACACGGTGAAGGTCGATGTCGCGCGGCTGGATCCTGGCAAAACATACTATTACCAGTTTTCGGCGAAAGGTTCGCAGTCTCCAGTCGGCCGCACGAAGACGCTCCCCATCGGCGCCTTGAACCGTCTGCGTTTCGCCGTTGTTTCCTGTTCGAATTACCCCTACGGCTTCTTCAACTCCTATCGCCAGATTGCCGGCCGGGCCGATCTCGACTTTGTTACGCACCTCGGCGACTACATCTACGAGTACGGCAATAAAGAGTATGGCGACGGAACGGCCATTGGCCGCGTTCCATCGCCGGAAAAAGAAATTGTCACGCTCCAGGATTACCGGCAGCGCTACGCCCAGTACCGCAGTGACCCGGATCTGCAGGAAGCCCACCGTCAGCACCCATGGATCGTTGTTTGGGACGACCATGAATCGGCGAACGACGCCTGGGAATCGGGAGCGGAGAACCATTCACCGGCGACCGAAGGCGACTGGAATACGCGGCGCGCGGTGGCGACGCAAGCCTGGTTCGAATGGTTGCCGGTGCGGGAAAATCCGTTTCTCGGAGGGCAGATCTATCGTACATTTCCGTTCGGCGACCTGATGGACCTGGTGATGCTCGATACGCGCCTGGCGGGCCGGGCGCAGCAAGTGGCGCCCGCCAGTCCCGCGCTGTTCGATACCGGCCGGAGCCTGCTGGGGGCCGGACAGGAGGCGTGGTTTTTCCAGGAGTTGCTGGCTTCCCGTAACCGGGGCGCGCGCTGGCGCTTTGTAGGGCAGCAGGTGATGATGGGGCAGTTGTTGAACACCGATGGGTCGCCGTTCAATGCCGATCAATGGGACGGCTATCCGGTGGCCCGAGCCCGAGTTTTGAGTCATATCGGTTCGAGTCAGATTAACAATGTCGTTATCCTGACAGGCGATATTCATTCTTCGTGGGGCAACGAGATTACGGGCAATCCGTTCGTGCCTGGATATGCGGCGCAGGCCGTGGAGTTTGTATGCCCGGCAGTGACTTCGCCCGGCATTGACGACCGCGCCCAGGCGACCGGCCTGCAACTACAGATCGGCGCGACGCATCCGCACGTGAAGTACGTCGAGCTGTTCCGGCGGGGATACTTGTTGATCGACCTGACGCCGGAACGGGCGCAGGCGGAGTGGTATCACGTTCGGACGATCGTCGAGCGCACTCGCGACGAAGAGTTGGCGCGGGTTCTATATACGGCCGCGGGAGAGAGCAGGCTGCAGCCCGGCAGCGCGAGCGCCGCGGCGTCATCGGCGCCGCTCGCGCCGTAGCGGGAAAGCTAATTGGTCTCGCCGAGATCACGCGCGGTGAGCGTCTCGGCCAGCCCGAAGGAGAGCGTCATCCCGGAGCCGCTGGTGCCGGTTACCACGCGAACGCCCGGCTCCGGCTGCGCCGTGAAGTACGGCAAGGTGGGGTGCTTGGAGTAGACGCCGTACCAGCGTTCCTCGATGGCGGCGTTGGGGAAGCGCGCGAACGATTCGAGATAGCGGAGTATCAGTGCGTCGATCTCTTCGCGGTTAAAGATACTGACATCGAGTCCATACTCGTGCGAATCACCGATGATAATGGCATTGGCGGCGGTTGGCGACGCCATAACGTGGATGCCCCATCGGTCGTACTCGGGAAGTTCGGCGGCGATTCGCTGTTTAAGAGTTTCCAGGCTCGGGCAGATACGGAAGGAGGAGTAGAAGCGAAGCGTCAAACCCGCCGCGAGTGCGGGGCCCAAGCGCCAGCCCGCGGGCTGAGAAGCGGTCCGCATCATTTGCAGTTTGCAGCGGGTGAGCCCGCTGGCGGCGAAGATGCGCGGGTAAAGGGTTTCAAAGTCGTCGCCACTGCAGACGACGATGCGGTCCGCCTCGATTTGCCGCAAATCGGTAACGGCGGTGGAGAAGTGGAATGCGACGTCGAATTGCTCATTCAGGAATGCGGGCAAGGACGCGATGGTTAAAGGGGGATCCACCACGACTTCGTGTTCGCTAAAAAGCGCTCCGCGCAGGCCGGTGGTTTGGATAGCGGGACTTTTGGCGGCGGCGCTGGCGGCGTCAATCCACGTCGCGCGCAGCGGCTCGATAGCCGCGAACTCGCGGGCGACCGCTTCTTCGTCGGCGTGGTAAGCGAGATGGAGTGAGCCGTCGGGGAAATAAGGAAGCTTGGCAGCATCGAGAACCTCCAGCCACAATCGCCGGCTCAAGAGCGCCATCTCTGTCATTTCCCCGCCGGGCTGGCCGATGGGCCATAGCATTCCAAAGTTCCGGATGGAGGCGCCGGTCGCGCGCGGGGAGCGTTCGAACACTCGCACACGGTAGCCGCGTTTTGCGTATGCATAAGCGTGGGCGAGGCCGACAATACCGGCGCCTACAATCGAAACGGATTTCATCATCTTCTCCATTGTGTCGCCAGCGCGATGGCGCCGAGCACGGACGTCGCGCCGAGCGAATAGAACATGGCGTCCCAGCCATACTGGGCCGATACCAGCGCGACGAAGTAGGGCGACAGGACTTGCCCCACGGAGCCGACCCCGTTCACAAAACCGGCGGCGCGGGCCGTGGCTTCCGGGGCGACCGCCTCCTGGGTTCCGGAGCCGGCCATAAGCGTGTCCGGACCGAATGTGAAGGCTCCCAAAAGGGCAATAGCGGAAAGGTTGGCGGCTGGTCCCAGTCGGCTGAGCCAAGGATAGGCGGCGCAAATGACGGCAAGGCCGCCCATCATCACAGCTCCCACCGGGAAGCGTTTGCCGCGGGTGGCGTGTTCCGAAACATAGCCCGCCGCGAGCGCGCCGGCAAAGCCCACTCCTTCAAAGATGGAAGAAGTGTAGCCGGCCATGACGGGGGAGTAGAGGAGGCGTTCCGTCATGTACAGGGGAAGCCAGAAAAGAAAGGAGTAGCGGGACAGCTTGACGAAGAAGTACATGACGGCGATGGCGATGAGGGCGGGATTTAGCGGTAAGGGCCCGCGAGGTTCGGGGACGAGGCCCACAGTTTTGCGCTCTTGATTCTTTGAAAACAGGCCGAAGACGATGGCGATGCCGGCGAGAAAGATAGATGGCACCCAGGCGGCGCGGCGCCAATCGCCTTGCGTGGCGAAAGCGGCAAGATTCGTGGCCACGAACCCACCGACAACCAGATGCGTACCCCACCAAGCCATAATGACGCCGCGATTGGTTCGCGGAAACCATTCCCGCGACATCTTCATGACGCCAGGCCATCCCGAGGCTTGCATGAACCCGTTAGCGCCCTGCGACGCAGCCAGGGAGATGGATGACCCAGTGAGCGCGGACGCGATGGCGGAGCCGATGGCGCCGAAGGTGACCACGACGCGCGCTCCGAACCGGTCGGCCAATTGGCCCATCGCGAATTGGCCGATGGCGTACGCGGCACTGTAGATAAATAGCACGTGGGCCAGCGCCTCAGACGTGTAGCCCTGTTCCGTCTTCAGAAACGGCATTAGAACGCTGAAATTCTTGCGGCAAAGATAGTATCCGCAGTAGGCCAGCCACGTAAGACCAAAGATTCTGGGGAACACCGAATCTGGCTAGCATAGCCGTCGAAAGTGTCAGGAAGATGAACACATTCAACCGGCTCGCAAGGGAACAGAACCGTTTCAGTGCTTCGAAACGTTGGCACGGCCCTGGAGAATTGAGCTTCGAAGGTCCCAACCGCGGCCGAATTCATCCGCCTGTCATTCCAAGACAATGTAGAACAAGTAGCGTGGGGGATGGCGCTGTACTTTCTCTTACCGTTCTTAGTTGCGGGGATGATATCGGCCGCGACTGTGGGGACGACGGACCGGTTCATTCCTTTGGTGCACGATGGCGGCGGGTGGTCGACGCAGGTAACTGTGATCAACCTCTCGCGGAAGCCCGAGACAATCGTTCTCTCGTTCGTCCCGCCACGGGGTCTCTCCCAGGAATGGCGGCTGGGACTGAAGGTAACGAATGGTAAAGTAGCGGAGAATATTGTTGACGCGATCCTTGCGCCGGGAGCCGCAGCCGTTATCGACACCAGCGGTACTCCTGAAAACCTGACTCGCGGGTTCATCGAATTGTATGCGCTCGGAGAGCAGCCGTTCGGTGCATTCGCCACCTTGATACAACGCGATGGGAATCGGATCGTGCAGCGGATCCATGTGCCGTTGACGCCTGCGCACGACAGACGGTCGGTACTGCCGTTGGACTTGTCGGATGCGGCGGTGAGGGCGGAAATGGTTTGGGTAACGCTGACAACTAAGACGACCTTGGATCTCGAGTTTCGGAATCTCGCTGGGCAACTGGTTCGGACGGAGCAGGTTTACATGGACAATAAAGCCCAGGTGTTTGTGGATCTGCTGGAGAGCTTTCCGGAGTTGAAGGGTTTTCGGGGTACTATGCAGTGGACTGTTTCTTTTCCCGGGGCGGACCGCTATGAGGCACGATTCCTGGGTGGGTTGGGACTAATAGGGCGGGACGGTCAAGCTGTGGTCTCAACGGGGATGACTCTGGCGGCGGATCAGGCAACGTTCAGCCCGTATTGAGACTACCCAAGTAGGATGTTTGCGGTTCAGACCTGGGCGGCGCGCACCACCCGGCGTGGCCACACATTCGCCACGGGACAATCAACACAATTGCGAATATCGCAGGGGACGGTGGGTTCCGCGTAGATCCAACGTTATCCTTGACCGCCCTGTACCTCCAGGACGGCCAACAGGCGAAAGGTGAAGGACTCATTCGCCATCTGCTGGCGCCATCAGGACTCGTCGGAGGTTCACGCATGCGTGAAGCGCGCGACTGCGTGTCACCTCTTGCATGGACCTGAATCGATGAATCGGCCAAACCTCACCGCGGTGGAAGTATTTCCAGTACACGGCTTACAGTATGTTTTTCCGGCCGATCGTGGTCAACTCGCGCGGGGAGCCCCTGCCTCGTATGCAGCCGAACCGCTCCAGCGTATGATCGCGCCGGAAAACGAACCCATTCCCGTATGGCCGAGTGCGAGTGTTGCCGCACCGAAGAACTCTCGATTCCACGAGCTCCTAACTTTGGCGGACGCTCTCCGGAGCGGCCGTCCGCGTGAGCGCAAACTTGCCGGCCAGGCCCTCAACAATCGATTTCGGGCCATCCAATGACTGATCGCAATCGCGAGTTACCTGATAAGGGTAGCGGACTGCTTCACCCCTTGCTGGACGAGCTTGTTTTCGTTGGTGGCGCTGGACAGGTCTATTGGTTGCCGATTCCGCCGCCAGTGAACCGCGTGTCATGATCGACGGCGACGCAAATGCCAGGATGCTGTCCTATGCGGAATACGCCGCGTTTGGCGGCGTCACAATGTGGTGATATCTCAGCCGGAGGAGTCCGGCTGGTAACCTCTCGCTTCCTGGACTTTATCCTCTCACCCCCATCCGCGCTGTTGTTTTCCATCTGTTCCTGCTCTCCCGGACGGAATTCCGAACGAATGCGGTGTTTTTGTTTGAGGACCGCGACACCCTGCGTGTTCACTGGCTCTATGACTTTACGAAAGTCCAACTCATCCGGCCCAATGTGGCCGATACCGTTGCGGGGGAGGTCACTAGCGCCGACAATGGTGTTGTATTCGGTTCGTCCAGACACCAAGCGCGCCCGGGGTTTCACTGCACCTGTACCCGTTGACGGCGCGGGTGGGTGCCCTATTGAGGAGCCCGCCGCGATGACAATCTGACTCGCGCCGCCGTCGGGCAACTTCCGTCGATTCCCGGCGTCACTATCGCCGAAAGTGCTGACTTCTTACA
>Ga0105048_10018038_pt1 | contig 10871 bp, 6 predicted proteins | sample MAT05_FD_78382 | JGI IMG/M metagenome (GOLD analysis project Ga0105048, IMG submission 78382) | Freshwater microbial communities from Lake Fryxell liftoff mats and glacier meltwater in Antarctica - MAT-05 | ecosystem: Environmental > Aquatic > Freshwater > Ice > Liftoff microbial mat | place...
AATCACCTCGCCGAGCTCTGCCCAGCCCCAATCGCTGTGCCGATGCGCCGTCTGCGGTCGGCAGAGTTCATGGATTGATCCTTTCCCAATCGGCCCGCACCGATACCGGTCGGCCCGGCGTTCTAAAAAATACGTTTTTAGATGATCGCTAACAGGTGGTGGTTCGGGTAAGCCCGGTGCCGACATGCAGAGCGGTTACGGTTGCGCTGGCAATAGCGCCATCAGATTGGTCCGTAACCAAGCCATGCGGCGTGCCGGTGGTCTGGGCGTCGGCCAGCATCGCCACGCAGGCGAGCAGGAACAGCGAACGGAGTGTTCTCATGCGATACCCTTTCGTGGATCTGGGATCCATTCGAGAAATGGTAGAACCACTACAGAATCGTGTCAAGCCACCTTTTGCATTGTCCCTTTGACTGCCTCACAAAGTGGAGGTACCGTTTAGATGTCAGACTGAGAGTTGCAGGAGAATCGGAACCTTGCCCACCAAAACCCTAGCGACGAGACAGAAAGGCTTGGCAACCGCCAGTAAATCCCGCGCCTCGCGCCTTGCCCAGACTCTTCCGCTGGAGTATCGCAACGAAGACGTTACCTCGAAGCTGATCGGCCAGTTTCGAGAGATGATTGCGGACCGGACGCTGCTGCCCGGCACTCGCCTTCCCGCCGAAAGGGACTTGGCTCGCAGTTTCTCGGTAAGCCGGAACTCTGTTCGCCAGGCACTTAAGGTGCTGGAAATCATGGGCGTGGTGAGGCAGAAAATGGGGTCGGGAACCTACCTCAACGAAGACGCGACCTCCATTCTCACGGAGGCATTTCGCTTCTTAGTATTGATGGATTCAATCTCTCATGAAGAGCTCTATCAAACGCGATTGATGATGGAACCCGAGTTGGCAGCCTGCGCGGCCGAAAGGGCAACGCTCGAGCACCTGCGGCATATCTCGCGGACCATTGAGGCAATGAAGGAAGCCGGCAGCGACTTCCCGGGCGTGATCGAAGCCGACGTGGAGTTCCATAACCGTATCTTCGAGGCGGCGGGCAGCCGCGTCTGCCAAGCCGTGTTCACCGTTCTGCATCGCGCGTTACTGCAGAGCGTCGCCATCACCTCCCGCAAAGTGAACGTCTCTCATACGCTCCGCTTTCACCAGGAGATCTTTCAAGCCATTTATGATCGTGCCCCGGAGCGGGCGCGTCAAGCCATGCGGGAGCACATCGAAGACGCCCGGGCGGTGATGCGCCGTTCTCAATCCAAGACGCGAGCATCCTGAGGAGACAGGCGAATGGTTCGATTATTTATCATTGCGATGACCACGGCCGCGCTCGCGGCGCAGGATCAGAAAATTGAGTTCTTCGAGAAGCAGGTTCGCCCGATTCTCGTCACGCAGTGTTACGCCTGCCACGGGCCGAAGGCGAAGATCGCTCAGGGCGGACTGCGGGTCGACAACCGCGACGCATTGCTGCGCGGCGGGCACTCGGGCGCCGCCGTTGTGCCAGGCAAGCCAGAGGAGAGCCGGCTGATTCAGGCGGTCCGCCACGCCGTCAAGCCCGCGATGCCTCCATGGGGCAAGCTGAAGCCTGAGCAGATCGCCGCGCTGGAGCAATGGGTCGCGCAGGGCGCTCCGTGGCCTGATGAACCGGTTCCGATCTCAGTCGTACCGCCCCCGCCTGGCGGCCCAGACCGGCAAGCGCATTGGGCCTGGCAACCGGTGCGCAATCCCGCGCCACCCTCAGGCGGTGCGGAACTCAGCGAAATCGACCGCTTCCTGCACCGGGGCCTGGAGAAGAAAAGACTAAACGCGAACCCTTCCGCCGACCCGGCCACGCTGCTGCGCAGAGTCCAGCTCGATCTCACGGGACTGCCGCCCAGTCGCGAAGCTATGTTGGCATTTGTAGCCGATCCCTCTCCGACCGCCTACGCCAGGGTAGTCGATCAACTCCTCGCGTCGCCAGAATTCGGCGAACGTTGGGGCCGGCATTGGCTCGACATCACCTATTACGGCGACACGCTGGACGCGGCGATTCCGGCCACGCAGGCTTGGCGTTATCGCGACTACGTCATCCAGTCCTACAACAGCGACAAGCCCATCAACCGTTTCATCCGCGAACAGATCGCCGGCGATCTGCTGCCCCATCAGAACGGACAGGAGCAGCGGGAGCAGATCATCGCCACCGGCTACCTGGCGCTGGGCCCTTGGCCATTGGTGCAGGCCGACAAAGAACAGTTGCGTATGGACGTGATCGATCTGCAGATCGACGCCATCGGCAAAGGGCTGCTCGGGCTCACGGTGAGTTGCGCCCGGTGCCACGATCACAAGTTCGATCCGGTTGCGCAGAAGGAGTATTTTGGGCTGGCGGGGATCCTGGGTAGCACGCGCACCATCGACGGGAAGGTCCGCGAGGCAGGCGTCTTCAGCGACGTGCGGAAACGGCGGCTGTTCGAAACGCCTGAGGAGATCGGGCAGCGCGAGCAGCGGTCGAAGGTGTACGCCGAGGAGAGCTCCGCGCTGGATGCGCGGATCCAGAAACTCGAGGCCGAACTCGCCGGTCTGGCGAAAGACGCGCCCAAGGGGGAGCGCGCCGCGCTGGACGCGCGCCTGACGACGCTGGGCCGCCAGAAGTTGTTGGTCGCCTTCAACCAGCCCCAACCGCCGTCGGCCCACGCCGTCGATGACGTCGAAGCACCCTCCGATTGCAAAATCAACATCCGCGGCAATGCGCATCAGCTGGCGGAGGTCACTCCGCGTACTTTCGTCCAGGTGGCCATGTTCGGTTCCGGCGTACCCCAGTGGCAAGGCAGCGGACGATTGGAGCTGGCCAATTGGATCGCCGACGATCGCAATCCTCTCACGGCCCGCGTGTACGTCAACCGCGTTTGGCAACATCTTTTCGGTGTGGGCATAGTCAAGAGCGCCGACAACTTCGGTCTGCGTGGCGACCTGCCGGCGCAGCCGGATTTGCTCGACCATCTGGCCACTAACTTCATGCGAAACGGATGGTCCACCAAGCAACTGGTGCGGCGCCTTGTGTTGACCCGCGCTTATCAGATGTCCTCCGCGGCCAACGCGCAGGCCGAGGAGGTCGATCCGGAAAACCGGCTGCTATCGCGGATGAATCGCCGTCGCCTGGACGCCGAAAGCATTCGCGACGGTATCTTGCTGCTCGCCGGCCGGCTCGATCATAAACAAGGCGGACCAACCCTGCCCACCCATTCGCTGGACTCGTTCAGTCCGGAGGGCGGCAAGGTGAACCCGCCCACCATGCGAGTCGCAGGCCCGTTGCCGGAAAACGTTCGTCACCGTCGGACCCTCTACCTTCCGGTGTATCGCGGATCGCCGGTGCTGGAGCTCGACCTCATGAGTCTGTTCGATGCCGCCGGCAATGCGCAGGTCACGGCGACGCGGAATAGCGCCGTGGTTCCCACGCAGGCCTTGTATCTGATGAACTCGCCCTGGGTCCGCGAGCAGGCGCAGTATCTGGCCAGGCACGCGCCGGGCGACATGGCCTTCTTGGGCCGGCAGCGCGTGCGCTGGCTGATCGAGACGATCTATGGCCGGCCGGCACGGGACAAGGAACTCGACCGGGCGCTCGATTTCGTGGCCGAACTCGAGCAGTCGCTCAAGAAGGGGCCGGATACTTCGGCCGAAGCCTGGACTCATCTGATCCAGTCGTTGCTGATCTCGAACGAATTTCTATTTCGGAGCTAATACCCATGGATCGACGTCACGCCTCCTTCCCGCTTTCCCGCCGCCGCTGGCTCGAACAATCCGCGCTCGGCTTCGGCTCACTTGCCCTGGCCGGACTTTCCGCGCCGCCACTCTTCAGTGCCACTTCAGACGTGAACCCGCTCGCGCCCAAGGCCCCTCATCATGCCGCCAAGGCAAAGCGAGTCATCTTTCTCTTCATGCAGGGCGGGCCATCGCAGATGGACCTTTTTGACTTCAAGCCGAAGCTGAAAGAACTCAGCGGTCAGCCGTTGCCGTTCAATCTCCCCTCCAACTACGAGGCTCCCGGTCTGCAGAAGACGAAGCTCATGGCGCCGATCTCGCCGTTCCGGCACGCAGGGCAATCGGGGCTCTACATGTCGGAGTGGCTGCCCGAGATGGCCAAGGTTGCCGATGAGCTTTGCGTGCTGAGGGCCGTCCACGTGGATGCCGAAGCGCACGCGCTGGCGGTCCGGCAGATGCACACCGGCCACACCGTGCAAGTCCGGCCCGCGATGGGTTCTTGGGTGCTCTACGGACTCGGTACGGAGAACCAGAACATGCCGGGCTACATCACGCTTCGCCAGACGGTAACTGGCGACGGAGGCAGCCCGCGCAACTTCTCGAGCGCGTTTCTGCCGGTTGTCTACCAGGGTACGCCCGTTGGGAGTCCCGACCCCTCCGATCCGCCCGTCATCCGGCACACCGCGCGTCCCGGCTCCGATACTCCAGCGCAGCGCCGGCAGTTAAATTTCATTCAGGCGCTGAATGAAGATCACCTCACCCGCCAGGGCCATGACGCGGACATGCGCGGCATGATGCAAGCCTATGAACTGGCCTTCCGGATGCAAATGGAAGCTCCCGGCCTCATGGACCTGGCCAAGGAATCCAAGGCGACGCTTGATGCCTACGGAGTGAACGACCCCGAGACCACCGGCATCGGCACCCAGTGCCTACTCGCGCGCCGCATGGTGGAAGCGGGAGTGCGCTTCGTACAGGTCAACGATGGCGGCTGGGATCACCACGCCTCCATTCGCAGCGGCTTGCCGAAGAAGTGCAAGAACGTGGACAAGCCCGTGACGGCGCTGATTCGCGATCTGAAGGAACGAGGGCTGCTGAACGACACGCTGGTGATCTGGGGGGGCGAGTTTGGACGAACGCCGTTCGATCAGGATCTTTCCCTCGGCACCGATGGCGAGCAGACCCGCGGACGCGAGCACAACCCGCACGGCTTTACGATGTGGATGGCAGGCGGAGGCGTCAAACCGGGCTTTGTGTACGGCGAAACCGACGATTTCGCCTACTACGGAGTGGACGGCAAGATCCACCTGCACGATCTCCACGCCACGATTCTTCACCTGCTGGGCCTGGATCACGAGCGGCTCACGCACCGCTATGCGGGCCGCGACTTTCGCCTCACCGATGTCTACGGGCGAGTAGTGCGGGAAATCCTGGCATGAGTTCCTGGCGAAGCCTTCTGTTGGTGGCTCTGATCGCGTCGGCCAGCGTTGCCGAGCCAGCCAAGTCCACGGTCGCGGCGCCCATGCGCGATGGCGTCCGCCTGCGCGCTGACCTGTATGTGCCGGAATCGGGTCGCCCGTGGCCGGTCCTCGTGCATCGGACTCCTTATGATCGGAAGCGCACGGAAGCAACTGCCCTGCGTTATGAGGCGGCCGGATTGGCACCCACCGCGATCGCCTTTCAGACCGGGCGCCGCGTTGGCGTGATGGTGGCCCCTTCCATGTTCCCGCTCTATGCCGTGAACCGGAACACAGGCGAAGATGTCGACGACTCGGCGGTAAACCGGATAGCCGTGCAGAAGATTTTCGCCGCTTCTCGCGTCTCGTTGCCGGTGGCCACGCCCTGACCGGATCATTGCGATCCAGATCTTCAAATTTTCGGGGACCATAAAGAATCACAAGCGTACGAGACCTAGCAACCCGAAAGTGCCGTGCCGGCAACTGGTACAGCTCAGCAGACTGCGCCACTCGATCGATGCCGCCGCTTTTCTCCGCGCAGATCCCCATTCGCCGCATGAGACTAGCCAATCGCTCCTTCCGGGATTGGTCGCCGTCGATAAACCGTTCTACAGGGACGACTGGCTCGCCCGGATTCGACATTTCCAGACGATTCGAATAAATCTCAATCATCACCGAGGTTCCGCCCGCTGACAGATCTTGAACGCGAACTTGCATTCATCAACGAGGGCCAAGCAGGACTAGTTAGCAAAAAAGGCCGCTAAGGAATCTCCGGGCGCCATCAGGTGGGTTGATTGAGAGCGGTCCCATATGCTCGCCGTGAGCGCTCGGCGGAAAGGTGTAGAGATCCTCAATCGGGCGGGCGTTTGGGTTGCGGAATGTTTGGCGGACCCGTACACGCGCCACCGGTCCTTGCACTTCGGCAGTCGCGGCGGTCTTCTCCAGCGGGCAGGGTTGATCGAGTTGCCGGTTCTTATCGAGCCGGGCGAGCCTGCCGGCCGGCGTCTTGGCGGCCGGCAGGGGTTCTGGTTTCCATAGGCCGAGAGCGGTCAGGCCGAATGCGCATAACAAGGTGGTTCTGTTTAGTTTTAATCTTTATTGGCCGTTTCCCCTTTGCAGAGGAAATCACGCCGGAAGCCAAACCATTTCAGCGAGGTTACGGAAACTGGCTTGGGATTCGGAAAAACGAAAAATAGATCGTAGGAAAACGTTCCGAGCCAGGCTTTTGTTCATCCGTTCCGCTCTTATCCCCTGGAAAGCTGCTAAAATCAAGCGTTCCCTCCCGCCGCAATTTACTGTCCGCACCGTTGCCGAACGTGTGCAAGAACTGAGATCTTGTCATGAACTCGACTTCCCGAGCCGCCCTCGTCCTGCTGCTGACGGCCTGCACAATAAATGCGACGCCCATCCCGGGCAAGTTCTACAGTTACGACATCGTCGCCAAGAACGGCCAGCTCGGCCTCACCGGCATGGGGCTGCAGCCTTCCATTAATGACTACGGCCAGATTGCCTTCGTCGGCCAGAGCGGCGGCGGGGAGTCGATCTGGGTGGGCGATGGCGTTAGCGCGCCGCGCAACATCAATCCGGGTTTCCTCAACCCTGGCCGCATCTTCTTCGGCGCGGGGCTCCAAATCAACAATCTTAATAAGGTGGCTGCGCAGGAGCGTCTTGTGGGGAACTCCGTGCCGACCTCCAGTCTCCGCATCTGGGATGCCAGCGCCACGGATTCTTTCGTATACGTCGCTCGCGCCGGCCTGGGCCAAACGTATGACGCGATCTTCGGCTTCGCCAGTCTCAACGCGACCGGTGAGGCCGCCTCGGGCGCGCTGATTGGCGTGCAGCGTTACGCCGTGAAAGGCACCGCGACGCCTCCGGTGCAGTTCCCGCTTACCGGAGGGTCTCCACAACCGATGATTGCTGACGACGGGCGCGTGGTCATTCGCACCGGCACCTCGCCCGCGAACTATCGGATTGCGCTTCTGGAGCCAAGTCTAGGTACCTCTACGACAATCGCCGATGCCGGCTTGTTCAGTTCTCTTGACAATGCGCCGGGCATTAGCGATGACGGGCGCATTGTGGCCTTTGTTGGCACTCTTAGCTCTCCCGGCGCCCTCTTGTTCGGCACAGCCGCCGGCCCTGGCGTCTTCGCGAGCATTGACGAGGGGGGCGGTACCCGAAAGATCATTAGAATTACCGGCCGCCAAGTGGAAAACGTCCCCGCCACCGGCGGCAACAATGATGGCGCGTGCGATCTGGGCGAGACCTGCTTCCCAGCCGCCGAACTTGGTTACAACGATAGCGATGCCGCCATCACCTTCGCCTCGTACGCGGCCGATATGCGGCTGTCCGTGTCCAATATTGATTTTGGAGACCCCGGCATCGACGACGACACGTTCCGCATTTCGTTCATGGCCACGCCGTCCAGTGCCAGCCGCACGAATCCGGCGGCGGGTGGAATGCCGCTGCTGTTCTCCAATCGACTGGGGCTATGGACCATTCGGGTGGACGTCAACAAGGCGCTGGAGGCGCCAGCCACCAGAGTGTACAACCCCCAAACCGCGATTCCTGTCGCCCAAGTTGGCGATAAGATCGAGGGGGCGACAATCACCTCATTGAGTGTGGGATTCTCCATCGGCCAAGCGGCGAAGAACGAAGCGAGCCTGGCCGGCTTTCGCACCATGCGCCGCGGCGACCACCGCGTGGCGTTCTGGGCGGACACCACGGCCGGAAACGTCATCATTCGGGCCAACCACGTTGATTCTGATTACGATGGATTACTAGATTCTTGGGAAGCCATCGGGATCGACATGGATCAGGACGGCGTTGCGGACCTGAACTTGGCCGCCATGGGCGCTAATCCCAATAAGCGGGACCTGTTTCTGCAGATCGATTTCCTTGCCGATGGTCCAAATTTTAAGTTCGAGGTAGCGCCCGGAGTGACCAACCCGATTCCAGGCACCGCTGCCCGGTCCGAACTCGAGGCGTTGTTCCGTAACGCGCCCGCATTGATCGGCGCCCAATATGGGCTCCGTGCCGATGGCGCAGGCCCGGCCGATATTGCCGCTGAAATCGTCCTTCACGTAGATGCCGGAAGCGGGAGTACGTTAGGCGTTCCCATGTCCCTTAACCTTGGTTCCGCGGCTCCGCGCGGCGGGAATAAGATCGGGATGCCAGGGGATCCCTTCACGTATCCGGAACTGTTGTATTTCGGTGCGCCGATCAACGTGACTATTCCCGGCTTGAACGTCCGATCCTTTCAGGAGGCGAAGGCCACCACTTTCAACTATGTAGAAAAGAAGGCGCGGGAACTCGCCTTCCATTACTCGATCATGGGCTTTTTTCAAGAAATTGCTCGAAACATCACCACAAACGCGCCGCTTGTGATGACAAACGTTCCCACCGGCTTCAGCAACATCTTAAAGCCGGACGGATCCACCCCCTTTCCCCGTTTTTCAACCGGCGATTTCCTAAAGATCACGTCCGGCACGGGCGCCGGTCAAGTGCTGCGAATTGCGGGAACTGGTGTAGCGGATCCGCTAACGGTCGCCACGACGTCGGGATTCTTCTCGGCTCCAGACGCGACCAGCAAGTTCGTCATTCTTGACGGGTCGACCGGCGTCGCCGAGGTGGATTGGTATGCCGCGCCGAACAACAACCCGCTGCCGGGAAACGATTTCATCATTTCACTTGGGGGATTCGGTCTTGGCTCGAACAACCTGCTGTCCAACCCCTGCCAACAGTCGCGCACCATCGCCCATGAAATGGGCCACACGTTGGGCTTGCGCCATGGCGGCACCGATCACAACGCATATAAAGGATTGCTGTATCTCAGTATGATGAGCTACTCGCACACTTTGCAATGTACGCCGCGTTCCATCGTCCAGGGCTATTCTGGCCTGCTTGACCTTACATTCAGCGATCTCACCAACTTGCGCATGGATTTTGTGAACTCGCAGATCCATCTGGGAAGCTCGCTCGGAAAGGGCTTCGGTGCGGGCTCGCCGTTTGAACTCGCCGGTACCCCGAAAGAACCGAACATTGCGGATTGGGAACTGTTGAATGGACCTATCGATCTTGTGGCCCCGGCAGTCTCCATCACCGGCCCCTCGTCATTTGCTTCTGGCGCCACGGCGATCCTGCAGATCGCCGCCACGGATGCTGGCGGAGTCGGCATGGTTACCGCGTCGTTCGACGTCAACGGCAACGGCACGCTCGAAGGCTCCGAAACCGTCACTGCTACCCTCACCGGCGCCGGTACCTATCAAGCCAATTTTGGCCCGGTCTCCGGTTCGAATGGAGTCCGCGAAGCCACCGCTTATGGCATGGACACATCGATGAATGCCACCATGGCAAAGGCCAACATCACCATCGGCACAGTCGCCGCGCCGGATCTGGCGATGGCTCTGACCGGCTCCACCGCCGGTAGCATCGGCGTGAGCGCGAACTATACCGCCACTGTCAGCAACATCGGCGCTGCTGCTGCTAGTGCCGTGGTGGCCACGATCACGCTGCCAGCCGGAGTCGCCACCGTTATCGCCACGCCGGCCCAGGGCGCCTGCGCCACCGGCATCCCGGTCGTCTGTACCCTCGGAACCATCGCCAACGGCGCCGCTGCCACCATCACGCTTGCGTTGACGCCCACCATGGCGTCGACGATCGCATTGAGCGCCTCTGTCGCCAGTACACCGGCCGATGCCAATACCGCCAACAACGCGGCCGCGCTTTCGATCATCGTGTCAACGGCGGCGGAACTGTCGATCGCCCTGTCGACCACCGGCGCCGCGGTCGCCTCGCAGAACTTCACCTACCAGATGGTAGTCGCCAACGCCGGGCCTTCACCGGCGAGCACCGTCTCGGCCACTCTAACTCTCCCGGCGGGCGTCACCTTTGTCTCCCGCTCGGCGGCTTGCACGGGAACCGGCCCGGTGGTCTGCGATGGCGGGTCCTTGGCGTCTGGCGCGACCACGACGTTCCAGGTTGTTGTCACCGCGCCTGCGTCGGGTACCCTGAACAGCACCGCCAGCGTTGCGTCGGCCACGGCCGATCCGAACACGGCGAACAACTCGGCCTTACTCGCCACGGTGATCGGCGCGGCGCTGTCGGCTGACCTTTCGGTGGCGCTATCGACGACGGGCTCGGCGGTGGCCGGAGAGAACCTGACCTACCAACTCGCTGTCACCAACGGCGGACCTTCGGCCGCCACCGGCGTCACAGCGACGTTCATGCTGCCGGCCGGCGTGACGCTGGTCTCCTCCACCTGCACCGGGACCGGACCGCTGACCTGCTCGGCCGCATCGTTGGCCAACGGCGCGGCGGCGACGTTCCAAGCGGTCGTCACACCGACGGCTGCAGGCACGCTGAACAGTTCGGTGACCGTGACCGGCGCCCCCTCGGATCCGAACACGGCGAACAACAGCGCTTCGCTGGCTACTGTCATCGGCGCGGCGCCGTCGGCGGACCTTTCGGTGGCGCTATCGACCACTGGCTCGACGGTGGTCGGCCAAAACCTGACCTACCAAGTCGTCGTCACCAACGGCGGACCTTCGGCCGCTACCGGCGTCACAGCGACATTCACGCTGCCGGCCGGCGTGACGCTATTCTCCTCCACCTGCACCGGGACCGGACCGCTGAACTGCTCGGCCGCATCGTTAGCCAACGGCGCGGTGGCGACGTTCCAAGCGGTCGTCACACCGACGGC
>Ga0105048_10018039_pt1 | contig 10871 bp, 11 predicted proteins | sample MAT05_FD_78382 | JGI IMG/M metagenome (GOLD analysis project Ga0105048, IMG submission 78382) | Freshwater microbial communities from Lake Fryxell liftoff mats and glacier meltwater in Antarctica - MAT-05 | ecosystem: Environmental > Aquatic > Freshwater > Ice > Liftoff microbial mat | place...
CTGGAACCGCACGCTGAACTGGACGATGCTGCGCGAAGCGCTGCTGGGCACCATGAAGAGCACCGGCATGATCATGCTGATCATCGTCGCGGCCTACTTCCTGAATTTCGTCATGTCTGCCATCGGGCTGACCACCAGGCTCACCGATTCGGTGCAGGGCCTGGGCCTGTCGAAGTGGGAGATGCTGTTCGCGGTGGTGGTGTTCTACGTCATCCTGGGCTGCTTCATGGAGACCCTGTCGATGATGATCACCACCATCCCGGTGATCGCGCCGGTGATGCAGGCGATGGGCTTCGACATGGTGTGGTTCGGCATCGTCATCATCGTGCTGGTGGAAACCGCACTGATCACGCCGCCGGTGGGCCTGAACCTGTTCGTCGTGCACAACCTGCGAAAGACGGGGTCGATGAACGATGTGATGTTCGGGGCGCTGCCCTTCGTGGCAGCGATGTTCGTCTTGTTGCTGGCGCTGGCGGTGTTCCCCGGGCTGGCGCTGTGGTTGCCGGGGGTGCTGTCGTGACGATTGCTCTGCAGTTCCAGGTCGAAGGCGGCATCGCCTTCGAGGTGCAGCCGACGAGGCTGGTGGTCGCGGGCTGGACCGGTCGCGATGCTGCGGCCATCGAGCACCACATCCAGGAGCTGGCCGCCATCGGTGTGCCGCGGCCGAGCAGCGTGCCGCTGTACTACCGCATGGCCCGCAGCCTGCTCACCCAGGACACCGAGCTCGAGATGCTGGGCAGCGCCAGTTCGGGCGAGGCCGAACCCGTGCTGGTGCGCCAGGGCGGGCGCTGGTGGCTCACCGTCGGCTCAGACCACACCGATCGCGCCGTCGAAACCTACTCGGTGGCCGTCTCCAAGCAACTGTGCGCCAAGCCTCTGGCCGGCGCGGCCTGGGCCTGGGACGAGGTGGCGCCGCGCGCCGATGCGCTGACGCTGCGCTCCGAGATCTTCGAGGATGGGCATTGGGTCAATTACCAGCAGGGCCCGATGGCGCGCATCCGCCCGCTGCAGAGCCTGATCGACGGCCTGCCGGCCGATGTGGCGCTGGCTGACGGCCTGGTGATGTTCTGCGGCACGCTCGGTGCGCTGCCGCGCGAAGACGGCGTGGGCATCCGCCCGGCCGAGCGCATGCGCGTGCAACTGGTCGACGGCGACCGCAGCCTGCGTCATGAGTACCGCGTGACGCCGCTGCCGTTGGTGGCCTGAGCGTCGGCCGCTTTCAGGATGACTTGAAATGCCACCGACAGGACGCACCACCATGTTGCCCAGGATCGAATCGTTGGCCAACGATCTGGCCGCTGGCCGCACCTCTTCCGTCGAGCTGACGCGGGCTGCGCTGGCCCGCGCCAGCGACCCCGATGGCGAGGGCGCGCGCGTCTTCACGCGCCTCGACGCCGACCGCGCTCTGGCGCTTGCCAATGCCGCCGATGCGCTGCGCGCCGCCGGTGCGGTGCGCTCGCCGCTGGACGGGTTGCCCGTGTCGGTGAAGGACTTGTTCGATATCGCTGGCCAGACCACCTGTGCAGGCTCCGTACTGCTGCGTGACGCCCCTGCGGCAGGTCGAAACTCGACGGTGGTCGGCCGCCTGTTGGCCGCGGGCGCGGTGATCGTGGGCCGGACCAACATGACCGAGTTCGCCTACTCCGGTCTGGGCCTCAACCCGCACCACGGCACGCCACGCAACCCCTGGGACCGCGAGAGCGGCCGCATTCCCGGAGGTTCATCTTCGGGCGCGGCGGTGTCAGTCACCGACGGCATGGCCGTCGCAGCCGTGGGCACCGACACCGGAGGGTCGGTGCGCATTCCGGCAGCGCTGTGCGGACTGACGGGTTTCAAGCCCACGGCCCGGAGAATCCCCATGGACGGGGTGCTGCCGCTGTCTGCGGCGCTCGACTCAGTGGGGCCGCTGGCCGCTTCGGTGCGCTGCTGCGCCATCCTGGACGCGGTGTTGGCTGGCGAGCCCATCCCGTCCAACCGGTCGACTGAAGTGCTGGATGTCCGGCTCGCCATTCCGACCGACGTGGTGCTCGACGACTTGGATGACGGTGTGGCAGCGGCATTCGACGCGGCGTGCGAACGCCTGTCGACGCTGGGCGCGCGCATCCACCGGGTGCCAGTGCCCGAGTTTGCAGAACTGCCAGGAATCAACGCCCGCGGCACCCTGACCGCGGCCGAGGCCTGGGCCTGGCACCGGGGCCATATCGAGACCCGTTCGTCGCTCTATGACCCGCGCGTGGTTTCGCGCATCCAGCTCGGCGCAAAGATCAGCGCGGCGGACTACATCCAACTGCTTTCGGCACGCCAACGTTGGATTGCAGCCGTTCAGACGCGTATGGGCGCCTTCGACGCAATGCTGATGCCGACCGTGCCGCACACCGCGCCGCGCATCGACACACTTGAACAGGACGAGGCCGCGTACTTCCGCGTCAACGGCCTGATGCTCCGCAATCCGACGTTCATCAACTTCCTGGACGGCTGCGCACTGTCACTTCCCTGCCATGCCCCTGGGCAGGCACCCGTCGGTCTGATGCTCGCCGGCCCGGGCGGCAACGACGCGCGCATCCTGGCGCTTGGACATGCCGTGGAGACAGCCCTCGGCCGATGCTGACCCGCCAGTCCACCGCGCGTGAACTGATGACCCATTTGTCCTCAGGAGCGGCAGCCTGGCAGGTTTCCAGATTCGAATGGGAACGGGGCTCGCAAAAGGTCGCTGGCGGCGGCCGGGCAATTTCAGGCCGCAGCGCGGATTCGCTCGTGTGGCACGACGCTGGCCGACACCGGGCGCAATTGGCGCGCCGCCAGCGTTTCCACGCCGATGGTGCGTCCGTCGAGGCTCATGAATTCCATCTCGTACGCCGCTCATCAGGCGGGGGAGGAAGAGGTAGCGGGCGGCGCGGAGCTTGATGTTCTGAATGGCCAGTACTTCGCGCTGCCTTGAGCCCCGCAAGGCAAAACGGGTTAGCCCCTTGAGAGAGCTAACCCGTAGATTCGAATTGGTCGGGGCGGCGGGATTCGAACTCGCGACCCCTTGCACCCCATGCAAGTGCGCTACCAGGCTGCGCTACGCCCCGACTGACTCGGGATTATAGGTGGCTCGCGCTGACGCCCAAGGAGAGCCCGGGGTCAGTCGAAGCGGACCGGCCCCACGTTCACGCCGTTGGCAAGAGCAGAGGCCACGCCGGCGACTGCCGCCACGCTCGATCGCCACGGTCTTCGACTGTGGCGGCGCGCCAGAATCGCGCCCATGGACGATTCCGTGCCGCCGCCGCCCACCCAGCGCCACAACCCGCTGCACGGGCTGACGCTGCAAGCCATCGTCGAGGCGCTGGTGGCGCACTACGGCTGGCCCGGACTGGCCGATCGCATTCCGCTGAACTGCTTCAGCAGCGAACCCAGCGTGCCGTCCAGCCTGAAGTTCTTGCGCAAGACGCCCTGGGCGCGCGAGAAAGTAGAAGGCCTGTACCTGTTCATGCAGCGCGAGCAGCGCCGCGGGTCCGGGCCCGGCACTGCGCCCCAGCAGCGCTGAACCGCCTAGGACTGGATGTAACTTTCTAGCTGGGTGATGGTCTGCTCGTGTTCGGCAATGATGTCGTCCATGATGTCGCGGATCGAGATCATGCCGATCACTGCGTTGCCGTCGACTACCGGCAGGTGACGGATCCGCTTCTCGCTCATCAGCGTCATGCAGGCCCGGGTGCCGGTATCGGGCGCCACCGTGAAGACATTGGCGGTCATGATCTCGGCCACCCGGGTCTCTCTGGAGTTGCGCCCCTGCAGCGCGATCTTGCGCGTGTAGTCGCGCTCGGAGAACACGCCGACCAGCCGATCGCCCTCGAGCACCATCAGGGCGCCCACCTCATGCTGCGCGAGGAGCTCGAGCGCCTCGAAGACCGAAAGATCCGGGCGCAGATGCACGAGGGCACCGGCACGCTTCTTCAGCAGGTGTGAGACGGGGTTCATGTGGGGTACTCCTGTGGGCTGGGGGTCGGAGGCGCAAGATAAGCCGACTTCGGCCGGCCAGCAAGCCGGCCGAACACGGGGCCTGGCGCCTGAAGCCCGCGCCAGGCGGCGTCGATCAAGCCATCAGCAGTTCGCGAATCGACATCAGCTCGATGCGCAGGTCGCCTTCGGAAATCGGCGGCGCGGGAACTTGCTGCTCCGCAACCGGGACACCCGACGCGATCGGCGCAGCCACCGCGACGGCGGGGGGCGCACGCAGCGGCGCATCGGACAGACGGTTGCGCGCGCCGCTGATGGTGAAGCCCTGATCGTAGAGCAACTCGCGAATCCGGCGCACCAGCAGCACTTCGTGGTGCTGGTAGTAGCGGCGGTTGCCGCGCCGCTTCATCGGCTTGAGCTGGGTGAACTCCTGCTCCCAATAGCGCAGCACGTAGGGCTTGACGCCGCACAACTCGCTGACCTCGCCGATCGTGAAGTAGCGTTTGGCGGGGATGGCCGGGAGCGTTTTTTCCACTGGAATCAATGCGATGGACCATCAAACCTAGACTCTACTCGAAGTCTCCCGCTGGCGGCACATCACCTTGGACAATCGATTTCAACTTCTGGCTGGCGTGGAAAGTGACCACGTGCCTGGCCTCGATCGGGATCGACTCGCCGGTGCGCGGGTTGCGTCCGGGACGCGGTGCCTTGCGCCGGATGTTGAAGTTGCCAAAGCCGGACAGCTTGACGTCCTGGGACTGCACCAGCGCCTCGTGCACGATGTCGAAGAAGGCTTCGACCATGTCCTTGGACTCGCGCTTGTTCAGCCCCAGCCGGTCGAACAGGAGTTCAGACAGGTCGGCCTTGGTCAGCGTTGGCGTTTCCAGCGACGGCAGGATGACGCCCACGCGGCTGACGTTCTCGGTCTCGTCCATGACCTCCCCTTCAGCCTCTCAGCCTCTCAGCCGTGCGCCAACCGCTGCGGCGGCGCGTACCACCGCTGCCGCGACCGCGTCGTCGAGTCGTTCGTCGGTCCATCCTGCGTCGTCGTCCAGCAGTTCCAGCCGCACGGCCAGGCTGCGCTCGCCAGCGTCGATGCCGGCCACTAGCTGCGCCGGGCGATAGATGTCGAACAGCGTCGCCTCGCGCACCTGGCCTGCTGGATCGGACCGCACAGCGTCGAGAAGCGCGTCGTGCGCCACCGCGTCACTTACGACCAGCGCCACGTCGCGCCAGGCGGTCTGCCGCCGCGGCAAGGGCTGGAACACCGGCAGATCCCGCTCGAGCAGCACATCGAGGTCAAGCTCGAACAGCATCGGCGCCTGCGGCAGCTCGTAGGCCTGGCGCCACTTGGGGTGCAGTTCACCGAGATATCCGATCAGGCGGCCGTCGAGCTCGACACGTGCGCAGCGCCCAGGGTGCAGCGCGGGATGGCGGTCGGCGACAAAGCGCGCCCGGCGCGGTGCAAGCAGTGCCTCGACATCGGCCTTCAGGTCGAAGAAGTCGACACTGCGCTCGTGCTGACCCCATTGCAGCGGTTCGGCGGCACCGTAGACCAGCCCGGCCAGGCGGCGCGGCTGGCGCAAGCCGGCCACCGCCAGCGGGCCGTCCACAGCACTTGCATCGCGCAGGAACACGCGCCCGCTCTCGAAGACCCGCACGCGTGAGGCCTTGCGTGCCAGGTTGTAGCGCAGCACCTGCACCAGGCTGCCGACGAGGCTGGAGCGCATCACCGCCAGCGGCGCGGCGATCGGGTTGAGCACGCGGATCGGTTCGGCGTTGCCGTGAAGTTCACGCTCCCAGCGCTCTTCGACGAAGCTGAAGGCGATCGCCTCCTGGTAGTCGAGTGCCGCCATCGCGTGGCGCAGCGCGTGCACGCCGCGGCGGGTCTCGGGCTGCGGACGCGCCGTGATCGGCGCCACCGGCGGCACGGCCGGCAGGCTCTGGTAACCGATGACACGCACCACCTCTTCGATCAGGTCTTCTTCGATCTTCAGATCGAAGCGCCAGCTCGGCGGCGTCACGGTCAAGGTGCCTTCACCCCCGCCCTCACCCTCAACGCAGGCCAGCCCCAGGCGCCGCAGCACGTCGGCGCATTGCGCCTGCTCGAGCGGCATGCCGACGACCTTGCTCGCCCGCGCCACGCGCATCGTCACCGGCGTCGGACTCGGCAGGTTCAGCACCTGGTCGTCCAGCGGGCCCGGATCGCCGCCGCAGATGTCGATGATCAGCCGGGTGATGCGCTCGAGGTGCAGTGCGGTGCCAGCCGGGTCGACGCCACGCTCGAAGCGGTGACCGGCGTCGGTGGAAAAGCCGAAGCGGCGCGAACGGCCCTGCACTGCTTCGGGCCACCAGAAGGCCGCCTCGACATAGACGTTGCGCGTGTCGTCGCTGACCGCGGTGGCGTCGCCGCCCATGATGCCGGCCAGCGACTCCACGCCGTGGGCGTCGGCGATCACGCCCACGCCGGCGTCGAGCTGCACCGTGCTGCCGTTGAGCAGCTTGAGCGTTTCACCGGGCGCCGCCCAGCGCACCACCAGCCGCTGGTGGATCTTGTCGAGGTCGAAGATGTGCGAGGGCCGGCCGTACTCGAACATCACGTAGTTGCTGATGTCCACCAGCGCGCTGACGCTGCGCTGACCGCAGCGCGCGAGGCGCTCGACCATCCATGCGGGCGTGCGCGCCTGGGTGTCCACGCCGCGCACCACGCGGCCACTGAAGCGGCCGCACAGATCGGTGGCCCGCACCTCGACCGGCAGACGCTGATCGTGGCGCGGCGCCACAGCGTCGATCTGCGGCGTCTTCAGCGCTGCGCCGCTGAGCGCTGACAGCTCCCGCGCGACGCCGTAGACGCTGAGCGCATGCGCCAGATTGGGCGTGAGCTTGAGCGTGAAGAGGGCCTCGTCCAGGCGCATGGCATCGCGCAGGCTGGCGCCCACCGGCGAATCGGCTGGCAGCTCGAGCAGCCCGCCGTGGTCTTCTGACAATCCGAGCTCACGCGCCGAGCACAGCATGCCCAGGCTCTGCACGCCGCGCAGTTGGCCCACGCCGATGCGCAGCGGCTGGCCATCGTCGCCCGGCGGCAGTTCTGCGCCGACCAGCGCCAGCGGCACCTTGATGCCGACGCGTGCGTTCGGTGCGCCACAGACGATCTGCAACGGGCCGTCGGCCGAATGGCGCCCGGCGTCGACCAGGCACACGCGCAGGCGGTCGGCGCCGGGATGCTGCTCGGTCGTCACGATCTCGGCGATGACCACGCCGCTGAAGGCGGGCGCGGCAAGGCGCAGCTCATCGACCTCGAAGCCGGACATGGTCAGCAGATCGGACAACTGCTGGGTGTTGATCGGCGGGTCGCAGAACTCGCGCAGCCAGGACTCGGGGAACTGCATGGCAGGGTCGGATGTGAAACAGGATCAGCAGGGGGTCAGCGGAACTGGCTCAGGAAGCGCAGGTCGTTTTCGAACAGGATTCGCAGATCGCCGATGCCGTAACGCAGCATGGCCAGGCGGTCGGGCCCCATGCCGAAGGCGAAACCGATGTGCTTCTCGGGGTCGAGGCCGAAGTTGCGCACCACGTTCGGGTGCACCTGGCCCGAGCCGGCCACCTCCAGCCAGCGGCCGGCCAGCGGGCCGGTCTCGAACTGCATGTCCACCTCGGCCGAAGGTTCGGTGAACGGGAAGAAGGACGGGCGAAAGCGCACCTGCAGCGCGTCGGTCTCGAAGAACTGGCGCAGGAAGTCGGTGAAGACCACCTTCAGGTCCTTGAAGCTGACGTTGGCGCCGATCCACAGGCCCTCGCACTGGTGGAACATCGGCGTGTGCGTGGCGTCGCTGTCGATGCGGTATGTGCGGCCCGGGGCGATCACGCGGATCTCGGGCATCGGCTCGTGCCCGGCATGGCGGCGCGCGTGCGCCTGGGCGTAGCGCACCTGCATCGGGCTGGTGTGCGGGCGCAGGTTGAGCCAGCGGCCCTCGGCGTCCTTCAGGTCGACGTAGAAGGTGTCCTGCATCGAGCGCGCTGGATGGTTCTCCGGGTTGTTGAGTGCGGTGAAGCTCATCCAGTCGGTCTCGATCTCGGGGCCGTCGGCGACGTCGAAGCCCATCGACGCGAAGATCGCCTCGATGCGCTCGATGCTGCGGTTCACAGGGTGCAGGCTGCCGCCCGCGCCGTGGCGGCGCCCCGGCAAGGTGACGTCCAGCGCCTCGGCGTGAAGCTGCCTGTCGAGTTCGGCATCGGCCAGCGCCTGGCGGCGCGCCTGCAGCGCGGCCTCCACAGCCGCCTTGGCCTGGTTGATGGCCGCGCCGCGCGTCTTCTTCTCGTCGGTCGGCAATTGGCCCAGCGCCTTCAGCAGCTCGGTCAGACGGCCGGCCTTGCCGAGGTAGCGCGCCTTGGCGTCTTCCAGTTCGGCGCTGGCCAGGGTGGCATCGAATTCGGCCTGCGCCGAGTACACCAGTTGATCGAGATCGTTCATGCGTCGTGACAACAAAAAAGGCCGCACCGAGGTGACGGCCTTTGGTCGCTGCGCGTGGCCCGGCCTGCGCCGGGGTCACGGTCGACGCGCAACCGGGCCCACAAGGCCCGGCCGCGCGTGGTCAAGCCAGCTGGGCCTTCACCTTGGCGACGATGCTTCCAAACGCGGCCGGGTCGTTGACGGCCAGTTCGGCGAGCATCTTGCGATCGATGTCGATCTGCGCCTTCTTCAATCCGGCCATGAAGCGGCTGTAGGTCACGCCCAACTCGCGCGAGGCGGCGTTGATGCGGGCGATCCACAACTGGCGGAACACCCGCTTGCGGGTTCGCCGGTCACGGTAGGCGTACTGGCCGGCCTTCATCACCGCTTGCTTGGCGATGCGGAAGACGTTCTTGCGGCGGCCGCGGAAGCCCTTGGCGAGCTTCAGGATCTTCTTGTGGCGGGCGTGTGCGGTAACACCACGTTTGACGCGAGGCATGTGTGTGCTCCTTCTTCGTCAGATCACAGACCGGCGTACGGCAACATGGCCGCAATCTGGCTCATGTTGGTCTCGTGCACGTTGGCGGGGCCGCGCAGATCGCGTTTGCGCGACGTGCTCTTCTTGGTCAGGATGTGGCGCTTGTACGCCTGACCGCGCTTGACGGTGCCACCCGGACGCACGCGGAACCGCTTGGCCGCGCTCTTCTTGGTCTTCATCTTGGGCATTGCTGCTCCTTCTTCGTTACCCTGTCAGGCGACCCCGGGCTCTCCGGAGTGCTTGCTCAGCCTGCAGCGGCTTGTTCACCCTTGCGGGCGGCGGACCGGATGGTCCGAAAACTACCTTCTCTTGGGCGACAGCACCATGATCATCTGCCGTCCTTCCAGTTTGGGCATGTGCTCGACCACCGAGACGTCAGCCAGTTCATCGCGGATCCGCTCGAGCAGCCGCATGCCGATGTCCTGGTGGGTGATCTCGCGGCCGCGAAAACGCAGCGTGACCTTGCCCTTGTCGCCGTCCTCGGAAATGAAGCGGCGCAGGTTGCGCATCTTCACCACGTAATCGCCTTCGTCGGTGCCGGGCCGGAACTTGACTTCCTTGACCTCGATCACCTTCTGCTTGGACTTGGCCTCGGCCGCCTTCTTCTGCTCTTGGTACTTGAACTTGCCGTAGTCCATCAATCGGCAGACCGGCGGCTCTGCGGTCGGGGCGATCTCTACAAGATCGACGTCCAGCTCACCCGCCATCCGCAGCGCGTCGATGGTCGAGACAACGCCAAGTGGCTCGTTGCTGACCCCGTTCAGCCGCACCTGCGGCACCATGATCTCGCGATTGAGGCGGTGCTTGCGCTCCGCGTTCGGTGTGCGACGGTCCAGGAAAGTAGCGATGGTTCGAACCCCTTTGGACGACCCCTAGGCAAGCGGGGCCGCGAAAAAAGAGAAAGCGCGCCGGGCTCAGACCTTCTGGGCGATTTGCGCGGCGAGCTTCTTGGCGAAGTCGTCGAGCGGCATCACACCCAGATCCTGATTGCCCCGTGCGCGCACGGCAACGGTTCCGTCTGCCTTCTCCTTGTCGCCAACGACCAGGATGTACGGAACCTTCTGCATCGAATGCTCGCGGATTTTATACGTGATCTTCTGGTTCCGCAAATCGGCTTCGACTCTAACTCCTTGAATTTGAAGCGCTTTCGCGACGCTTTGCGCGTAGGCCGACTGCGCCTCGGTGATCGGCGCCAGCACCACCTGCACCGGCGCCAGCCAGGCCGGCAGTGCGCCGGCGTGCTGCTCGATCAGGATGCCGATGAACCGCTCGAGGCTGCCGACGATGGCGCGGTGCAGCATCACCGGGTGATGGCGCGCGCCGTCCTCGGCCACGTACTCGGCGCCCAGCCGCTCGGCCATCGAGAAATCGACCTGCATCGTGCCGCACTGCCACGGGCGGCCGATGGCATCTTTCAGCGTGTACTCGATCTTCGGGCCGTAGAAGGCGCCGTCGCCGGGCGATACCTCGTACTCGCAGCCGGATGCCTTCAAGCTGTCGATCAGCGCGTTCTCGGCCTTGTCCCATATCTCGTCGGAGCCGATGCGTGCCGCCGGCCGCGTGGCCACCTTGTAGATGATGTCGGTGAAGCCGAAGTCCTTGTACACCGCCTGCAGCAGCGCCGTGTAGGCCAGGCATTCGGGCAGGATCATGTCTTCGGTGCAGAAGACATGGCCGTCGTCCTGCGTGAAGCCGCGCACGCGCATGATGCCGTGCAGCGCGCCGGTGGGCTCGTTGCGGTGGCAGTTGCCGAACTCGCCGTAGCGCAGCGGCAGGTCGCGGTAGCTCTTGATGCCCTGCTTGAAGATCAGGATGTGGCCCGGGCAGTTCATCGGCTTGATGGCGTAGTCGTGCTTCTCCGACTCGGTCGTGAACATCGCGTCGCGGTACTTCTCCCAGTGGCCCGACTTCTTCCACAGCTCCACATCGATGATCTGCGGGCCC
>Ga0105048_10018041_pt1 | contig 10870 bp, 9 predicted proteins | sample MAT05_FD_78382 | JGI IMG/M metagenome (GOLD analysis project Ga0105048, IMG submission 78382) | Freshwater microbial communities from Lake Fryxell liftoff mats and glacier meltwater in Antarctica - MAT-05 | ecosystem: Environmental > Aquatic > Freshwater > Ice > Liftoff microbial mat | place...
GCCGTGATAACGGTGCCTGCCTACTTCAACGACGCACAACGCCAAGCCACGAAAGACGCTGGCCGCATTGCTGGTCTGGACGTTAAGCGCATCATCAACGAGCCCACCGCAGCAGCGCTGGCATTCGGTTTGGACAAGAACGAAAAGGGCGACCGCAAGATCGCCGTGTACGACCTCGGCGGCGGCACCTTTGACGTGTCCATCATTGAAATCGCCGATGTCGACGGCGAAAAGCAATTCGAAGTGTTGTCCACTAACGGCGACACCTTCCTGGGCGGCGAAGACTTCGACCAACGCATCATCGATTACATCGTCACCGAGTTCAAGAAGGAACAAGGCGTCGATCTGACCAAAGACGTCTTGGCGCTGCAGCGCCTGAAAGAAGCCGCTGAGAAGGCCAAGATCGAACTTTCCAGCACTGCGCAAACGGATATCAACCTGCCCTACGTGACAGCAGATGCATCCGGTCCCAAGCACCTGAACATCAAGCTGACCCGCGCCAAGCTGGAAAGCTTGGTCGAAGAGCTGATTGAGCGCACGATTGCCCCTTGCCGCACGGCCATTAAAGACGCTGGAGTCAAGGTCTCTGACATCCATGACGTCATTTTGGTTGGCGGTATGACCCGCATGCCCAAGGTGCAAGAGAAGGTTAAGGAACTGTTCGGCAAAGAACCCCGCAAGGACGTCAATCCTGACGAAGCCGTAGCTGTGGGCGCTGCGATCCAGGGTCAGGTGTTGTCAGGCGACCGCAAGGACGTGTTGCTATTGGATGTGACACCACTCAGCTTGGGCATCGAGACCATGGGTGGCGTGATGACCAAGATGATCACCAAGAATACGACGATTCCGACCAAGTTTGCGCAGACCTTCTCGACAGCTGAAGACAACCAGCCGGCCGTGACGATCAAGGTGTTCCAAGGCGAACGCGAAATCGCAGTCGGTAACAAGATGCTCGGCGAATTCAACCTCGAAGGTATCCCACCGTCAGCCCGTGGCACGCCACAGATCGAGGTGTCGTTTGACATTGACGCGAACGGCATTTTGCATGTGGGCGCAAAAGACAAAGGCACAGGCAAAGAAAGCAAGATCACGATCAAGGCCAACTCGGGTTTGTCGGAATCCGAAATCCAGCAGATGGTCAAAGACGCTGAACTGAACGCCGCCGACGACAAGTTGAAGGTTGAACTGGTACAAACCAAGAACCAGGCTGACTCCAGTATTCACAGTGTCAAGAAGAGCCTGACCGAGTACGGTGACAAGCTTGATGCCTCGGAAAAGGAAAAGATCGAAGTGGCTATCAAGGACCTGGAAGAAGCAATCAAAGGCGACGACAAGGCTGCAATCGACGAGAAAAATACGACACTGATGGCCGCCAGCCAAAAACTAGGCGAAAAAATGTACGCCGACATGCAGGCCAAGCAAGCTGCAGACGGCGGACACCCAGCGGGCGACGAACAAGCATCACCGCAAGCCGGTGGTGGCGGTGCGTCATCGGCGCATGCCCACGATGACAACGTGGTAGACGCCGAAGTGAAGGAAGTCAAAAAAGGCTAAACCGCACGCACAAGCGTGCTGATTTGGTGCGCCGCGCCCGAACGATTCTTCTGGAATCCTCGGCGCGGCGTTTTGCATCAAGTTTGCGCAACGAACCAAAGACCAACATTGTCTGGTAACCATGGCTACTAAAAGAGACTTTTACGAAATCCTGGGTGTTCCCAAGAACGCATCAGAAGAAGACATCAAGAAGTCTTATCGCAAACTTGCGATGAAACACCACCCGGACCGCAACCAAGGCGATTCCAGCAAGGTGGCAGAAGAAAAATTCAAAGAAGCCAAAGAAGCCTACGAAATGCTGTCGGATGCTCAGAAGCGCGCGGCTTACGACCAGCATGGCCACGCCGGTGTGGACCCCAATATGCGTGGCCCCGGCGGTGAGGGTTATGGTGGTTTTGCCGAAGCCTTCGGTGATATTTTCGGCGACATGTTTGGTCAGCAGCGCGGCGGCCGCCCCGGAGCGGGTGGACGGCAGGTGTACCGTGGCAGTGACCTCAGCTACGCAATGGAAGTCACGCTGGAAGAAGCGGCACGTGGTAAGGATGCACAAATTCGCATCCCCAGCTGGGACGCCTGCGAAGTCTGCAAGGGTAGCGGCGCCAAGCCCGGCACCCAGGTCAAGACCTGCGGTACTTGCACTGGCACTGGTTCGGTGCAGATGCGCCAAGGCTTCTTCAGCGTGCAGCAAACGTGCCCGACCTGCCGAGGTACCGGCAAGGTCATTCCAGAGCCCTGCGTGTCCTGCCAAGGCCAGGGCAAGGTCAAAAAACAGAAAACACTGGAAGTCAAAATCCCTGCCGGTATCGATGGTGGCATGCGCATCCGCAGCACCGGCAATGGCGAGCCCGGCACCAATGGCGGTCCGCCTGGCGATCTCTATATCGAAATCCGGCTGAAGAAACACGACATCTTTGAGCGTGATGGCGATGACCTGCATTGCTCGGTGCCCATCAGCATGGCCACTGCAGCGTTAGGTGGCGAGATTGATGTTCCCACGCTGGCGGGCAAAGCAGCTATCGACATTCCCGAAGGCACGCAAACTGGCAAGCAATTCCGCCTGCGTGGCAAAGGCATCAAAGGGGTGCGGGCCAGCTATCCGGGCGATCTGTACTGCCACATTGCAGTGGAAACGCCGGTCAAGCTCAGCGAACACCAACGCCGCTTGCTGCGCGAGCTGGATGAGTCCTTTAAAAAGGGCGGTAACAAGCACTCACCCTCAGGGGACAGTTGGACGGATCGTTTGAAGAGCTTCTTTAGTTGATGCACTTCAATATTCGAGCGTAAGGTCAACGCCAAAAAGTGCCGCCCAGTCTATAAAGGACTTGGCGGCGTTTTTTTGGCTGATGTAGTCTCGGCTGCCAAACCATAAGAGTCTGCGCATGGGCGTCAACATCACATTCCTAGGCGGGGCCAATACGGTTACAGGCTCCAAATACCTGGTGCGCCACGATGGCCACAGTCTATTGGTCGACTGCGTTCTGTTCCAAGGCTACAAGCAGCTTCGCCTGCGCAACCGGGCACGCGGGGCGCTACATTGGCCAGTGGGAGCAAGAGCGTGCGTATACACGGCCGCGATATCGGCGTACATGCGGAAATAGTGCAGTTGCAATCCGCCTCTGCCCATGCCGATGGAGATGCCGGACAACTGCTCCAGTGGCTGCGCACCATGCCAGACCGCCCAGACCAGGTGTATGTAGTGCACGGAGAGCCTTCAGCGTCCGACGCCTTGCGATCAAAGATCAAGCATGAACTGGGCTGGCGGGCACTGGTACCCGAACACGGTGCGTGCTGGCCGTGCTAAACACGATCACCAGTTGTCGGAACGAACCTGGGGGTCCCACTGTGCCGCGCGCGCTGCGGAGACGCCAATAACGCCATAGCGTTGCTCACCGGTTTCATCCCAGCGCATCGACCCGGTTACCGGGGCATAACCGTCAATCCTGCGCAGGGACTGCACGATGTCCGCAGGCTTTGCCGATTCGGTCCGCCGGATCGCTGCTGCCAGCACGTGCATGGCATCGTAGGTGTAGTGGCCAGCGTAGGCAGGCGCAACCTTGTAGGCAGCCAAGTACTTTTCAAGGAAGGCTTTGCCGGTAGGAAATTCGCGCGCTTCCAAAATAGGGGATGTGGCGAAAAGCCCATTCACAATGCCAGCGCCCTTAAGCATATCGGTTGTCTTGATAGTGTCGCCACCCAGCATGTTGACCTTGGTGTAGTCGATTTTTTTCAAGGCTTCCAGCAAGGCCAGATTTTGAAAGTCGCTCAGAGTCGTTACGATAACTTCTACACCGGCAGCCTTGATCTTGCCAGCCAAGTCATCAAATTCACGGGTCTTGTCATCGAAGGACTGTTTCAGGGTGATTTCTTTTTTGGCTGCGACCAACTCCTTCACCGCGCCTGCTGCCAAATCTTTGCCATACGGGGTGCTGTCGTCCAGCACGGCGTACTTAGTGCCAGGAAACTTGGACGCCGAGAAGCTACCAACGGCTTTGGCCTGCAAGGTGTCGTTGGCAACCAACCGAAAGGTGGTCGAAAATCCCAACTGGGTGAATTTCGGGTGGGTAGAAATCGCTAGCTGGGCGATGTTTTTTTCTGCATAGATGGGAGCAGCTGCAATACTGACCCCGGAATTAAGGTGTCCAATGACGGCCACCACACCGGAGTCCACTAACTGTCGAGCAACCTCTTTACCCGTATCTGCACTGGCCCTGTCGTCCATGGCAACAACCTCCAGCGTGACCAGCTTGCCCTTAACGCGAAAGCCCTCTTTGTTGAGCTCAGCCACCGCCAAATTCACCCCATTCAGCAAATCCTGGCCGAGGGCTGCTAAATTGCCGCTCAGAGGCTGTGCAACACCAATCTTGATGGTGGATGGCGGGCTGTCGCAGCCCTGCAGTAAAAGGCTGGAGCCGACAACGGCCAATGCAACTGCGCGGAGCGCGAGGCGGCGGGGATGGTTTGGTGTTCGCATAGTGTGCTTGGTAAGGTGGGTCGAGGAGCGTGGGGAAATAGTTACGGTCACTGTATGCAGCTAATCATCTTCTATCGCAAGGGTTTTACCTTGGTCATCGCAACATTGCGAGAGTATCAGTTCACCTTATAGACGAATACATGACAAACCCGGGGTTTATTCAACCCCAAAGATCGCTGCCTGCCCGATATGCAAAGCAAAAACGAAGCCAGCTTTTACAATAACGTTATGCAGAACCACCGATTTCTTACCGCCGCCTTTTACAAATTCGTTGCATTGCCCGATTTTGAAGACCGCAAAGCACCGCTTTTGGCCTTCTGCGAGCAACACAACGTCAAAGGAACGATTTTGCTTGCCCGTGAGGGGATCAACAGCACCATCGCAGGTGCCCCAGAAGACGTGCATGCAGTTTTGGCCTACCTGCGCAGTGACCCGCTGCTGACTGACCTGCAGCACAAAGAGTCTTTCGCCGAGACGGCCCCCTTCTACCGCATGAAGGTGCGCCTCAAGCGCGAGATCGTCACCATGGGCGTGCCGGGGGTCGACCCTACCCACATGGCGGGCACCTATATCAAACCCGAAGACTGGAACGCACTGATCGCCGACCCTGACGTGGTGGTGGTGGACACGCGCAACGACTACGAAGTCGCGATTGGCACCTTTAAGGGGGCCATCGATCCCCACATCAGAACTTTTTCGGAACTCCCAGCGTGGTGCGAAAAAGCCGAGTCCCTGCGCCCCAATGCCGGCGGCAAGAAGCCGAAAGTGGCGATGTTTTGCACCGGTGGTATTCGCTGCGAAAAGTCTACCGCCTACATGCGAGCCCAAGGCTATGACGAGGTTTACCACCTGGAAGGTGGCATCCTCAAATACTTGGAGACCGTATCCCCCGAGGTAAGCCTGTGGGATGGCACCTGTTTTGTCTTTGACGAACGTGTGTCGGTAGACCACGGGCTGACACCGGGCACCCACAAGCTGTGCCGTGGTTGCCGCATGCCGCTAGAAGACGGCGCGCTGGAGTCGCCCCTGTTCGAATTGGGCGTGAGCTGCCCACGCTGCCACGCCAGTACCAGCGAAGTGCAAAAGAACCGCGCCCGTGAGCGCCAGCGCCAATGGGAACTGGCCAAGGCACGTGGCACCGCCCATATCGGAGTGCCTTCGCCCACCAGCAAGGCCGCAGCCAGTGAGCCCGAAGCCACAATGTGATGACCGAAGAACCCGTGCTGGCCGCCGCACCCGGTTCCACTCAGCGCTACCCCATCCTGTATTCATTTAGGCGCTGCCCCTACGCCATGCGCGCGCGCTTGGCTTTGGTGGCCAGTGACACGGTGTGTGCGTTGCGCGAAGTGTTACTGGCGCGCAAACCTTCCGCCTTGCTGCAGGCTTCGCCCAAGGGCACAGTGCCAGTCCTGGTATTGGTCGATGGCCAGGTTCTGGAGCAAAGCCTGGACATCATGTTGTGGGCGCTACGCCGAAACGACCCAAAGCGGTGGCTACCCACAACCCCACAGGCGTTGGAAGCATCATTGCAACTGATCGCAGAATGCGACGGCCGCTTCAAAGCAAACCTGGACCGCTACAAATACCCCAATCGTTACTCTCTGCCTGATGGCGCGGTCCACCGCGACTTGGGCGCGCAGTTTCTGCAAACACTTGAGATCAGCTTGGCTGCGCAAGGTTTTCTAAACGGCCCACGCTTCGGCCTTTCCGATGCTGCCATCGCACCGTTTGTACGACAATTTGCCCACACCGACCCTGCCTGGTTTGCCAGCCAGCCTTGGCCGCTATTGCAGCAGTGGCTGGCAGTCTTTGAAACGTCGAACGACTACGCCACGGTGATGGGCAAGTTTGCTGCCTGGGTTGATGAATCGGTTACTATCGGGCCATGAACACATTTGCGCTAGTGCTACTACTAATCCCCTTCGGGCGGAGACGGTAGCGCACGCTTCAAGCGCAAGTCACACGGCCCGTAGCTACCAGCAACGGGCCGTTTTTCATTGGGTTGCTGGTTTTTTATCCCTCTCAGGAGACCCCAGCATGTTGCAAGATCCCAGCCGCAAGTACCCCGCCTTTCAGCCCATTGGCTTGACCGACCGCACCTGGCCCAATGCCGTGCTGACCCTGGCACCGATTTGGCTCAGCACCGACCTGCGTGACGGCAACCAGGCGCTGATCGAGCCCATGGACATGGCGCGCAAGCTGCGCATGTTTGGCCACTTGCTGGAGATCGGCTTCAAGGAAATCGAGGTGGGTTTCCCCGCCGCGTCGCAAATCGAATTCGACTTTGTGCGCCAGTTGATCGAACAAAACCTGGTGCCCGATGGCGTGACCATCCAGGTCATGACCCCCGCCAAAGACGCATTGATACGCCGCACCATGGAAGCCGTGGTCGGTGCCAAGCGCGCCATCGTCCATGTCTACAACGCCACATCACCAGTCATGCGCCGCGTGGTGCTGGGTATGGATGAGGACCAGATTGTGGAGCTGGCCACCAGCCATGCCCAATTGATACAAGACTTGGCACGCCAACAGCCCGGAACGCAGTGGACGTTCCAGTATTCACCCGAGCACTTCTCGGGTACTGAGTTGGCATTTTCCAAACGCGTCATCGACGCCGTCACCGCTGTCTGGCAGCCAACACCGGCACAACCCTGCATCATCAACCTGCCCACCACGGTCGAGCACTCCACGCCCAATGTGTTTGCCGACATGATCGAGTGGATGCACCGCAACATCGCGCGACGCGAGGGCGTGGTGCTCTCCGTGCACCCGCACAACGACCGCGGCACCGGCGTGGCGGCAGCCGAGCTGGCGCTGATGGCTGGCGCCCAGCGCGTGGAGGGCTGCCTGTTTGGCAACGGCGAGCGCACCGGCAATGTGGACATCGTCACCCTCGCGCTCAACCTCTACACGCAAGGCGTGTCACCTAACTTGGACTTCTCGCAAATTGACGAGGTGCGGCGCATGGTGGAGTACTGCAACCAGTTGCCGGTGCACCCGCGCCACCCCTATGTGGGTGAGCTGGTCTACACCTCTTTTTCCGGCACGCACCAAGATGCCATCAAAAAAGCCTTTGCACTGCGTGCGGATGCCAAGCCGGACGATGCTTGGGCCATCCCCTACCTGCCCGTGGACCCTATGGATTTGGGCCGTAGCTACGAGGCCGTGATCCGCGTCAACAGCCAATCAGGCAAAGGCGGAATCGCGTATCTGCTGGAGACCGAATACGGCCTGGAGTTGCCACGTCGCCTGCAGATCGAGTTCAGCCAAGTGGTCCAAGCCGTCATGGACACGGATGGCAAGGAACTCAGCGCGCAGGACCTGTGGGACTTGTTTCAGCGCGAATACGGCACTGCCCGCATCGCCAACCCAGTGGTCGAACAGACTGTTTCAGGCGATGGCGTGGCGCTCACGGCGCAATGGGAAGGTCAACAGATCGAAGGCCAGGGTGCAGGGCCGATCGAAGCCTTTGTGAATGGTCTTAACGCTGCCTCATCCACTACCGTGCGGGTGCTGGACTACCACGAGCATGCCATGGGCTCTGGTGCCAACGCACAGGCAGTAGCCTATCTGGAGCTGCGGGTTGACGAGCAACATACCGTGTTTGGCGTGGGTATGGACGCCAACATCGTGTCTGCCTCGCTAAAGGCGATTGTCAGCGGGCTGCAGCGCGGTCAACGCCGGGCGGCAGAACAGGAGCCCGGCATCCCAAAAAATATCACCCAGGCGATTGGCGCTACATCCTCAGACCCGCAATAGTTGAAAATGCAAGGGTTTCCGCGTCTCGATCGATTGCCCGGTCGGGGTCCGCGCAAAACCAAAATTTTGCCTACTACTGACTGGACAACCCTTTGAAGCACCACATTGAAACCAGTTTGCGCGAAGCCCAGACGTCCCTGAACACCCTACTGGCAAACCCGGTCGGTCTGGCCGCTATCGAGCAAGCTGCCGCCACCTTGATCTCGGTCTTTACCGCCAAGGGCCGCGTCTACGCCTGTGGCAACGGCGGCTCCATGTGTGATGCCATGCACTTTGCCGAAGAACTAACTGGCCGCTACCGAAAGGACCGGGCTGCGCTACCGGCCACCGCCATTAGTGATGCGGGCCACCTGACCTGCGTGGGCAATGACTTGGGCTACGACCAGGTGTTTTCGCGCTACCTAGAGGCCCATGGCCGTCCCGGCGATTGCTTGGTTGCACTTAGCACCAGCGGCACCAGCAAAAACATTGTGCGTGCGGCTAAGGCAGCACAGGCGCTTGGCATGCAGGTAATTGTGCTGAGCGGCAGGGCCAGCCCCGCGCTGGAAGCACTGAGCACCGTTTATGTGTGCACGCCGGGCGGCAGCTTCGCCGACCGGGTGCAAGAGCTGCACATCAAGGTGCTACACATCCTGATCGAGCTGATCGAGCGGCACTTCTACCCAGAGAACTACCAACATCAAGTCGGACTGTAGCCCCCCGTAGGATATACGCATCCCACTATCATATCGATAGCAGAGTGTTGCGTGTTGCGCAACCCCTGCCTCGGCAACTACAGCGCCAGTCGCGCCCGGGCCTGTGCGTATTCGCGCTTGAGTTGGGCCACGTACTCTGCTGTAGTCTGCACCTTGGTGACCGCGCCAATACCCTGGCCGCAGCCCCAGATTTCCTTCCAGGCTTTGGCCGAGTTGCCACCAAAATTCATCTTGCTAGGGTCGCTGACCGGCAGGTTCTCAGGGTCCAAGCCGGCCGCGCGGATGCTGGGAGCGAGGTAGTTGCCGTGCACGCCCGTGAACAGGTTGCTGTAGACGATATCGTCGGAGCCGCCATCCACAATGGCTTGCTTATAGGCGTCGGTGGCACGTGCTTCTTCGGTTGCAATGAAGGCGGAGCCAATGTAGGCAAAGTCCGCACCCATGGCCTGCGCGGCCAACACAGCGTCGCCGGTCGAGATGGAGCCCGACAAGGCCACGGGGCCGTCAAACCACTGGCGAATTTCCTGGATCAGCGCAAACGGGCTCTTCACCCCCGCGTGCCCACCAGCCCCGGCTGCCACGGCAATCAGGCCGTCCGCGCCCTTCTCTATCGCCTTACGCGCATGTTTGTTGTTGATGACGTCATGCAACACCACACCACCGTAGCTATGGGCAGCGGCGTTGATGTCTTCGCGCGCGCCCAGGGAGGTGATGATGATGGGCACCTTGTATTTGACGCACATCGCCATGTCGTGCTCCAGCCGCTCGTTGCTCTTGTGCACGATCTGGTTGATGGCAAAGGGGGCAGCGGGCTTGTCAGGGTTGGCCTTGTTGTAGGCGGCAAGGGTCTCGGTGATTTCAATCAACCATTCTTCCAATTGCTCAGCCGGGCGCGCGTTGAGCGCAGGCATGGAACCCACCACACCGGCAATGCACTGCGCGATGACCAGCTTGGGCGTGCTGATGATGAACAGCGGCGCGCCGATGGCGGGGAACGGCAGACGGTCGAGTGGCGCGGGGAGCTTAGACATGGATATTCCTGTTGTGAACCAAATGATTTATGAAAAAACGCCTCTAGCCCCCGTCGTCATTGCGTAGGGTGCTATGTATTTAGTAGCAATCGACCGGTATCAAAAAGCGTCTAGCGCCAAGGCCGTCACACAATCCGCACCCTCCACAATGCTGTCACGCATGCCACCGGCCTTGACCAGCAGGTGGTCGGCATAAAACCTTGCGGTGATGATCTTGGCCTGCATAAAGGCCACGTCGGTACCTGCGGCCATCTGCTCTTGCGCCACCAGCAGCGAACGCGCCATTTGCCAACCGGCCATCAGGTTGCCCGCCAACATCAGGTAGGGCACGCTGCCAGCAAACACCGCATTGGGGCTGGTTTTGGCGGCACCGTCAGTGGCCTTGGCAAGCCCGCCAGCGACAAAATTCACCACGTCGACAAAAGCCTCGCGTGCGGCCTTCAAGCGCTTGGCAACAGCCAGCGCATCGGCTGTGCCACTCTTCAATAATTCAGCTTCCGTCGTTTCAATTTGGGCTGCCAAGGCCTTGGCGGTTTGCCCGCCATCGCGCGAAGTCTTGCGGCCCACCAGGTCATTGGCTTGGATGGCGGTTGTGCCTTCGTAAATCGTCAGAATCTTGGCGTCGCGGTAGAACTGGGCCACGCCGGTTTCTTCGATAAAGCCCATGCCGCCATGCACTTGAATGGCCATGGATGTGACCTCCAGGCTCATTTCTGTGCTGTAGCCCTTGATCAAGGGCACCATGAATTCGTAGAAAGCTTGGTTGACCTTGCGCACTTCGGCATCCGCGTGGTTGTGTGCGGCGTCGTAGGCAGACGCGGCCACACTGGCCATGGCGCGGCAGCCTTCCACGTAGGCAC
>Ga0105048_10018042_pt1 | contig 10870 bp, 11 predicted proteins | sample MAT05_FD_78382 | JGI IMG/M metagenome (GOLD analysis project Ga0105048, IMG submission 78382) | Freshwater microbial communities from Lake Fryxell liftoff mats and glacier meltwater in Antarctica - MAT-05 | ecosystem: Environmental > Aquatic > Freshwater > Ice > Liftoff microbial mat | place...
GCCCGGCGGGTTGCCGGGCCCATCCGCCGGGTTTCCCGTCGTTTGCGGCGGGGAAGGGGGCCTTCGGGCTCCTGCGTCTCCCAGACGTGAAGCCTCCCTGTAGACTTGCCCCGCGGTGCAAACCGCGGGGCTTCTTTTTGGCTGTGACCGGCTATGCCGGCAGGGTCACGGTGGCGCGCAGGCCGCCGCCCGGGCGATTCGCCAGCACGACATCGCCGCCATGGGCACGCAGGATGTTGCGCACGATCGGCAGCCCCAGCCCGACGCCCCCGGTTTCGCGGTTGCGGCTCGTCTCCAGCCGCAGGAACGGCAGGAACACGCGCTCGATATCCTCGGGCGGGATGCCGGCACCGTTGTCGTCGATGTGCAGCGTCACCATGCCGCCTTGTGCGGGCAGCAGGGTCACATGCGCCGTGTCGCCGTAGTTGAGCGCATTGGCCACCAGGTTGGTCAGCGCGCGCTTCAGCGCCACCGGCCGGGCGGTGAGGGTGAGGCGGGCGGGGCCGCTGAAGTCGACACATGCCGCCCCCAGTGTCGGCCGCGCGTCGGCGGCCTCGCTCAACACCGTGGCCACCAGGGCGGCGAGGTCGATCGGGCCGGCGGGCTCAGCCAGCGTGGCGTCGCGCCCGAAGGCCAGCGTGGCCGCGATCATCGCCTCCAGCTCGTCCAGGTCGGCCACCATCCGGCGGCGCTGGTCGTCGTCTTCCATGAACTCGGCGCGCAGCCGCAGCCGGGTGATCGGCGTGCGCAGGTCGTGGCCGATGGCGGTCAGCAGGAAGGTCCGGTCGTCGACGAAGCGACGGATGCGCGCGGCCATGGTGTTGAAGGCCGCCGCCGCGGTCGCCAGTTCGATCGGCCCGGTTTGCGCCAGTGGCGGGGCATTGACGTCGCGCCCCAGCGCCTCGGCCGCCGCGGCCAGCGTTCCCAGCGGCCGGATCAGCCGCCGCACCGCCCATAGCGTCAGCAGCGCGGTCATCATCGACATGGCGCCGAAGGTCAGCATGAAGGTGCCGGAATGCCAGGGCCAGATGGGGAAAAGAAACATCTCGGCGGTCAGCCAGGCGCCCTCGGGCATTTTAAGGGCGACGATTATTTGATCCTGCCTGGCGTCGCTGTGCACCCGCATGATGGCCGGGCGCAGCGCCTGCGGCAGCGGCATCCGCTGCAACTGGGCTTGCAGCCGATCTTGCAGCGCCAGGGGAGCCAGAGGCATGGCGATCTTTGGCTCCTGCTCCGACAGCCGAATGACGAGGTCGGGGGCTCCCGGCGCTTGGTCGAGCAGGGTCGCGCGCTGCTCGGGCCGCGCCAGCACGACGCTGCGGTAGGCGGCTATTGCCCGCCCGGCCAGGTCGCTTTCCTGCGCCGAATGCAGCAACGCGGCGCGGTCGAGCGCATGCAGGGACAGCCCGCCCACCTGGGTGACCAGCAGCCCGCCCAGCAGCACCAGCGCCGTGCGTGCCGCCAGGCTGGTCCGCCAGCGGTGCATCAGGCGACCCCCGGCAGCATCACCACGCGCGCCGACCGGTCAGCCCCGGGTCACCTCGGCGGCCAGCACATAGCCGCCGCCGCGCACCGTCTTGATCAACTGGGCGTGCTGTCCGTCCTGCTCCAGCTTGCGCCGCAGCCGGCTGATCGCCACGTCGATCGCGCGGTCGAACGGCCCGGCCTGGCGCCCGCGCAGCAGATCGAGCAGCATCTCGCGGGTCAACACCTTGTTGGCGCGGTCCAGCAGTGCCACCAGCAGGTCGTACTCGCCGCCGGTCAGCGGCACTTCGACGCCGGTGGGGTCGAGCAGCCGGCGGCGCGCCGATTCCAGGGTCCAGCCGGCGAACTGCAGGGTCTTGGCGCCCGACTCGCGCACCTCGCCCACCTCGCCGACCCGGCGCAGCACGGCGCGCAGGCGGGCCAGCAGCTCGCGCGGATTGAACGGCTTGGCGAGGTAGTCGTCGGCACCCAGCTCGAGGCCGATGATCCGGTCGTTCTCCTCGCCCAGCGCGGTGAGCATCACCAGCGGCACATCGGACTCGCCGCGCAGCCAGCGGGCGAAATCGAGCCCGCCCTCGCCGGGCAGCATGAGGTCGAGCACCACCATCTGGAAGCTCATCGTCGGCCAGATTCGCCGTGCCTCGCGCGCGTCGCGCACGGCGGTGACGCGAAAGTGCTGCCGCTCCAGATAGCGCGCCAGCAGGTCGCGAATTTCGCGGTCGTCGTCGATGACCAGGATATGCGGGTTGACGGTGACGGTGGCGGCTTCCATGGGAGGAAGATACGCCGGCATCGCGGACTTGGGCAAAGTCGGAAGGCCGGATGCTGCATTGTGCAAGCGAGGTTGCGTGACCTTTCCCCATCCTCCGCCGGCCGCACGGGCAGCGCTCGATTGCCTGCTGGTTGCCGATCCCGAGCTGGCGCGCATCGAGGCGGCGGCGGGCCCGCTGCCATGGCGCCGCCGTCCGCCGGGGTTCGAGGGGCTGTTGCAGGCGATCGTCGGCCAGCAGATCAGCAACCAGGCGGCCGCCGCGATCTGGGCGCGGCTGCGCGTTGTGCCGGGTGCGCTGGTGCCGGCCGGTGTGCTGGCGCTCGACGACGAGACGTTGCGCGCCGCCGGCCTGTCGCGGCCCAAGGTGGCGCATGCCCGCTCGCTGGCCGAGGCGTTTGCCGACGGCAGACTCGACGCCGGTGCCCTGGCGGCGATGCCCGACGACGCGGCGATCGCGGCGATCTCGGCGGTGCGCGGCATGGGAAGCTGGTCGGCCGAGGTCTACCTGCTGTTCGCGCTGGAACGGCCCGACGTGTTCCCCGCCGGCGACCTGGCACTGGCCGGGGCGGCGGCGGCACTGAGGGGACTGCCGGCGCGCCCGGGCCCGTTGGCTCTGCGCGCGCTGGCGCAGGGCTGGGCGCCGTGGCGGGGGCTGGCGGCGCGGCTGCTGTGGCACCACTGGCGCCACCTGACGGGCCGCCCGGCCTTTGACGACATCGCGGCACCGCCGCGCTGACCGGGCGGCAACGGTTTGTTCATGGCTGCGTGCGACAACACGACGAACCTCGCGCGCTGTGCGTTGTTCGTCGCAATCGATACCGATACCCATTCGGACAGCGGCGCGCTCGCGGGACTGGAAATACAAGGCCGATGGCCTGACGACGGAGAGCTGACGCCGCCGGCCGTGTGCCGCGGCGGCGGCGTCGGCGCGGACCAGCGGGCAGTTTGGGGATCGGATGTCCGCGCAACTCGGGGCGAGTTTCACACTGCCGAAACCGGTTCTGGGGTACCACCCCGGCACCTTCCTGGAACGTGGGGCGACCGTGCCCTTCACCACCCCGCACCTCAACGGTGCGCGTGCTCGCCCGGGGTCGCGCGGCGGCCTGGAATTCACCGTGCCCAATCCTTCCGGCGGGCGCGGCTTGTACATCGTGCCGTGGGAAGGGGTGTTCGCGCTGTGCCGGCCGACGGTGCACGATTGCCGGCTGATCAGCGTGCTGTCGGGCCTGCGCGGGGTGACGCCACTGGCGATCCGCGGTGCCGCCCGGGCCATTGCCGCCGAGGGCCTGGCCGGCCGTGCCGCCCGCAGCGCCGCCGAGGAGGCGATCGCCATCGACGAGAAGTCCCGCATGATGGCCAATTTCCAGCTGCTACTGGAACTGGTTGGCCAGGTCGAGGCCCTGCTGGGGCAGGATGGCAGCGGTCAGGCCGCGGGCGCCCCGGAGATCGACGCCGCCCGCGCCGGCCCGGCGGACCTGGAGCGGCGCGCGCGCCGCGCGGTGGCCTGCATCGCGCCCGATCTGCAGCGTTCGACCGAACAGGTTGCTGCCTGCCTTGAGGAACTGTCGGTGCTGTTCGCCAATGTCGGGGTCGGCAAGCTGGCGTCGGCCAGCCGTGTTCCGCGCATCGTCACGGCCCTGTCCGGGCTGCGCGATGCGATGCTGGACTGGGCGCGCGGCCACCCCGACGAAAGCGGCGCCGATGCGGCGCGGGTGGCGGAGTCGGCCGAGGTCACGTTGGCGTGCGTGCGCGTGGTGATGACCGAGGTGCATGCCCTGCCGCGCGACATGCGCGCGCTGTTGCGCGGCTGGCTCGCCGATCCGGCCGAGATGGCCAACCGCGTCGCCCGCCCCGACTGGCTGGTCGATGGCTGGGAACGCATCGTCCTGTTGTGGCAGACGGCCGATATGCTGGGCCGCGAGCCGACGCTGGCCGAGATGGCCAGCCTGATCCCGGCGCTGCCCAAGGAGGTGGCCGACTGGTGCCGCGTGCCGATCCCCGGCCTGTCCGAGAGCGTGCCGCGTCGGCGCATGGTCTCGATGCTGGAGGACTGGCGCACCGGGGTGACGCAGTACGACATGATCGCCCGCAACGAACAATTGCTGTGTCTGGCACCATGACCTATGCCCCGATGAGCGCATCCCACCCCGAGAAGTTCGGCCGGCTGGCGGAGATCCGCGCGCTGAACCGGCATCTGGTGTCGGCGCAGGATGCCAAGATCCTCAAGATCGTCGCCATGGTCGACGCCCTGCCGGAGCGCGGCGAGGCCGATACGTTGATCGCGCCGCTGCGGACACGGCTGGCGCAGCTGCGGCCGCGGCGGCCGATGAATGCGCCGCGCCTGTTATTCATTCCGCTCGACCCGGTGCTGGTGCCGGCGGCGCAGTGGCGCCGTGGCACGCTGACGGTGCCGCGCACCGTGGTGCCCTGCCTGGCGCGCCAGATTGCCCGGTTGGACCCCCCGCTGCTGGACGCGGTGGCCGAGGAGATCGTCGGTGCGACCACCGATGACCAGATGGTGGTTCGCCGTGTCGGCGGCCGGCTGTGGCCGCTGGCGGCCGAGGTGCTGGCGGCCGCGCCCATGCCCGAGGATTGGGATTCGGCGACCGGGCTGACCGTGGCCGATCATGCCACCATCCGTGCCGCGGTGGTGCTGGTACTGCGGCACGCCAAGGCGATCGCTGGCCAGGTGGATGCCGACCCGCCGGGCGGCGAGGTGATCGCCGGCATTCTGTCCCAGGCGGCGGCCGAGCCGGAGGCGATGGGGGTGCTGATCAGCGTGATCCTGCATTGGGTTCCCGCCGCGGCGTCGCAGGTGCTGGGCATCACGTCGGCGCATTCGGCGCCCACCGGGCTGCCCGGTCGCAATGCCACCGAGCGGGCGGTGGAGCATGTGCTGGACCGCATCGAGACCGAGCAGCAGGAGTCGCAGGCCGGCGTCGCCGGGTTGCCGCGGCTGCGCCGCACCATCGCCATGCTCGACGAACTGGAGGTCGGCTCGGCCGACCGGCCGGCACGCAGCGCCCGCATCGCGGCCACGCGCGCCCGCGTCGACAGCGCCTGCCGCGGCCGTTTCCAGGCGCTGCTGCAGGACACTGTCGCCGGCCGGCTTTCGGCCGGGCTGCCGCAGACGCCGCACGATGTCGCGACGCTGGAAGCCGCGGCGCGCGACCTGCGCCGGTTCGAACATGTGGCGCGGCGGATCAGCGGCTCGGACCACTACGACCGGCAGTTGCGCGCGTTGGTCAGCGGCCTGGCACCGGACAAGGCGGATGATCCGCAGGCCCGGGTCGACCGGCTGCGGCTGGCGGAGGTTCTGCTCGGGCCCGAACAGGCGATGCAGATGCTGCTGGAGGCTGAGAAGGCGGCGGCGGGCTAACGCTTGATTGCAATCCATGGAAACAAGGCAAGGCCAGGGCTTTGCCCTGGACCCACCAAAGGCCGAGGGCCTTTGGAAACCCATTTACTTCAATGATATGAGGTCCAGGGGCTCGGCCCTTGGCGGGGTGTGGGGCGGCGCCCCACTCTTGCCTAGGATCGGTCGTCAATTCCGGCGGATGGTATTGGCGTGATGAGGTCCAGGGGCTTGGCCGGACCGCCCAGTAGCTCGGCCGCGAGTGCCCGCCATTCCTGTGCCAGCGTGCCCTGCGGCATGGTGCGGCCGGCGCGGGCGTACCAATAGGCGGCGTTGGCGAGATCACCCTCCTTGCGGTGCAAATAGGCATGCACCGCAGCACCGATGCGGTCGTTCTGGTCCTGGGCGCAGCCATGGGCGCGTTGCCAGTCGCCCTTGGCATCCCACCACAGCCCCTGAATGGCCAGGGATAGGTCGGGCGGCGGCAGGTCACCGGCCAGCGCGGCGTCGAATTCGGCCAGGGTGACCATGTCGTCTTCTCCTGTCAGGCGCCGAGCAGGCGGCGCAGCTTGCGCACGGCGCTGTCGGGCGTGGTCAGCACCGGCCGGCCACTCGCCTGGGCCACCGCCGCGGCGGCGCGCGCCAGGCTGAACTGCGACAGCGCGATCGCGTCGCAATCGGCCAACCCCACGGCCGCGGCCGCTGCCGCCCGGTCGTGCCCCGGCCCGTCGCCGCGGTCGAGTGCGGCCAGCGCGCCCTCGGCAAGGCACGGGACCAGCGTGATCTCCGGTGCCGCGGAGGCGAATTCCGCCGGCATGGAGGCCAGTGTGGGGGCGAAGCTCGCCATCAGCCCGATCCGCCCGCGCGGCCCGGCCAGCGCCACCGCCTCCTCGATCATCGCCTCGTTCGGGGTCAGCACGGGCAGCGGAGCGAGGGCAGCGGCGCAGGCCGAGATGCAGGGGCCGAAGGCGGAACAGGTGAACAGAATTCCGTCCGCTCCCGTGCCGGCGACATAGCGCGCCAGGGCCAGGAAGCGCGCCGTCATCGCCGGGGTCAGCATACCGTCGCGGGCGAGATCGGCCGAAAGGCTGTCATCCAGCAGGTTGGTGCGCCGCACATCGGGCCACAGCCGGGCAAAGGCGGCCTCGATCGGGGCGACGGAATGGGCCAGGGCGTGGATCAGTGCAATGCGCATGCTGGGCGTCCGTAACAGAAGCGCGCGCAGAATACCCCGCGCCGAGGTGCGGCGGAACCCGCGCGGTTGAAAGCTTGCGCGCATCGTGGCACCACCGGGGCAACTCCAGCAGGAATGATCGATGCTCAGGCGGCTTTACGACAGCGTCCTGGCCCTGGCCGCCAGCCGCAATGCACCGTGGTGGCTGGCGGTGATCAGCTTCACCGAAAGCAGCTTCTTCCCGATTCCGCCGGATGCGCTGCTGATTCCGATGTGCCTGGCCCGGCCGGATCGCGCTTGGCGGCTGGCGCTGATCTGCACCGTGTCCAGCGTGGTCGGCGGCGCCTTTGGCTACTTCATCGGCTATGCGCTGTTCGAGGTGATCGCCACCCCGGTGATCCAATTCTACCATTATGAGGCGGCGTTCGAACGATTCCGCGCTACCTATGACCAGTACGGCCTGTGGGTGATCCTGGTGAAGGGCTTCACGCCGATCCCGTACAAGATCGTCACCATCGCCTCGGGCGCCGCCCACTTCAATTTTGCCGTGTTCATGCTGGCCAGCCTGGCCACCCGCGGCGCCCGGTTCTTCCTGGTCGCGGCCTTGCTGCGGATGTACGGCGAACCGGTGCGCGATTTCATCGAGCGGCGGCTGACGTTGGTGACCACGCTGGCGGTGGTCGGTATTATCGGCGGATTCCTGACGCTGAAGCTGCTATGATTTGAGGCAGTGCCAGGCCCGGCGCGGGCCAGGGTTTACCCGGGGGGCCTTGCCCCTGCGGGCCGGCACCGCTAAGCCCTCGCGCTTCTTCGAGCCCCGCCGCTGCAACGCAACAAGGTTGCCCAGATGTTCTCACGCCTGCTCGGGTTCATGTCGGCCGACATGGCCATCGACCTCGGGACCGCGAATACGCTCGTGTATGTGAAGGGCCGTGGCATCGTGCTCGACGAGCCCAGCGTGGTGGCGATCGCCGAGATCCGCGGCAAGAAGCAGGTGCTGGCGGTCGGCGAGGAGGCCAAGCTGATGCTGGGCCGCACGCCGGGCAATATCCAGGCGATTCGGCCGCTGCGCGACGGGGTGATCGCCGATTTCGAGGTGGCGGAGGAGATGATCAAGCATTTCATCCGCAAAGTGCATAACCGCCGTGGATTTGCCTCGCCGATCATCATTGTTTGCGTGCCGTCGGGCTCGACGGCCGTGGAGCGCCGCGCGATCCAGGAAAGTGCGGAGAGCGCCGGGGCGCGAAAAGTGTTGTTGATCGAGGAACCGATGGCGGCCGCAATTGGCGCGGGGCTGCCGGTGACCGAGCCAAGTGGTTCCATGGTGGTCGATATCGGCGGCGGCACCACCGAGGTGGCGGTGATCTCGCTCGGCGGCATCGTCTATGCCCGCTCGGTGCGCGTTGGCGGCGACAAGATGGACGAGGCGATCATCAGCTATATCCGCCGGCACTATAACCTTCTCATTGGCGAAAGCTCGGCGGAGAAGATCAAGATGGATATCGGGGCGGCCTCGGCCCCGTACGACAACGAGGAAGGGCCGTTCCGTGAAGTGAAAGGCCGCGACCTGATGAACGGGGTGCCGCGCGAGATCGTGGTGAGCCAGCGCTCGATCGCCGAAAGCCTGGCCGAGCCGGTCACCGCCATTGTCGAGGCGGTGAAGGTGGCGCTGGAGAACACGCCGCCCGAGTTGGCCGCCGATATCGTCGACAAGGGCATCGTGCTGACCGGCGGCGGGGCGTTGCTGAACCGCCTGGATCAGGTGCTGCGCGACGCCACCGGCCTGCCGGTGGTGGTGGCCGAGGATGCGCTGCAATGCGTGGCGCTGGGCACCGGGCGGGCGCTGGAGGAGATAAAGCGGCTGCGCAATGTGCTGACGTCGATGTACTGACAGCCGAGGCGGGCGTCGGCGACGGCCCTGCATTCCCGGTTGTGATCCAAGTGGATTCGTCGTGGTATAGCCACGCTCAGCTCGCCAGCATGGAGATGACGTGATCCGCCTCTCGGTGCCCTTGCGACAGGCGCTTGCCAAGCTGACCTTGCCGGTCTTCATCGTGGCATCGTTTGCCCTGATGCTGCTCGGCAAGGCCGACGCGCTGCTGGCCGAGCGTGCCCGCATGGCGGTGGCCGACGCGCTGTCGCCGATCTACGCCGCGTTGGCCGAGCCGCTGTCGGGCGTGCATCGCGGGATTGATGGGCTGCGCAACCTGGCCACCGTCTATGATGACAACGCCAGGCTGCGCGAGGAGAACGAGCGCCTGCGCCGTTGGCAGTCGGTCGCCCTGGTGCTGGATGCCGAGAACGTCAGCCTGAAATCCCAACTGCGCTGGATCCCCGATCCGGCGCCCAGCTACGTGACCGCCCGCGTGGTGGCCGATGCCGGCGGGGTCTATGCCCGCGCCGTGCTGCTGTCGCTCGGCCCAAATCACAGCGTGGCCAAGGGCCAGATCGCGCTCGACGACCGTGGCCTGGTTGGGCGGGTGACCGAACTCGGCGCGCGCAGTGCGCGGGTGCTGCTGCTGACCGACATGAACAGCCGGGTGCCGGTGATCCTGGAGAACAGCCGCGCGCGCGCCATCCTGGCCGGCACCAACGGCGCCCGCCCGCGGCTGATGTACTGGGCCGAGGGTGTGCAGCCGGCCGAGGGCGAGCGGGTGGTGACCAGTGCCGAGGCGAACACCTTCCCGCCCGGCCTGCCGGTGGGGGTGGTGCGCTACAGCGCCAGCAACGTGCCCGAGGTGCTGCCGCTGGCCCGGCTCGACCGGCTGGAGGTGGTGCGGCTGTTCGACTACGGCCTGCGCGGCGTGGTTCCGCCCGAAACCAGCGTGGCCCGGCTGCCCGAGCGGCGGCGCTGACCCTGGTGGAGCGCCGTCATGGATGACCGCCTTCCTGGCATCCGCCCCCGCCCGAGCCTGTGGCGGCGCCTGGACGGCACCGCGCGGCGCAGCCTTCCCACCGCCCTGACGATGCTGCTGCTGCTGGTCACCGCGGCGCCGTTCCGCCTGCCCGGCCAGGCCGAGCTGCAGAACGCCGCGGCGCTGTCGTGCGTGTTCTTCTGGTCGGTCTGGCGCCCCGGCTCGATGCCGCCGCCGGCGGTGTTCCTGATCGGGCTGCTGGCCGACCTGCTGGATTTCGCACCGCCGGGCGTTGGCGTGATCAGCCTGCTGGTGGCCCATGGGGTGGCGGTGCGCTGGCGGCGTGAACTGACCCGCCAGGGCTTTCTGCTGGTCTGGCTGGCCTTTGTCGCGGTGGCCAGCGGGCTCGCCGGTCTGCAATGGCTGCTGACCTCGGCGTTGACCTTTCGCCTGCTGCCGGCCGGCCCGGCGCTGTTTCAGGCGGTGCTGGCGGCAGGGCTGTACCCGATGCTGGCAGTGTTGCTGGCGCGCGCGCATCGCACCGTCGCCGAGCCGGCAAATGCGTGAGGGCGCTCGCAGATGAAGCGCGAGAGCAAGCGCACCGGCGTGTTCACCCGCCGCGCCCTGGTCGTGGCCGGGGTGCAGGTGGTGGCGCTGGGCGCGTTGGCGGCCAAGTTGTACCAGGTGCAGGTGGTCGAGGGCGCGCGCTACACCACGCTGTCGGACAGCAACCGCATCAGCGCCCGCCTGATCGCCCCGCCGCGTGGCCGCCTGCTGGACCGCACCGGTGCGGTGATCGGCGGCAACCGGTTGAACTGGCGCGCCTTGCTGGTGGCCGAGCAGACCGGCGATGTCGGCGCCACGCTGGACAACCTGGCGCGCATCGTGTCGCTGTCGGACGCCGAGCGCGCGCGCATCGATCGCGAACTGCGCCGCCACCGCCGCTTCGTGCCGATCATGGTGCGCGAGTTCCTTACCTGGGAGGACATGGCCCGCATTGAGGTGGCCGCGCCGGAGCTGCCGGGCATCCTGGTGGATGTCGGCACCACACGCATGTACCCGTATGGCGCGACACTGGCCCATGTGGTGGGCTATGTCGCGCCGCCGGCGGAGGCCGACCTGGCTGATGACCCGATCCTGGCGCTGCCCGGCATCCGGGTGGGGCGCGCCGGCATGGAGCGGGTGCACGACCAGGTGCTGCGCGGCCGCGCCGGGGCGGTGCAGCTGGA
>Ga0105048_10018044_pt1 | contig 10869 bp, 8 predicted proteins | sample MAT05_FD_78382 | JGI IMG/M metagenome (GOLD analysis project Ga0105048, IMG submission 78382) | Freshwater microbial communities from Lake Fryxell liftoff mats and glacier meltwater in Antarctica - MAT-05 | ecosystem: Environmental > Aquatic > Freshwater > Ice > Liftoff microbial mat | place...
GAGCTCCGCCGACAGCTGGCTCGACGCGCGCGCGCCGATGCCGTAGGACAGCGATCGCCGGGTGCCGCCGTAGAATTGGTTGGGCTGGAAGGTGACGTGCTGAAAGAAGCGCCTTCCGGGGCTGGAGCGGCGCAGCACGTCGCGGCTGTAGCGGCTGACGAAGAAGTTGTCGCCGGGCCGGCTGAACGCGCTGTCGGTCTGCACGTCCAGCACGGCAGGGAAGAACAACCCGAAGCGGGTCAGGTTCACCTGCTGGTCGTCCACCTCGACCTGGGCGAAGTCGGTGGTGAGCGTCACGTCGAGGTTGAGGCCGGCGGTGACCCCGTAGCGCGCGTTGAGACCGACGTCGCGTGTCCACGTGGTCGAGCGGTGCGCGGCGCTGCCGGCTGGCCCAGCATTCGCCCGTAACTGTACACCCTCCCCAGGCCCGGCAATCCATCCGCCCACGGCGGCCGTAGGACTGTCGGAGGACAACCTGTCATGAAACACATGCTTCTGAAGACCGCCCTGGCCACGGCCGTGGTGGCGGCCCCGCTCGCGGTCTACACGGCCAGTCACCGCGAGGCGCCCATCACGGCGCTCGATCGCGCCGCCGACATCACCGACTGGTACTCGTTTGTGAGCTACGACGACCCGTCGAAGATGACGATGGTGCTGTCGGTCGACCCGCTGCTCGAGCCGTCCAACGGGCCGAACTACTTCCCGTTCGATCCCGAGATTCTCTATGAGATGAAGATCGACAACAACCACGACGCGGTCGACGACCTCACCCTGCAGTTCCGCTTCCAGACCGAGCAGCGGCTCCCGAACGTGTTCACGAGCATGGTCGGCGGGATCGTGGGCATTCCGCCGATCACGGCGCTCGACGGTCCCGGCTCGCAGGGCCTGGGCACCCGGCAGAGCTACACGGTGGTCGCCGTCAAGGGCAACCAGCGGTTCGAATTGTCGGCCGGGCGCCGGCTCTACGCCGTGCCCTCGAACGTGGGGCCGCGCACCATGCCCAACTACCAGGCGCTCTACGACCAGGGCATCTATGACCTGGGCTTCGGCATCAAGACGTTTGCCGGCACCACCGACGACCCCTTCTACATCGACCTTGGGGCCGCGTTCGACTCGCTCAACTTCCGCACGGCGGCCGGCGGCGGCGTGCTGTCGGCCACCGACGACGCCAACAACACCGTGAACGTGGCGCCCGACGACGTGTCGGGCTTCAACGTGAACACCATCGCGATCGAGATTCCGATTGCGCTGCTCACGAGCGACCTGCGCCAGCACACCGATGCGGAACGGGAGGCGGTGCTCGGCACCTACGCCACCACCTCGCGCCAGCAGATCACCGTGCGCCGGATGCCGCGGGAAGGCGCCGGCAACCAGACCTCCGGGCCGTGGCGGCAGGTGCAGCGCATGGGCAACCCGCTCATCAACGAGCTCATCATCGGCACCGGCTTCAAGGATCGCTTCAGCATGGAGCACCCGACCAACGACATCCAGTTCGCGCCGTTCTTCCTGCGGCCGCTGCTGGCCGACATCTTCGCCTCGATTGGCGTGCCGATTCCCCCGGGCAACCGTCTGGACCTGGCGCCGCTTGTCGTCTACCGCGGACCCACGATTCCGGCCGGCACCCCGGATGGGCCGGTGGCGGACCTGCTGCGGCTCAACACCGGCGTGCCGCCCACCCCGGCCGCGGCGCAGCAGCGCTTGGGCCTGCTGACCCTGCTCGACACCAACCCGAACAACAACGACGCCGCGGGCTTCCCGAATGGGCGCCGGCCCGACGACGACGTGACCGATATCGCCGCGCGCGTCGTCGGCGGCATCCTGGTCAATTCCACCCTCTACGGCACGCGCATCGGCGACGGCGTCAACGTGAACGACCGGCCCAAGCGCGCGACGTTTCCCTTCGTGCCGCCGGCGCACGATGGCCGCGGCAGCCGCCACGTGGACCCGACCGAACCGGGCTGCGCGGGCGTGTGCCCGCCGAACTAACCCGTGCAGACGCCGGGAGACTCGATCATGACGACCCTTAGACTGATGCTCGCGGCGGCGGTGATGGCGGGGAGCGCGCAGGCGCTCTCCGCTCAGCCGGCGCCCCCCGCGCCCCCCGCGCCCAGCCCGTGGACCGTGCCGGCCTCTCAGGCCGCGCCCGCGGCGGGGAGCGCCACAGCCCCCCCCGGCCTGGAGACGCCGGCCCAGCGCAAGATGGCGATCGCGCAGAAGAAGATCACGCGCGACCCGACGCACTTCCATGGCTACAACGAGCTGGCGCTGGCGCTCACGCAGCGCGCCCGCGAAACGGCCGACCCGCGTTTCTATCAGCAGGCCGACGAGGCGGTGAAGACGTCGCTGGCGCTCGCGCCCGACAACTTCGAGGCGATGAAGGTGCGCACCTGGGCCCGGCTCGGCCAGCATCGCTTCGCCGAGGCGCTCACGCTCGCCACCACCCTCAACACGCAGGTGCCCGATGACCTGATGGTCTACGGCATGCTCACCGACGCCAACCTCGAGCTCGGCCACTACGACGCCGCCGAGAAGGCGGCGCAGTGGATGCTCGACTTGCGCCCGGGCAACATCCCGGCCCTGACGCGCACGGCCTACTTGCGCGAGCTGTTCGGCGACATCGAGGGGGCGATCGAGTTGATGCAGCAGGCGTTCACCCGCCTGCCGTATCAGGAAACCGAAGATCGCGCCTGGGTGCTCACGCAGATCGGGCACCTCGAACTGATGCGCGGCACGCCTGCGGCCGCCGAGCAGGCGCTCGAGCAGGCGCTCGAGCTCTTCCCCCGCTACCACTACGCGCTCGGTCAGTTGGCCGACGTGCGCACCGCGCAGAAGCGCTACCGCGAGGCGGCCGACCTGCAGCAGCAGCGCTACACGGTGGCGCCGCATCCCGAGAACCTCTACGAACTGGCCGAAGCGGAAGCCCGCGCCGGGCTCACCGCCAAGGCGGCCAAGACCTACGCCGCGTTCGAAGCGGGCGCGCGGGCCGAGATGACAGGCGACGACAACGCCAACCGCGAGCTCATCGCCTACTTCGCGGGCGCCGGCAAGCAGCCCGTGCACGCGCTGAAACTCGCGGAGCAGGAAATCGCCCGCCGGGGCGATGTCTACACCCGCGAAGCCTACGCCTGGGCGCTCTTCAAGAACGGACGGCGCGCGGATGCGCGGCGCGAGATCGCCACGGTGCTGGCGGTGGGTGTGCGGCATCCGCGGGTGCTGGAACGCGCGGCCGCCATTCAGGGCAAGGCCGTGGCAAAGGCGGCGGTCGTCGGACGATAGCTGGTTGTCACCGGCTCTGCTGAGGTGACAGATCCATACGGAGCAAGGGGCGAGAAGACACAACGCTGCGGCGCTTGGGCGAGACGGAAGGCTAGATCGTTCGCGCGCGCTGGGCGCGCGAACACTTCCTGGAGAACGCCGACGTCGACATTCCGCGCGATGTCCTGGTGGTGTCCACGGACGTGCCTGGCTCCGGCAAGTCGTCGCTGGAGTTCGGCACCCTCTACGCAGAGAGAGGCGCCGCGCGCTGGGCGTGGTCCGCGACGCCATCGACATCGGGCGCGGTGCCGGAGACGAGGGTGGCTGGGTGGTGGCCGCCGGCACGCTCTGGTCGGGGTGTCCCAGAACGTCGACGAGAGCCGAACGGCGCCGTTCCTGTCGCGATTGGTCTAGCTCTAGCTGCTAGCGGGTCGAGGTGGCAGGTGTCGTCAGGCTTCGCACCCGCCACACGACGTTGCCGACATCGTCGGCCACGAGCAACCCAGCGCGCGGGTCGGCGGTCACGCCCACCGGCCGGCCCATGGCATTGCCGTCGCCGGTCACGAACCCGGTCAGCACATCCACCGGCGGACCCGACGGTGCACCTGCGCTGAAGGGCACGAACAACACCTTGTAGCCGCTGCGAGGCGTGCGATTCCAGGAGCCATGCTGACCGACGAACATGCCCGCGCCGAAGGGCGTGGGCCACGACGCCGCGACCCCGGCGTGCGCGAGTCCAAGCGACGCGGTGTGGGCGCCGAGCGCGTAATCGGGCACGACCGCCAGGGCTACCAGGTCGGGCCGGGGCGGCTCCACGCGCGTGTCGACGTGCTGGCCGTAATAGCTGTAGGGCCAGCCGTAGAACGCGCCGTCACGCACCGACGTCATGTAGTCGGGCACCAGGTCGTGGCCGAGTTCGTCGCGTTCGTTCACCGCCACCCACAACGCGCCCGTCTCCGGCTCCCATGCCATGCCGACCGGATTGCGCAGACCCGTGGCGAAGGTGCGATGGGTGCCCGAGCTCAGGTTGACCGTCAGGATCTCTGCCCGGCCCCGTTCTTCGTCCATGCCGTTCTCGGCAACGTTGCTGTTCGATCCGATGGCGACATAGAGCGTCGAACCGTCGGGGCTGGCGATGATGTTCTTGGTCCAGTGGTGGTTGCGCAGCCCAGCCGGAAGGGCCACCACCCCGACTGGCGTGGCGCTGATGGTTGTAGCACCGGTCTGATAGGGCACCTTCACCACGGCGTTGGTGTTGGCGATGTAGAGCGTGTCGCCCACGAGCGCCATGCCGAAGGGCGACTGCAGTCCCGAAAGGAACGTGGTCTGCAGCTCGGCGCTGCCGTCGCCATCGGCATCCCGCAAGAGCACGAGGCGATTGGCGCTGGGCACGGCCCCGCCGGCTTTCTTCTGGAAGCGCTTGAAGAACCACCCGCGAATGCCAGTGCTGTCTTCGGGCCGTTCGGGCCCGTTGGTTTCCGCCACGAGCACGTCGCCGTTGGGCAGCACGTAGAGCCAGCGAGGATGATTGAGGCCGCGCGCAAAGGCCGTCACGCCGAGGCCGGCGGCCGGCGTCGGCGCCTGCGTGCCCGCCCAGCCCACCGCTGTCACCACGTTGATCGACGGGATGAGTGAAGTATCGGGGGGCGGCAGGGTAGGAGTTGGCCCGAATCCCTCGGAGACGGCGAGACCAGAACTGGAACCACAGGCGGCACTGACGACCACGAGCAGGCCGAACGCCACGGACGAGATCGCAGACCGCATGCCCGGATGGGAGCAAAACTCAGGCCCGTTGCGTGCGCTGCCTGTGGGTAGACGATGCCCCACAATCGCTCTCCCGCCGCCACATACAGCACTCGCGTTACCCATCCTGGTCCCGAGCGTGTGGCAGCCAATATGTATGCGCGCTTCGATGCTCGACCCGGCCGGCACGGCCGCCGCCGAGATCGCCACGTTGTTCTGGTGGATGGCCGCCGGTAGTGCGGGCGTTTGGCTGATCGCCGTCGGGCTGGGTCTCTACTGCGCTCGTGGACGGCGCTTGCCGCAGCCGGAGCGATTCGTGTGGCGCCTGATTGTCGGCGGCGGCGTGATCGTGCCGTCGGTGCTGCTCGTCGTGCTGCTGTTCTTCGGACTGCGTCCGCTGACGCGTGCTGACGCCGCCTCTTTCGGTGCCCCGACGGTCACCGTCTCTGGCGAGCAATGGTGGTGGCGCGTGCGCTACACGCGCCCCGACGGCACCGCCGTCGACCTGGCCAACGAGCTCCGCTTGCCGGTCGGACATCGTACCGAGGTGGCCCTGGCGAGCGACAACGTCCTGCACGCGTTCTGGGTTCCGGCGCTCGCCGGCAAGGTCGACATGATTCCGGGCCGAGCCACTCGTCTGGTGCTCGAGCCCACGAAGATCGGCGTGTTTCGTGGTGCCTGCGCCGAATACTGCGGCACGTCACACGCGCGCATGGACTTTCGCGCCGAGGTGATGAGCGCGGCGGATTTCGACATCTGGCTGGCCGGCCAGGCCGCTGATGCGCTGCCGGTCGACAACGACGAGGCCAGGCGGGGCGCGGAGTTGTTCACATGGCACGGCTGCGGCGCGTGCCACGCCGTGCGAGGCACGACGGCGGCTGGTACGATCGGCCCGGACCTGACGCACGTGGGCAGCCGTCCGTCCCTGGCGACGGCCTCGATGCGAAACGCGCCGGCCGAGATGGCGGCCTGGCTCGCCGCGCCCGAGCGGACCAAACCCGGCGCCCACATGCCGGGCTTTGCCATGGTGGGGGACGCCGACCTGCACGCGCTCGCCGCCTACTTGACGGCCCTGCGATGACGCCGCCGGCGTCGGAACCCCGCGCGTCCGTTCCGGGCGAGGCGCCGCTCGAGGCAGCGCCCCCCCTCGAGCTGCAGCGTGCCCAGACGGCGCGCTTGCTCGCCGCCTGGAAGATCCCGACGGGGTGGCGCTACTGGTCGGCCGTCAACAACACCGTGGTCGGTCTGTGGTACGTCGTGCTCACGCTCGTCTTCTTCTTGTTCGGCGGCCTGCTGGCGCTGGTGATGCGGCTGCAGCTGGCGGCCCCCGGCAACACCGTCGTCTCCGCCGATCACTACAACCAGATCTTCACGCTGCACGGCTCGGTGATGATGTTCCTCTTCGCCATCCCGATCTTCGAGGCGGTGTCGATCATGTTCCTGCCGCAGATGCTGGGCACGCGCGAGCTGCCGTTTCCACGGCTGTCGGCGTTCGGCTTCTGGGCCTTCGCCATCGGCGGCACCTTTCTCTGCGGCTCGCTTTTCTTCGACGCCGCGCCGCGCGGCGGCTGGTTCATGTACCCGCCGCTCACGAGCCGTTTCCAGCCCGACATCGGCGCAGACATCTGGCTGCTCGGCTTCTCCTTCATCGAAGTGGCGGCCATCGCCGCCGCGGTCGAACTCATCGTCGGCGTGCTGCGCTGCCGACCACCCGGCATGCGCCTCAACCTCATGCCGCTCTACGCCTGGTATGTGCTCGTGGCGGCGTTCATGGTGCTCTTCGCCTTTCCGCCGCTCATCGTCGGCACGGCGATGCTCGAGCTGGAACGCGCCTTCGGCTGGCCGTTCTTCGATCCGCGGGGCGGCGGCGATCCGCTGCTCTGGCAGCACCTCTTCTGGATCTTCGGGCACCCTGAGGTCTACATCATCTTCCTGCCGTCGGTGGCCTTGATCGCCATGATCGTGCCTACGGCCGCGCGCCGGCCGCTCATCGGCTACAGCTGGGTGGTGCTGGCCGCCATCGGCACGGGCTTTCTGAGTTTCGGGCTGTGGGTGCACCACATGTTCACCACCGGCTTGCCGGGCATCACGCTGGCCCTCTTCTCGGCGGCGTCGTCCGCGGTCGCCATCCCGACGGCCGTGCAGTTCGTGTGTTTCTTCGCCACGCTGCTCGCCGGAGCGATCGCGCGCACCGTGCCGATGCTCTACGTGGTGGGGGGCTTTGCCACCTTCGTGATTGGCGGCCTCACCGGCGTGATGGTGGCGATGGCGCCCTTCAACTTCCAGGCCCACGACACCTACTTCGTGGTCGCGCACCTGCATACGGTGCTGATTGGCGGCGCGGTCTTCCCGCTGCTCGCCGGACTCTACTACTACTTCCCGCTGGTGAATGGCCGGCTGCTCTCGGATCGTCTGGGCCGCGTCTCGTTCTGGCTGGTCTTTGTCGGCTTCAACGCCACGTTCATGCCGATGCACGTGGCCGGGCTGCTCGGCATGCCGCGCCGGGTCTTCACCTATCCGGCCGGCCTCGGCCTCGAGTGGTGGAATCTGGTGTCGACGGTCGGCGCCTTCATTCTGGCCGCCGGCTTCGCGGTGGTGCTGTGGGACGTGCTGCGCCCGAGCCGTTCGAAGTCTTTATCCCCGCGCAATCCCTGGAACGCCGGCACGCTCGAATGGCTTCAGGAGATGCCCGGGCAGCCGTGGGGCGTGCGGACCATCCCCGAGATTGATGCTCGCTACCCGCTGTGGCAGCAGCCGAACTTCGTTCGCGACTACGACGAGGGGCGCTTCTACCTGCCCGATGCCGAAGAAGGGCGGCGCGAGATGCTCGTGACCTCGACCCTCGATGCCGTACCGGTGCAGTGCATGCGCATCCCCGGGCCAAGCTTCATCACGCTGGTAGCGGCGGTGTTCGTCGGCGGCATCTTCATCTTCCCGACTTTCAAGCTCTACACCGCCATGGCGGTGAGTGCCGTCTTCGCCACGGGCACGATCGTGGTGTGGTTGTGGACTGGCACTGGAGAGATTCCCACTGTGCCGACCAAACACGTGGGCCTCGGCGTGACGCTGCCGCTCTACGTGTCGGGTCGCGACGCCGTGGGCTGGTGGGCCATGTGCATCACGATGCTGGCCGTCTTCACGGCGTTCCTGTCGCTGGTGTTCGGCTATTTCTTCTACTGGAGCCTGCGGGCCGACTTCCTGCCGCAGCCGTCGCCCGGACCGGGAGTGGCGTGGCCCGTCGCCGGCGCGGGCCTTATCACGCTGGCCTGGGCCTTGACGGCGCTGGCGCGGCGCTGGAACCGCCAGAACGTGGCGTCCGCGTGTTATGCCGGGTTGCTGGCCGCCTCGCTCCTCGCTGGCGCGGGTGTGGCCGCCCTCATCGAAGGTCCGTCGCGCACCGCGCTCGATCCGGCGGCCAGCGTCTACGCCGCCACGGTCTGGCTGCTCGTGGCATGGACCGGCATACAGGTCGTGCTCGGCATCGTGATGCAGTGGTACTGCGTGGCGCGTCGCGTGGCCGGCCGCATGACGGCGCAGCACGACATGGACCTGGCCAACGTCGTGCTCTATTGGCACTTCACCGGCGTCACGGCCCTGCTCACCGTGGCGGTGATTGCGGGCGCGCCGCTCGTGGCCTGATCATGCCCAGCGTGGTCACGGCCTCTCGCGAGCGTCTCTGGTTGCCAGTCGTGGCACCAGTCGTGTGGTCCACCCACTTCATGCTCTGCTACACGGTGGCGGCGCTGGCCTGTGGCCGGTTTGCCGAGGTGCTGCCGGCGGCGCGGGTGCGCGGCGTGCTCGTGGTGCTGACCGCGGCCGCGGTGGCCGCCATGGCGTGGTGCCTGCGCGACGGGTGGCGCCGCCTCGGCTCTCGCTGGCCGCGCCGCGCCCACGACGACGACCATCCGCACGACCGGCAGCACTTCATGGCCTTCACGACGGTGCTGCTGGCCGGCCTGAGCCTGCTCGCCACGGCCTTCGAAGCGGCCGCGCTCTGGGCGGTCGACCGATGCACATGAGGCGCGCTGGACTCGTCGCTGCCGCAGTGACACTGCTGGCGCTGGCCTGGACCGGCCCGCGTTCCGCCGATGCGGCCATGTCGTTCACGGCACACATGGCGCGGCACATGCTGCTCGTGACGCTCGTGCCAGTGCTGCTCGTGCTCGGCGTGGCGGGCACGCGCGCCGACCCCACCACCCACGCGCCCGGGCTGTTCTCGCCGCTCGTCGCGTCGCTCGCCGACCTCGTGGTCGTCTGGCTCTGGCACATGCCGGCGTTGCATCATGCCGCGCGCCTGCACTGGGCCGCCGCCCTGGGCGAACAGGGGTCGTTCCTGCTCGCCGGTCTGTGGTTGTGGGCCGCCGTGCTCGGCGGCGGGCCCGTGCGACAGGTGGCGGTGGCCGGTCAGAGCGTCGTGGCGCTGCTGCTGACGTTTGCGCACATGACGATGCTGGGTGCACTGCTCGGGCTGGCCCCGCGTGCCCTGTTCACGCATTCCGGCGCCGACCGGCCGTCGCTGGCCCTGGCGGATCAGCAAGCGGGCGGTGCGCTCATGCTGGCGGTGAGCGCGGCGGCGTACGTGGGCGCCGGCGTGTGGCTGGGTCGGCATCTGCTGCGCCCTGCCCCGGGCCACGAGGTCACCTCGTGACGCGCACGTTGCGACGCTCCGTGCGGCGCGGCCTGACCTGGGCCAGCGCGGCCGCGATAATCGTCGCGGCCGTGATTGGATCGGGGGTGATCCCGATTGCCAGCTCCGGGCATTGGCGCGTCACCAGCACGCTGCTCGACTTCGTCAAGCGGCGCTCCGTGGCGCTGCGCGCGGCGCCGCTCACCGCGCCGGATCTCACCGTGCCGTCGCTCGTGGATCTGGGGGCCGCGCACTACGAAGCCGGGTGTCGCCCCTGTCACGGGCGACCAGGCCTGGTGCTGCCCCTGGTACCGCGACGGATGACGCCGCATCCGCCCGACCTGCAGCGCCAAGTGGGGCGATGGAGCGCGGAAGAACTCTTCTATCTCGTGAAGCACGGCATCAAGTTCACGGGCATGCCGGCCTGGGCATATGCAGATCGCGACGATGAAGTGTGGGCGGTCGTCGCCTTCGTACGGCGTTTGCCGTCGCTGGACGGGCCGGCCTATGAGCGCATGACGGCGCTTGGGACGGCGAGGCCGGCCGCCGCGAGCGACGTCGAGCAGGCGGCGCGCGAGAGCTGTGAGCGCTGCCACGGCGCGGGCGGCCTGGGTCGCGGCCTGGTGCCGCGGCTCGCCGGTCAGCGGGCCACATATCTGCGCGATGCGCTCGACGCGTATGCCTCTGGGGCGCGCCGGAGCGGCATCATGGGTCCGGTTGCCGCGTCCCTCCGCGCCAACGAGGTGGCAACGCTCGGGGCCTACTACGCTGCACTGGCGCCTATGGCGCCCGAGGCTCCCATGGCGCCCGAGCGTGAAAGCGGCGACGCGGCCAAGACGCTGACATCGCGAGAGCTGGGCGCGAGCATCGCGGCCGCGGGGCGGGCCGACCAGGACGTGCCGGCGTGCAGCGTGTGCCATCCCACTGGGGCGGCGGCGACCGTGAACCCCGCCTTTCCGCGCATTGCCGGCCTGGCCGCGGAGTATGTCGAATTGCAGTTGCGGCTCTTTGCCGAAAGCCGACGCGGCGGCGGGCCGTTCGCGGGAGTGATGCGGGAGGTGGCCACGGGTCTCACCGCAGAGCAACGCCGACACGTGGCCGTGTACTACGCATCGGAGAGATAGCAGTTCCGGCGAACGTCTTGCATCCCAGCGCGTATGCCCTTGAGCTCCGCCGGAGATTCGCTGTTGTGGCTCGGGCTGCTCGCGTTGCCCGTGGCCACTGTGGCGTGGACCGTCACGCAC
>Ga0105048_10018046_pt1 | contig 10869 bp, 8 predicted proteins | sample MAT05_FD_78382 | JGI IMG/M metagenome (GOLD analysis project Ga0105048, IMG submission 78382) | Freshwater microbial communities from Lake Fryxell liftoff mats and glacier meltwater in Antarctica - MAT-05 | ecosystem: Environmental > Aquatic > Freshwater > Ice > Liftoff microbial mat | place...
GATGGCGACCAATACGAGGATCAGCGCGTATTCCACCAATCCCTGCCCCTTCTCTTTTTTATTGCGTGAAGTTATGAACATGATAAATTCTCCTATTTGAACAGAAATAATTATTGTTATATTGTACGGAAAGGGGGAGAAATGTATAGGATAATTATTGTCAATTTTGTAAGCTTACAAGGAAACTTACAAAATTGACAATAAGATAAAGTTTGATAGGGATTGACATAATAAAAAATTCTTCGCATCTCCCATTTGCGCGGGCGTCCCATGGGGTTGGTCGGAAAGTACTCCTCAATGCGCTGCCATTCGGTATACTTGAGATCGGTCGGGTAGGTTTGCGCGAATTTGGTCATTCTCGAAGCTTACCCGACTACTTAAGAAACACTATCTTAAGGAAAACCTTGCAAATACCGAAGAGGTTTTTATCCCAAGTGTAGTTATCGGCGAATTGTTCTATGGGGCGTATAAATCTGCGCGGGCAGGAGAAAACATCGCCCGCATTGACGATTTTGCCAGCCGCAGTGTTGTGCGTGGATGCGATACAGAAACAGCGCACATGTATGGGGAAATAAAACGTGCGCTGAGCGTTAAGGGGCATCCAATCCCTGAGAATGATATTTGGATTGCGGCGATTGCAATTCAACATGATTTAATATTGATTTCACGGAATGCTCATTTCACAGAAGTTGAAAACTTGAAAGTTCAGGTTTGGTGACAAAAGCAGTCACGAGGTTTGAGATATATAAACGCCGCCTCTTTGCGAAGCTCGCCGTATTTTCTAGAATTTGCGTGACCATAAACAAAAACTCTGAATTCTAAAAGAACACAGAGTTAAGGTTGAATTATTTTACGCTTGGTATAATTCCAGGCATGGATCGCAAAAAGAAAATAGAAACCCTTCTTTACATTGCACTTATCATCACCTTGCTCGCGCCGCGCCTGCCCGCCCTGGATTCCTTTTCCACGCTCGATGAACCCTACTGGCTGAGCATGGGCGCGAACTTTTATTATGCACTAGGTCAGCGGGAATTTCAGAACACGGTCTATGAATATCAACCCGCTGTTACCACCATGTGGATTGTTACCGCTGCCATGCTGGTTTATTTCCCTGAATATCGCGGCCTCGGGCAGGGCTATCTTGAATTTGAAAAGGGCGCGCTCGATCCCTTTATGCTGGCGCATGGCAAGAGTCCGCTTGTGTTATTGCGTGACGCGCGATTGATACAAGTTATATTAATTGTTATTTTATTCCTGTTGTTATATTTTCTTTTACAACATCTGATTCCAAAACCCATCGCATTCTTCGCTGTTTTATTCGCAGCCTTCGACCCATTTTTTCTCGGCCAGTCGCGCCTGCTCGACCACGAAGCCATGCTCGCTTTGTTCGTGGTCATTTCAGCGCTGGCTTTTTTGATTTATCTTTCGCAAGGCCGCAAGGCTATCTTTCTGCTTTTATCAGGCGTCAGCGCGGGTCTCGCGCAATTGACCAAATCCTCGGCCATCGCCATTCTGCTGCCGATCGGAATTATTTTATTGATTCAGATTTTTCAACAAAAGCAAAATGGTTTTCTCAAAGAAATATGGGCGCATACAAAAATCTTTATCATCTGGCTTTTTGTGCTTGCCCTTACTTACTTTATAGTTTGGCCTGGCATGTGGGTTGCCCCTGCGAAAATGCTTTATCAAGTTTATGGCAACGCCTTCAGCTACGCCTTTCAAGGCGCACGCCTTACCGTCACAGAAGATTTACAGCCATCGCAATTCAGTCTCAATACTGGTTTTTCAGGAATATGGGATTTAATCACCGTGCTGCTCTGGCGCACCACTCCGCTGACATGGCTGGGCATCTTGTTTGGATGTATTTCGCCGTTCATGCTTAACCGTCAGTTGCTTCGCCTCAATAAATATTTGTTTGCCCTTTTAATTTCCACCGCCGCCGCATTTATCCTTATCTTCGGCATCGCCCAGGGACGTAACTCTCCGCATTATATCCTCACCAGTTATCTAGCCTTGAATCTAGTCGCCGCGCTCGGCTGGTTTTATATGATCGAATGGCTTGTAAATCACTTTGTATCTTTACGCAAAGATCAACTTCAATTTGCGAGTTTGTCTCTTTTGGTTATTATGCAAATGTGGAGCGCCGTCTCATACTTTCCATACTATTACACCTATCGCAACCCAATCTTATATTCGGCTGGGATGCATCTGCAGTTTCCGCAATTCGCCTATGGCGAAGGACTCGAACTCGCCGCGCACTATCTGGCTGACATGCCTGATGCAAAAGAGTCAACTGTCATTGCGTTTTACTCGCGCGGATGTTTCTCTTATTTTTATCCCGGTGAAACCACCCGCTTCAAGCCTTATTATGTAGAGGCCGCTCATAAAGAAGATTTAGTAAACTCGATCCATGATGCAGATTACCTTGTGCTGTATTACGCCAGTCAGGGACAATTGGAGAAGTACGCGCTTTTGTTGAAAACATTATCCATTGCAAAGCCTATTCATGAGATATGGCTGGACGGCTATCAATATGCGATCATCTATCAAGTGAACACCCTTCCCGCTGAAGTTTTTGAGGCGTTTGCAAAATGAAGATTAAGCTTATGGATAAAAATAAATGGTTGCAGGCTTTTTTGCTGCTCGTGTTGATCGTCCCCGCGCATATCATCGGCATTGATAAATTTATCACCTTTGACGAACCCTGGTGGGTGATCTCAGGCTCCAATTATTATTACGCACTGACGCATGGTGATTTCGAAAATACCATCTACGACTATCATCCCGCGGTCACAACCACCTGGGTGGTCACGGCTGGAATGCTTTCCTATTTTCCTGAATATCGCGGCTTGGGTCAGGGCTATTTCGATGTGCGTAAACCTCAATTTGAAAACTTTATGCGCGAACATGGAAAAGAAGCGATTGATCTTGTCCGCATTAGCAGGTTGATTCAAACCACCCTGTTGATTGTTCTGGCTTTATTGAGTTTTTTCCTTCTCCAATTATTTCTTGATCCCATCCTTGCCTTCCTTGCCATGGTGCTCGCCATGCTCGCACCATTTTTTCTTGGGCATTCACGTCTGCTCAACCATGAAGGCCTGTTGTCTATGTTTGTGCTGGTTTCATTTTTGAGTATGCAGGTTTATCTCAACAAGGAACGTAAGCTAATCTACCTGATTATTTCTGGTATCGCATTCGGCCTCGCCCAATTGACCAAGTCTTCATCGATTGTGGTCATCGCGCTGGTTGGGTTGATGCTCTTTGTCGGGTTGTTCAAACGCGATGAACGTCTGCTGGGAACAAAATTATGGGATGCCACCAAAATATTTTTTGCATGGAGCATAGTTGCCATTATGGTTTATGTGGCTTTATGGCCGGGCATGTGGGTGGCTCCGGGCAAGATGTTCTACGAAGTCTACGGCAATGCTTTCAGCTATGCCTTTCAAGGCGCGCGGCTGGATGTTACTCAGGAGTTGCAGCCTTCCAAATTCAATCTCGTTGTTGGACTCTCTGGCAGTTTTCAGTATTTGAAAAACTGGCTGGATTCGTCCACGCTGATTACGTGGCTGGGCTTGATTCTGGCGTTATTCGTGCTGACTTCAAAAGATAAACAAGTCATTATTTCCCCTGTAAAATCCACGATTGTCTATCTGGTTGTGCTTGCCGCATTGTTCATCCTCATGTTTGGCGTGGCACAAGGACGGAATTCTCCACATTATATTCTCAGCAGTTTTGTGGCGCTGGATGTGATCGCTGGGTTGGGTTGGGGTTATTCTTTGAAACTGGCTCAAAAACATTGGGCAGTTTTGAATCGAACCTACATTCCTGTGTTTGTCTTTTTTATTTTGATCACGATTCAACTTGGAAGCGCACTGCCATACTTCCCATATTATTTTACATATCAAAATAAAATTACCGTTGAACATCCTAATTATGGCGGCTACGGTGAAGGACTGCAACAGGCCGCCATTTATCTGGCGCAAAAACCAGATGCGAAGAATACACGCGTTTATGCCTACGCGGGCATGGGTTCTTTCTCTTTCTTCTATCCGGGCAATACAGAGGTGTTGAAAAAAGTGTATTTGATAGAACCTGGCTACCCATCCATTATTTTGGGAATGCAAAATGCTGAGTATCTGGTGTTGTATTCGGTATTGCAAAACCGTCAACCTGAGTCAGTTGACCTGCTGCGCATCCTGCAAAATGTTCAGCCTGAGAAGGTTATCTTCATCAATGCTGTGGAATACGTCCGCATCTATAAAACTGCTGATATCCCCGAAAGTGTTTATGACGAGATGCGCAGGTAGTTTGCTTGTTACAGATGGAATTCACCGTCCCGAAGGTTGAGATAATAAACAAGTTTGAATTGCGAGAACCTTCGGGACGTTTTAATAATTATTTATTTACCCATGCTTGGTATACGTTTCTGTTATCTTTTTTCCAGAGGCATCCACAAATTCAAAGGTGTACATATCTCCATCAAATCCATAGTTGACATAATACTTCTGTCCGCTGATTTGGTATTCGAGCGAATAGGAATTATCGGCAGGGCTTTCAAAGCTTGTGATCTCGGCACCCTTTAAAGGCTGCAAGGTTTCCCGAATGGGTATTGTGCGCGGCTGCGGCTCGATCTGGTCGCCGCTGACAGTGACCACTCCGCGCATCCCGCCGTTGATGTAGGGATAGGTGCTTGTGCCGTGGTAGTGATAACTGCCATCTTTTGCGAAATGACCGTTGAACTCATCAAGGCCAGTGACTGCTGAGCCATCGGATTCGGTTAAGCCGTAAATCGGAAAACCATCCAATGCGTAGGCGATGGGTTTGTCTACGCCAACGATTTGGGACAAATGAAGCGGGGCAACGTGATAGTGATAATCATCCGCGCGGCCTGCGTGACCACCGAATTCATCCAACTCTCCAGATAAGAAAGCATCGTCACCGCGGTTGTTCAAGGCGTTGAAAATGGGAACACCATTCACAGCTAATGCAATTGCTCCGCGGTAGAGGGAAGTCTTTGCTGAAATGGGATTCTCTGCAATGACAGGCTGAAGCGGAATCTTCCATGTGTTGTTTCCAGTATAGGCTTGCGGCAAAGGAACTTGCTGCTGCCAGCTTTTAATTCCCACCATCATTTGATGCGTGGGCATGCCGTCTGATTCAACATAAAGATATTGGCTATCCTGATAGACCTTCACTTTATCCGCGAAGGCATCGAAGCCAAGCTCTGTCAGGGCTTGGGAAATGATCGTCGGCGACAGAGCAGGATTATCGGTCATGTTGAGAGGCGCTGGGTTTCCTCCAACACCATATCCACAGGCAGCGAGGAAGGCTGTCCCAAACCCGTAGGCGGAGAGTCGTAAAAAGTCGCGTCTTGTGATTGACATAAGAGTACTACCTTGTATAAGTTACATTCAATGCGGCACTGGCGAGTGTGATGCTTTTGATCGCATCGAGCAATACATCGCGGGTCACATCTGAAGCGGGAACTGAAAGTTGAGGTTCGGCAGAAAGCGCATAAACCGTGTAGGTATAAACTTTTTCACCCGGCCCTTTTGAGCAGGGCGGCGCATATACGGTTTGGCTGTTCACGCTGTTGTTACCAAGTGTGCCCATACCCGTGCTGTTCTTCTCAAGGCTGTTGATATTGACGGGGATCTTATAAACGACCCAATACCAATGCGTATCACCCGGCCCGGGGACATGGTGCATGATGACTGCAAAACTCTTCGTCCCTGTGGGCGCTTCGTTCCATGAAAGGGGAAGGGTTGCGCTGGAACCATCACAAGTGAACTCTTTGGGGAGCGCTCCACCTTCTGTGACTTCTGTACTGGTAAGGATAAAGATACCGTTTGATGATGTGGGATCTATGACCGCTGCGGCATCAGACGGAGGAGATGGCGGAGTGCCGCGTGCAAGTGAACAGCCCGTCAACAACAGAATGATAAGAAGCAGAGGGAATAATTTTATTTTCATTTTTACTCTTAAGGGTTTGTCCCTGTCACAGTGATACGGCACAAAACTGTATTATTCGTTTCAAGATCGGGTCCCCAAATAAGCTGCGCCGAAGAATCCCACGCAATTTGATCATAGCCGTCTTTGGGGCCAACCTGCGCTTCTGTATAAACTGAGGCTTTGCTCCAGGAGGAAGCATCGAAGTTTGCATTTTTCCAACCCACAGGCTCTTCCAATGCCGTGAAGCCGCACGGCATTTGCCCCGCTACTGGGTTGGATGATGTTTCGCAGGCTTTATCAAGCGGCGCTTCGTGGATGACGACACACGCCCAATCGGAGTTTGTTACTGCGATTAACGCACCGGTCTCTGCATTTGTGAATTGAGCGATGAATCCGCCGTCACCCATTTGCTGTTTGCTGGTTCCGATATACTCGAGGCCTGTATCGTCCTCTTTGAAATCCTTAACAATGAAGTTGAAACTCATCGGATAATCTGCGTTGAAGGTAAAGGTCTCTGCGTTGAAAGATCGTTCCGTGGTGATCGGGACAGAATCTTCCATGACGAGTTGATCGCCCAGATAAAAAGCAGACCAGTTATCTGCCCAAACTTCACCTTTGATCTTTATGCTGCCCGTTGTATTGGATGTGACCGTGGAACTGGTCACTGGATTTTGCTGCCCAGCATCTGAGCCTGATGGTTGAGGCGGCGGCGCGCCGCGGCAGGCAGTCAGTGCGATGGTTATTATGAATGCAATGAGTGATAAAAGCGAAGCTCGTTTCATGCGTGAATCTCCTTTGATTTGTTATTCTGATTATACAGACCTAATTATGATGATGACGGTCGCGCGGTTCGCCATCGTGCTGTCTGTGGGGCGGCGGATTTGGAGGTTGACGGTCCTCATTGTTTTGTGGCTGTGGCTGTGGCTGATTCTGATTGTTTGGTATCTGTGAGACAGATGTTGAATCAATCATCACAGTTGACTCGTTGAAGAAAAAAACATCCGCCTGAAGTTTGGTCAATTCGGTGTTGTTACGAATAACATCCGCCATGGATAAGTTTTCGATATCGCGCAGTTCCTTCCCTGAAAGAGAATTCTGATACCAGAAGCGGTCTCCATCGCGCAAACGAGTGAACTGGTCCACGATGATGGCTGTGAAGGTGGCTCCCATGCTGGAGTTTGGTAAATGCTCTTCAGCGAGTCCGCCGACCCATAGATCAATATTGTCCACGCTGCCATAGGTGGCTGCAAGCGAAGCCTGCACGGCTTTATCAGTTGTGATCTGGTCAAAGCGGGTGATGCGGGGCAGGCCATATGCTGCGCGTACGGTGTTGTAATCTGCGATGCCGTGATCACGTCCGCGCTGGATGTTTAAGGAGGCGAGGTCGAATCCGCCCTGACCGGGTTCCCCAAAAAGGAAGTTGCGTACATCATCTACGACTTTGGTGTCAATCTCCTGTGCGTTGTCGGAGGCGAGATATTTCAAGATGGAGTCTATGCCAGTTTCGCTGACCACGCCCGGGTTAAAGAATGAAGCGCGTAATTCCATTGCGTCATGAATTTCATTTCCATCGTTATCCAAAAATTCAATATCGTCACCCAACATGCTGTGTCCCACTCTGAAAGCAGCCGTGGAAAATTCGGTGGCAATGCCTGGGTTTACATCTGCCTGATAGCCTTGATAAGCAGGCAGGGAATTTTCTCCTAGGATGGCTGGCAGGAATTCAGCATAGGTAATTTTTTGAAGCTCGGCAATGACGATGCGGCGCGCATATTGATAAAGTTCTTCATCCGTCCAATCGGGATGTCTCTGTGCTGCGGCTGTTGCAAGCCTGTTATGCTCGCGGACAAAAAGAATTTGCAATGAAAGCAACTCGGGGTTTTCATTGGCACGCACATCGCCTGCGAGAAATAATTGATTGTCATCCACACGATGCGCGTCATTCGCGTTGACGAAACCATCCCTGTTGAAAGACAGAAGATTGCCTGCGCTGGTCTTCATACGTCCGCCAGTGAATTCACGCAGCGCCGCCGCGCGTTTGGCATCCACACCGTAGACTTGTGACCCGTCAACGAAAGCGGTGATCGAATTAATTTGCTGGCGCGGTTTCTCTTTCGAGAGGCCCGTGGCTGCATCATAATTTGAACGCGACATGGAAATAAACATCGTGCCTGTGCTGGCTGGGTCAAACCATTCATCACCCGTTGGCACGATAATGGGGAAGGCTTCTTTTGGAGTTGCGCCTTCGGTTAAATCAATATCGTGGTCGAGGAATTGTCCCCAGGCATAAACGAAGGCGGTGAAGTCACGATTGTTGAGGATGCCATCCGCAGGGCTGGCTGAGAATGTATTGCTTATCGTCCGTGCGCTGGGACGCTCTGCGCCGGATGGACTGTTGATGCCATCGGCATAGTCTGCGGGGGAGAGCCTGAGAAGTTGTTCGTTTATGCTGCCCCAGTTGGTGTTCGTAATATTATTTCCCTTGCCATCCAATGATTGAATATCTGAATTGGATTCTTCCTGTGTATTCACGGCTTGATAATTTGTATCCAGCGCGGAGACACTTAATTGCGCGGGTGAGAAAGACTGACAGCCTGTGATAAGAATGGTTAGGGTCACAAAAAAAGTATGCAAGAGTTTGTTCATCTTGTTTCTCCTAAGGATTAAGAATGATCTTAGTCAGCGAACCGTTTGTGCTGAAATCAGAAGTGAAAGAAAGCACAGCGCTTGCGGTTGAATTACTATTTAATAAGGTGATGACAGGCGCTGTGGTGTGATGTGAAATCATAAGTTTTTTCTCTTTTGTCCCAAAATATTTTTTAGAGAATAATTAGACTTTATCGGTAATTAGGAAAAACGTCCCGAAGGTTGTCATTAAGTGCTCAAATTACTCGAAACAAACCTTCGGGACGGTGCCTACTATCAGTTATTAAGGCGGCCCGCCGGCAGGGACACAAGCCAGTTGTGAACTTTGCACAGTTTGACAAACTCCGCTCAATGCGCCGTTCGGTGTGTTGACTGTGCAAGCTGAATTAACTGTCAGGCCCAGGCATGCATCTATGGCTGCCTGGGGAGGCTGTTGACCATTTTCCTGACCACCTGTTTGATTTTGTTGCGTGCCGCCTTGTTGGCCCTGGCCTTCGCCTGATGACAACGCGCGGACAGCAGGCTCGCCGTGAAAACAGCTGACCACATAGGGGAATTCGTGTGTGGCGTGATAGTGATACATCTCCACCATTTGACCATCCCATTCAACCATGTGGGTGTGACCGTGACATTGATCGAGGTCGGCGTTGGTTACTTCTGCGCCATCTTCACTGTAGTAGCCATAGATGCCATAGCCATCGAAGGCATATCCCATCAGTGCAGAGTGACCCGCGGCATTGTCTACTATGCAATCACTCAAGTTGTGATAATGATAGAAACCAGAAACCTGTGGGTGACCATCGCAGTTATCTTGAACTTCATGCGCGGCGGCATCATGGCCTTCTGCGTCAAACGCGCTAAAGATGACTACGCCCGAAAGCATGATTCCAATTTCACCGCCCACGCAATTGGGTTGGGCAGCCGCACTGGGTGTGACAGGCAGACTTAAGCTGATGGATTGTTCCTTGATTGAATTTGGGTTGCGATCTACTGCATACGCATCATCGCTGGGTGAAATAGGGAAATTTCCAGTGGTGTGATTGGGCAGGTCGTTGCCAGTGAAGACGCGTTGATCGCCTTGAATAGATACGGTGAAACTGCCCGGCCATGTGACAGAGCCATCTACAGCGGCTTTTTTCGTGGCATCCCAGGTGCCGTCGCCATTCATCCATGAGCCAGTGCCGGATGCGCCGCCGCCATTGAATGAAGTCTGGCATGAATACACATATCCAGTTTGCGGGCTGGTGGAATATTTTCCGTCACCGACTGTCAGGTGAGTTAGGTCAACATCAGAGTGGTGGTCTGCATCTGTGCTGGCGTGAACTTCATCAGCGGAAGCAGAGGTTGCAGGAATAGATTCAGGATTCGGTGAGGTCTGATCCGCGCCCGCTGCGGGTTGAGCGGCTGGGTTCTGCGTAAAGTCAGATGGTGCGCCTACTGGGCGGGCACAGGCCGTCAATAAAATCGAAAAAACTACGAACAGTAAAAATGCTTTATTTTTATTCATGTTTTTCTCCTTATGGTTAATGTTGATCTCATTTTACCGATGTGGTAAATATGTGAAGAGTGTCTGAAATCATCTTGTTGAGAGAAAGTCTATGCACGCAGTCATCAACCAACATGACAGGTGTCATGGGTATGTTCGGCTTTCGCAAAACAAGAAGTTAACATAAAAATGGGATGGTCATTTTTTGGATGACTATCCCATTTTTATGAGGGAGCAGAATGATGATTATCGTTGTGGAGGTTGACCGTTGCCGGGCTTGTCTTGAGCAGGCTGGCCTGTGCCTTGCGGCTTGTGACCGTTTTCGGGTTTGTCGCCATGATGCCCTAACACGGATTGAAGCTCTTCAGCAGTGATTCCCAAAGTGGCTGCGGCTTCATCTAAATCAGGACGGCATTTTTCGCCTTCAACGCAATCTGTGGGTTTTGCATCTTCTAATGCCTGTTGCAAAGCTTCTGCGGTGGTGCCGAGTGTACTGGCGGCGGCGGTGAAATCAGGGCCTTCTCTTTCGGGTCGGCCTAATGCGGCTTGAAGTTCTTCGGCGCTGATTCCCAAAGTGGCTGCGGCTTCATCTAAATCGGGGTGACATTTTTCGCCTTCAACGCAATCTGTGGGTTTTGCATCTTCCAGTGCCTGTTGCAGAGCTTCTGCGGTGATGCCGAGTGTACTGGCGGCGGCGGTGAAATCAGGGCCTTCTTTTTCGGGTCGGCCTAATGCGGCTTGAAGTTCTTCGGCGCTGATGCCCAAAGTGGCTGCAGCTTCATCCA
>Ga0105048_10018049_pt1 | contig 10868 bp, 10 predicted proteins | sample MAT05_FD_78382 | JGI IMG/M metagenome (GOLD analysis project Ga0105048, IMG submission 78382) | Freshwater microbial communities from Lake Fryxell liftoff mats and glacier meltwater in Antarctica - MAT-05 | ecosystem: Environmental > Aquatic > Freshwater > Ice > Liftoff microbial mat | place...
AAAATGAAAAACCTGCCCGGATAGGCAGGCTTTTGGTCAGGTTATTTTTTTTCGGTAAAAGTGTACTGTACACCAAAGTTGAAAAGCCTTGGTGCACCCGCATTGAAAGAGGATCTATCGCTTGGACTGTTGCCTCTTGTTGCAGTATTGGCGTACAATTCGTTTGTAACATTATACACGTTCACAAATAATTCCACGCCTTCAAACGTATATCCTGTACGCATGTTTAGCAGCGAAATGCCTTTGCCACGGAGAAAACCGCGGTCGGTATATTTTACGGTATTGATCTGGTTTTGGTACCATTCGCTCATACGCTGCCATTCTGCGGAAATACGAAACCCTTTCACCCATTTGGGGCGGTAGGTAATTTCGCTGTTGGCAATAAAATTGGGCGACTGTGGCATGGTTTTGCCGTCTACATTCTTTACCACATCAGTTTGCCTTTTGCTGAGCTCGAACCGCTCAAAGCGGTGAAGGGCATTGGTGGCACTAATGCGGAAAGTGAGTTCTTTAGACGGATTATAGGTAACGCCATACTCTACGCCCCTGTGCAGGGTTTGGCCTACGGATGTACTAATAGTGCTTCCATCAGGCTGGCGGATGCCTATTACCTCGTTGCGGCCTGTAAGCCGATATACACTCACATCTACATATAATTTATTTTTTGCCAGCGATGCCCAGCCGCCCACTTCGTAGTTAGTAAAAGTAGCTGGTGAGAGATCAAGCCCCTGCGGGTTGGCAGGGTTAAATACTGTAGATAAATTAGCTTGTACAAAACCTTTTGAAAAGTTAGCAAAGAGCGCCATGTTGTTGCCCATATTATAAGTGGCCCCAATGCGTGGAATGAGTTTGTCGAATGTACGCGTACCCTCTGCCATCATGGGCCGGGTAATAGTAGGCAAGCGGTTGTAATCGTAAGAGAACCGGTCGTAGCGCAGGCCTATTACGGCTTTCAGATTTTTTAGGGGCGAAAATTCGGTCTGTAGCCAGGCGCCAATATTGTTAATATTAGCGTCGTAATTAGTAGTAAATACATTGGTGTTGTTGCTTCGTACCGTGTAGTTCTCTACCGACAAGCGGTCGGGCCTAAGAATGGCATTTAAAACCAGCGGATTGGCGAAAAAGCGGTTGTCGGTAAAATCACCACTTACACCAGCCAATATTTTGGTATTTAAAAATGTAAAGGAAGCATTGTGCTGTGCTATAAAGCCTACGCTTTTAAAGCTGGCATCGTTGGTTTCGGTAACGGCCGAATCCCGGCCTTGTATCCAAGCAATGGTGTGGCTGGCACTTTGCAGCACGGCATTATTGCGATAGTACATGGTAAGGGTGCTTGCATTGCGTTCGTTCCATTGATGCTCTAATGTGGTGCGCAACCTCTTGGCATACACTTTACGATAAGTAAAACCTGTGGCACTCGGAAATTTTTTACTGTAAAAGCCAATACTGTCCACGCCGCTGCTTGCCTGGGTGTTATAATCTACGTGAGTGTAAGAGGCCCATAGCAAAGTTTTGGCACCTAACTTATAATCGAGCCTTGCTGTAATGGCCGTTTTATCATAATCTGTATTGGCCAGCCAGCTTTCCCGTTGCCGGGTTTTATTAGCATTAATGGCATAGCCAAATCTTTTACTGATACTTCCCGTGGAGGCAATGGTGTACCGGCGATAGCCATAATTATCTGCCTGTATGCCAGCTTTAACAGTAGTTAGTGCTGTGGGTTTGGGATTAATAAAATTGATAGAACCGCCGATCGCTTCGGGGCCATAGATGGAAGATGCGGGGCCACGAACCACTTCCACACTTTGGATGCCGGGTATATTTATTTCTATAAGAGCGTTGTGGTTAAAAACGCCCATGGTTCGGATAGGGATGCCATCTTCCATGTACAAATGGTATGCGCTGGTGCTGCCCATTGGCTGGCGTATGCTCATGCTGTGTTGCTCGTTGCGAAGATCGGTCATTACCACACCAGGCACTTTGTTCAGCAGTTCCAGTATATCTCTTGGTTTGGTTTCTGCTATTGTTCTTTGGTTGATCTTGGTAATGGAAATGGGGGCATCACTACGGCGCTGAGCAGTGCGGCTGGCGGTTACCACCAGTTCGTCCAGGTCTTTACTGGAGGGCTGTAAGGCAATATTCATTTTGCTTTCAGCAGAGAGTGTTACTTCGAGGCTATTGAAGCCAATGGAGCTGATGAGCAATGTGGTTCCTGCTTTTGTGGGCAATGTAAAACCACCGTTTACATCGCTTACAATGCTTTTGTTTGTGCCTGTTAATACAATGGTGGCACCAGCCACTGGTTCTTTGGTATCGGCATTATATACTTTGCCAGAAAAGCCTTTTTGAGCTATGGCGCTGGCGGTAAAAAATAAAATGGTTATAAATGATACAAGCGTTTTCATTTTTATAATTTTTAAGGATACAAATGGTTGCTACCTTTTTGAAGAAAGTTATAGAAGACAGTTTTGGGTTGTGGGTCAATGAGATCAAGTAAAGGGTGCGAACCTGGTACACATAAAAAACATTTAGTTAAAGACATTTGGCTGTATATGTTGAACGGCTTTTTTGTGGACGACCAAATAAAATAGATAACCAGAAAATACTTATGGCAAACTGGATTGGTATGTTACCAAAAGTTTAAAAACCAATTACCAGCCACAAGTGGAACGAAGTGCAGAGATGACCAGCATAAAAACGTCCACAGATGCAGTCCTATCGGGGCATGTGTTCTCAGGGTCCATAAAAACGAACTGGAAAAAATCACCTTTTGGGGTGTAAGTATTTTGATGGCACTTATGCTAGCATCCGCAATGAGCAGCCGGGTAGCATGAGAGATCCCATGCAAAAAGCGGGTACATCAAATGAAAAAAATGGTGCATTTGGGGGGAGGGGCCACAATGTTTATTTCTGGAACAGAAACGAATTGAGGGTTCGATGGAAAGAAATTCTTTTTAATAACAACTGGCGTTAGTAAAACGATAGCTGTTGTAGTAACATGCTCAGATACAGGGCTTGAAAATTTGTTAGCTGCCTTGGATTCATCGGTATCAGTGGTGGCGGTTTGAGCAGTTTCGTAATGCACGTGTTTTGAACCTTTCTCATTGTGTACCGATACTATATGGAGTTTGGGTGTAAAAGTATGCGCTAGGAAATCTTTGAGCACTGGCAACACAGGCTTAAACATGGCTATGGCATAAAAGAGTACCAGAAAATATGCAACAGCGTTCTTCATTTAAAATAACCTTGTTTAGGGCAGCAGGTACGGGTGTTTTGCTTGCTTGGTTTTTAATTGTTAAAATTTTTGTGTGTTAAGTTTTCCCCTCCCCCGGGCTGCTGTTTTTCTATAACAGTAAATGAGGTGCTGCGTACCATGAAACACCCTCGCTTTCAATTCTATCGTTTTTAGTGTTCTCACCAATAAGCCCCACACCCAAAAAGCATGGTGTAGTTGGTAATGTAAAAGCTGGTTTATACACAATTGATAAAGATCTTTTGTATCCATCGGCTTGGTTGTGGGTGGGTAATAATTTTACATGGGGATGGCTGCAGAAATTTGGGATCGATACAGTTTTTAACTTCGGTGGTTAATGTACTAACGCCTTGATCGGTTGTTGGTGAGATCACCACCAATGGCGGAAAGCTACAAGAGCAGGATCGACACGGATATGGCATGTATAAAGATTAGCAAAGATGTAATCGTTACTTTTGAAACTGCATCGTTACCCTATTTTTAATGGACCATCTACTTTACCTATCAATCATCTTTTTATCAATCTTTTTATATCCTTTGTTCTTTTATTGATATCGATAGCTTCGTTTGGCCAGCCGGTGTTCAGCTTCACGAATGAGGGATCTGCCACAGTTCGGCAGTATGCTGTTTTGCCAGATGCTGGCTTTACCATCAATCAGGTATCAACGGATTCAACCCTGCACTTTGTAGTCGATGATTCCCTACGGCCAACCAGCTTAAATGGATATGGTTGCGCATCGTTGCGAAAAATTTGTCGGAGGTAACCAAAGTATATCATCTTTTGCTAAGGCCGCTTGTAAGCAGTTATCTATATATATGGAACCCAAACAGGAGCCAATGGACGGAGGGGTATTTTAATTTTGTGAAGGGAACTAAGGGCAATCGAAACCGGATGCTGATGGCCTGCAGGTTGCGGGGCCCGGTGGATACTTTATATGTAAAAATAAAGACAGCAGCCACTACCGACTTTGGGCATGGTTTCCGGCCCGTGATCACATTCGAGAAACAGGAAGTGGCAAACCAACGCGAACTCGGCGAGTTCATTACATGGATCGTGGTGTTTACGATATTGTGTATGTTTTTTCTCAACACCATTTTCATTTATTTCGGTTTCCGGAACCGGCCCATTCTACATTACCTCACTGCGCTGCTGGGTTGCATGGCGTATATTACCAGCTATGGCGGCTTTGACAGGATGATGTTTCCTGCTCCTGTTTTTAGTGCGGAGCTACTTGCTGACGGAACATTGCGCTACTTTGACCTTACGAACCTTATCTCGCAGCTCAGTGTGGTATTGATTGTGTATGCTATGGCGAAACTGACCCAATCCTACCTTCAAACCCGGCTACATTTTCCAGAGATGCATCGCTTGTTAAGATATGGCGTGTGGGTCTACGGCCTCTTAACGCTGACTATCTTGCTGGTGAACCTGGCAGGTATCTATTTTGAGGATCAGGTGTTGATAACGCCGTTACCTATCAATACCCCATTTACCCACCCTTGCAACTGGAAACCAATCCAGCTAAAATTGGGATAGTTCCCGCTAAAAACACCGTTTGTACCACTTCTGGTAGAATAGCCCTCGGCACGTACCTTACCGTACACATCTAATTTTTCCAGCGGGGTAGCCGTTCCAATTCCAGTGTTGCCGTTAGCAGATCAACGAACTGATGAAACGTTTCGACACGCAGGTGCCGGCAAAATATTCAATAACGATGCAATAGTTCCGCCAGAATGCTACAACTGCCCGTTGTTGCGAGGTGTGGTTCTTGTCCCAATGAAGCAATCTCCGGGGCTTGCGTTTGCTCAAAATGCATTGCAGACCCTGAAGATTGCTTCGGGTAATGCCATTCTTAGTGGACTCGCAACCGGAGAATATGTAGTTGGTTCAAGCGTGATATCAACCATGCGACAAATGGGAATACACCAAATCTGGCTGTCAATTGTGTCCTGGTAATGGTTACCAAACTGATACAGGCAAATTTTCATCAGTAGAGACAGTCCAATATCCGCTTCGAACAGATGAGTGCCAGTCTGGTTATTTCTTAATTAAAATCAGTACATCATTATCATAGTACACATAATCAAATAGTTGATATTCAATCCTCTTTTTCTTTGTCTCATATTTGTCAGATATCTTTTGAATCATCACAACATCGTCATAATCATTATATGGCAGTAAGACCACATCAAAGGAACTTTTTGAACCGACATTGGTGTTCCCCCAAGGAGTTACCACCCCGGCACAGTATCATCCAAACCGTTGTTGGTGTTCTCACCAACAAGGCCCACAGCCAAACAAGATTGCAAAGCGTAGTGTAATTGGTATGGCAAAAGCTGGTTTATACGCAATTGCTGAAGTTTATTTTTATTGATCGGCTTCTGAGTTTGTGGGTAGTAGTTCTGCATGTGGATAGTTAAGGAATGGGGGAGTAATTCCCATTTTAGCCTAGGTGGTTAATGGATGATCTCCCTAATTTGTTGTTGGTGAAAACACCAACAACGGTGGCGTGGGGGTTTAATTATTGGGGAAGACCAACGATTGCGCAGGCTGGGAATAATGGGGCAACTCCAATAAAATTAGGGTTGTCGAATGCTTTTTAATTCCTCAAGCGTTGCAAACGCTAATGCTTTTTCGTGTGTAGCGGCTACATTAACAGGCGGAGCTACACCAGCATCAAAAGCTTCTTTCCAACGGCTGGCGCAAAGGCACCAGCAATCGCCTGCTTTTAAACCCGGAAAATTGTATTGAGGCATGGGCGTTATAAGATCGTTGCCTTGTAATTTTGAAAATTGCAAAAACGCATCGGTTACTGTTGCAGCAATTACATGTACCCCTGTATCGCTTTCTCCCGTTGAGCAAAACCCATCTCTATAATAACCAGTAATTGGATTGGTACCTGCAATTGTAAGGTCGGTTCCCAGCACATTTTTTTCTCCGGTTTTTGCTTTACTTTTCATTTTATACAGCTTTACGATAGTGGTTCATTGTTTTAAAGAGACAAAATTAAGCTAACAATCATGTATTTGGCCGTCTGGTTTGGGGGAGGGTGCATTTCATATTGTCGCATCTACTGAATAATTTATATGTCCCATAGGGGCTGCCTGTTTGTAGCACAAAACCGATCTAAAATAGAGCAGCGTGCTCCCGTACCTACGGGGACCACTGTAGAGGGTAGCCACTACGTGGCAAATCGGCCAAATGCGAAAATTTTGCTACAAACGGTAGTGCCTACGGCACACATCGGTGCGACATCTGGAAATGCACCCTTGGGGGATGCTATTTAAACGGGTCTTGGTTTGCAGCCACATCTATTTTGTTAGTACGCCATTATTCCAAGGTTGCAAAAGAAGTACGTTGGTTCAAGCGTCTCCGCTTGGACCCAAAATATTGGCAGCGTCCGCTGCATTACGAGTCTGCCAGTGGCGGAGCTTTTTTTGCCTTTCCCTTCTGCACCGGTGCGTCTCCTCTGCACCGGAAATGATTGCATCATCATATAAACAAATCATCCATCGTTACCGTTTGTTCTATCAGCCCAAGGCTGTGCGTATTGTGCTGTATGCCAAATGTGGTTATCAGCGTAAACATCAGGTGCTTTTTGGTGCCTGTTTTTTGTTTGAATACAGCCATCAGGGTTCTTAAAGCGTTGGCATCACTTTCTTTTAAAATAAAATCTGTGTTGTAAAATTTAATTTCAAACAGGTTAATGATTTGGTCGTTGCGGTCCAGTACCAGGTCTATTTGTATTCCTTTTTCGGTGTCGTTTCCTTTTTGAAGAAAAGTAGAGGACTCAGCATACACCCCTGCAATACCAAGTGCTGTTTTAATTTGGTGCAGGTGTTTAAGGCAAGCGTTTTCGTAAGCATAACCGGACCATACCTTGGCGGTTTGGGTTTGGCTAAGATGGTTCCAGGTATCCTTGCCCTCATCTTTATGGCGTTCTATAAAACGAAGGTAGAACAGGGAATACTCATCCGTAAGCCGGTAAAGCATATCTTTTTTTAGTTTACCAAAAGGGTAGTAGGTGCTTATAAATCCCGATTGCTCCAACTCTTCCAGTACTTTGGATGTATTGCCGCCTTCGGGCAGTTTGCCATTGGTAACAATGGCCTGCCTTATTAAGCCCTGCCGCGATTTTGCCAATGCCTTTACCACCGCTATATGGTTGGCAGCATTGGCAAAAAGCGAGGGGTATAAATCGGGGAATTCGCTGCGTAACAATGCGTTCTTCGAAAAACAAATGTCGTTGATATTTTGGACGGCACTTTTACCGGCTTTAATTTCTTTGAGGTAATGTGGTATGCCGCCCATTGCGATATAGAATTGTATAATTTGATAATGGTTAAAAAATATATTGCGGCTTTTTAGAAAGCTTTCGGTTTCGCTGAGCGTAAATGGATAAATGAAAATTCGCCTGGTGATGCGGTTGTGCAAACCGCCCCGGTCTTTTACAATTTTTTGCATCATCCACGAGGCCGCCGAACCACAAATAACAACTACGATGTTACAGTCAACGGCCCAGCTATTCCAAAACCAACTAAAGGCCATTATGAATTTCGATTTATGCGCAGCCATCCAAGGCACCTCATCTAAAAATACTACCCGCTTTTTTTTGGTGGGTTGCCCATCGAGAAAATGAGCCAGCATTCTAAAAGCCTCCATCCAATCAGCAGGTGTTTTTAATGGAACCCGGTTTTTGAAAAAGCAGTTAGCTGAACACTAAAATTTTGTAGTTGCCCGGCATTGTTACCGTTTTGCAACCCGGTCATTTCGAAGGCAATTTGCGTTTGATAGGTTTGCTTGATCAAATAGGTTTTACCTACCCGTCGGCGGCCAAAAACAGCGACCATTTCGGCTTGTTTAGAAGCAAGGGCATCAAGAAGAATTTCCTTTTCTTCTTTTCTTCCAATTAAAATAGGCTGCATCGTATACATTATTGGTGGCGAAATGTGGGTCAAAATATAAACTGGCCGCCAAAATAAAAATTATTGGTGGCGAAATGTAGCCCGGCAATACCACATTTCGCCGGTAATAAAAAATACAATATGAAAAAAAATCTGTGGCGGCCATCACTTTTGCCCTGGTTGGGTGTTTCTGAGAAGAGTCACCTTTGCCGCATAGCATCACCCACGCCGTTGTTCGGCGTTTTCAACAACATCTGCCACACCCGGAAAAAGTTGGCATTGCCGGGTGTGAGCCACCAATACCCAAAAATGAATTGCTCAAGTTTGCGGAGTAGGTGGATGTTAGTTGTAGCCATTCGCCCACGATTGGCGTAAACAGTTGCGGCGGCGGCTTTTGAACAACAATTTTGGTAACAATTACCTGGTCAGAAAGCCAATATTTTTATACTGCCGCTAGCACCATAATCGGTGCCTCGTCCTACTAACTGTGTGGTGCCGCTGCTCATATCTTCTAAAGCAATACCTGTATTGGAAGTGAAGGGATGTGTAGCCGCACTAATTTGGGCCTGCGCTATTACGTTAAATGAGCTACTTACAAACAGCAATAGTGGAAGTATTTTCTTCATGACATTTAGGTGCTGGGTTAATGTGTGCCGTGTGATAATCTATTTATTTTTTCATGATTTTTTGGCTGATAATCTTGTTATGTGTAATGTATTGCAGCAAGTAATTTCCGGTAGGATAACTACCCATTTTAAGCGTTATGCTTTGTGCAGCCACCACTTGGTGCTGCAGCACTTTTCCATCGGCAGCAAACAGTTTTACCACACCATTTTGCTGCAAACCACTTATCGTAACCATATCCGAAACAGGATTCGGAAAAACAGTAATAGATTGATTTTTCAACTGGCTTATTTTCACAATCGGACTGTAGGTAAACCGGCCGTCCTTATCCATCATTTTTAAACGATAATAGGTGGTGGGCTGGTTGACGGCTAGCGAAAATGAGTAAGCATTGCTTCCTGAGCCATTAGCATTTACGGTAGCTCTATTGCCAAATATTCTGCCATCAGCACTGCTTTCTATTTCGAAATGGCTGGTATTGTTTTCGTTGGTGGTATGCCAGTTTAGTAAAGCCACACTATTTTGTATGCTACCTGTAAACTGTAGTAAGGTTAATGGTAATGCGCCACCAATATCGGCCAGTACAAAATCGCTGAAAGTTGTAAAACCTGTGGTGCTGGTAATGGTGCCAGTACCGTTTGCCGTTCCTGTTCCGCCAAGGTTTAGCCAGTTGGTGCTGCCATCGTCTTTAGCGATGCGGAGTTCGGCGGCGCTTTGTACGCCATCATCCGGGCCATAGCTGAGTTCAATATTGGCAGTGGTAAAGTTGCCGCTTATCTTTTTTACATTGCAATACCGCACATTACTAACCCGGGTAAGTGACACGGGCAATGTACGTGAGGTAGGCGCACCACTGATCAGCTGTGCTTCTACTTCGTTGGTAGTGGTACAATCGGGGAAGGTGGCCACTCGTAATTGTAGCGGCCGGTACACACCATCTTTACCTAACGGGAACCTAAAGAAGCTTTCGTTGCACAAACTGCGGCGGCGTATGGGGCCGTCTATATAACTTAAATTCGACCCACCCACAATGTCTGAAGTAGCACCCATTACCAATGGCCTGGTGGCATCGGTTTTAAGTACACCATTTACCAAATGCAGCATGGCAGGTTTAGAGCCATCCGCTATAATTAAATTACCGGTTAATGTAGCCAATGTGCCATTTAACTGCACCCTTGCATTGATTACCGGCACCGGTGTAGATACGCTGTTATTGGTGATGCTTACAAAATTACCAGCACCCATAATAAGCGAATCGCAGGCAAAAGTGGCATTAGGATTGAGTATGATCGAAGACCGGTTTAAAATTTTACTGTTGGTACTGCCGGCAGCAGTAATTAAGTTGCCAAAACCTTCTAAAGTTATCGTTCCATCGTTTACAATATCATAGGCTGCCGATGCATTATAAAGTCGTAAGGTGGTACTGCCACGTACCCTTAAATTATTGTTGGCACTTATTACGAGTTGGTTGGCTGTAACGTTTACATTCTGCACATCTACATTGCTGTTAATGTAAACGGTATCATCGCCTGTAGTGGGTATGCGGGTAGCCGGGCTGTAAGTGTTGCTACCAATGGGTTTGCTTTGCCAGGTAGCCGCCGATACAAAATTGGTAAACTGAAACGTATTGATACTGCGATACACCATTGGCGATTCGCTGCGAAGTGCTGCCACAAAACCCGATCCTACAATGGCGCTTGTATTGGTAAATTTTATGGTGAGTTCGCCTGTTGGGTTACTGGCCATATAGCTTGCGCCATCCGCACTTCCACCAGATCCATTTTGAAGATTGGTTCTTGCTTCTATAACAGGAGCAGCATCACTATTACCATCGTACACCGTATGGGTTGCATTACCGCTATTGCTAAATGTTTGGTTATACACTACCAATCGCATTTTTTTGGCAGGGTCGGCCGGGGTAAATGTTTTGGTAAAATTGGCTGGGTTGGCATAGTTAGCGTTTACGCCGCCCATATCGTAGTAGTTGGTATCGGTTACAATTTCTGCCAGGTTGTTGTTATGTAAAATTCCTGTGCCATAGTTTACCAAAAAGGTATCGCTCTGGTTGGCACATCCATCCACATTA
>Ga0105048_10018051_pt1 | contig 10868 bp, 10 predicted proteins | sample MAT05_FD_78382 | JGI IMG/M metagenome (GOLD analysis project Ga0105048, IMG submission 78382) | Freshwater microbial communities from Lake Fryxell liftoff mats and glacier meltwater in Antarctica - MAT-05 | ecosystem: Environmental > Aquatic > Freshwater > Ice > Liftoff microbial mat | place...
ACCTTCGCGCAGACCACCGTCCCACCTGGCAGGAGCTCAGAGGCTCACCCTGGGGCGCAGGTGCGGGCCGCAGAGCAGGATGGGAAACACACCCACGCCGCCCCTCCATTGGATCTGCACCCTTGCGCTCCAGCGCCGAGCACGAACTGGCAGAGCGCGACCACGAGGGCCTCGAACTGGCCGTCCCGAAGGTCTTCATAGGCGTACTTCATCGGTCGCTGAGCGGACCGTATCACGGCGCAGCGGCGCGCGGCATGGCCTTGCCCTGTACCGCCGCGACGCGTCGAGACTTCCACCCCATGCCCGTTGGTGACGGCGCCGTTCGATCAGCGGGCGAGGCGCTCGGACTCCAGCAGCGTCGCCCCGGCGAGCCGTAGAGCACCCGGCGCCGCAGCGCGAGCGGCTCCCCCGCCACCCCGTCGCCCGCCGGGAGGCCTCGGCGCACGGTGGAGCCCCGACTGATGTCCGCGGAGCCCCTGGCTGTCGTCGGCGTCACGCCCCCTGAGACACGACCTCCCCCCAACAGGGACATCCTGTCGGTCGTCCCCCTGTCCCAGTTGGCGACTCCCCGGGCGCCAGTGGGTCGTTGACGCGCGTTCAGTCGCCCCTCCTCCGCGCCGTCGGGGCTCATGCCCGCCGGCGCGGCTGCCGTTGGAGCAGTCAGTCGCCGCCCAACGCCGCCACCGCGCGGAGAGAGCAGCGCCCTCCCGATGGCCGCCCCCCGCCCGCCGAAACCCGCCAGGAAGCAGCCGCCGACGCCCCTCGCCCCGACCCCCTCGACCCCGCCGCCACCGCTCGCCGCGCGGGCCCCCGCGCTCAACGACGCCGCGCGCGAACGCTGGCGCGCGGGTGCGCGAGGCTCACGCGCAGGACGGCGAGAGCCGGGAGGACCTCGCCAGCGCCCTCGACGACCACGCCGCCGTCGCGCGCTCGTACGCCGACGAGATGCACGGCGTCGGCGGCTTCGACCGGGCGATGATCGCCGAGGCGTCGAACCTCGCTGCAACGCTGCGGACCCGACCCGACGCACGGCGGGAGACGGCCAGCGACGCGCGTCAGAAGATCGACCTGCGCAACCGCTACGCCGCCCTCCTCTTCGACCGTGTCGCGGCGGTGCGGAGCGTCGCCCGCTTCGTCTTCCGCCACCACCCGACGATCGCCCGCGAAGCCACCAGCGCCTGGGAGCGGAACCGCCGCGCCGCCTCGCGCCGCAAGAAGAAGAACGAGACGCCCACCGACCCGAAGTAGCGCCCCGCCCTTCGTGCTTGACCCGCCCCGTCCTACGCGCGCTCATCGCCCGCGCACGGATGCCCCGCCGCCTCGCCGCCACCGCCCTCCTCGCCCTCGCATGCCGCGCGCGACCGCCGCCCCCAGCGCCCGCGCGTGACGCATCGCCTCCCGTCGTCCGCGCCCCACGACGCGCCACCGTCCCCTACGCCGCCGCCGCCCGCGCGACCGCGTGCGACGACAAGCTCTTCGTCGACGACCCCAACCTCGACTGGCTGGAGCTCTCCGTCACCCCCACCTGCGCGGCGCCCCCCTCGCCCGGCTGCCACTGCGGCGCCGACGGCATCGCCGCCGCCTTCCGCGACGCGCGTGACCGCCACCCCGACCGCCCCGTCCGCATCTGGTTGGAGCCCCCCGCCGGAGACGCCCCCACCCCTTTCACCGCCCGCGCCGGCTTCGACCCCTACGCCGACCCGCCCCGTCGCACCAACCTCACCTTCGTCGGCGCCCGCCGCACCGCGCTCACCCCCATCTCCCTCCGCGCCCGCGACCCGCGCCCTGGCCGCACGGTCGTCAACCACACGCTCTACCTCGTCGCGTGCGCCTACGTCTCGGTCGAGGGCGTCACCGTCGGCGCCGGGAGCGACCCCGACGGGCGCCCCTACGGCGAGTCCTTCCCGCTCGCCGTCGACGACGGCGTCCACCTGGTCGGCGTCGCGCGCGACCCCGACGTCTGCGGCCTCACGGGCGCGTGCGGCGACTCGCCATCGGGCGCGCCGAAGCCCGACGTGTACGGCCGCTTCGACCCCGCGCACCACATCGTGCTGCGCGGCCTCACGCTCACCCACCTCCGCGCGGTGACCGGTCGCCCGACGACGGCCGCCGCCGCGGTCTTCGAAGCGTCGGAGCCCGCCGAGCTCGGCGCCGTGAGCGGCATCAAGCTCCAGCACGCGGAGGACGTCTGGGTGCTCGGCAACCGCGTCGAGGACGTCTCGCGCCACGGCATCGACAATGTCGGCGTGCACCGAGGGGTGTTCTGCGGCAACGCCATCGCGCGGACGAGCGCCGACGGCTACGCCATCGAGGCGAAGGGGGCCTCGACGGGCATCCTCTACGAGGCCAACGACATCACCGGGACGCACGGCCTCGCGCTCGGCGGCCCCTCGACGGACCTCGTGTCGATGTTCCCCCCGAGGCAAGGCTACGCGTGGGACTTCGAAGCCGAGGGGACCGTCGCCCGCCGCAACCGCCTCCGCGACCCCCGCCGCGCGGCGCTGGAGTTCGTCGGCTGCCGCGCGTGCAGCGCCGTCGACAACACCGTCACCTACGCCGCCTCCTTCCGCAACCACGACGGGAGCCGCTGGCGCGCCGACAACGGCGTCCGCCTGCTCCCGAGCCGCTTCCTCGCGACGGGCGACGGCGCGGGCGACGCCTGCACCTCCCTCCACGGCGACGGTCCCGCGGTGGACTTCGAACTCACCGCCCGCTGCTGGGGCGTCGGCTCGCGGGTTCCGTCGTTCGTGTCCGCGACGGGACGGAGCACCCGGCGCGCCCCGACGGTGACCCCCGTCCTCCGCGGCAACACCTTCACCGCGTACGGCGACTGAAGCCTCAGCGGTCGAGGCGCTCGACCAGGCGCTCGTACGCGCGGCGCACCGCCAGGAAGGCCTCCGCGTCGCCGCCGTGGTCGGGGTGGGTCTCCTGCGCGCGGAGTCGAAACGCCCGCCTCACCGCGTCGAGCGTCGCCCCGGGCTCGACGCCCAGCACCGACCACGACGACACCAGCGCCGCGCGCCCCGCCGACGGCTTCGGCGGGCGCGTCGGGTCGGGACGGGCGGGGGCGACCTCCCCGCGGAGCACGCGGTTCCACGCGCGGGCCCAGTAGGGCTCGACGGGGACCAGGTGGCGGTCGGCGACGCGCTGCGCCTCGGCGAGGGCCTCCTCGAATGAACCCGCGCCGCCGTTGCACGCGTCGGGCTTGCGGAATGGGCTCTCCTGCGGCGCGTGGGTCCACCACGCGGCCCAGAAGAAGCGCCGCCGACGGGTCGGCGTGATCGAGACGACGGCGCTCGCGAGGTCGGTCACGGCGCCGACGATGCCACAACCCGACCCGTCGCGGTTGACACCTCTCCGAACTCTCTTCTACCGTCGATCCATGCAACGTGTGCCGAGGCCCGTAGTGGTGCTCCCGTGAGCAGCCCCGACGACCGACGCGGCACCGACGCCACCATGATCAGCGACCCCGCCGGCACCCGGAGCGGCCCGCGCGCCAAGACCGCGCAGGACCCCGACGACCTCCCCCCGGGCACCGTCGTCGGCGGGCGCTACCGCATCGAGCGGCGCCTCGGCGGCGGCGCCATCGGCAACGTCTACGAGGCCACCAACACCTGGACCACCCGCCGCGTGGCCCTCAAGCTCCTGCGCCGAGATTTCGCCGACGACCCGGAGATCGCCCAGCGCTTCCTCATCGAGGCCCGCGCGGCGACCACCGTGGCCCACCCGCACATCGTCGACGTGCTCGACATGGGCGAGGACGCCGACTCGAAGCACCTCTACCTCGTGCAGGAGTTCCTGGAGGGCCGCGACCTCCACGAGCACCTCAAGGCGAAGCACCACCTCACCCCGGAGGGGGCGCGCGACGTGCTCCTCCCGGTGATGCACGCGCTCGCCGCGGCCCACGAGAAGGGCGTCCTCCACCGCGACCTCAAGCCCGAGAACGTCTTCCTCGTCACCACCCCCGAGGGCGACCTCTACCCCAAGGTCATCGATTTCGGCCTCGCCCGCACCAACGCCTCCGCGCTCAACCGCGTCACCCGCGTCGGCGCCGTGATGGGGACGCCCTTCTACATGTCCCCCGAGCAGGCGCGCGGGGAGAACAACGTCGACGCCCGCTCGGACGTCTGGGCCATGGGCGTCCTCTGGTACGAGAGCCTCGCGGGCGTCGTCCCCTTCGAAGGAGACAACCTCCAGGCCGTCCTCCACCAGATCTTCATGGTCGACCCGGTGCGCCTGGACGTGAAGGCCCCGCACGTCTCCCGCGAGGTCGCCGACGCCGTCCACCACGCCCTCCAGCGCGACCGCAACGCCCGCTACCCGTCGATGGCCGACTTCCTCGACGCGATGATCGACGTGCTCCCCGAGGCCCCGCAGGCCCCCTCCACCATGCGGAGCAGCCGCCCCGGCCAGGGCCCCCGCTCGACGCGACCCGCCCGCCCGACGCCCACCCCCGCGCACGGGATGTCCCGCGGGAAGCTGTCCCTCGGCCCGCCGCGGCGCCCTACGCCCCACCACCCGCTCCCCTCCGTCGAGCCCGCCAACGAGGCCTTCGCGGCCACCCTCCACGCGACGCCCGCCCCCGGGCAACTCATCGCCCGGCCAAAGAGCGACGATTTCGCCCCCTACAAGCTCGGGATCCCGCCGGCCCCGTCGGTCCCGGACTTCCGCCCCCCCGCGCCGATGCCGGAGGTCACCCGGCAGGTCCGCGTGCTCCGCGCGCTCCTCGGCTTCGCCATCGTCGCGCTGGTGGTGGTCGCCGCGGTCGCCCTCGTCGCGCTGCGCCGGGAGGTCCGCCCGGGGGTGGTGCTGACCACGCCGGTCGCGCCGCGCCGCCTCCCCCCGCCACCGCCGCCCGTGGCCGACGCTGCAGCGCGCGCCGCGACCCACGACGCGGCCCTGGACGCGGCCCCCGCGGCGAGCGCCGACGCCGCGGCGGGCGCGCCCGAGGAGGAAGACGGGGGCGCGCGGCGCTCGCGGCGCCACCGCTCGCGCCGCGACGAGGACACGGGGGAGCGCTCGTCGCACCGCTCGCGACGTCACCGCTCGGACTGAGCGCCGCCGCGGTACGCTCCCGCCGTGACCGCCCGCGTCCTCCCACACATCCCCGACCCCGACGCGCCGGGCGCGATGCGCCTCGACGACGACGTCCTCGCCGCCGCGCTGAAGGTCGTCGCCGCGCGCCACGGCCTCGACCTCGCAGGCGCCGCCCGCATGCCCTACGGGAGCTCGCCCGTCCTCGCCACGGACGTCCTCGCCGTGAAGATCGTGCCGCCGAAATGGGTCCCCGAGCTCGAGCGGGAGACCGTCGCGCTGGAGCGCGTGCACGGCCGCCTCCCGGTCCGGACGCCCGAGGTGATCGCGACCGGCGCCCTCGACGACTGGCGCTACCTCGTCTCCGATCGGCTCCACGGGACGCCCGCGCGCGACCTGCTCCCGACGCTCACCGACCGGGAGCGCGTCGTCCTCGCCGAGGCCCTCGGGGAGGCCCTCACCGCGCTCCACCGCGTCCCCTGCGAGGCGCTCGCCGTGTGCTGATGCACGGCGACCTCCACCACGAGCACGCGATGCTCGAGCGGCGCGTGGGCGCTCGGCGGGATCATCGACTTCGGCGACGCCGTCGTGGGCCACCCCGACTACGAGCTGGTGACGCCGGTGTTCCTGGTGGTGAAGGATCACCGCGAGGCGCTCCGGGCCTTCTTCGACGCGGTGGGGTTCCGCTGCGACGAGCGGGCGTCGCGGCGGCTGATGGCGTGGTCGGTGATGCACCGCTTCAACGCGCTCTCGCGCTACCTCCCGTCCCCCCGCGGCGCCGACGCGCTCGAGCGGATCCGCGCGCGCTACTGGCCTGTCCTCGCGTAGCTTGTGCCCGCGCCAGGGTGGTACCCTCGCGCCATGTCCTCCCCCCCGACGAGGCCCGCGAAGCCCCCGCGCGTCTGGGACGATCCCCGGATCGTCATGCCCGATGAGGCCGCCTGGGAGCGCCTGTCACCGTCAGAGCGTGACGCCGCGGAGGAGAAGATCCTGGGCGCGCTGAGCGAGTACCGCGAGGCGATGTCCGAGGGCGTGCGCCACTTCCGCGCGAAGACGGGCGCCGCCGCCGACCTGGACGGGCATTTCCGCCGCGCGGGTCGAGACGTGTTCACCGCCTGCGAGCTCGGGGTGCTCTACCCGGGCGAGGCGGCGATCGTCCCCGACGTGCTCGCCGTGATGGACTGCGACCCCGACCTCGAGGTCGACACCTGGAACGTCGCCGTACAGAAGCGCGGCATCGACCTCGTCTACGAGGTGCGCAACCAGGGCAAGAAGCACAAGGACCTCGTCGAGAACGTGGTCGACTACGCCCGCCTGCGCATCCCCGAGTATTTCAGCTTCGACGTGCGCAGCAAGGTGCTACGCGGCTGGCACCTCCCGACGCCTCGCTCGCGCGTGTACCAGCCGATCCTCCCGCAGGGGGGGTACCTCGCCTCCGGCGTGCTGGCCTTGGAGCTCGCGGTCATCGACGGGCGCGTCCGCTTCTTCGCGAGCGGCGCGCTGGTCCCGACGACGGGGGAGCTCATCGCGCGCCTCCAGGAGATGGTCGATCGGACCCAGCTGGCGGCCAACGAGAGCCAGCAGGCCGCCGCCGCGGCCACCGACCGCGCCGCGCGCCTCACCGCGAGCCTGGCGACGTCGATCCTGCGCGTCTGCGAGCGCCGCGGGCTCTCGCTCGACGACCGCCAGCGCGCCCGCGTGATCGCGGAGGATGACGGCGACCGCCTCGCGGGCTGGCTCGACCGCGCGCTCGTCGCCGAGGCCTCCGACGACGTCTTCGCCGACGCGTAGACCTCAGACTCAGGTTGGGCCCTTGACGACGGCTGCGAGCCCGATCTCGGCTTGTTTTATCGGCTTTCGTCCTCGCTCGCTCCCGCGACGTAGCCGGACTACGTCTTGGTTGCTCGCTCCGGGCGCGCACGAGAAAACAAGTCGATCTCGCACGCTCGCTCGTCATCAAGGGCCCAACCTGAGTCAGAAGCTGATCGTCGCGCCGAGGAGCGCGCCGCCCGACGTCGGCGCCGCGCCGAGGCCGGCGAGGCGAGGGCCGCGGCGCTGCGCGTAGACGTTGTAGTCCGCGGTGACGACGAAGCTGTTGGAGCCCATCGTGGTGAAGCCCGTCGTCGCGGCCGTGATCGCCAGGGCCGAGCCGAGGATCGACAGCCCGTTGCTCGCGAGGGGCCGCTCGCAGGTCGTCGAGAACCCTACCGAGGTGCACGCCTCGCTCATCGCGAGCCCGGCGATGAGGAGGGCCACGCCGACGCCCGTCCCCGCGGCCCCCCAGATCATGCGCTCGGAGCGGTAGCGACGGATGCGCACATGGAGGGGGTAGGGCTGCACGGAGATGGTGTCGGTGTACTCCGCCTCACCCGAGACGCTCACCGTGTGCTCGCCCATCGGGAGCGACAGCACACACGGCGCCTGACACTGCTGCGGGCCCGCGGGCGTCGAGACGCTCACGGTGAAGCTGTCGCCCGCAAGGTTGGGGACGAAGCGGACGGGGATGCCCGCCGAGAGCGTGTAGGGAGGGTACCCGGGCTGCGGGGGCGTCGGCGCAGCGACCGGCGGGGCGCCCCACGGGGCGACGGGCTGCGACCACGCGAGGGACGGCGCCGCGGTGAGGGAGAGCGCGAGGAGGGAGCGTGAAAGGAGGGTGCCGGGGGTCATGGCACGCGAGAGGAGACGCCGTCCCCCGCGCGGGTGTCAAGGCAGTGGCTGCCATCGTGCGGCGCCCCGCGCAACTCGTTCTATTGAGCGAGCGACGACGGTTGGACTATGGTCCCGCGCCGTGTCCGCCGAGCCCACCGATCCAGCCCCTGTCGAAGCGCCCGCCGCCCCGCCCGATCCGGCGCCGGCGCCCGCGCCCCTGGCGCCGATGCCACGGGGGCTGCGCGCGTGGTGGTTCCTGCTCTTCCCCGCCGTCGCGGTGGTGGAGCTCCTCGCGCAGGGGGTGATCCAGGCCCGCGTCCCCACGGAGGCCCACTGGCGCGCCGCCCACGACCACATCGCGCGCTCCCGTCGCGACGGCGACCTCGTGGCCTCGGCGCCCCTCTGGACCGACCCCCTCGCGCGGATGTACTTCCGCGACCTCATCGCGCTCCGCGACGCCGCGCGCCCCGACGCCACCCGCTACCCGCGCGCCTGGGTGGCCACCCTCCGCGGCGCCGAGCACCCTGATTTCAACGGCTGGCGCGAGCAGTCGGCGAAGTCCTTCGGGCGCGTCACGGTGCGCCTCCTGCTCAACCCGTCGCCCGCGCGGGTGCTCTACGACTTCACCGAGCACCTGCGCCCGCCCGACGCACAACCCGTCCGCATCGACGGCGAGACGCGGCGCGAGTGCGCCTTTCAGTCGGGGCTCTTCGTCGCCGGCGGCGGCCTCGGCGGCGGCATGCTCCCCGGCCCCGAGCGCTTCTCCTGCAGCAACGAGGGGTGGAACTACGTCGGCGTCACCGTCGTCGAGGACATGACCCACCGCGGCCGGCGCTGCATCTGGTCGCACCCGGTGCAGGGCGCGACGATGGTCACCACCTTCCGCAACGTCCCCATCGGGGCGCGCATCCACGGCCACCACGCGCTCGCCTACGAGGCCGAGCGCGGCGACGACCTCGGCAACGACCTCGGCGGCCCCGTGGTGCTCCGCGTCCGCGTCGGCGACCAGGTGGTCGGCGCCGACACCCACCGCGACGGCGAGGGCTGGAAGCTCTACGAGTTCGACACCACGGCCTTTCAAGGGAGCGCCCGCGACGTGAGCTTCGAGGTCACCAGCGAGCGCGCCGGGATGCGCCACTACTGCTTCGAAGGAGACACGCGATGAGCGCCGAACCGACGCATCGGCGCGCCCGCTTCCTCGCTGCGCTGAAGCCCCACGCCGTGGGCCTCGCGCTCGCCGCGATCTACGTGATCGCGCTGCTGAAGACGGCGCCGGCCATCGGCTTCGCGCGAGACGAGGGCTTCTACTTCCACGCGTCGCGCGTCTACGCGGAGTGGTTCCAGTCGCTGGTGACCAACCGGCCCGCGGCGATGTCGCGCGCGGCCATCGACGCGGCCTGGGGCGTTAACCACGAGCACCCCTCGCTGATGAAGTCGCTCTTCGGGCTCTCGTGGCTGCTGTTCCACGAGAAGTGGCATTTGTTCCGCTCCGAGAGCCTCGCGTTCCGCTTCCCCGGGATGCTCATGGGGGGCCTCGCGCTGTGGGCCACGTGGATCTTCGGCCTCCGCGCCTTCAACGCCCGCGTCGGGCTCGTCGCCGCGGTGCTCCTCGCGCTGATGCCGCGCGTCTTCTACCACGCGCACCTCGACTGCTTCGACGTCCCCGTCGTCGCGATGTGGGTGCTGGTGCTCTACGCCTACTGGCGCTCCACCAGCGGGAGCTTCGGGTGGGCCGTGGCGACGGGCGCGCTCTGGGGCCTCGCGCTGGAGACCAAGCACAACGCGTGGTTCGTCCCCTTCCTGGTGGTGACCCACTTCGCCCTCTCGCGCGGCGGGGACATCATCGGGGACGTGAAGCGAGGGAAGTTCCCGCTGCCGATGGCGCTGGTGATGATGGCGCTGCTCGGGCCGCTCATCTTCTGGGCCCTGTGGCCGTGGATGTGGTTCGACTTCCTGCGCACCCCCGACGGCCGCCCCGGGCGCCTCGCGGAGTACGTCGGCTTCCACACCAACCACGCCTACTACAACATGGAGTACCTGGGGTTTAACTGGTTCCGGCCCCCGTTCCCCCGCTCGTACTCGTGGGGGATGATCGCGTTCACCGTCCCCGGTATCACCCTCGCGCTCGCGGCGCTGGGCCTCGCGGTTCACTTCACCCGCGGCCTGCGCGAGCTCCCCTGGGTGAAGCGTCGCACCGACGACGAGCGCCGCGGCACGCTGCTCCTCGTAGGGATGGGCTTCCTCGTCCCGCTGGCGCCGTGGTTCTCGACGAAGACGCCCATCTTCGGCGGGACGAAGCACTGGTTCCCCGCGTACCCCTTCCTCGCCATCATGGCGGGCCTCGGCTTCGCCTACATCGCGAAGCGCCTCGAAGCAAACCTCGCCGGTCGCATGAAGGACCCGCGCCTCGCGAGCCTCGCGCTGGGGGTGCTGATCACCCTCCCGCCGCTGTGGCAGACCGCCCACTCGCACCCCTTCGGGCTCAGCAACTACACGCCCCTCGCGGGGGGAACGCCGGGCTCCGCGGACATCGGGCTCAACCGCCAGTTCTGGGGCTTCACCACCGGGTCGCTGGCGCCGTGGTTCAACGCCAACGCGCCGCCGAGCGCGGGCATCTACATCCACGACACGACGTACGAGGCCTGGGACATGCTCCAGCGCGACGGCACGCTCCGCCGCGACCTCCGCGCGGTGTGGCAGGTGGGAGAGGGGGACTTCTCCATCGTCCACCACGAGCTCCACATGAACGAGGTCGACTACCAGATCTGGACGGCCTTCCAGTCGCCCGCCGTGGCCTACGTGCTCACGCACGACGGGGTGCCCATCGTGTCGGTGTACCGCCGGCCCGCGGCTGCGGGGCGTTGACGGCGACCAGACCGCGCGCCTCGGCGTCGCTGTCCAAGGGAGTCCTCCGAGCCTCCCCCAGCACCACACCTCACGGTCCGCGCGCAGCACGCACGCGCCCCACACGCCGACGAACACGCGCTGCACCCGGTCGATGCCGGGGACCCGCGCCGGCGTCGTGGCGCACATCGTCGGCATGGCGATGCCCGCGCACCGCTCGCGCCCCTCGAAGCCGAGGCCTCCGTTCGTGCCGTCGCCCCAGCATTGCAGCGAGCGGTCGTCGAGCACGGCGCACGTGTGATAGGCACCCGTCGCGATCGAGCGCACGCGGGTGAGCCCCG
>Ga0105048_10018053_pt1 | contig 10868 bp, 13 predicted proteins | sample MAT05_FD_78382 | JGI IMG/M metagenome (GOLD analysis project Ga0105048, IMG submission 78382) | Freshwater microbial communities from Lake Fryxell liftoff mats and glacier meltwater in Antarctica - MAT-05 | ecosystem: Environmental > Aquatic > Freshwater > Ice > Liftoff microbial mat | place...
CAGACCTGCACGAAATGCTTTCCCACCGGATGCTGGTGGTACATGGTGTAGAACATGACCACGCCCTTCACGTACGCCGGCGTGAGCTCGAGTACCGACGCGACCTCGTCCAAGCCCTCCGAGCTGACCCAGCCGCGGTCTTCCTGCACCATCCAGAGGGCCGGCAGCAGTGCGGCCATCTTGGTCGGATAGCGCGTGAGCAGCTCATCCAGCTCGGTGCGCCGTGCACCCACGAACACCGGCGCATACGGCTCGTGCGTGTCATGCTCATCCGGCGCGATCGCGTGGAGGCTCATCGGTCGATTTCTCCCATCACGATGTCGATGCTCGCGTTGATCGCGATCACGTCGGACAACAGGTGCCCCTCGGCCATCTTCGAGATTGCCGACAGGTTCACGAATGCGGGAGGCCGGATGCGCCAGCGCACCGGCTTGGACGTGCCATCACTCACGAGGTAGTACCCCTTCTCACCTTTCGGACTTTCGGTGGCGACGTAGCATTCGCCGACCGGCGGACGCGGACCTTCCATCACGAGCTTGAAGTGATGGATCATCGACTCCATCTCGCTCGTGGCCTTAATCTTCGGCGGCAGGATCACGCGCGGATCATCGACGTTGATCGGACCGTCTGGCAGGCGCTCGAGCGCCTGCTCGATGATGCGCACGCTCTGCCGCATTTCCTCCATGCGCACGAGGTAGCGATCGTACACGTCACCCTTCGTGCCGACGGCGATGTCGAAGTCATACGTGTCGTAATCGAGGTACGGAAAATCCTTGCGCACGTCGTAGGCGACACCGGAGGCGCGCAGCATCGGGCCTGACAGGCCGTAGTTGATCGCCTCGGATGCCGTCATCACGCCCAGGCCGATCGTTCGACCCACCCAGATGCCGTTCTTCGTCAGCATCCGGTCAGTCTCGTCGAGCGTCTTCGGCAGCGAACGCAGGAACCCCTTCAGTCCGTCGATCCAGCCGGCCGGCAGGTCGGCTGCCATGCCGCCGATGCGGGTCGCGCTGGTCGTGAGTCGGGCACCGACCCAGCTCTCCCACAGGTTGTAGACCGTCTCGCGTTCCTGAAACGTCCACAGGAACGGCGTAAAGGCGCCCATGTCGATTGCAGTGGTGCCCAACCAGACCAGGTGCGAGATGATGCGCGAGAGTTCCATGGCGATCACACGCAACACGGTGCAGCGCGGCGTGATTTCGATCCCGAAGAGCCGCTCGGCACCCAGCGCATAGGCAACGTTGTTGCCCATGGAATTCAGGTAATCCTCGCGATCCGTCCACGGGATGATCTGGTTGTACTGGCGGTATTCGCCAATCTTCTCGAACCCGCAGTGCAGGTAGCCGATGTGCGGAACGCAGCGGATCACCGTCTCGCCATCCAGCTCGAGCACCAGGCGCAGCACGCCATGCGTCGCCGGATGCTGCGGTCCGATGTTGATGAGCATCCGCTCGCTGCCCATGTCCGGCTCGGTGCCCGGTGCCAGGTCCATCGGCATCACCACGCCGTGCTGGTCCGCCGTCAGCGGCATGCGACGCAGTGCACCATCGGCGCCGATGGTCTGCGTGGCCAGCTCGACTTCCACCGTTCGCGTCGTGGTCGCCATCGATCAGCCGTGCCCCTGTTCGCGCAGCAGCCGTTCGCGCATGTCGGCCGGCAGTTCGTGGAAGGCGTCGGCCACGCTCAGTTCTTCCATGGAGTACCGCGCGTCCGGATTCGCCGACAACGCCTGTGACAGCTGCTCGGAACGGCTGAACCGCCCGCGCAGCGGAAAATCCTTGCGCAGCGGGAATCCCTCCGCATAGCCCTCCCACATCAGGATGCGACGCAGGTCGGAGTGGCCCGTGAACGTGATGCCGAACATGTCGAACACCTCGCGCTCGAGCCAGTTGGCTGACTTGTAGACCGGTTCGATGCTCGCGACTTCCAGTGTCGCGGCGGGATCGAGCGCGCTCTTGATGCGCAGAAACCGGCGATACGGCAGCGAGCGAAGATGCCAGACCATCTCGAGTGGTGCCTCGGCATCGCGGTGCTCGACGGCCGTGATGTCCACAAGGTAATCGTACTGCTGCGTCGGCTCGTCACGCAGCCAGAGCACGATCTCACGGATCCGCGTCGGATCCACCCAGACGCCGGTCTCGCCCCAGGTCACCTCATGTCGCTTTACGGCAGCGCCGAACTGCGCGCGCAGCGCCTCGACGCTCGGGTTCACTTCGCCGCCGCGATTGGGCAGTCCGCGCGGCGTGACGGGATCGGGTGTCGAGCTCGGGAGTGCTGCACCAGGCAGCACGACGGTCATGGCGCGGACCGGGTCTGATGCACGGAGTTGCCGAATGGCTCGGAGAGCTCGTCGATGCGGGACGCCGGGATGTACAGGTGCGACGTGGGGTCGATGGTCAGCTCGTCGTACTGCGTATCGTTCGACAGCGACCGCTGCTGACGCACCTTGTCCTGCAGCATCATGATCCCGTAGATGAGCGCTTCCGGCCGCGGCGGGCAGCCAGGCACGTACACATCGACCGGAATGATGGTGTCGATTCCCTGCACCACGGCATAGTTGTCGAACATGCCGCCGCTCGACGCGCACGCACCCATCGAGATCACCCACTTCGGCTGCGGCATCTGCTCGTAGATGCGGCGGATGACGGGCGCCAGCTTGAAGGGCACCCGACCGGCACAGATGAGCACATCGGCTTGTCGCGGCGAGAAACTCATGCGTTCCATGCCGAACCGTGCGAGATCGAAGCGACTCGCGGCCGTGGCCATGAACTCGATCGCGCAGCAGGCCGTACCGAACGGCATGGGCCAGAGGGAATTCGCACGACCCCAGTTCACCAGGAACTCGAGTCGGGTGGTCACCCATCCCTCTTGCGCCGGCGGATCGTAGGCCACGCGCGACACCGACGATGCAGGCGTCAATCCCATTGGAGCGCTCCTTTCCGCCACACGTACGTCAGCCCCACGACGAGAATCGTCATGAAGACCAGCATCTCCCCCAGCCCGAAGAAGCTCGTTGCCCCGCTGCAGACCCCGTCGATGAGGGGGCCGGTGCAGGAAAGGCGACGGAACGCCGTGCCCCACGGGATCAGGAACACCGTTTCGATGTCGAACACGATGAACAGCATGGCGACGAGGTAGAACTTCACGGAAACCCGCTCCCGGGCGTCACCAACCACCGGAATACCGGATTCGTACGCCTCCGACTTCACCTTGGTGGGTCGCCGACGCATGGCCCATTGCGACAAACCGATGATGATGGCGGCGTTCATCAGAACGAAACCCATCAGCATCAGGATCGGGATGTACGCCTGCAGCCCCATACGTGGTCAAATGCTCGTGAAAAATTTCACTAACGTGTCACAGGCAAGCTAGCCGTGCGCGATTGGTACTTCAACGTTGCGCCCGCTGCTCGCCACACGCCGCGCCTCGCTGGCAAGGCACCACGGGTGGCACGGCGACACCGGCCCCGCTACGTTCCCGCGCCATGCCCATCATGAACGACGCGTGGATCCGCCGCATGGCGCTTGACCACGGGATGATCGAACCGTACGAGGATCGTCAGGTGCGCGACGGTGTCATCAGTTACGGGGTCTCCTCGTACGGCTATGACATGAGGGTCGCCCGCGAATTCAAAATCTTCACCAATGTCCTGAGCTCGATCGTCGATCCGAAGGACTTCGACCCGAAGAGCTTCGTGGAATTCGAGGGTGACTACTGTATCGTCCCCCCGAACAGCTTCGCCCTCGCTCGGTCGGTGGAATACTTCCGCATCCCGCGCGACATTCTCACGATCTGCGTCGGCAAGTCCACCTATGCCCGCTGCGGCATCATCACCAACGTGACGCCGTTCGAGCCCGAATGGGAGGGATTCGTCACCCTAGAGATCTCCAATACGACGCCGTTGCCGGCCAAGATCTATGCCAATGAAGGCATTGCTCAGGTGTTGTTCCTGCAGGGCAATGCCCCGCCCGAGGTGAGTTACCGGGACAAGCGCGGCAAATACCAGGCACAGACCGGCATCACGCTGCCAAAGCTCTGAGCCCGGGGTCGCGTGAACCAACGGGGCCCGATACCAGCGACTGGCATCGGGCCCCGTATGGTTCCACCGCCGGGCTCAGCCGTGACCGACGGCGGCCGCCGCTGCCGGCTTCTTCGTCGCCGTGGCCACGATGAAGTCGCGGTTCATCTGCGAGATCACGTTGATCGAGATCAGTTTCGGGCATGCCTCCTGGCACTCCCCGTACAGCGTGCAATGCCCGAAGTGCTCCTCGTCCATCTGCGCCACCATGGCTTCGACGCGCTTGTATCGCTCCGGCTGGCCCTGCGGCAGGCTGGCGAGGTGGGCGATCTTGGCGCCGGTGAAAAGACTCGCCGAGCCGTTGGGGCAGGCTGCGACGCAGGCACCGCACCCGATGCACGCCGCAGCATCCATCGCTGCCTCGGAATCGTCCTTGGACACCAGGATCTCGTTCGCATCGCGCGCACCGCCGGTCGGCGCGCTGATGTACCCGCCCGCCTGGATGATGCGATCGAGCGCACTGCGATTCGTGATCAGATCCTTGAGCACGGGGAATGCCGCCGAGCGCCAGGGCTCGACCGTGATCTCCTGCCCGTCGGTAAACTTGCGCATGTGCACCTGACAGGTGGCCGCACCACGCACCGGTCCATGCGCCACGCCGTCGATCATCATGCTGCAGCTGCCGCAGATCCCTTCGCGGCAGTCATGCTGGAATGCGATCGGCTCCTTGCCCTGCTCCTCGAGGTGCATGTTCACGAGGTCGATCATCTCGAGGAACGATGCATCCGAGGGGATGTCCCGCGCCAGATACGTCTCCAGGCGTCCGGCGCTGGAGACGTTCGCCTGCCGCCATACCTTCAACGTGAAATTCATTACTTGTAGCTCCGCTGGCTGAGCTGCACGCTCTCGAACGTGAGTGGTTCGATGAGGCGCGACGGGGTCACGCCCTCACCGTTATGCTGCCATGCGGCGACATGAGCGAACGCCTCGTCATTGCGAAGCGCCTCGCCATCCGGCGTCTGGTACTCGGTGCGGAAATGGCCGCCGCAGCTCTCTTCGCGCACGAGCGCATCGCGGCACATCAGCTCGCCCAACTCCATGAAGTCGGCGACACGATTGGCCTTCTCGAGCGCCTGGTTCAGGTCCGCATCCGTACCCGGCACGCTGACGTTCGTCCAGAATTCTTCCTTGAGCGACGCGATCTCGCCGATGGCGGTCGTCAGCGAATGCTCGGTGCGCGCCATGCCACACTTGTCCCACATGATCTTGCCGAGGTCGCGGTGGAAGCTGTCCGCCGACCGCTTGCCGCCAATGTTGACCAGGCGACGCATCCGCTCGTTCGACGCCGCCTCGGCGGCACGCACCTCGGGATGCTCCTTCGTGATTGGCTCGAGCTTCGACTGCGCGAGGTAGTCGCCGATCGTCACCGGGATGACGAAGTATCCGTCGGCAAGGCCCTGCATGAGTGCACTCGCGCCAAGCCGGTTCGCGCCGTGATCGGAGAAGTTCGCTTCGCCAAGGACATGCAGCCCCGGCACGGTGCTCATCAGGTTGTAGTCCACCCAGAGACCGCCCATCGTGTAATGCACGGCCGGGTAGATGCGCATCGGCTGCTTGTACGGATTCTCGTCCGTGATGCGCTCGTACATCTCGAACAGGTTACCGTACCGTTCACGGATCGCGCTTTCGCCGAGTCGATGGATCGAGTCAGCGAAGTCCAGGTACACGCCGAGTCCCGTCTCGCCGACACCGCGACCTTCGTCGCAGACTTCCTTGGCCGTGCGGCTCGCGATGTCGCGTGGGGCGAGGTTGCCGAAGCTCGGATACTTGCGTTCGAGGAAGTAGTCACGCTCCGCCTCGGGAATGTCCTGCGGGCTTCGTGTGTCGCCCTTCTGCTTCGGTGCCCAGCAGCGGCCGTCGTTGCGCAGCGACTCGGACATCAGGGTCAGCTTCGACTGATGGTCGCCAGCCTGCGGAATGCATGTCGGATGGATCTGCGTGAAGCACGGATTGGCGAACGCCGCACCACGCTTGTAGGCGCGCCAGGACGCGGTCACGTTGGACTGCTTGGCGTTCGTCGACAGGAAGAAGACGTTGCCGTAGCCACCCGTCGCGAGCACGACCGCATCGGCGAGGTGCGTGGAAATCGTGCCGGTCCGGAGGTCGCGCGCGACGATCCCGCGGGCGACGCCATCGACGACGATCAGATCCACCATCTCGCTGAAGGTGTGCATCGTCACTGCCCCTTTCCCGATCTGCTTCTCGAGCGCCTGATAGGCACCGAGGAGCAGCTGCTGGCCGGTCTGCCCTCGTGCGTAGAACGTGCGGCTGACCTGCGCGCCACCGAACGAACGGTTGGTGAGCAATCCGCCGTAATCGCGCGCGAACGGCACACCCTGCGCGACGCACTGATCGATGATGTTCACCGACACCTGTGCCAGGCGATAGACGTTCGCCTCCCGGGAGCGGAAGTCACCGCCCTTGATCGTGTCGTAGAACAGGCGTTTCACGGAGTCGCCATCGTTCTGGTAGTTCTTGGCGGCGTTGATGCCGCCCTGCGCCGCAATCGAGTGCGCACGCCGTGGCGAGTCGTGATAGACGAAGCACGACACCTTGTAGCCGAGTTCAGACATCGTCGCAGACGCCGCCGCACCGGCCAGACCGGCACCAACGACGATCACTTCGTATTTTCGTTTGTTCGCCGGGTTCACGAGCTTCATGTTGAAGCGGTGCGAATCCCACTTCTGCTCGAGTGGACCCGACGGGATTTTGGAGTTCAGTTCCATGGCTGTGCGCAACTACTTGAGGACGCCGAGAAGGAAGGCCAGCGGAATCGCCGCAAACCCGGAAGAAATCACGACTGCCAGCACCACCGGCAGATAGCGCTTCAGCGGATGGGCGCTCTGCTTGGAGATGCCAAGCGTGCGCATCGAGCTCCAGGCGCCGTGGTACAGGTGCATGCCCAGTGCGACCATCGCCACCAGGTAGAAGACGGCGACCCACTTCACGGCAAAGCCGGCCGTGAGATTCTGGTACACCTTGCCCTCCACGAAGTCCGGATGCACCGCCCCGATCGTGAAGTGCAGGATGTGGAAGATGATGAAGGTCAGCAGCAGCACGCCGCCCCAGCGCAGGGTGCGCGAGGCGAGCGTGCTCACCTGCGGGGTGCGCTTCACGTAGCCAATTGGACGAGCCGCTCGCGAAAGCATCGTGAGCTGATATGCAGCTACGACATGAAGGATCACGGCCAGGATCAACACCGCACGTGCAATCAGCACGATTTCGTGCAGTGGGCCATGCAGCAGTGCAGCATACGCATCCAGCTTCTCAGCACCGGAGAAGGTCTGCAGGTTCCCGGCCATGTGGCCGATCACGAACCCCAGGCCAATCAGCCCCGTCACGCCCATGACCACCTTCTTGCCGATGGTCGAGCGCCAGAACGTCAACAACGTGTTCATCGAGCAGGTGCTCCGGAACCAGGTCAGAATGGTCGAGTGGCGGGTCAGGCAGCATGCCCGCCCCGCCACCCGGTAGAAGATCAGATCGAGAGCGCGGCCATTGGCTCTCGGACAGCCTGCGCGCTCTTCTCGAGCGCGGCTCGCTCATCGGCGGACAGCTCCACCTCGATGATCTTCTCGAGGCCGTTGCGACCCAGCTTGCAGGGCACGCCGAGATACAGGCCGGACATGCCGTACTCGCCGTCGAGCCATGCCGCACAGGGCAGGATCCGCTTCTGGTCGTTCACGATCGCCTCGACCATCTGCACGGCGCCTGCCGACGGCGCATAGTACGCCGAGCCGGTCTTCAGGTACTTCACGATCTCGGCGCCGCCATCGCGCGTGCGCTGCACGATCGCGTCGAGCGTCGCCGTGTCCAGCAGCTGCGTGACAGGAATGCCGCTCACCGAGGTGTAGCTGACCAGCGGCACCATCGTGTCGCCATGGCCGCCGAGCACCATCGCACGGATGTCCTTCACCGAGACGTCCATCGCCATGGCGAGGAACGCGCAGTAGCGCGCCGTGTCGAGCACGCCGGCCATGCCGATCACGCGCTCGCGCGGGAAGCCGGTGACTTCCTTGGCGACGTAGCACATCACGTCGAGCGGATTCGAGACCACGATCACGATCGCATCCGGCGAGGTCTGCCTGATCTGCTGGCAGACGGCCTTCATGATGCCGGCGTTCGTGTTCACCAGGTCATCGCGCGACATGCCCGGCTTGCGCGGGATGCCGGCCGTGATCACGACGATGTCGCTGCCGGCCGACTCCTCGTAGCCGTTGCTGCCGATGACCAGCGAGTCGAACCCCTCGATCGGAGCGCTCTGGTACTGGTCCAGGCCCTTGCCCTGCGGCACGCCGTCGGCCACATCCACCATCACCACCCGGCGCGCCAGTTCCTTTTCGGCAATGCGCTGGGCGGCAGTCGCGCCGACGTTCCCGGCGCCAACAACCGTGATCTTGTTCACCATATCAGTAGTCGAGCTTTGAGGTAGGCGTCAGTCTCATCGGCGGACCGATGCGGGTCACCATCACGATCGAGTATCGACGGAAACCTAGATATCAACACCCTGCCCGACAACGAGGATCCCGCCGCGCTAACCGCCAACCTGACTCAGCGCTCGCAGGCCGCCCACCTGCATCTGCAGCAGCGCATGCTCCTTCGGCTTGCCGGCCAGTGCTTCACGGAAGAGCGGCTCCAGTGGCAGACCAGCACGCAGCGCATCACGCAGATTCACCTCGTGGTCGCCGAACAGGCAGGTCCGCAGGCGGCCATCCGCCGTGAGGCGGACACGGTTGCAGGTGCCGCAATAGGTGTGCGTCATCGGCGTGATCACGCCGACCGTGCCCGGCGCGCCAGCGTAGCGATAGTACGCAGCTGGTCCGTTGCCGCGGCTCGGCCCGTCATCGGGCACGAGCGCATCGACGCTCGAGAGGCGATCGAGGATCTCGGCGGTCGGCACGACATGATCCCACGTCAGCTCGCGCATGTCGCCGACGGGCATCAGCTCGATGAACCGCACATGCCAGGGGTGATCGCGCGTCAGCCGGGCGAAATCGCCGACCTCGTCATCGTTCACGCCACGCAGCACGACGACGTTGATCTTGATCGGCGAAAGGCCCGCGGCTTCAGCCGCCTTCAGCGACACGACCGGATCGAATGCCAGCGACTTGCGCGCGATCGCCACGATGCGGTCGGCGCGCAGGCTGTCCGCACTCATGTTGATGCGATCCAGACCGGCATCGCGCAGCGGCTGCGCCAGTTCCGGCAGGCGCACGCCGTTGGTGGACAGCGCGATGTCCTCGACGCCCGGCACCGCGCGCAGCTGCTGCACCAGCGAGACGAGCTGCGGTCGGATCGTGGGCTCGCCCCCGGTGAGACGGATGCGGCGCAGGCCCAGCGGGGCCAGCTGCGCGACCACCGCCACGATCTCCTCGTACGACAGGATCTCGGCCTTGGGCAACCAGGGCAGCCCTTCCAGCGGCATGCAGTAGGTGCAGCGGAAATTGCAGCGATCCGTGACCGAGATGCGCAGATACTCGATGCTGCGGCCGAACTGGTCGGTGAGCGTGACGCGGCTCATGTGGTTGCCGCCGGCTGCGCGTCGCGGGAGGCCGTCGGGTCGATCCACTGCCGCGTACCATCCACATAGTGCTCGCACTTCCAGATCGGCACGCGGCGCTTCAATTCCTCGATCACGAAGCGTGACGCGTCGAGCGCCGGATTGCGCCTCGCATGGGCCACGGCAATGGCCACGCTGATCTCCTGCAGGCCCAAGGTGCCGATGCGATGCTCGACGGTCAGCTGCACGCCGTCGAAGCGCTCGACCGCCTCCTGCGCGATCCGGGCCAGCTCATCGGAGGCCATGGCCGCATAGGCGGAATACTCGATGCCCGTCACGGGCCGCCCCTCATTGACGTCGCGCACCGTACCGAGAAACAGCGTGGTGGCGCCGGTGCCGTCGGTCGTGACTTCGGCGAGGAGCGCGGCGGGGTCGATGGCGGCAGACACGATGGCGGTGCGGATCATCCGCCGGCCACCGGCGGGATGACTGCGATCTCCTGCCCCGCATGCACGGCGATCACGCCCGGTGTGTACCGGCGGTCGACCGCGACGAGCGGACTTTCAGGCAGCACGGCGCCTCCCGGCAACGAGCGCAGCGCCCCGACCACATCGGCCACGGTGGCCGGCTCTGGGACCGAGACCGTCACCGAGCCGGAACCGAAAGCGTCGGCGTAGGACGCGAAGAGCAGAACTTGAAGCTGTTGCATCGGGATGAGTCGCGGGAACAACAAAGATAGCGTTGGCGGACGAAGCGCGTTCCAGCCGCATGTCCGGACATGACGACGGGGCGCTCAGCGAGCGCCCCGGACCGGGACGGATGGCGCGCAGATGCACGTCCTGCGCGGACTCACTCGTCGTCGTCGTCATCCTCATCGGCGAATCCGCCTTCCGGTACTTCCTCGCCGGCAACCAGTGCGCGCAGCTCTTTCGACGGCTTGAACACCGGGACCGGTCGTGCGGAGACCTCGACCGGCTCGCCGGTGCGCGGATTGCGCGCCATTCGCGTCTTTCGCTGCCGGATCTTGAAGGTGCCGAACCCGCGCACCTCGATGTTCTTCTGGTCCTTCATCGCGTCCTTGATCGCGTCGAGAAACGCGTCGACGACCCGGGCGCAATCCTTCTTGGAAATCAGCGGACCGGCCGTGCGAGAAATCTGCTCGGTGACCCGCTCCACCAGATCGGCTTTCGTCATGGACGCCCTCAAGGAGTCAACGCTCGGTCGGCACCGGGCTCGGGCGCGAAGCTAGCGCCGTAGAGCGTTGTCAGTCAAGAGGTTGGCCTACTTCAG
>Ga0105048_10018055_pt1 | contig 10865 bp, 7 predicted proteins | sample MAT05_FD_78382 | JGI IMG/M metagenome (GOLD analysis project Ga0105048, IMG submission 78382) | Freshwater microbial communities from Lake Fryxell liftoff mats and glacier meltwater in Antarctica - MAT-05 | ecosystem: Environmental > Aquatic > Freshwater > Ice > Liftoff microbial mat | place...
AAGAAGTTCTTGAAGTGTCCTCCGAGGTCCTGCCAGGGATAGATCTTGTCGCCGATCGCGGGGAACCATCCGAGGCGCGTATTGAACATCAGCTTGAGCAGCACCGACAACACGATGGTCGGCACGCCGACGATGACGAAGGTGGAAAGGCTCGCGATGCGGTCGAACCAACCGTCGCGGCGATATGCCTGGTGAACGGCGACCGGCACGGCGATGATGACGCCGAAGATGATTGCGTACAAGCCGAGCAATGTGGTCACCATCACCAGCGGGGTGAGCAGTTGAGTGACGTCCATGTTGTTGATCTGCGAGTATCCGAGATCGCCGGTGACGAGATCGCGAAGCCAGTAGAGGTATTGCACGACGTAGTTGCTGTCGAGGTGATAGCGACTGATCACCTCGGCCACTTGAGTATCGGAGGCCTGGCCACCGAGCATCCGCAGACCGAGTTCATTGGCGCTGCCCGAACCAATGCGCATCACGATGAGCACCCCGAACGTGACCAACAGGAACACGATCAGGAGTTGGGCGAGGCGCTGAAAGACGTAGCGCACGAGGAACCTCTCTAGGGGAGACGAATGGAAGTAGACGGCGTGGGGTGGGCCGGAGCCCACCCCACGCACGAAGTCAACGGGTGCGGGTCAGCTGTCGAGCCAGAGTCCGGTCACCCAGAACTGGCCGGAGAAACCGGCGCCGTCGAGGGCGGGGGTGCCGTCAGGCAGGATCGTCTGGGCGAGACCCTGAAGCTTGGGCAAGTGCGGGGTGCCCCACAGCGTCCAGGACGTCGGGATCTGGTAGCACTCCTTGGCCATCTGACGGTTGACCTCTTCGGCAGCAGCCTGGGCCTCCGCCGGATCGCTCGAGGAACGGGCGATCTCGAGGTTCTCGTCGACGATGTCGTCGCGGATGCGGCCGAAGTTCAACGACAAACCTTCGCCAGGGTTGACGGCTGCCGACGAGTGCCACCAGAAGTACTGGCTGTCGATCTTGGTGCCGGCGTGGTTGCGCCAACCAAAGGCGAAGAAGTTCGGGTTTCCGAGCAGCGCGTCGGTGATGAACGAGTCCTGGGGAACCTGTTGGTACTCCATCGTCACGCCGATCTCGGCCCAGTAGCCTTGCAACAGGTCAGCGGTCTGCTGGTTGAGCTGCGTGGTGGTGGTGCCGTAATTGACCGTGACGTCTTCACCGGTCTCGGCGACGTATTCGTCGATCAACGCCTGCGCACCCTCGATGTCCTGCGCCTTGTCGAAGCCGTTGTCCTCGAGGTAACCCTGTTGGCCGGGCGAGAACAGACCGTTCGCCGTGGTCAGGATGCCGGCCGAGATCGCCTCGTTGAGCTCGTCGCGGTTGATTGCCTTCGACAGCGCGCAACGGACTCGAGCGTCCTGCAGCGGACCGGTCGCTGTGAGATTGATCAGGATGTAGTTGGTCTCGGTGAACTCGGTCTGCTCGGTCATCGGGAACGCGTCGGCATCCTCGCGGAAGTCGGAGATGACGTAGGCGGACGATGTCGAGAAGATGTCGATGTCACCGCTGCGCAGGGCGTCGGCGGCGATCTCGCTGTCTTCGATCACCCGGAACTCGATCCCGTCGAGGTATGGCAACTGCACGCCGTTGGCGTCGGTCTGCCAGTAGTCCGGGTTCTTCTTGACGACCAGTTTGTCGGCCGGTGCGTAGCTCTCGACGATGAACGAACCGGAGCCGATCGGGGCCGAGGCCTCTGCGGTCCCGGCAGCGACGGCGTCGAGCCATGTCGGCGATGCAATCAAGCCCCACTGTCCGGCGAGGTAGGCGTCGAAACCGGGCCACGGCAGTGGTGCTGCCGGGTCGCCGTTCTTGCCGGTGAAGATCGTGAACGTCAGGTCGTCCGTTTGCTCGATCTTGAGCTGCGGGTTGCCGTCGGGTCCGGGAACCTTGGCGACGTCGACGAGGGCCTTGCCGATCAGCAGGCCGGTACCGGTCAGTTGGAGGTTCTTGATAACGGCCGCAGCGTTGAGCGGCGTGCCGTCGTGGAAGGTGATTCCCTCTCGAATCTTGATGGTCCACTCGGTGAAGTCGTCGTTGGGCGTGATCGTCTCGGCCAAGTATGGGTGGACCTCGCGGTCGGCGCCGAGCGCGGCCACCGGGTCGTAGAACGAACGGGCACGCTGCTGGCAGTACGAATCGCACTGCATCGCGGCCGGCGTCCAGGCGCTGGCCACTTCGGCCTCGCCGCTGACGATCAGCGTGCCGCCGGTGACGACATCGGGCGGCGGAGCGACCGTTTCGGCGGTGGTCTCGGCAGTGGTCTCCCCGGTTGTCTCGGCGGTGGTCTCGCCCGTTGTCTCGGCGGTGGTCTCGCCGGTGGACGGCGCAGTGGACTCAGCGGTCGTCTCCGCCGTGGCGCCGGATGTCGCTGGCGCGACAGCCTCGTCCTTCTTGTCGCTACAGGCCGCCGCGATCAAGCCGATGCTGACGAGCGCGGCTCCGATCTTGAGACCTGAACGGCGACGCATGGATCGATTGGTATTCCCCATGAACTTCCCCCTTGTGATTGGTATGGATCCTGGACGCAGGGTCGGGTTGAGCGTTGTGACCCCCGCAGCAACGACCGAACATTAGCCACACCCAATGGCCAGGAGCACAACGCAGCTGACGATTTCCTGCGTAACGTCGTTGCGGTGCTGCGTAACGATCATCTCTGCGCTCCGCACCCGACCCGACTCAGGCCGACACATCCACACTTCGACGAGATCATGGATCGCCACGCCGCCTCGGTGGCGGCGCGACGACCGACCTACCGCGACCCCGTCAGCGGCTTTTCCGTGTTCACCGCTGAGCTGCTCGCCAGCCGTGGGTCGTGCTGCGACAGTGGATGCCGCCATTGTCCATACCTCGGGGCCGGCCACTGACCAAAGCAGCCGCCCAGAGCGTGCATCGAGGGGTTAGGTCGAGTGGTTCGTCTATCGTCGGACGATGGCTCACACGTCGATCTCCCGCCTCCTGGTCAAACCCGGCTCCATCGTCAGTCTCAAGCGACGCAGCTACGACGACGCGCTCGGCTGGGAGAAAGAGGCCGCCAAGGCCGAGTTGGCGACCGTGGTCGCCGAGATAGATGCGCTGCAGGTCAAGCTCGCGGCCGAGCGTCGCCACAGTCTGTTGGTCGTACTGCAGACCATGGACGCGGGCGGCAAGGACAGCACGATCCGCAATGTCTTCGGCCCGCTCAACGCGTTGGGCGTTCGGGTCAACGGATTCAAGGCGCCTGCCGGGGCGGAGGTCGACCACGACTACCTGTGGCGAGTGCACGCAGTCACGCCGGGCAAGGGCGAGATCGCGGTCTGGAACCGGAGCCACTACGAGGACGTGCTCGTTGTCCGGGTCAAGGGTTTTGCCCCGCAGGAGGTGTGGGAGAAGCGCTACCGACACATCCGTGAGTTCGAGCGGATGCTCTCCGACGAGGGCACCACGATTGTCAAGATTCATCTGCAGATCTCCAACGAGGAACAACGAATCCGGCTCCAGGAGCGTGTCGACGACCCGACCAAGCGATGGAAGTTCCGGGTCGGCGATCTCGAGGATCGCAAGCTGTGGCCCGATTTCATGAAGGCCTACGAGGCCGCGTTCACCGAGACGAGCACCGACCATGCCCCGTGGTGGGTGGTCCCTGCCGATCGCAAGTGGGTCCGCAATCTCGCAGTCGCTCGGATCGTGCTCGACGCCCTGCAGGCAATGGACCCGCACCTCCCGCCGGACGATCCCGAGATCGCCGGCCTCGTCGTCGAGTAGCTCCATCGTGACCGCCGAGTCACGATTGCTCGATCAGGTCGTGAAATAGCCCATCACGTCGGCAACGAGATCGGTCACGCCCCCGCTGTTGAAGATTGCGACAGAGCCGTCGGCACCCAGGCGGGCGATGACCATGTTCGGCACCACCTGGCCGGCGACGGCGTTGAGGTTCGACGCCAATGGTCGCTCTCCTCCCGCCGGGTAGACGGTCAGGAACATCGGGATGGTCGGCGCGACGACCGTGATGTTGAGCAGCACCGAGCTGACCCCGGAGTTGGGCACCCCTCGGGCGCCCGTCAACCGGAGCAACACTGGCGTCTGGCCGACCGGACCCTGTGGCGCACCGATGCCGCTGCGAGTGTCGAGCACCCGACCCGGCTGCAGGGCGACGAATCGACCCGGTGCATTGTCGGCGAATGCGGCGAGCACGTCAGCGACGATGTGGGTCGATCCCTCGTTGTTGAAGATGCTGACCTTGCCACCTTCGCCGACTCGGCAGATCACCATGTTCGGTACGGTCTGGCCGGCCAGCAGGTTGACGCTCGACGCCAACGGCTTCGGTTGCCCGGTCGGCCACACGGTGAGAAAGCTGCTCGTCGTCGGCTCGGTGACGGCGACGTTGAGGACAACGGCCTTGGCGTTGGCCGGGACTTCGCCGCGCTCGGTGACCTTGAGCTCGATCGTCTGGCCGCCGGCGGCAGGTCCGGCGGTGGCGACGCCGGTGCCATCGCGCGTATCCAGCAGTCGGGCCGGGTTGAGCGACCTCAACCGCAGATTGCTCGACGGCACGAAGTAGCCGACGAGATCCGCGACGAGGTGGACGGTGCCGGCGTAGTTGTAGAGGCTGATCGCACCTGAGGGGCCGAGTTGACTCACCACGAGGTTCGGGATTGCCCGCTCCGGCACCGGGTTGAGGTTCGACGCGTTCGGCCGTTCGGTTCCGGCCGGCCACACGGTGACGTACGACGGAGTCGTCGACTCGACCGACGTCAGGTTCCAGACCACAGCCGACGCATCCGCGGGTACACCGAACTGACCGGCTTGGGCGAAGCTCCAGGTCTCATTCGGGCCGAGCGGTCCAACTCGGCCTCCGGTGCCGTCGCGAGTGTCGAACACCCGCACCGGGCTGAGCGACACGAATCCGCTCGCGACCGACGGCCCGAGCACGATCGGCGTGACATTCGGCGAGGCCGACCCCGGTCCGCTGTGGAACAGGTTGAGGTTCTCGAAGCCGCCGTTGACGATGCTGCTCGCGCCACCGCCGAGCCAACCGTCGAGCACGCTGCCGTACATTGCTCTGAAATCGACCGCCGAGACCATCCGACCGTTCTTGTCGACGTTGACCAACGACGGCATCGCCCCGTACAGGCCACCGCGCACATTCGTGCCGATGACGAACGACGTGTTCGCCGTGCCGTGATCGGTACCACCTGAGTCGTTCGACTTCGGGGTGCGACCGAACTCCGACACGGTCATGATCGCCACACGGTTCTGGTACGCCGGGTTGAGCGTTGCGTAGAACGCCTGTAAACCGGTGTTCAGGTCGCCGAGCGCACCCGGCAGTTCGTTGTTCTGATTGTCGTGCGTGTCGAACCCGCCGCGGCTGATGTCGAGTACGCGCAGCCCGATGTTGGCGTTCAGCAATCGGGCCGCGATCGTGAGCTTGCGGGTCAGTTCACCGCCGCCTGGCAACGCTGCCTTGAACGCCGGAGCGACCTCGGTCGCGAGGTCTAGTTGGCGCCGCATCGTCGCGGTGAACGTGTCATGCAGGGTTCCGCGTCCGGCTCCGTTGGCAGCGATTGCTCGAAGGCCGGCGTACATCCGTTGATCGGTCGGTGTGGAGTCGACGCCGAACATGCCCCCGTTGGGTGGGATGCCCGCAGCGCGGCGGGCAATGCCCTGCATGTGCAGCGGTACGGCGGCATCGAGCGACGCTGCAGCGAGGTCGGCCGTTGCGGCTGGTTGGCCGTCGAGCCAGCGTCCGACCCAGCCGTTGCTCGGCATGCCGCCGGCGAGCGAGCCCTGCATCCAGATCGCCATCGACGTGAAGTGGGAGAGATCGGGGCTGCCGTAGCCAACGCCCTGGATTGCGGCGACCTGGCCGGCGTCGTACAGGGCTTTGAGGTAGCTGAGTTGGGGAGCGAAGCCGACGAAGTCGTTGACCGGGAGCACCTGGCTGGCCGGGATCGCGATGTTGGCCCGTTTGCTGTAGTAGTTGCCATCGCCGTACGGAACGAACGTGTTCAGCCCGTCGATGCCGCCGTAGAGGGTGATCACGATCACGATTCCGTCGTTGGCACCGATCGGAGTTCCGGCCCATGCCGTTGGAATGTCGCCGCTGAAGAAGTCCGTCGCGATCGACCCGATCGATGCACCACCGAAGAGACCGGCTCCGATCGCCTGCAGGAAGGTGCGCCGCGACCAGCCACGTGGCCCGAGTTGGTCGTTGACATCGCTGTAGCGCCGAATGTGATGGCCAGGGGGCAACGACAGCAGCCGCAGCGCGTCCTCGGTGGAGATATCCGGATCCAGGCTCATCCGACGTTCATCTCCCCTGTCAGCATCGTCATCGTCAGCAGGCTCGTGACCGCTTTGGCATTGCTGCCGTTGGACGCAGCCCGCTCCGCGCCGAATGCGTCGATCAACGACTGTCGTGTCGATCCGGCGAGCGGAAAGATGCTGAACACGTTCGCCACTGCGTCGACGGCGTCGGCGGTCGACATCGCGTACAGGTTGTCGAAGCCGCCGTTGGCTCGCATCAGCCCTGCGACCTTCTTCGCCACCGCTGCTCGGCCACTGAGTGCGCTGGTGCTCATCCACGCTCCGTTGTTGCGCCAGCCCGACACGTTCGGCGGCTCGAAGACCATCTGTCCCATCCGGTCGGCGTAGTCGTAGAGACCAGCCGCCCGCGACGTCTGTCCCGACGCGACGAGCAACGCAACCGCCCATTCGGTCGGGGTGCGGACGAGGCCCTGCTTGGCGTCGACTGAGTAGAACTCGGGGCGGTTGAGCACGGCTGCGACGAGCGGTCGGATCTCGAGGTTGTTGGCGATGAACAGATCGGCCAACTCGAACACGATGTTGTCGGCGGGCCGCGGGTAGGCGAGGAACTCCCAGACCTTCGTCGCGATCCGTCGACCGGTGATCAGCCGTTTGGTGGGGTTGTCGCGCAGCACCTCGTTGACGACATCGGGCCCATCCCAGTTCTTGGTGATCCCGAACAGTGTCTTGTCGTTCGTGTCGTGCTTGGTCGAGCGAAACTCGTACGACCTCGTCGGCTGGTCGTAGTTGTGGCCGGTCCACGCCCGAGAGACAGCGACCACGTCGTCCTCGCTGTAATTGCCCACTCCGAGCGTGAACAGTTCGAGGAGCTCGCGGGCGAAGTTCTGGTTCGGCGCAGTCTTGACGTTGACGCCGTTGGAGAGGTACAGCAGCATTGCCGGTTCGATCGCCATTGCCTGGGTGAGTGGCAAGAGGTTGCCGATCGCGTTGATGCGGTAGAGCTGGTTCTGGCGCGTCATGTGGTCGGTGCGGTTGACCATGTCCCACTCGCTCGCGAAATGCCCGTGCCAGAACAGGGTCAGCTTCTCCTGGAACGGGCGTGCCCGGGTTGCCATCGAATCGAGCCACCAGTGATACGCGGTCGCCTTCTGCGCACCGGCGTTGTTGCTGTCGTGGTTGACGATCTCGGCCGGGATCTGGGGATTGGCGTTCTGGGCGAAGTCGAGAATGTTGTCGACCGCTGCCGCGACCGTGCCGCCAATGAGGGCGGCGATCCGGGCCGGGCGCGCGACGAATTCGGTGCGACGCAGGAGATGGGCGATGTCGCCAGGTTCAGCCATGGTTCAGTGAGCGCTCCGCGAGGTCGGATATCGAAGTCGGCGAGGAGTCATCGGCACCGTCGGCGCAGATCTTGACCTCTCAGCGCGCGAATGTCTGTCAGGGTTGCGTCAACTTCTCGCGTGACATGCTGAGTGCCATGTCCGCTACCAGCGATCCCAAAGCCGACCTTCACCGGTACCTCCGTCGTGCTCGCGAAGCGGTGTTGTGGAAGCTGGATGGGCTGTCCGAGTACGACATCCGCCGTCCGCTCGTTCCGACAGGCACCAACCTGCTCGGCTTGGTCAAGCATCTCGCGAGCGTCGACCTCGGCTATTTCGGAGACACGTTCGACCGACCGAGCGGCGAGCCGCTGCCGTGGTTCGAGGACGACGCCGAACCGAACGCAGACATGTGGGCGACGGCCGACGAATCCCGGGCCGAGATCGAGGCGCTCTATCACCAGGCATGGGCGCATGCCGATGCCACGATCGAGGCGCTCGATCTCGACGCGATTGGTCACGTGCCGTGGTGGGCTCCCGACGACGAGGTCACCCTGCACCAGATCCTGATTCACATGATCGCCGAGACCAACCGCCACGCCGGCCAGGCCGACATCGTTCGCGAACTGATCGACGGGGCGGCCGGGATGCGAGCCGACAACGACAACCTTGCCCCTGGCGATGCCGCTTGGTGGCTCGACTATCACGCACGGCTCGAACGCGTCGCTCGGTCGTCTCGCTCGGACTGAACGGGCAGATCGAGACGCGGTGGTCGCGGACCCGGACATCCGAGTCCGCAATCTCGTGGAAATTTTGACGCTGCGAAGCCACGAAATACCTGGTTAACAGGAACGCAACGGGAAACACGCTCCTCATCCGACCGTTCCGATTGTACGAAATGTAAAGTCGGTGCCGCATGACTGTGCTCGTACCCACCTCGCTCGACGAGGCCCTCTTCGCGCTGGCCGACCTGCCCGATGCGCTCGTACTTGCCGGCGGCACCGACGCAATGGTCGAGGTCAACATGGGCAACCGCAAGCCGGTCGACGTCGTCTCTGTCAACCGGGTCTCCGAACTCCGCTCCTGGACCTACGACCCGGTGGCGGCGACCGTCCACATCGGGGCAGCGGTCACCTACAGCGAACTGATGCAACCGCCGCTCGCCGAATTGCTGCCTGCGCTCGCCGAGGCGGCCCGTACCGTCGGCTCGCCGCAGATCCGCAACGCCGGAACGCTTGGCGGCAACCTCGGCACCTGTTCGCCGGCCGGTGACGGGTTGCCGGTGCTCTCGGCTCTGGATGCTGTTGTCCACCTGGCGAGCACTCGCGGCGAGCGATCGTTGCCGGTCGGCGAGTTCATGGTCGGCGTCAAACGCACCGCCCGTGAACGCGACGAACTGATCACCGGCGTCACCGTCGGCGTCCTCGACGGCTGGCAGGGATACAGCAAGGTCGGTGTTCGCAATGCCATGGTGATCGCGCTGGCGACGGCATGTGTCGCAGTCGATACGCCCGGTCGCTCGGTGCGCGTCGCGATCGGCTCGGTCGGTCCCACCATCTTGCGCTGCAATGAAGCGGAACTCTTCGCTGCCGCCGAGGTCGACTTCGACGGCCGCGCCGCGTCGACGGCCACTGTCACCCGCTTCGGCGAACTCGCCGCGGCCCACAGTCGGCCGATCGACGATCACCGTTCCAGCGCCGACTATCGACGTCATGCGATCGGTGTGCTCTCGTCCCGACTCCTCCGGAGGGCGTTTCCCCATGAGTGATCAGCCCATCGAAAGCTCGAGTGCCGTTCCCTTGAGCGAGCACTACTCGCTCGATGTCAACGGCCAAGCCTGCGAGGTGCGTGACGCATGGGTGGGCGAGAGCTTGCTCTATGTGTTGCGCGAGCGTCTCGGGCTGATGGGCAGCAAGGGCGCGTGCGAACAGGGCGAGTGTGGGTCGTGCAGCGTCATGGTCGGCGGCGAATTGGTGTGTTCGTGTCTCGTGATGGCGGCCTCCGCTATCGGTCAGCCGATCCTGTCGATCGAGGGGATTGCCCCCGCCGGCTCACCGAGCGATGTCCAGCGGGCCTTCGTCACCTTTGGCGCGGTGCAGTGCGGATTCTGTACGCCAGGGTTGATCATGGCCACCCACAACCTGCTCGAGCGCTCGCCCGACCCCACCGAGACCGAGATCCGCGAAGAGCTCAGCGGCAACGTCTGCCGATGCACCGGCTACGGCCGGATCATCGACGCGGTGCAACAGGTTGCGGTCGCTCGTCGTTCGGCGGCGTCGTCATGACGATCACCGACGCCCGGCCGGTTGCGCCGCCTTCGGGTGGTCGGCTCGGCGACAGCATCACCCGCCCCGACGGCACGGCCAAGGTGCAGGGCAGCTTCGCCTTCTCGTCCGATCTCAACGCCGAGAACTGCCTCTGGGGCGCCACGCTGCGCTCGCCACATCCGTACGCTCGCATCGTCAGCATCGACATCGGACCGGCCTACCGGATCGCCGGAGTCGAGGCCGTCATCACGGCCGCCGACGTGCCCGGCAAGCCCACATACGGGTTGATCAGCCAGGACCAGCCGGTGTTCGCGAGCGACGTGGTCCGCTACGTCGGCGAGCCGATTGCAGCCGTCGCCGCCGATCATCCCGAGACCTGCCGACGCGCGATCGCGGCCATCGTCGTCACGTACGAGGTGCTCGAACCGCTGACGGAACCCGAACTCGCAATCGACGGCTCGTTCCCGCCGATCCACCCCGATGGCAACCTGATCCGGCACCAGCGCATTGTTTCCGGCGACCCCACCGCCACCGGCCCGATCGTGGTCGAAGGCCACTACGAGATCGGGATGCAGGACCAGGCGTTCCTCGGCCTGGAAGCAGCGCTGGCACTGCCAGATCCGGGCGGCGCCGGCATCGAGCTCTATGTCGCGACCCAATGGTTGCACGAAGACCAGAAGCAGATCGCGGCATGTCTCGGCCTCGCCGACGACAAGGTGCGGCTCACCCTCGGTGGAGTCGGGGGAGCGTTCGGCGCCCGCGAAGACATCAGCCTGCAGGTCCACACGTGTCTGCTCGCGCTGCGCACCGGCCGACCGGTTCGCATTGCGTACAGCCGGGAAGAGAGCTTCCTCGGCCACGTCCACCGTCACCCGGCCAAGATCTGGATGCGCCACCACGCCACGGCCGAGGGGCGCATCGTGCGGATCGATGCCCGGTTCGTGTTCGACGGCGGTGCGTATGCGTCCACCTCGTCTGCCGTGCTGATCAACGGCATCACCCACACCCA
>Ga0105048_10018056_pt1 | contig 10865 bp, 8 predicted proteins | sample MAT05_FD_78382 | JGI IMG/M metagenome (GOLD analysis project Ga0105048, IMG submission 78382) | Freshwater microbial communities from Lake Fryxell liftoff mats and glacier meltwater in Antarctica - MAT-05 | ecosystem: Environmental > Aquatic > Freshwater > Ice > Liftoff microbial mat | place...
CCCGCCGAGGGGGCAAAAAAACTCGGGAGCAGCCCGTCGGTTTTTTGAGAGCGCTGCAGCGACGGTAGCGGGTGCTGCTGTTGCTGTTGCTGTTGGCTGCGGCGGCGGGTGTGCTGGCCGGTCTGCCTGACCCGGCCTGCCGCGGTAAGCCTGCAGCAGCGGCAACAGCGGATGCGGCGCGTCGTCATGCCCGCCGCGTGGGCGGAACAAATGCGCCAGCCGCGCCGGCACGGCTGCTGCGCCACCGACGGCGCTGGCCGTGCCGGCAGCCGTCGGCATCGTTGTCAGGCCGTCAGCCAGGGTGGGGGTGCTCATGGCGGCTGCGGTTCGGGAAACGGCAGCAAGGCCAGCACCGTGCCGCGCTCGGCCAGCGTGCTGCCCGGCATGTCGCTGACCCAGGCGAGCTGGCGCTGCTGGTTGACCCATACCGTGCGCCCGCCGGCGGCTCGACCCGCCGGCCCGCCGCGCAGGCTGGCCAGCACCGCGCTGATCTGCGGCCCCGGGTCGCTGCCGAGACAGGCATGGGCGTCGGGCAACAGGTCGGCCGCGCGCTGGTTGAGGTAGGCCAGCAACCCGTCGGGATCGATGCCGAACACCGCCGCGGGCAGCACGTCGACCAGGTCGCGCACGCCGTCGGCACTGGCCTGCATCAGCTGCGACTGCTCGGTCTGTCGGTCCAGCAGCTGCGCCAGGCGCTGGTTCAGGCTGGCCTGTTCGGCGGTGGCGGTGGCCACCTCGCCTTGCAGGCGGCGGTTGTCGTCGGCCATCTCCTTTTGCGCAAAAGCCTGGGCCACATGGCCGCGCAGCCGCTCATCGTCCCAGGGCTTGGTCAGGAACTTGTAGACAGCGCCCTCGTTGACCGCATCGATGATCGATTGCAGGTCGGTAAAGCCCGACAGCGTCATGCGGATGGTGTGCGGGTGCAAGGCCTTGGTGCGCCGCAAGAAGTCCACCCCGGTCATGCCCGGCATGCGCTGGTCGGACAGGATCACGTCGACCTGATGGGTGGCCAGCAGCTCCAGTGCCTCGGCGCCGCTGGCGGCGGTCAGCAGGCGGTAGCCGTCGGGCCGGAACAAGCGCTTGAGCGCCGACAGGATGCTGGGCTCGTCGTCCACCAGCAGCAGCGTGCGCCTGGCCTGCGGGCTGTCGGGCGCCAGGCCGGCCAGGTGGCGGCCGCTGCGCAACAGGTCGGCCAGTGTTTCGGCCGGCACGGGTGGGCAAAACAGGTAGCCCTGTATCCGGTCGCAGCCGTTGGCCACCAGCATGCGCAGCTGGCCCGGGGTCTCCACGCCCTCGGCCAGCACCGGGATGTGCAGACCGTGCGCCAGGTTGATGATCGAGCGGGTGATCGACGCCCGCTCGGGCGCTGCGGTGACGTCGCTGACAAACGAGCGGTCCACCTTGATCAGGTCGATCGGCAGGCTGGGCAGGCGGCTCAGGCTGGACTGGCCGGTGCCGAAGTCGTCCAGCACGATCTCGATGCCGCTGGCCTGCAGCGACTTGAGCGTGGCGGTGACTTGCGCGCCGTGGTGCTGCAGTGCGGCTTCGGTCAGCTCCAGGCCCAGACAGCTGGCGTCGAGCCCGGCGTCCGACAAGGCCTGGCGGATGCGCTGCGCCACGTCACCCAGCTGGAATTGCACCGGCGACAGGTTGATCGAGACCCGGATCGACGGCAAGCCGGCCGCCCGCCAGCGTTTGATCTGCCCACAGACCTGCTCGATCACCCAGTCGCCGATGGCCACGATCAGGCCCGAACGTTCGGCAATCGGCACAAACTCTTCGGTGGGCACGGCGCCCCACACCGGGGACTGCCAGCGCAGCAGCGCTTCGGCGCCGATGATCTTGCCGCTGACCAGGCTGAGCTGGGGCTGGTAGACCAGCGACAGCTCGGCGCCGGCCAGGGCCTGCCGGAGTGCGGTTTCCAGCTGCAAGACGCGCAGCGCACGGGCGTTCATGGCCGGCTGGTAGGCCATGACACCGCCGGTCGGCGGCAGCGCCAGCCGGGCCGCCTGCGCCGCCGCCAGCAGCGCGTGGGCCTCGTCCCCGTCGGCCGGGTAACTGGCGATGCCGATGCGGCACAGCGGATAGATCTCGGCGCCGCCCATCGGCACCGGGGCTTGCAGCTGGGTCTGCAACGCCGATGCCAAGGCCAGGGCTGCGGCGGCGTCGGTGGGTGGGTGCAGCAGCCATGCAAACTCGCCGCCGCCCAGATGCGCAATCTGGGCGATGCGCACATGTTCGACAAGGCCGGCGTGGGTGCGCAGGCGTTCGGTGATGGCATGGGCCAGCGCATCGCCGGCGCTGTGGCCCATCGTCACGGTCAGTTCGGTGATGCGTGGCACCTCGATGGACAACAGGCAGAAGCCGCAGCCCTGTCGGCGGCTGGCCTGCAGCGCAGCCTCGGTACGCAGCAGCAGTGCAGCGCGGTTGGCCAGCCCGGTGGTCTCATCGACACTGGCCAGCGCCTGGATATGGCGCTCGGCATCGCGCCGGGCCGTGATGTCGATCAGGATCGCCGTGCCGACCGTGGCGCTGCCAGGCAAATCGGCCACCGCCAGCAGGCCGCTGTGCAGCACTTGCAGGCACCGGCCGTCGGCGCACAACACGCTGTGCTGGAACTCGAAAGCCTCGCCCGGCAATGCGCCGCGCCAGAACCGGCTGACCAGCACCCTTTCGTCGGGCGGGATCCAGCCGAGCGCATCGAGGGTGGCAGGCTCGGCCGGCTGCGGGCCCGCACCGTGGCCCAGCAGCGACTGCAGCCCGGCCGACAAGGTCACCGTCATGGCCGGCCAGCACAGCTCGAACGAGCCGGCGCTGCACAGCTGCTCGGTCCGGGCCAGCAGGTCGGTGGCGCCGCGCATCACGGGACCGGCTGGGCGGCCGGGGGCCAGTCGGGTGGCTGCGCTGGCGCAGTGCCGGTCGGGCTGCCTGGCCCGGCAAGCGGCCCGGTGTCTGGCCCTGAAATCGGCACCCAGAGCCGAAACGAGCTGCCCACGCCGGGTGTGGATCGCAGCTGGATCGCACCGCCGTGGCGCTTGATGATCGAAAACGACAGCGACAGGCCCAGCCCGGTGCCCTTGCCGACCTCCTTGGTGGTGTAGAAGGGCTCGAAGATGCGGCGCTGCACCGCCTCGCTCATGCCGCTGCCGGTGTCGTCCACCTGCACCCAGACCCAGCCGTCCAGCACGCCCGACGCCAGGGTGATGACACCGCGTTCGGCAATCGCCTGCGATGCGTTGACGATCAGGTTCATGAACACCTGGTTCAGCTGCCCGGCCAGACACAGCACCAAGGGCAGCGGCGCCAGCGCCTTGACCACCTCGGCCTTGTACTTGAGCTCGTGCCGCACCACGTTGAGGGTGGACTCCAGCCCGGCGTTGAGGTCGGCCTCCTGCCACTCGGCCTGGTCCACGCGCGAAAAATCCTTCAAGTCCTGCACGATCTTCTTGACCCGGCTCAGCCCGTCGGCGCTTTCGTCCAGCAGCTGCGGCAGGTCTTCTTTCAGGTAGTCCAGCTCCACCTCGGCCTGCGTGCTGGCCAAGCGCTGGGCGGCGGCCGGGCTGGTGGGGTCTGTCACGGCGCCCGCGTAGGCATCGACCAGCGACAGCAGCGACGCCACGTACTGGCGCAGGGTGTTGAGGTTGGAGCTGACAAAGCCGACCGGGTTGTTGATCTCGTGGGCCACACCGGCCGCCAGCTGGCCGATCGAGGCCATCTTGTCGGATTGCAGCAGCTGGCTCTGGGTCTGCGCCAGCTTGTGGTGGGTGGCCTGCAACTGCTCGAAGCGCTGGCCCAGCTCCTCCTGGGCGGCGCGCATTTCCGTGCGGTCCTGCAACATCCACCAAGTGCCGGTACCGGGGTCGCTGCGGTTGACGATGGTGGCGTTGATCTGCACCCAGATCGGTCGGCCGCTGCGGTGCTGCATCCACATCTCATGGTGCAGCGGCAAGCCCCGGTTGAGCTGCGGGTAGGCAACGCGGGCGATCTCGGCTTTGTCTTCGTCGGCAAAGTAGAAGTCGCGGGCTGACGCGGCCTCACCGGTCTGCGCAGGGCTGCCGGTGCACCCGGCGGGGCCGAACATCTCGGCCATCCGGCGGTTGCTTCGCAGCACCTGGTCGCGCGCGGCGTACACCACACCGATGGGCGCGTTGTCGATGAAGGCGTCCATCACCCGGGCGCTGGCGGCCAGCTCGGCCGAGCGCTCCTCCACCAGCAGCGCCAGCCGGCGGGTCAGTTCTTCCTCGGTGCGGTGGCGCTGGCTGACATCTTGCAGGGTGACGATGGCGCCGATCACGTCGCCGTCGGGGTTGCGCAGCGGCGCGGCGGTGAAGCTCAGCCAGCGGCCCTCGGGCCCCAGGTTCGGAAAGTGGGCTTCGGCCTCGAAGCCACCGGCGATCAGCGCCGACGGCCCGGCCTTGTCGCCATACAGCGCCACCAGCTCGTCGGTCGTGCTGCCGCTGACGATCAGGTTGGCCAGCATCGGCCGGGCCTGGGCATAAAACGCCCGCCAGGACTCGGTGCTGCCGATCATCTGCTCGGCCGTGCAGCCGGTCAAACGGCTGCAGGCGCTGTTCCAGTGGGTCACGCGGTGCTGTTGATCGATCACGAACGAGGCCACCGGCGCGCCGTCGATGATCTGGCGCAGCAGCCCACTGGTGGACTGCAGCATGGTCTGCACAAACTGGATGTCGCTCAGATCAATGCAGGTGACCAGCGCGCCGGGCTGGCCGCCCCAGATGACCCGTCGCAACGTCAACTCGACCGGGCGCCGGCTGCCGTCGGCGGCCAGCAGGTGGGTGGTCTGGGCCGGTGGCTCGCCGCTGCCGAGCAGGCACTCCTGCGTGGCTGCGGCGAGTGCCTCGCGGTCATCCGGGCTCACCAGGTGGAGGTGGGCGGTGTGCTGCAAGGTGTCGGACGACAGGCCGCAGAGACGCCGAAAAGCGGCGTTGCCACGCGGGGATGTGCTGGCGCTGTGCAACCAGGCCGGCACCGCGACCGCCTCCAGCAGGTCGCCCACCAGCGCGTCAGCGGCCCAGGGCAGCGCGAGATTGCTCATGCAGCGGCTTTCGCGGCCGGTGTGCTGACCGGCAGCGCCGCCTTGATCGACTTGCACAGGATGCGCAGCACGACCTGCAGGTTCTCGCGCTCGGCAAAATCCTTGACCTGCTGGATCACCTTGGGCTGAAAGGCATAGCCTTTGGGCAGCAGGATCGCGCCGCGCGAGGTCAGCAGGTCGACCGATAGCACCATGCGCGGCTGCAGGTCGGCCACCGCGACCTCGACATCGGCAATGGCCTCGGCGGCGATCTCGTCGAGCACGTTGAAAAGAACAGCCGCCACGGCGGGGTCGTAGTGGCTGCCGCGCCCCTCGCTGATGGCCTGGCGCGCCAGGTCGGGGGTGTAAGTGTGCTCGGCCAGGTTGCCGCTGGTCAGGCCGTCGTAATCGCTGGCCACCGCCACGATGCGGGCGCCCAGGCTGATGTCCTGGCCCGACAGGCCGTCCGGAAAGCCCCGGCCGTCGAAGCGCTCATGGTGCTGGCGCACGATCAGCGCCACACCGTGCAGTTTGTCCAGCGCCATCAGCGCAGACTCGCCGTCCAGCGGGTGGCGGTGGTAGCGCGCCAGTTCGTCCGGGCCGTATCGGGACACCGGCTTGACCAGCATCGCATCGGCAAAGCCGATCTTGCCGATGTCGTGCAACAACGCGGCGAGCTCGATCTCCTGCTGCGCACGCTCGGCCAGCTTGAGGTGCAGCGCCATCCGCTGCGCCAGATCACCGACCCGGCGGGCGTGGCCGGCAATGCCGTCCTGGCGCATCTCGATCAGGCCGGAGAACACCGTCACCGCCAGCGTGAACTGCTTGCGCACCTCTTCGTTGGCCTCTTCGAGCAGGGTGTTGGTCTGCGCCAGCTCGCTGGTGCGCTCCAGCACGCGGCTCTCCAGGGTGTGGGTCAGGTCGCGCAGCTCTGCGTTCTGGGTCTGGGTGAGTGCCTGCAACTGCTCGTTCTGAAGTTCAAGATCGCGCCGTTTCAGCGCGTCGCTGACCACCAGCAACATGGCCTGGTCGTCCCAGGGCTTGGCGATGTAGCGGTGGATCTCGCCACGGTTGATCGCCGCCACGGTCGACTGGATGTCGGCATAGCCGGTCAGCAGGATGCGCACGGTGCCGGGGTGGCGGTCGCGCACCGCCTCCAGAAAGGCCGCACCGTCCATCTCGGGCATGCGCATGTCCGAGATCACCAGGTCGATCGGCTGCGCCCGCATCAGCGCCAATGCGTCAGCGGCGCTGGTGGCCTGCTCGATCTTGTAACCCTGGGTGCGGTACAGGCGGCGCAACGCGCTCAGGACGGACGGCTCGTCGTCGACCAGCAGCAGCGTGCCGGCTGGTTTGACGGGCGCCGTGGCGGGGGCTGCGGGTGTTGCGGTGCTTGCAGGGTCGGACATTTTGCGCTCCGGCCCGGCGGAGGGGCCCGATACGCCAGTCATCGGCAGGTTTGCCGGAAACTTGAGTGCCGGCCCGGCCGGGCTCGCTTGCGCCCGCTGGGGCTCAAGCGCGATCCGTTGTCGCCCGTTGGAATGTTTTGGCCCGACAAATTTTGCAGGCTGGGCCTGGGTGCTGCGTGAGGGACAAGGCATGCTGTGGGCATGAATGAACCCAACCGACCGGCGCCCACCCCCGTGCCTACCCCCGTGCCCACCCCGCCCACCCCGCCCGACGCGCCCGGCATCGGCCGCGCCCGTGTCATTCCGTTCCTGGCCATGCTTGGCGCGCAATTGCTTCACGAGCAGGACGGCGTGGCGGTGGTGCAGCTCGACCTGCGCGCCGACCTGCTGAACAACCATGGCGGCGGCCACGGCGGTGTGGTGATGACGCTGCTGGACAGCGCGATGGCCAATGCCGCGCTGAGCAAGGTCGACTACAGCCGCGAGGTGGTGACGATCGACATGCACATCGCCTTCATGAAACCCGGCACCGGCCGGCTGACTGCCACCGGCCGCGCCACCGGCGGTGGGCGCTCGGTGTGTTTTTGCGAGGCGGAGATCCACAACCAGGCCGGACAGGTCACGGCCAAGGCGATGGGCACGTTTCGCTACCGGGCCGCACAAGCCCCAGGCGATCCGGGGGCGTCGCAGGCCGGGGAGTGACCGGGACACGGTGCTTCGACATGCGCCCGTCACTGCAGCCGGGACACCCGGCGCGGCCCCGCTTGAACAGTTTGGTCAAGCGCCCTGATCGGCCCGGCCATTGCTGCGGCAGGGCACTGCGGCGCACACTGCGGGCCAGACCCCAGGTGATCGACAGCAGGGCCGGGAAAACCGGCGCCGCTCAAGGTCGCCCCGATGGTTGTCAGGGACTCCGCAGCACACACGAACCGCCCAGAACTGCCCGCTGCAACGTTGCCCGGCGACAGCGCGGTCAAACCCCGATCGATCCTCCATCCTTCAAGGCAGCAGCGATGACACAAGCGGTACATGTGGTGGGCGTGGGCATGATCCCGTTCACCAAACCCGGGGCCAGCGAGTCCTGTGAGGTGATGGGCGCCAAAGCCGCGCAACTGGCGCTGGACGATGCCGGCATCGCCTACACGCAGGTCGATCAGGCCTACGTCGGCTATGTCTTTGGCGACTCCACCGCCGGCCAGGCGGCGGTCTACGGCGTGGGCATGACCGGCATCCCGGTGATCAACGTCAACAACAACTGCGCCACCGGCTCCACCGCGCTGTTCCTGGCGCGGCAAGCGGTGGCCAGCGGCAGTGCCGGGTGTGTGCTGGCGCTGGGCTTCGATCAGATGGTGCCCGGCCCGTTAAAGGGCAACTGGACCGACCGGCCGTCGCCGCTGTCCCGGTTTCTCGACAGCATGGCCACTGACCAGGGTTGGGACCCGGCGTTGCCCCGTGCAGCACAGTTTTTTGGCGGCGCGGCGCGGGCCTGCATGGCGGACTTCGGCATTGCCGCGTCCACCTTCGAGTCGCACGACATGCGCAAGCTGGTCGGTGCCGACATGGCGCGTGCCGCTGCCGCCCAGGTTTATGCCGCCGCCGGCATCGGCCCGGAAGACCTGGACGTGGTGGAGCTGCATGACTGCTTCACCGCCAACGAGCTGATCACCTACGAGTCGCTGGGCCTGACACCCGAGGGCACGGCCGAGCGGTTCATCCTGGACGGCGACAACAGCTACGGCGGGCGTGTCGTGACCCACCCGTCGGGCGGCCTGCTGTCCAAGGGCCACCCGCTGGGCGCCACCGGACTGGCGCAATGCGCCGAGCTGACCTGGCAACTGCGCGGCCAGGCCGAGCAGCGCCAGGTCGAGGGCGCCCGGCTGGCGCTGCAGCACAACCTGGGCCTGGGTGGCGCCTGCGTCGTCACGCTCTATGAGAAGGTGGACGCCTGATGATCGATACCCGCCACATCGGCCACCGGCTGCCGGCCTTCAATGCCCGGATCGATGCCGACCGGCTGAAGTTTTTTGCCGTGGCCTGCGGCCAGACCGACCCGGTCTACACCGACGAAGCCGCCGCTGAAGCCGCCGGCCACCCCGCGCTGCCGGTGCCGCCCACCTTTTTGTTCTGCCTGGAGATGGCCGCACCCAACCCCGGCGCCCTGCGTGAGTTGCTGGACATGCCGGTCCCCAAGATCTTGCACGGTGAGCAGCGGTTCATCTACCACGCGATGTGTTTTGCCGGCGACACGCTGACCTTCGAGCAGCGCATCGCCGACATCTACAGCAAAAAGGGCGGCCTGCTGGAGTTTGTGCTGCGCGAGACCCGGGTCAGCAACCAGCACGGCAGGCATGTGGCCGACCTCAATACGCTCACGGTGGTGCGCCATGCTTGACTACCGGCAACTCGAAGTGGGCGACACCCTGCCGTCCTTCACCACGCCGCCGGTGTCGCGCCTGACGCTGGCGCTGTACTGCGGTGCCTCGGGCGACCACAACCCGATGCATGTGGACATCGACTTTGCCCGCGCCGGCGGCGCGCCCGATGTGTTTGCCCACGGCATGCTGTCGATGGCCTATCTGGGCCGGCTGCTGACAAACTGGGTGCCGCAGCAGCACCTGCGTGAATACGGTGGGCGCTTTGTCGCCATCACCCAGGTGGGCGAGCAAATCACCTGCACCGGCCAGGTGACCGAATTGTTCGAGGCCGAGGTGGCGCACGGCACCGAGCGCCGCGCCCGGTTGGCGCTGCAGACCACCAACCAGCACGGCCAGGTCAAACTGACGGGCGACGCGGTGATCGCGCTGGACTGACAGGCTGCACACTGAACCGGTATCAACCCGCACTTTTCAACAAGGAGCACATCACCATGCGCAAACTGCAAGGCAAGGTGGCCATCGTCTCGGGCTCGGGCCGGGGCATTGGCCGCGCAATCGCGATGAAACTGGCCAGCGAGGGCGCCAGCGTCGTTGTCAACGACCTGGATTCCGGCACCGCCGACGAGGCGGTGGCGGCGATCCGGGCGGCCGGTGGCCAGGCCATCGCCTGCGTCGGCAACGTCACGGCGGACGGCTTTGCCGAGCGCTTCGTGGCCACGGCGGTCGGGCAGCTTGGCGGCCTGGACATCATCGTCAACAACGCCGGCTACACCTGGGACAACGTGATCCAGAAGATGGACGACAAGCAGTGGGAGGCGATTTTGGGCGTGCACCTGACGGCACCGTTTCGCATCCTGCGCGCGGCGTCCGGCTTCATCCGTGACACCGCAAGGCTTGAGGCTGCCGATGGCCGCGAGGTGTTCCGCAAGGTGGTCAATATCTCGTCCACTTCGGGGGTCTACGGCAACGCCGGCCAGGCCAACTACGCCGCGGCCAAGGCCGGCATCAACGGCCTGACCCGGGCCCTGGCCAAGGAGTGGGGGCGCTACAAGGTCAACGTCAACAGCGTGGCGTTTGGGATGATCAAGACCCGGCTGACCGAGTCTTCGACCGACGCGGCGCGCCACATCGACATCGATGGCCAGCAGATTTTGGTGGGCGTGAACCCGCACATCCTCAAATCGGCCGAGAGCACGATCCCGATCGGCCGCGCCGGCACGCCGGAGGAGGCAGCCGGTGCGGTCTACCTGTTCTGCTCACCCGAGAGCAACTACATCAGCGGCCAGACCCTGGTCTGCGCCGGCGGAAAACCATGAGCATTGTTGTACCGAAACCGAGCTGGATGGACAGCGACCTGGAGCAGCTGACGGATACCACCAACCGCTTTGCCGACCGCGACTGCCTGCCGCACGACGAGCGCTGGCGCGCCCAGCGCCACGCCGACCGCGACATCTGGACCAAGGCGGGCGCGGCCGGCCTGCTGTGCGCCAGCATCCCCGAGCAGTACGGCGGCGGGGGCGGCCACTTCGGCCACGAGGTGGTGATCACCCAGGCGCTGGCCTACAAGATGGCGGGTGGGTTTTCCAACAGCGTGCACTCGGGCATCGTCGCCCACTACATCCTGCGCTACGGCAACGAGTCGCAAAAGCAGCACTGGCTGCCCAAGATGGCCACGGGCGAGATGGTGGCGGCGATTGCCATGACCGAGCCCGGCGCCGGCACCGACTTGCAGGCCATCCGCACGTCCGCCAGGACCGACGGCGAGCACTACGTCATCAACGGCGCCAAGACCTTCATCACCAACGGCCTGCATGCCAACCTGATCTGCGTGGTGGCGCGCACCGGGCCCGAGCAGGGCGGCAAGGGCATCAGCCTGGTCATGGTCGAGACCGACGGCCTGGCCGGTTTCAAGCGCGGCAAGCTGCTGGACAAGGTGGGCCAGCACACGGTGGATACCGCCGAGCTGTTTTTCGACGACATGCGGGTGCCCACCCACCAGCTGCTGGGCAGCGAGCAGGGCCGCGGCTTTGTGCAACTGATGGAGCA
>Ga0105048_10018059_pt1 | contig 10862 bp, 9 predicted proteins | sample MAT05_FD_78382 | JGI IMG/M metagenome (GOLD analysis project Ga0105048, IMG submission 78382) | Freshwater microbial communities from Lake Fryxell liftoff mats and glacier meltwater in Antarctica - MAT-05 | ecosystem: Environmental > Aquatic > Freshwater > Ice > Liftoff microbial mat | place...
AGCAATCAAAGTTGATAAAACTATTTCTCAACATGAGCGTATCCGCTATCATCCAACCTTACCTGCTTTAAGCTACCAAATTAGTCCCGGCTAAAATGTGTGGGTTATTTTGAACACGTTCCTAAGAGTCGGTTGGCTTCTAATACCAACTCAACCGCTTCCTGCAAGTTCTGTCGAGCTTCCTCTAATGTGTCTCCTTGTGTATTAGCACCGGGTAGTTCTTCTACGAAACCAATGTATCCCTCCGGTACTTTCAGATAAACGGCAGTTAATTGCATGAGGTCGTTTTTATAAGTGAAGATACCACTTTTATTTATTCCTTACGCCATTTCCAGCACCTCCCGCTCTTTCATTTCCACCCTCGGTGGGAGCAGTTTGTACAATACTGGCGTGACAACGCGCGACAATAACGTACTGGAAATCAGCCCACCAATGAGTACATAGGCCAAGGGCGAGTACAAGGGGTTATTCTCGATTGCCAGGGGTGTTAAACCGCCGATAGCGGTGAGCGAAGTTAACACGATAGGCACAAATCGGATTTCACCCGCTTGCTGAATAGCCTCGATCAGGGGGGTTCCTTCGGCGCGGAGCTGGTTGGTGAAATCGACCAGCAGGATTGAGTTTTTGACTTCTATACCAATCAGGGCGATCAATCCAATCACCGCTACGAATGAGAATGGATCACCCGTCAGGAGCATGGCCCCGATGGCCCCGATTATACCGAGCGGAATCACCGACAGCACAATAAGCGTGCTTTTCAGTGTGCCAAATTCCAGCACCAACACCGCAATAAACCCGAAAATGGTAATGAGGATGATGGTTCCTAATCCCCCAAACGATTTTTCGCGACTCTCCAATTCGCCAGCGGCCTTATACGAAAATCCAGCCGGGAACTTCATAGCGTCGAGCTTTTTGATTAGCTCATTGTAAACATTGTCGACCAGATACCCGGTTTTGACGAAGCCCGTAACAGTGGCAAAACGGTCTTTGTCGTAATGCCGAATCTGGTTGGTAGTGGTTTCAAATTCGAGGTCGGCCACTTGCCGAAGGGGTACTGCGGCCCCGGTTAGTGTGTTTACGTAGAGGTTGTTCAACACGCTCTGGTCAGTCACAGCGCCCTTTGGTAGAGTTACGTTGATGGCATAGTCATCAGACCCATTCTGTCCATTAGTCGCCTTGAATGTGCCCACATTTAACCCGGCAATGGCTAAGCGAATGGTACGGTTGATGTCGGCCACCGACATGCCCAGCAAGCCTGCTTTCTCTTTGTTGATACGAATCCGAACATCTGTTTTACGGGTGGCCAGCGGGTTGTTGATGTAAATCAGGCCGGGTGTTTGTTTGAGGGCCGTTTCGACGCGGGCCGATACGGCGCGAAGACTGTCCAGGTTTTCGCCAAATATCCGGATAGCAACGGGGGCTTCCTGATCAGGGCCCTGCTCAAAATCTTTCACCTCGATGCGAGCGTTCGGGTAGTACATCAGCTTGTCGCGGAGTTTGTCGATCAGAGCGCGTTTCTCGCGGGGCGGCATGTCGTTTACCTGCACAAACAGTTGCGAAAAGTTGGTTGACTCACTCCGCTGAATCACGTTGTAATAGATCCGTGGATTTCCCTTGCCTACGTTTGTGGTGAAGTACTTAACTTCTTTTTCCTTCTTCAGCACCGACTCTACGTACCGGGCCGCACCGTTCGTTTCGGCGAGGCTACTACCTTCGGGTGTTTCGATATTGATCAGAAACTGGGGTTTTTCGGAGGCCGGGAATAGGGCAAAACCAACTTTTGGCACCAGCGAAAGGGCGCCTAAAAACAGGGCCAAAGCAGCCAGTAACGTCAAGGCCGGGTGCCGTAACCCCCAATGCAACAATCGGCTATACGACCCGCTAATGATCTTTTTAAGCGCCCGCATGAAAATATTACCGTTGGGATTGTGGCTCTCGGTCAGAATCCGGCTCGACAAAAACGGCACAATCGTGAGCGATACCAGGAGCGAAGCAAGTACAGTAGTGACTACGGCCATCGGCAGCGACCGAATGAAATCGCCGGAGGCTTCGGGTAAGAAAAGCAGGGGTAAAAAAGCCAGAATCAGGGTAGCCGTACAGCCAATAACGGCCAGCGTAATTTGCCGGGTGGCTTTAATGGCGGCATCCTTTTTACTATATCCCTCGCGCAAATACCGTTCAATATTTTCGACCACCACAATAGAGTCATCCACCAGAATACCAAGGGCTACAATCAACCCAACAATGCTCAACTGGTTGATACTGTAACCCAAAAAATTCAAGCCTGCCAGCCCGATAGCCAGCGACAGTGGAATCGAGATCATAACGACCACTGCCGCCCGCAACCCAAGCGGCAACAGCGTAAGCGACACCAGCAAAATGGCAATGGCAAAGTCTTTGGCGAACCGGCTCAGGCGTTTATTGACGCTGGCAGCCTGGTCGAAATTTTTGACCATTTTGATATGGGCGGGTAGCGTTTTGGCAAAAGCTTCCACAGCCGGGTCCACCTGCAAGCCAACTTTAGCGATGTTCATGCCCAACTTTTGCCCCGCCGTAACCAGCACTGCCCGATGGCCGTTGAGCCGGGTAATGTGCGATTCGTCTTCGTAGTTGAGCGCCACATCGGCAATGTCGCGGAGGTAGGTAATCTTTTGGCCGTTGGTCGAAACAATGGTATTTCTAATCTCGTCCAGCGACTTGTAATCACCCGATGTCTTGACGTTGAACTTCCGTGAGCCGGCCTGAATACTCCCGCCCGGAATGTTCAGGTTTTCGGCCTGCAAAGCACCAATTACCCGGTTGGCTGGAATGCCTCCCTGCGCCATACGGTCGGTGTTGAGCGACACGCGAACGGTAGTTGCCGGATAGCCCCAGTCTTCGGCATTTTTCAGGCTTTTGATCTTGGCTAACTGCTCTTTCAGGCGGTTGGCCTGCTCGCCCAATTCCCGGCTCGAAGCAACCTCGGACATCAGCGCGACTTGCACAATATTGACATCAGTTGGCGAGAATTTATTGATCTGAATCCGGAAAATATCCTGGGGCAGTTCGGCCCGGAGTGCATTTACCTCGCGCACTACCTCCTGATATTTCTCGTCAGGGTCAACCCCATAAGCATATTCTACCCGCAACACAGCAAGACCATCGTCGATGCTGGTCCGAATCGTGTTAATATTATCTAACGCGTTGAACCGTTCTTCAGCAGGGTTAGCAATCAGTTCCTCCATATCGAGCGCATCGGTGCCCGGATACACAATGATTACGGCGAAGCTGGGAGCCACAAATTCGGGGTCTTCGCCACGCGGCATATTCAGTAGGGAGTTCACGCCCAAAGCCACAACGGCAATGAACAGTACCAGCATGAATTGCCAGTTTTTGACGGAAAATTCGGATAACATAATGGATAATGTTTAATGAATAATGTATAGTGCTTAATTACCTATTGCCCATTATTCAGGTGTTCCCAGGTTGTTTTCAGGATGGCAGTTAAAAGGCGCATCAGTTCGTCATTATCTCCGCGCATTGAGAGAAACATAGACTCATCAAGGGAGTGTGGTTCATCAAAAGGCTCCATAGTTCATCATCCATTTTACACTATTCATTATCCATTACTTTAACACTTGATTCTTCTGTAAGGAAAGCTGAACCAGCCGTCACAACATCCTTTACATTGGCCAATCCGTTGCTCAACAAGACCTCGTCCCCATCCAGAAATCCGATCTGAACAGGCTGCTTGCGAACCCCTTTTTTGTTGGCAGTAAGTACATACACAAACCCCTGTTGGCCATTGCCTTCCACGATTGCTTCTACCGGAACCACCGCGTATGATCGAGACTGATCGGGAGTCAACTGCACTTTGGCAAACAGGCCCGGCGCGAACCGGACGCCGTTGGGGTCGATTCGAATTTCCACTTCGTAGAGCTTGTTCATGGGGTCGGCGGCTTGGGCCAACTCGCTAACGGTTCCCCGGAATGTGTGGTTCGGGTATGCGTCCAACTGTACATTGGCGCGATTGCCAAGCCGGAGCCGAGCCCAGTCTTTGTCGGACACGCCAACCCGCACTACCCAATCGTTCCGGCGATTTCCAGACACCACAAAAGCAGTGGCACCCGGCGAAGCTAACTCCCCTTCGTTCATAGCTTTGCGCGTTATCGTGCCATCTACCGATGAGCGTATTTGAGCGTAAGACTGATTGAATCGGGCAATGGTAAGGCCCTGACGAGCTACACTATTTCCCGTATTCGCATTCTGCATCTGCTCAAGCGTGGCGGCCGTATCGGCATACATAGCCTTTACGCGGTTCATATCACGTTCGGATTTTTCTACGGATAATTGCGCCTGACTTACCTGCGCGTTGATTTCGGTGAGATCAAGGGTCGCCAGTAACTGGCCCTTACGAACAGTCTGACCCTCGTCGACGTACATTTTGTTGATAATGCCGCCAATTTTGAACGATAGCCGGGCCTCCTCTGCCGACGACAGCAGACCCGATACGGCAATGGGTTCGGCACGGGTCACCATCTGCACGGGAGCTAACCGCACCGGCACAACCGTTTCGTCCAGTTCAGTAGTGGCGACCTCTTTTTTCTGGTCGCTGACTTTGCTGCCGCACGCCCAGATCAGGACGCTAAGTAATAGAAAGAGAAGAAGTTGTATTGGTTTCATGGTTGTAAACGGTTTCTTAACCTCACCCCCGACCCCTCTCCTTGCGAAGGAGAGGGGAGATGAGTTGCGGCTTTTAATAGTGATAATTACCTTGTGCGTAATTCGATTTTGGTAAGTCTCCCCTCTCCCTTTCCAAGCGGTCCGTCGTCGCGGAGAGGGGCCGGGGTGAGGTAGCTAGCAAGAATGCATTCAAACTCAGAATCAAACAAAGCGGCACATACAGCCGGGTATCCCAGTAGGCAAATTGACTATTCCGTATCCGTTTGAATAGTCCGACATAGCGAAAATCGCCCACTACCCGAAGTAGAAAAATGCCGCCTACGGCCCAAAGGCCATATTGAGCAAGCCATCCCGGAAGGTTCATTCGAGGCCAGCCCATATGATACAGGTGTAAGGCCGCAAAGCCCGCCAGACCAATGGCAACAATCAGGCTGTCGACCATGTGAGGATGTAGTACTTTAACGCCGTCACGTTCGGGCAGCGCGGCATTCATACCCCAACGCCCGCCAAATGCCCAGTAAAAATGCAGCAGGCTGAGAGCCAAGAGGATAAGCGCATTAAGTAAAGCGTAAATCATAGCATTGAAATTTTTGGTTTAATCGGTGTACCTTTATTCTGGGATAATCAACTAAGAAAATGAACAACCTAATCACCATCCATCCAGAGATTCAGAGTGGAACGCCCGTCTTTTTCAATACGCGGGTACCCATCAAAAATTTGTTCGACTACCTGAAAGGTGGCCATACAATTGCCGAGTTCATTGATGATTTTCCGTCTGTTAAGCCTGAACACGCTATTGCCGTACTTGAACTGGCCTCTTCTACTATTACGTTTTCTGTACCCGATTATGATTCGCTTGTTACTGGATGAAAACCTGCCTAAAAAACTTAAATATCGTTTTGGTGAAGATTACCAAGTGACTACTGGTTCAGGACTTCAATCGAATCGATCCATAAACTACTTCACCGCCGTTACCCGATCCAGCGCAGCCCGTTTCAACCGTACGTCCATTTTGGCCAGCGACTGCTGAATCTGCGCCGTGAGGTGGTCATTTTGTGCTTTCAGAAACTCGATCAATAACGCCTGTCCGTTGCGGTATTTGCTGTCGATAATGCGGAGCGTTTGACCCGTTGCCGTTACACCCTGAGCCGTTGCCCGCAGGCTCTCGTCGGCGGCATCTGCTTCATAAAAAGCCTGCACCACCTGCAGCCGAATCTGCTGTTGCACTTCCGTTAGCCGGGTCTGCACCGACTCGGCCTGGATTTTGGCCTGCTGAATTTTCGAGCGTTTCTCGTAACCCTTGAACAGGTCCCAGGTAAGGCCCAATTGGCCAATCGTATAAGCCTGGTTTTTGAAGGTGTAGCCAAAGCCCTGAAACCCAGCGTAGCCACCCAGGTACACCGATGGAATCTTGGCATTGGCCTCGTTGAGCCTGATAGCCGTTTGGGCCGCCTGCAACGAACCCTGCAATTGGGTCAATTCCTTTCGTTGTGTCAGAGCCACTTCCTCTAAGCTCACCACCGACTCAACGGGGGCCGGCAGTGGGTTAGCCAGCAGCGCACTATCGACCTTTACATCGGAAAGCAGGTCGCGGTTCACCAGGAAGTTGACGTAGGCGCGGGCTGTTTCGCGATTTTTCTCGGCCACGGCCATCTGCTGATCCAGCTTGCTAACCTCGTACTCTGCCGACGTTACTACGTCTCTCGTAGCCACATTGTTATTCACTAACTTCTGGTTCAGCTTCACCAGTTCGCGCAAAATGCTTTTCGAGTTCGTGAAAATCCGAATGGCATCAAGGGTTTGAAGATACTGGTAGTAGGCCGACGCAATGGTGTAGCGTAGTTCGTTTTCGATTACCTGCCGACGAGCCTGTTGAGCCGTGAGCAAGTTTTTCTGGATGAGGTAGTTGTATTGAATATCCGTATTGTAGATAGCGTATTGAACGCTGACTCGCGTATCGTGAAAGTTGTTCGGAGCCAGCAACTGATTCACGTTTTCGAGGTTGGTCGGAAATTTTTCGGCACCAGTCAGGCGGTTGAGGGTGCTGTAAATGGGATTGATCAAGTCGCCAATCGGGAACTCCAGCCGCCGTCCGCCAGCCGCCAGCGAATACGTCGGGTTGAATGTAACGCGTGGGTAAAACAGAGCCCGTGCCTGATTCAGCGACTCTGTCACCCGGCTCACTTCAAGCGTCTCCTGCCGGAAAGCCAAGTTGTTTTGCAACCCCATCTGAACGTATTCGTTGAGAATAGTAGTAGGCTGAGGCTGGGCAAGTAGAGGGGTGAATAATGTAGACTGAATAACGAGTAATGAAATGAGCCAATTCCGTTTGGGGCGTTCAGACGGGTACCTGTTTGGGCTACAGAGAGAATTCATAACCGCTTAATAGTTAGTAAACAGTGTTTAGTGCATGGTCAAAAAAAAGAAATCAGTTAGTGCAGCCCTTTTTTAAGGGTTTCGCAGAACAGCGTAAAGGCATCGGACATGAGCACTTTACGGCGTTCTTCGGAGAACATCATCATACGTTTACGCAGGAACAGGGCCGTGTAGCCATGAATATTGCTCCAGATCATCATGGCAGCCACTTCGGCATCATCGACCTTAAAAATGCCCGCTCTGATACAGTCTTGTACCACCTGCACCAGCATATTAAAGGCGATACGCCCCTCGCTCCAAATATCTTCCCGGCACTCCAGAGTTTCCATCGGAGCCGTCACAATGAACATAATATCAAACAGTTCGGGGTTTTCGACCGCAAACTGCATATACCTGCGGCCCATTTCAACCAATCGCTCAAAAGGGTCGTCGATAGAGAAAACCGGTTGGAATTCCTCCATCATCTTGCCGAAGGCCTGCGAATGAACCGCGTACAGAATTTCATTCTTGTCTTTGAAATACAAATAGATCGTCGCCGGGCTGTACTCAATGGCCTCAGCAATGTTGCGGATGCTCACTTTCTCGTAGCCATTGGCCACGAACAAATGCCGCGAACCGTCCACAATTAGCCGACGCATTTCTTCCCGCTCCCGCTCTTTCCGTTCTATGATTCCCATTGATGTCAACTTGATGGCACAAACGTACTAAACACTGTTTAGTAAACAAGCAGTGTTAATAATCTTTTGATAAAATATTTATAAGCGGCCTGTTTTCAGGATGAATATCCCTCGATAGCACCCCTGACATTGCCGAACCTGGCGAGTAACTCCTCTGCCACTTCGCGCGAAACGCCGATCTCGCTCATCACCATTTTGGCGGCCCGGTCTTGTAGTTTGATGTTGCTCAATTGCATATCGACCATCTTGTTCCCCTTCACCTTACCCAGCCGAATCATTACGCTGGTTGATAGCATATTCAGCACCAATTTCTGCGCCGTTCCTGATTTCATACGTGTGCTGCCCGTCACAAACTCCGGGCCTACGACGGCTTCAACCGGAAACTCACAGGCTGCGGCCACTGCCGAGCCGGGATTACATACCACACAACCTGTCAGGCAACCAAATTCGCGGGCCTGTTGCAAGCCGCCAATCACGTAAGGAGTTCGGCCCGAAGCCGCGATACCCACCACCACATCCTGGGGTGTAAGGTTGTAGACCTGCATATCGTGCCAGGCCTGTTTTGGATCATCTTCGGCAAATTCAACGGCTTTGCGGATGGCACCATCCCCTCCGGCAATGAGGCCAATCACCATATCGAATGGAACACCATACGTAGGGGGGCATTCCGACGCATCGAGAACACCCAGCCGACCGCTGGTGCCAGCTCCAATATAAAACAGCCGGCCGCCGTTTCGCATCCGCTCAACGGTAGCCGCAACTAGGGCTTCGATTTGGGGGATGGCTTTTTCGACGGCCATCGGCACGGTTTTGTCTTCGTTATTGATATTAACCAGCAGGTCGTGGACCGACATCTGCTCCAGGTGGTCGTAGTGTGAGGGAGTTTCTGTAATCATAAAAAAGCGGGTGATCCGTTTTAGCTGGCCCACCCGCAAAGTTAGTTCACTAACTCGTCGTCTTCGTATTGTCCGGCTTCCTGTTTATCGCCATCGGAGTCGTAAAGAACACCGTAACCGTGTCGTTTACCTTCCCGAAAACCACCTACAAAACGATCTCCATCCGAGAAATGATAGGTGCCTTTGCCATTCGGCGCGTTTTCGGCAAACTGCCCGACGTAGCGGTCACCGTTGCGGAAATAATACGTTCCGAAACCCGCCCGTTCGTCATCTTGAAATGATCCCTTGTACTTCATTTTGCCATCGGGATAATACTGAGCGCCCTGACCATGTTTGTCGCCCTCAACAAATTCGCCCACGTATCGCTCACGGGTTGGGGTGATAAACGTTCCGTACCCCTCCGTACAATTGCCTGAAACACAACCAACCCGGTTAGCGGCAATTACAGCCGGTTTATTCGGAATTGTCCGGGGAGGAGTTGAAGCGGCTGTCGCTTCGGGGTTGCGCGTAACACTTGGTGGGGAGGTTCGCTGCTGGGTCGTTATGGGGCGCTGGGTCACTGGCTTCGTCGCAATGGGAGCATTAGTGCGGCCCGAGGCAAATCGCGGATAAATCTCGTCGGCTTCGACCCAGCCTTTACGAATCGCTTCCAGGCGAGCGGCCCGGGCGGGGTGCGTTGCCGTTGGGTGTTCACTACCTAGGGCCCGAATAGCGGCAAAAGATTCTTCCAGCGAAGCGCCTAACTGATGCAGCACAAAACCCGAAAATTTGTCGGCCTCGATTTCTTTTTGGGGCCGCGCTCCCTTTCCGTCGATGGTGTGGCCTTGCAAATGGTGCCCAATTTCGTGGGCCATAATGCTGATCGCCGACCAGTCGGTATCGGTAACGGCTTCGATGCGTTGCATGAATGCACCATCATAAATAATGAATCGTTGCCCTCCCACCACGGTGGCAAAGCAATTTTGCGTGTTAGCGCACTCTATCACGTTGAAGTTCCGCATCAGACCAATCGGCTTCAGAATCCGGTCGACAACGCGCTCGGCGTGGCCATTTGAAGGGCTGGCCGTATAATCGCAGGTTACTAGGGCGCTCCGTTGACCTGTGTAGTTGCAGGTAAAGGAAGCCTGATTTTGAGGATGTGAATGGGCGGGAGTCTGGGCCGAAAGTCTACCTACACTTATCAACCCTACCACCAACAAGGTATGAACGCGCATAACCACCAAAAGAGAGAAAGTATGTTTTGGGGAAATAACGAAAAACGACCCCTAAAATGTACGCCGGGCGACCCGTCCTTTTCCCCCTACTGCCCAGCAGGTATTCCCAGCACAAACCAACGCATGAAAAGGCTCCTGATCTAATGCCTGCCACGTTTTTCCCGCATCAGCAGACAAGCTCGTTCCCGATGGGCCAACCAGTAACCAGTGCCCGTTTGGCAATCGCCAGGCTGCCTCTTTAAGGCCCAGCGTGGACTCGCCCGGCGTGGATTCGCCCGGCGTGGATTCGCCCGGCGTGGATTCGCCCGGCGTGGATTCGCCCGGCGTGGTAGCAAGTTTCGTTAACGACCACGTTTTGCCGCCGTCGTTGGTAAGGGCTACATTAGGGCCGGACTTGGTCACGTTTTTGTGGTCGCCCCCTACGGCGATACCGTCTTTTGCGTTGAAAAAATGCAACCCAAACACGCCACTGCTCGAATCGGCAGGGAACCCCGTTTCCGACACTGCCCACGACCGCCCGCCATCGGTTGAACGAAACACCCGTCCGCCACCTACTCCGCCCGAGCCAATCCAGACGTTTTTGGCCCCCTGCGTTACAATGCTACTTCCGCTGGCGGCAAAAGCGGCTTCGCTTGAGTGTACACTGGGACTTTGAGTGGCTGGAAGGGGTTGCCACGTTTGCCCACCATCGTCGGTACGAACCAGGAAATAGCGGCCCGCAATTGGATCACTGAAAGCCATGCCCTGCCGGGCATTCCAGAAAGAAAGGCCGTCAAGAAATACGCCTGGCTGCTGCGTCTGGTAACTGAGCGTCCACGAGTGTCCACCGTTGGTGGTTCGGTAAATCCGGGCCTGACCCTGTTCGGCAGGGCCGGCACTCATCAGGATTGCTGTTTGAGCGTCGATAGCCTGTACGTCGCGGAAGTCGCACATCTCGGCCCCGGCCACAGTGCCCGTTTGCCAGATATCTCCGCCATCGGTAGTACGCAGAAACGTACCGCCCGATCCGCCAATCCAGACCACCTGTTCATTGGCTG
>Ga0105048_10018061_pt1 | contig 10862 bp, 4 predicted proteins | sample MAT05_FD_78382 | JGI IMG/M metagenome (GOLD analysis project Ga0105048, IMG submission 78382) | Freshwater microbial communities from Lake Fryxell liftoff mats and glacier meltwater in Antarctica - MAT-05 | ecosystem: Environmental > Aquatic > Freshwater > Ice > Liftoff microbial mat | place...
CAAGGCCGGCCCGAAGAGCGAAGAGGTCAAGAAGCAGTGCAAGCAGTACTCTGCGCAGACCCTCGTCGACCTGGCCACCAGCTGGCACCGTGAGGCCATCGGCACCGACACGCAGCCCGGTACCAACGACCGCAAGACGATGGAGCTGTCCACGACGCTCTATCGCCTGCTGCTCCAGAAGTTCCCCGACATGGGGCAGATGGAGTTCCCCGCGATCGACCGCCGCGACTGGCCGACCGAATACCGCGTCAGCTATTTCTACGCAGAGCTTCTCTGGAAGATGGAGAAGTGGGCGGAGTGCGCGCCCGCCTTCGACAAGGTGGTCGACCTCGACGCCAAGGGGCCGTTCACAGCCGACGCCGCGCTTGCCGCCGTGCTCTGTTACAACAACCTGTACCAGCAGCAGTTCGCGGGTGGCGAGAAGGTCACCAACAAGACCCGCACCGCCAAGGGCAAGGGCAAGAAGGCCGACGAAGACAAGCCCGACTTCAAGCAGCGTGAGTTCACGCCGCTCGAGGCCGGCATGCTCAAGGCTTTCCAGCGCTACGTCTGCTTCGTTCCGAACAGCGACGACCTGGCGACCATGAAATACCGTCGCGCGCGCATCTATTACGAGGCGAACCGCTACGAAGAGGCCGCGGTCATCTTCAAGGACATCGCCTACAACCACCGGAAGAGCGACCTGGCCGAGTACGCGGCCAACCTGTACCTCGACTCCCTGAACGTGCTCGCCTCCCAGCGCGCCGATGACCTGCGTCCGCAGTGCTTCGACCAGATGGGCGCAGCCGTTCCTGAAATCCAAGGCTTCTACTGCTCCACGGCCGAGGCCAAGAGCGAGCACGACGGTCTGTGTGGACCGCTGCAACAGCTGAGCTGCGACATTCAGCGTAAGAAGGCAGAAGCTCACCAGCAAAAGAAGGAGTTCCGCGAAGCGGCATATACCTACGTCAACATTTTCCGAAAGTCCCCTGACTGCGGGAAGCTCGACGAGATTTTGTACAATGCGGCGCTCAATTTCGAGGCCAGCAAGCTGATCGGCCGTGCCATCAAAGTGCGCACCGTGCTCATCGATAAGTTCCCCGAGAGCCCGCTCGCAAAGAAGGCCGTGTACCTGGTCGGAGCCAACTTCCAGGCGCTTGCCCTCTATCCCAAGGCGGCGGAGTACTACGAATCCTTCGCTACCAAGTTTCCGAGCGAAGACGGCAAAGGCTGCAGCGACGCGGACGTCAAGGCAAACGTCTGCCCAAATGCGCCGGATGCACTGCGGGATGCCGTCTTCTTCCGCCTCGGCCTTGGCGACGACGAAGCCGCTCTCAAAGACGCGCACGTCTACGAGCGCAACTACTCCAAGAAGAAGGCACGAGAGACGTCGCAAGTGGTTTACTCCCTGGCGTCCATCTACGAGCGTCAGGGCGACTGGCAGAAGGTCGCCGACCACTATCAGAGCTACCTGAAGAAGTACGGCAAGCAGGCTCTTCCGAACGAAGAGATCCGCGCCAACGTGCAGATCGGCGTCGCGCTCTGGAAGCTGAACAAGAAGCCGGATGCCGAGAAATTCTTCAGGACAGCCACCAAGATCTGGCTCGGCGGCGGCGCAGCTGCCATCGAGAAGGCCAACGGCGGCGACGCGGAGAAGGCTGCCAAGGCCATCGCCGAGGGCAGCCAGGCCACTGCCCAGGCACTTTGGTACCTCGCTGAATACCAGTTCGCGGCCTTCGTGAAGATCGGCTTCCCCGAGATCAAGGGCAAGGCCGACATGAAGAAGGTCAACGAGTGGGCGCAGGGCCCGTTCATCAAGTGGATCGAAGAGAAGGGCAAGGCGCTCAAGGCCGCAGAAGAGGCCTACGGCAAGGTCCGCGAACTGAAGGCCCCCATGTGGGACATCGCTGCCGCAGCACGCGTCGGCGTCATGTACCGCACCTTCGTCGACGAGTTCCGCGATGCGCCGGTGCCCGACGAGATCAAGAAGGATCCAGAGCTGATGGACATCTACCTCGGCAGCTTGGACGAGAAGTCCCAGCCGTGGGTCGTCAAGGCCACGGGCGCCTTTGACTTCTGCATGAACCTCGCGACGCAGGTGCGCTGGTTCAACGAGTTCTCACAGCAGTGCGAGATGGAGCTCAACCGTCTGGATCCCAGGAAGTACCCGCTGGCTGCCGAGCTGCGTGGAACACCGAGCTACGTGCAGCAGCGCGTGGCAGACCCGGTGGCCGCACAGCTGGGTCGCGCCGAGGATGAGGAATAGGGAGTCGAACGATGAGCCTTACGAATCGAAATACGGAGCAGGTCATGTCCTCGTCTCACGCTCTACTGGGTCTTCTTGGCGGTGCGCTTCTCATGGCGGCAGCGGGCTGCGGTTCGCCCGCGGCAGGCGGCACCACCACGCCGGTCAACGCAGCCAAGGATACCAACGGCAACGTGGTGAAGTCCTCGTCTGGCGCCCCTGTCTCCAAGGAGGCAGAGGCCAACTGGAAAGAGGCGCTGTCTCAGTTCGACGCTGCCGAAAAGGGTGGCTGGAACCAGGGGGCTTGCGACTCGGTGGGCAGCACATTTTCGCGAGCCAACCGTGATCAGGGCGGCAAGTTTGCCGAGGCCATTTACATGACGGGCCTGGTCAACGACCGCTGCGGCAAACACGAAGACGCCATGAAGGCCTACAACCAGGCCATCGAGGTAGACCCCAAGCTGTGCGGCGCACGCGTCGGCATCGGCGTGGATCACTTCAAGGCCGGTCGTGACCAGCAGGCGTTCAGCTCGTTCGAAAAGGCAGTGCGCGACGACGCACGCTGCACCGAGGGCTACACCAACCTGGCCATGATGCAGATGGCCAGGAATGGTGCCTCCAACGAGGACGCGCTGAACAACTTGCGTCGCGCGCTCGCCATCGACGCCAGCTACCTGCCGGCGTTCAACCAGATGGCGCTGCTGTTCCTGGGTCGCGCTCAGGACAACGCCAAGACACTGGATCTGGCAGCGGTCGTGTGCCGCCAGGCGCAGCTGATCAACCCCAACTACGCCCCCATCTACAACACGTGGGGCCTGATCAACATGCGGAAGCAAAACGTGTTCGACGCGCTGCGCATGTTCGAGAAGGCCGTGCAGCTAGACTCCAGCATCTTCGAGGCGCACATGAACTTCGGCGCTATCACGCTCGGGTTCCGCGGCTACGAGGATGCCAAGAAGGCGTTCCAGAAGGCCGTCGATCTGAAGCCGAAGAGCTACGACGCGCACGTGGGTCTGGGCGCCGCCATGCGCGGCCTGGGCGACAACGAGGGCGCCAAGAAGCAGTACGAGGAGGCCAAGGCCATCGATGGCAGCCGCCCCGAGGCTTACTTCAATTTGGGCATCTTGTACCAGGACTACATGTCGGGCTCCGTGCCGGACATGAAGCAGGCGCTCACGTTCTACGGTGACTTCGTCTCGCGCGCGCGCAGCAACACCACCTACAAGCCCATGGTTGACGAGATTGAGCGGCGTTGTGAGAGCGGTGAGGCAAAGAAGAAGCGCAAGTCGTCCAAGACCTGCCGTCCCGGCCGCAAGCAGAACATCGAGTTGGCCATCGAGGCGCTCGCGGCCATGGCCGAGATGGAAAAGCAGTCGGGCGCTGGCGCCCCTGCACCACGGTGATTGTAAGCCCGGCCGCTTCTCTGTATGAGGAGGCCGGGCATTTTTCATGGAACTTCAGCCATGGCACGGTGTCGTAGGGGTAGGCCAGCGCCACTCCTGCCGGTTCACGACGGAGGCAAGTATGAAGACTGCATTTGTTTTTTCGATGTTCGTGGGAATGGCCATCGTCTCTTCGGCGGTCGAGGCTCAGGACGATACGGCCGGCGCACCGGCTGCTGCGGCTCCCGCCTCCGAGGCAGGCGCAACGGCGTACGACTTCGATGACGACCTGGTTCAGGGCGATCTCGTGCGTCCCGATGGTGAGCTGCTGAGCGTGCGTCGTCGCGGCAGCCGCGCGTCGCTGATCCAGATTCGTGAGCACTTCATCCCTGAGATGCTCAAGTCGGTCGAAGACCTGTAGCGACACCGGGGGTCGTCTTCGGCCCCAGCCCATGTTCGAGCGGTGGCTCCGCCCCGGTTGTTTGGCGACTACACGGTCGCTCAGTTTTCGACGACTCGTGAAGTCGTCTTTTGATCTTTGCGGCGTTTCGTCGAAGCGCCGATGTGTTTTCTGTAGCTCTCTCGAGCCGCTTGTTGGAGGCGCCGGTGTCAAACCTCAGGGTCCCGATTAAATTCGACATCTACCGCGGTGAGGAATTCCAGCGGTCGGAGTCGTTCTCAGAGCCCATCATCAAGATCGGCAAGGTCGCTTCGAGCCATCTACGGCTCGACGACGAAGGGGCGTCGCGCATGCACGCGATGATCGAGGTGACTGGGCCCAACGAGGTCTACATCATCGATCTAGGCTCTGCGGCCGGCACCTTCGTCAACGGTCAGAAGACCAACAAGGCCCGCCTCCAGAGTGGCGACGAGATCGTCATCGGCGAGACACGCCTGTTTGTCGACATCGGGTCGGACGCCGGCGAAGACGAGGCGACCATGGCGGTCGACCGCAGCCAGGCCGGCCTCGACTTTGCTGCCATGGCAGCCGAGCACGCCGACCCGTCGACCCCCGAGTTCGGCTACCAGCAGCAAGGTGTGCCCGGCCAAAAGGGCACGCTGCACGGCATGCAGGCTCCGGTGGTTCCAAGCGCCGGAGCGCCACAGGCCTCTGCGTTTGCGCCCCCGCCGGCACGCGGCTCATTGCCGCCTGGCAGTTTCAATGCACCGCCCCTTGCAGCGCGTCCGGCCACGGCGGCCAATCCCTTCGGCAATCCGTTTGCCGCGCTGGGTGGCCAGCCTCCCGCGTCGCCGTTTGCTCCTCCCTCGCCCACCGCGGCAGCACCGTCCTTCGGGCCTCCCTCGTTCGCAGCGCCCGCACCCGCGGACGTCGGCTACGGCGGCGGCTACACGCAGCCGGCGGCCGAGACCGCAGGCCATGGCGAATACGAAGACCCGGAGTCGGTCCGCTACGGCCTGATCGCCAGCGCGCCCGCACCCAGCTCGGACGAGGTCGAGACCTCGGACCGCGCGGTCGAAGTCATGGTTATGTGGGGCGACAACGCAGTCCTGAACGTGGACCACGTCAACCCCATCCGCAGCTACTACGTGGGTGAATCCACGGACGGCAAGGGCAAGCTCGCCACGGACTACCTGATCGGCTCCGAGCTGATCGGGACCGAGCGCATGCCGGTGGTCATCGACGTCGGCGGCGTCCCAGCCGTGGTCATCCCCCCCGGCGCCACGGGCGACGTGACGGTGGGCAGTGACCGCATGGATCTGGCCAGCATCGTGGCCAGCGGCCGCGCGCAGCCCTGCGCCGAGATGGCGGGTGCCTACCAGTACCCGCTGACTGCCGGCGCCACCGCACGCGTCTCGTACCGTGGGCTCACGTTCGTGGTGCGCCCCGTCAACGCTGGCAAGCCGGTCGGTATGGCTGGCGCTGGCAACCCCAACTACAAGCAGCAAGCCTGGACGCTGCTGTCCTTCGCCTTCCATGGCCTCTTCCTGCTCATGATGTACTTCATGCCGCCGGGTGGCTCGGCGCTGTCGCTCGACCTGTTGAGCGAGGACTCCCGTCTGGCCAAGTACCTGATGGAGCCGCCCGAAACGGTTGAGGAGGAGACTCCCGACTGGCTGCAGAACACCGAGGCCGAGGACACCGAAGGCGGCAAGGGCAAGCGGCACAAGGACGAAGAAGGTCAGATGGGCAAGGAGAGCTCCCAGAAGACCAAGAACAAGTACGGCATCCAGGGGCCGGCGGACAACGCCGACCCTCACATGGCGCGCGAGGCGGCCAAGGAAGAGGCGAAGAACGCCGGTATTCTTGGTGTGCTCTCGCAGTCGGTCGGCTCGTGGAACTCGCCCACCTCGCCATTTGGCCAGGACACGGCGCTGGGCTACGATCCGATGAGCGCGCTGGGCGCTCTGATGGGCGACCAGATCGGGGAGAACTTTGGCTTCGGTGGCCTCGGTCTGCGCGGCACCGGTCGAGGGGGCGGCGGCACGGGTGAGGGCACCATCGGGCTCGGCAACGTCGGCACCATGGGTCATGGCGGCGGCGGTGGCTCGGGTTCAGGCTACGGTCGTGGCGCAGGTGGCTTCCGCGGTCGCGATGCCAAGGTACCGCAGATTCGCTCGGGCAACGCCGACGTGCGTGGCTCGCTGTCCAAGGAAGTCATCCGCCGCGTCATCCAGCGCCACATCAACGAGGTGCGCTTCTGCTACGAGCAAGAGCTCAACTCCCGTCCTGACCTGAGCGGTCGCGTGCAGGTCAAGTTCATCATCTCGCCGTCGGGCGCCGTACAGGCTGCCAACATCGAGAGTTCCACGCTCGGTGCAGCCCGCGCCGAGACCTGCATCGCCACAGCGGTGCGGCGCTGGACCTTCCCGGCACCCGACGGCGGCGGCATCGTCATCGTCAGCTATCCCTTCGTGCTCGAAGCAGCCGGCGGCTGAGGTTCTTCATGAGACTCTTGACGGTTCTGTCTCTGTCCATTGCTCTTCCGCTCGCGGCGGCCGGTTGTTCACGCGCCAACGTCGAGTCGATGAACCACATGAACCAAGGTGTGGTGCTGGCGACCCAAAAGCAGTACGTCGAGGCCGTTCAGCAGCTCGATCGCGCCACCGCAATCGACCCTGCCAACGACCAGGCGTTCTACAATCTGGCCATCGTCCACATGGAGATGCGCAAGTTCGAGCGCGCCAAGGAAGATCTGACGCGCGCCATCTCGGTGGTCCCCTCCAACGCCGCGTACCAGGAAAAGCTGGGCACGGTCCTGATCGAGGTCAAGGATTGGAGCGGAGCCAAGAAGGCGCTGGACAAGGCCATCGAGCTTGAGCCCAGCCTCTTCAAGGCCTACTACAAGCTCGGCCAGGTCGACGAGGAGCTCGATGACCAGCAGAGCGCCCTGAAGCACTACACCGAGTCGATCGAAAGGGGCCCGAGCTTCCTCTCGGCCTACAACGCCCTGGGCGGCCTTTACGCCGACCTTGGCTACCTCGACCACGCGGTCCAGGTCTCGCAGAGCGCTCTCAAGGTTGCCCAGCCGGGCTCCGAAGAGGCCTCCAAGATCCACAACCTGCTGGGCACCGTGTACCAGCAGCAGAAGAAGTACGACGAAGCCATCACGCAGTTCCGAGCCGCGCTCGAGATTGCACCGGGCATGCGGGACGCCGTCTTCTCGCTGGGCTGGACCTACGCCATGCAGGGCAACAAGGAAGAGGCCAAGCGCTACCTCAAGAAGTTCTTGAGCATCGCTGGCGACGCTCCCGCGCACTACCAGACGGCAGCGCGCGACAAGATGAACGAGCTGTCCGAAGGCTTCTGAGGCCGCAAGGCACTCGCGCGCGCATGTCGCACGAGTCCTACCAGGAAGGAAGGGTCGCACTTGTTGCGACCCTTTTTTCGTTGGAAGGCGCGCGAGCGTGGGCCTCGCTGCCTTTTTCCCGTTTCTTCCCTTACAAGTCCTGGTAAACAGGGCCTAGACGACACGCGTCGACCGGGGTTTCCTGTCGACCGGGGTCGCCGATTTTCGGAAGTGGCGCGGGTGGGGTTCCGGCCTGGCCACAGCCGTTGCTCACCGGTTTTTGGTGGAAAAGTTTACGTCGAATCGGGATACGATACGCGCTGGGCCGAGGGACCTCGTCATACGCGAGCCTCTGTGTTCATGCGCGTGCCCACACCCGGTTTTCGGCGGTATTTCGCGTCCCCCACCAGCGCTGTAAGCGGCTGGTCGGTTGGATGGAGGCGTCGGTGTCAGATTCGGATCTCTCCCAGAGCGACAAGCAAGAGGCAGCAGCACAGTCCTACGAGCTGAGCGAGGAAGAGCAAGCCCAGCTCAAGGTTCTGGACGAGTCGCTGGTCAAGTTCGAGGGGCTCAAGCGCTGGTCTGACGTGATCAAGACTGTGCTGGCCAAGGCCGACCTGGTCAAAGAGCCGGCCGAGAAGGTGGCGCTGTACACGCGCGCCGGTGAGCTCTACGTCGAAAAATCGTCCAACCAGGCCGAGGCCATCAAGGCCTACGCGCGGGTGCTGGAGGTCGACAAGACCAACCTGGAGGCCATCACACGCCTCAAGGACATGTACGAGAAGCGCCGCGACTGGGAGAAGCTGGTCGACGTCATGCGGCTGGAGATCCAGCTGATGGACGAGCTGGACCGCCCGCTTCGTTACGCCGAGGTGGCCGAGCTGGCTACCTCCAAGCTGCGCAAGCCCGAGGTCTCCATCGAGCTGTGGCAGGCTGTGCTGGAGTTCGACCCGTCGAATCCCAAGGCCATCGAGTCGTTGGCCGGCCTCTACGAGCGCTCGCGTGAGTGGGGCCCGCTGGCCGAGGTGCTGGAGCGCCAGTCGGAGCACGTCCAGGTCGAGAACGATCTGGTGACGCTGCTGCTGAAGCTCGGTGCCCTGTACGGCGACAAGCTGAACGACGACCGCGGGGCCGTGCGCGCCTTCAAGCGCCTGCTTGACATCCGCCCCGACGAGCGACGCGCCCAGGAGCAGCTGAAGAAGCGCTACGCCGCGCTGCGCGACTGGGACGCGCTCGAGGCGTTCTACAGTACCACCGACAAGTGGGACGAGCTGATCCGTGTGTTCGAGCGCGAGGGCGACGACGCCAACGTGGCTACCGAGGAGCGCATCTCGCTGCTCAAGCGCGTGGCACGCCTGTGGGCCGAGAAGAAAGACAAGGCCGACCGGGCCGCGCGCTCGTACGAAAAGATCCTCGAGCTTCAGCCCGAGAACCTGGACGCCGCTGTCGCGCTAAGCCCGATTTACGAGCAGGGTCGCGACCCCAAGAAGCTGGCCGCGGTCTACGAAGTGCGCCTGAAGCACGTCGAGGAGCTCGAAGAGCGGCTGATCCTGCTGCGCGAGACCGGCGTGCTGTACGAGGAGAAGCTCAAGGACGCAGCCGCGGCGTTTGCCAAGTACCTGGAGGCCTTTTCGCTCGCGCCCACGCGCGAAGTCACCCGTGAAGACGTGGCGCGCCTGGCCGGCAACGTGCCCGGCGGCTGGGACGAGGTCGTGGCGGGCTACGAGCTGGCCATCGAGGGATCGGCCGATCCCGAGGAGATCACCGAGTTGCGGCTGGCCGCAGGCTCCGTGCTGTCGCGCATCGGTCGTGTGGACGACGCCATCAAGCAGCTGGCCGAGGTCTACGACGCCGAGCCCGACAACATGCGCGCTGCGCAGGCTCTCGAGCCGCTGTACCGACAGACCGGCCGCTTCCAGGATGTGCTGGAGATCTACCGCAAGCGCCAGGATGTGGAGCCCGACCCGCGCGTGCGGCGCGAGCTCGCCTACCACATCGCTGCGCTCTCGGAGACCGAGCTCAAGCAGCCCGACGAGGCCATCGAGCGCTTCCGCGGCATCGTGGCCGAGTACGGCGACGACGAGGTCGATGCCTACCGTGCGCTGGAGCGCTTGTACGACCAGCAGCACCGCTATGCAGACCTGGCCGAGACGCTGTCACGTCGCATCGACCTGGGCCCGTCCACCGACGAAGAGATGGCGGCGCTCAAGTTCCGCCTGGCCACCGTAAAGCAGGAACACCTGGAGCAGACCGACGAGGCCGTCGAGCTGTACCGTGAGATCCTGGTGCTGGTGCCCGACCACGCGGGCGCTCTGAGCGCGCTCGAGGCACTGCTTGCCGATCCGCAGCACGGACGTGCGGCCGCCGAGATTTTGGAGCCCATGTACGAATCCCACGGCCAGTGGGACCGCCTGGTGCAGGCGCTCGAGGTACTGGTCAAGGCCGCTCCCGAGCCCGAGCAGCGCCTGGAGCTGCTGAGCAAGATGGGCAGCGTTGCGGCCGGCCCCATGGGCGACGCCGCGCGCTCGTTCGACGCGTACATCCGCGCGCTGCGCGAGGTGCCCTCACATGTCGACACCATGACTCAGCTGGAGGTGCAGGCGATCGAGCAGGATCGCTTCGCGGAGCTGGTGCGTGTGGTGGTGGAGCTGGCCGACAGCACGACCGACCGCGTGCTCTCGCGCCAGCTGTACCTCAAGGCTGCGGAGTTCTTCGCCACGCAGCTGGGCGACATGGAAGGCGCCGTGCGCGCCTACAATTACATTCTCGAGGCCGATGCGACCGACGAGGAGGTGTTGGTCGCGCTCGAGACGCTGTACCGCGCGCGCGACCGGTACCCAGAGCTGTTGTCCGTGCTGCGCCGCAAGGCCGAGCTCACCAACGACCCGACGCAGAAGGAGGAGCTGCTGGTCCAAATGGCCGACGTGCATCGCGCCAAGCTGGGCGAGCCGCAGGAGGCCATCGCGCGGTACCGCGAGATCCTTGAGATCGATCCGGCCAGCGGCCGTTCGCTCACCGCACTCGACGGTCTGTACGAGCAGCAGGGCATGTGGGCCGAGCTGGCCGACAACGTGGGCCGTCAGCTGGACCTGGCCGATGACCCCGACGAGCAGATCCGCTACATGCTGCGGCTGGCCGCCCTGCGCGAGCGCCGGATGGGCGCCGTGGAGGGCGCCATCGCCATCTACAGCGAGGTGCTGCAGCGTGAGCCGCAGAGCCGCGACGCGCTGACGGCGCTCGAGCGCCTGATGCAGAGCGCCGAGCACGAGCTGGCCATCGCCGAGATTCTGGAGCCGCTGTACGGCGCCTCGGGCGAGTTCGAGAAGCTGATCGGTGTCCACGAGATCCAGGCGCGCCACGCAGGCTCGGTCGAGCGCCGTGTACAGCTGCTGCACACCATCGCCGAGCTGGCGGAGACGCAGCTTGGAGACACCGGTCGAGCCGTGCAGACCTACGCGCGCGCGCTGGCCGAAGATCCCTCCAGTGAGCACACGCAGGCCGAGCTGG
>Ga0105048_10018062_pt1 | contig 10861 bp, 10 predicted proteins | sample MAT05_FD_78382 | JGI IMG/M metagenome (GOLD analysis project Ga0105048, IMG submission 78382) | Freshwater microbial communities from Lake Fryxell liftoff mats and glacier meltwater in Antarctica - MAT-05 | ecosystem: Environmental > Aquatic > Freshwater > Ice > Liftoff microbial mat | place...
ATTCCCGTTTTTATCCGGGAAACCATCACTAGGATGCGAAAGTACTAAAAAATCGGATTAAATATTTTCGAGGAATTTTTTTAGCACCCCTTTGAACTCCGTATTTACCGGAATTTGAAAAGGCATACAGGTATTCAGTTGATCCATACCGCTTTTTAAATCGATTTGATCCTGAGCAAAACTCACTATATGTTTGTTCTTTGCATGCAATTCGGCTAAAAATTCTTGTTCTGTTTGTCCTGGCGTTGCTATGCAGATCGCCGATTTTTGCACGGCACATAGATCCATCAAGGTAGAATGCCCACTTCTACTAATGATGTATTTACAATTTCGATAATGAAATAACATTTCGTCGGTGCTAATATGCGATGTGATTTTGCAATTGCCTTTTTGCTCTTGCTTGGGAAATTGTGGAGTTCCTTTTACTAAGATGGAAGTAATGGACAACGATTGAAGTTGCTCCACTAATAATTTCTCGAATAAACTGCGCTGCGGTTCCGGTCCCGATAAAACTGCAATGGCATCGTACCTTGTATAATTGGAAGTTTGCATCTCGGCATGAAAACGAGAAAGTGAACCGATGAAAGTTGGATTTAATTTTTTTACGGTACTCACATCATGAGAAAGTTCAGCCGTTAAATTATTTTCTCCTTCCGAATCGGGTACCCAAATATGATCAAATTTTTTTAAGTAATGATGATTGACTTTGTTGATGTAAGGACGCAACCAATCTTTGTTTTTAGGTGCCTGTACATTGAGTTGATGCGTGATGATCACCGATGGAATTCCGGGAGCATAGGCGCCGTAACGGTTATCGCTGATGATCGCATCTACCTTTAAATCTTTTACAAGTGTTAAAATTTTCCGATGCTCTTTTCGAATCGCCATTGCTATGCCCGGTGCTTGTAAAATCATTGCCATGGACATCGACATATTGGTAGGATATTTTATTTGTATGCCTTGGATGGGATAAAAAGGCAAATTGGGAAAAACGGATTGAATCAAATGTCCTGTTGAACCTTCTCCGCACAAAGAGATTTTCACATTACTCTTCAATACTTCTTCGATGATGGGAATGCTACGCGTTGCATGACCCAATCCCCAATCAAGAATGGAATAAAGAATATGTTTTTTCGAATTTTCCAATCTTCAAAAATAGGGCTTTGCTACTTCTCTCGACTAGCTTAACTTCGCATCCTTCCAAAAAAATAATTGAATCATTCATGGCAAAGCATAAACTTCGACGCTTTGAGGAGTTAGAAACCTTTGAACGCACCTTTCAGTATCCATTTCCTTTACTCAAAACGGAGCATGGACTTCGCGGAAACTGGAAGGAGAAGGTGTTTAAAAACTCGAATCCCATAGTACTCGAATTGGGCTGTGGTAGAGGAGAATATACAGTGAGTCTCGCCCAAGATTCTCAAACTTCAAATTTCATAGGCGTGGATATTAAAGGTGCTCGACTTTGGCGAGGCGCTAAAACCATTAACGAAGAAAATATTTTGCATGCCGCCTTTCTTCGCACACATATTGAATGGTTGCCACAGTTTTTTGCTGCCGGTGAAGTCAAAGAAATATGGGTCACCTTTCCTGACCCTCAACCGCAATTATCGAGAGAAAACCGACGCATCACCAATCCTAAGTTCTTGAAAATGTATCATGAGCTCTGTGGTACAGATGGAATTTTACATCTCAAAACGGATAATATAGGCCTCTTTGAATATACCGTGGAGCAATTGCAGACGCAGAAAGGCGAATTTGAAATTTGCACCAGGGACTTATATAATGACACTCCAGCAAATTTTAATACCGAAATTCAAACGACGTATGAAAAGATATTTTTGAAGAAAGGAATGAAGATCAATTATTTGAGATTCAGATGGGCATAATGAAAAATAATACTGTTACCCTAAATTCAATATCTTTACGCGTTCAAGCGTCTTAGCTATCAATTTTAAAAAAATTATAAAATGAAAAAAACACTCATTGTCGTCGGAGTCATATTAGTAGTCGTATTTATTCTATATCGATTCTTCGTTGGGACTTATAACAACATGGTCGATCGTGATGTGCAGGTACAAACTGCTTGGTCGCAAGTAGAAAATGTGTACCAACGTCGCTTGGATCTTATTCCAAATTTAGTGAACACCGTGAAAGGTGCTGCTGATTTTGAAAAGTCAACATTGACAGCTGTTATCGAAGCACGTGCGAACGCTACACAAGTGAAAATTGACCCTAAAGATTTGAATCCCGAGCAGATGGCGAAATTCCAGCAAGCGCAAGGCGCATTGAGTTCTGCATTAGGAAGATTAATGGTAGTGGTGGAGCAATATCCTCAATTGAAAGCCAATCAAAACTTTTTGGAATTGCAAAGTCAGTTAGAAGGGACAGAAAACAGAATCACTGTTGAGCGTCAGAAATTCAATGAAGCCGTTCAAATGTATAACAGCTATGTGCGCAAATTTCCTCAGGTGATGTTAGCGGGGATGTTCGGATTCCAACAAAAAGCATTTTTTGATTCGGATAAAGGTGCCGACAAAGCGCCCAAGGTAGAATTCTAAAATGAAAGCCGAAAATCTCTTTCAGAAAGTCGATCGGGAACGAATTAAGCAAGCTGTTTTTAATGCGGAGAAATTAACTTCCGGAGAGATTCGCGTTTTTCTGGAAGATGATTGCAAGATCGATGTTCTGGATCATGCTGCTTATATTTTTGCAGAGTTAAATATGGTCAATACAGAGGCGAGAAATGGGGTTTTGATTTATCTTGCTGTGAATGATCGTAAATTCTGCATTTTAGGTGATGCGGGTATTCATCAAAAAGTAGGAAACAATTTTTGGGATGAAATTTCTGCAGAGATGGGAATTTTCTTTCGCGAAAATCTTTTCGTGGAAGGAATTGAATATGCAGTAGGGAAAGTTGGCGAGCAATTGAGTTCGCACTTTCCACGATTGGCCGGAGATATGAATGAACTTCCGAATGATATTCATTTTGGTAAAGGAGAAGAAAATTGAAAAAAATAATTATCTTATTTTTATTCTTGTTTACAAGCAGCGCTTACGCTGCAGTGGAATATCCTCCTATTGCTAATCCACCACGACTCGTAAACGACTATGCAGGAGTTTTGAGTCCGAAGGAAAACCAAAACTTAGAAAACAAATTAGTTTTTTTTAACGACAGCACCGGAACACAAATCGCCGTCGTTATCATCAATACATTAGATGGATATCCCATCGAAAATTATGCATTCGAACTTTCAGAAAAGTGGGGAATCGGAGGCAGTAAAAATAATAACGGAGCTTTGTTACTCGTTGCCATTCAAGATCGAAAATTATTTATTGCTTCAGGTTATGGCTTGGAGGCAACATTAACCGATGCATTGGCAAAACGCATTATAGAGAAAGACATCAAGCCTTATTTTAAAGAAGGTCAATATTTTCAAGGCATTGATGCCGGCACATCTAAAATGATTGATGTGGTGAAAGGAGAGTACAGCGATTCTCCGCGGAGGAAAAAAAGTAAAGATGGTATTCCTGCATTCGTTTTAATTTTCCTGGTTTTGTTTTTTATTTTCCTCGCAAAAATATTTAGTGTTCGACGTTATTCTGTGCTCAATGGAATTGGATTCTGGGCAGCATGGAGTATTATAAATGCAGCACGAGGTCGTCAACGCGGAGGTTGGCAAGATTTCAATCGCGGCAGCGGACCTTTCTTTGGTGGATTCGGCGGCGGTAGTGGCGGCAGCAGCAGCGGCGGCGGCTTCGGTGGTTTTGGCGGCGGAAGTTTTGGTGGCGGTGGTGCAGGTGGAAGCTGGTAAAAGCTGCAAGCCGCACTTGCCCTGAGCCTGTCCGATAGCTATCGGACGAAGGGAGCCGCAAGCTTTTTTCTAAATACTACAAACTAGATTTTTTATTGGCCACTGATCTATTATTGCCTGCCTGCCGCGGCGGGATGCTTATGATTTTTTAAGACAGAAAATCGAGAATCGAGAATCTAGCATCAAAAATCGAGCATCGATAAAAACTACGGAGCAAAATTCAATTTCAAGAGCGCGGATCAAAGCGAGTCGCATCATACTTCCAACGGCATTGAAATTTTAAAGCAAGCACCTTCATTTGCGTTTTCTAAATCGAGGGAGCCGCCGTAGGCACTCGCGATTTGGTGCGAGATGCTGAGGCCTAATCCAACACCTTTGCCGGTAGGACGCGTGGTGAAGAAAGGAAGAAATATTTTTTCTTTGATGTCGTCAGAAATGCCCACGCCATTATCCAATATACAAATTTCGATGGAGTTGGAAATATTTTTAGTAGAGATAATTATTTTCCCCTCTTCAATTGAACCCGAAAGTTTTTTATCGTGGATGGACAAACGCGCATTTTTCAAAACATTAATAAAGATGCGCAGTAAATCAACATATACGGCAGAGATGACGTTTTGCTGCGCGTCAAGTTGTAATTCGATAATGATGTTTTCGTTGGGGTATTCGCTAAGCCATGAATTTTTTGAAATTTTGATGGCGTCGTTGATCAGCTCATTGATGTTTATTTTCTCTCTTGCTTTTCCCAAGGCTGTGGAATGCTCCGCCATACTTTTTACAATTTCGCTAGCACGTTTTCCATGCATCGAAATTCTTTCCAAGTTGCTGAGTAAATCGCTGCAAAGTTCTTTGGCTTCTTCGTCAGTAGTTAAATCAGAAACTTCTTGGATCAATTCCAAAGACACACTCGAGAAATTATTTACGAAATTCAATGGATTAAGCAATTCATGCGCAATGCCGGTGGTTAATTGTCCGAGCGAAGCCATTTTTTCCTGATGAATTAATAAGCGTTGCGTCTCTTGCAATTCTTTTAAAGCCAATTCTAACTCCTGAGATTTCTTCTCTACATTTTGCTTTTCTTCTACAATTTGTTGGGTGCGCAACTCCACCAATTCGGTGAGCTTCTCTTCGCGGTCTTTGTACTCTTTAACTACAGCATTGTTCTGATTTCGCAAGCGGTTAATCAGTTCTTTCATCAACATCCTGTTCATAGAAGGATGTGAACCTAATAAGCTGAAGAAATCTTTTTCACCTATGCGAAGAATGATCGCATCCGTAGAAGCAGAAACCGATGCCGTACGAGGGGAATTGTCGATGATACTTGCTTCACCAAAATATTCACCTTCTCCTAACTCAGCAAAAATAATTTGTTCGTCGTGCACGCGCAGTATTCCTTTTTCAATAATGTACATGCTTTCACCGGCATCACCTTTTTTAAAGAGCGGTTCATCATCGGTAAGATAAATACGATCTACTACTTTTGCGATGTGTTCTAACAATACTGTATCAGCTTGTTTAAACAAACTGGTTCTACCTAATAGTGCCACTAAATGTTTTCTATCATCCTGTAAAAAATCAGCTTCGTCGCGGGCTGTATCAAAGATGCCATGGCTGGCATTGGATTCACGGAGTAATGCTTTTATCTCTTCTAAATTATTCAGCTTTCCTTTGTTTCTTAACCCGTATCCGGCATCGGTAAAATATACATGGTTCTCAAGAAAATCTTTTTCTTGAGCGTACCAATCGGCGAGTCGAATGAATTTGCCATGCTCCAATAATTCCTGTCGCAGCAATTGTGAAATGGAAAAAAAATCTGCACGACCAATGTAATCTAAATCGGCATCGCGAATAATTTTATGATAAAGTCCTTTGGGTTGTAGAGATGTGTCGGTCGCTAAAATCAAATCTTTTATGAATGCCACTTGCTCCTTGGAATAACCAAAATTCGGCAAATTCTCCTCGGCGAACAATGCGCCCATTGGTTCGTTTTTCTCGTAAAGTTTCACAAAGCCGGTATCGTGAAAAAGTGCAGCTGTTTTAATGAGCATGGTGTACTCATTGTCTAATTTTTCTAATTTGCATAAACGTTCAGCAGATTCAATGACATTCTGGGTGTGAAAAACATGATGATAGTGAATATTTTTAGGTAAGTTGGATTTTAAATAATCCAATACAAATGTTTCGACGGCCGAATAATTCATTGTTTTTGTTTTAATCCAATATTTTAATAATTAGATTCTAAAAAATAAAGATAGCTAATTTGGTATTTCCCGACTTCCTAACTTTATATTTTCTTTCTGTGCAATGTCAATTATTTTCAAAAAGACGATCTCCCTTTTTTCCATGAAGTAGGCAAAGTCTACCGTTTCCACGAAGAAGACGAATTGCATCTCAATGCCAAAATCACTCATATTTTCAATATGAACGATGGGTCCATTCTCCTTCGAAAGGTATTCCTGTCCTTTCATGAAATTAAGTGCCTCCACTCTGAAATTTTCAATTTTATCGACGGGAGTTTCGAATTTAATGAGCACGGTAAACTTGGCCCGAATCATATTTCTGAGGCTAATATTCTCCAGCTCTACGTCGATCATTTTCTTATTGGGTACCGAAAAAACTGTGCGATCAAATGTTCGGATTTGCGTACTGCGAAAACCAATTTTCTCTACGCTGCCTTTTACTTGTCCTACTTTTACGAGATCGCCGGTGGCAAAGGGTTTGTCGAGAAAGATGGTGAAAGAAGCCATTAAATTTTCCAAAGTTTCTTTGGCTGCCAACGCCAAAGCAATACCGCCAATTCCTAATCCGGCGATGAGTGAGGCCACGTTTACTTCGAAAACAGCTCCTAAGCAAAAGAACAAAGTTAAAATGACGACAAGAATTTTAAGTGCTTCTCTAATAAAGGGAACTAGTTTTTCGTCGCTGTCTTCGTGACGAAGTCCAATGCGGTAAGCCAGTACAATTCCGAAAAAATCAATCCATCGTAAGATGATCCAACTAATGGAAATAATAATGGAGAGTTGAAATGTTCGCCAGATAAAAAATCGTATTCCAAAATTTTCTTCTGTAGGTAAATGCCAGCTTTCGGGATAATGCAATTGTTTACAGGCAATGTAAAAGCTGATGAGAACAATGAATAAGCTGAATGGTTTGTGAAGTAAGTCTTGTAACTGACGCACTTCCGCACCGGCAACATATCTTTTTACAAAACGATAAAGTAATCCACTGAATTGATATGAAACAATGCGTTTGAAAAGAAGTCCGGCAAGGATGATTCCTAAGAATAAAAGGTATTGCCTTACTTCATTTTCAAAATACAAATTATTTAACCATTCTTGATCCATATCATTTTACAACAAAAATTTAAACCAATTGTTTCAAGGCAATTTCATATCCGCTCTCTGTTATTCCGGTTTTTCCTTGATTTATTTTGTAGATGTTATCCAGTGCAGCATGTATGGTCTTCGCCACATCAGTAAAAATTCCCTCTGCATTAACTTCTTTCGGATTACTCATCAAATAAGCAAATACTCTTGCCATTCCGCAATTGGAGATGAAATCAGGAATAACACTGAGGTGATGATCGGCGAAGCGACTAATCGGCCCGAAGAAAATTTCCGGATCGGCGAAGGGAACATTGGCACCACAAGCGATTACTTTCATTCCTGCATCATATAAATCACTCACTTGATCGAGCGTGACTAAACGTGAAGCTGCAGCGGGAATAAATATATCGGCTTCTTGTTTCCAAAATGATTCTTGGATATCATCTACTTTTTGAAATCCTTCAAACATATTTTTTACGCGTGAATGAAATAGTTGAATGACATCTTCATGCGTAAATCCATCTTTATTTAATACTCCGCCGCTTCGATCAACGATGCCGCTTAATTTAGCACCTGCTTGAGAAAGATAATACCCTGCAGCTGCACCAACATTTCCCCAACCTTGCACCAATACTTTTTTTCCTTTCACATCATCCCCCTGTAAACTATAAAAATGGATGACCGATTCTGCAACACCATAGCCGGTGATCATATCTGCTATGGTGTAAGAGGAATCTTTTGGAACATAGCGTTCATCACTCACCATCAAACTCACTCCTTTTTGTAATTTTTCGATGCGCTCGTTGCGTTCGGTGCCAACGCTTTTAAAATGTCCGTTCACGACGCCTTCCTGTGGATGCAATAACCCTAATTCGGCAGTTATGGGAATAACTTCATGAATTTCATCAACAAATAAATCGCCGCCGGTACCATAATAATTTTTTAAGATGGGCATTGCCGCTTTGAACCAACGCTTAAGTACTTCTTCCTTGCGTGGATCTTTGGGGTCGAAATTGATTCCCGATTTTGCTCCGCCGATAGGAGGTCCTGCTACAGTAAATTTAATCTCCATGGTTTTCGCCAACGACTCTACTTCACGACGGTCGAGTCCTTTACGCATTCTTGTTCCGCCTCCTGCAGCACCACCACGTAAGGAATTGATGACAATCCATCCGCAGGCTTCGCTTTGTGGATCGTTCCATTCGTAAATAATTTCAGGTCTGTTTTCTTCGAATTTCTGGAGCAATTTTAACATAATGGGGTCTTGTAATTCATGCAAAGGAATCTATTTTTATTTGAATTTATGATTCGATTCCCATCACGGGTAATTTATAAGTTATTTTTTTTTGATTCCCGATTTCACGAATGATTGACTTGCTGATAGTTGTACCGAGCCAAGGCTGATTAAGAATTAATTTTTCTTCGTAAATATTCATACCCAAAAGGTAAATACCTCCGTGTTTATCGGGGCCTATGCAAAAATCAAGAGGACGTATGCTGAGCATGGCTTCTTCAAGATGTTTAGCTTCTAAAATTTCAGGCAATGAAAAGATTCCAATTACTTTTCTGAACCCTTCACTGAATTTTTTAGAATAGTGAAAGCTTAAATATTCTTCGATGGAAGTTGAATGAGTTTCACTTTTCGGCCATTCGTTAACGTTAGTAAAAGATTCAGATTTTATAATTTCAAGATCAGCCGGAAATTCTTTCGATAGTAAATTTATTTTTTCAATTGTGAATCCATCTTCATAAATAGAAGGATGCTCGCCCGTTTTTATACCGGTGAAAAAAAGTAAAGAGCAACACTTGAAATATTCGTTCATAACAAAGGCAATAATTTTTTAATGATCTTACTCAAAACAGGATCTGCACTCTCTGCTGTAGCAATAATTTCATCTAAGGTGACCGGAACCAAATGATCCGGATCGCATTCATCGGTGATGACAGAAATGGCAGCACAATTCATATTCATGTGTCGTGCACAAATAATTTCGGGAACGGTACTCATGCCCACTGCATCGCCGCCAATGATTCGCAGAAAACGATATTCGGCTTTCGTTTCTAACATCGGTCCGTTCACGGCCACATACACTCCTTCCTGAATTGAGATGGATAATTCCTTAGCGATCTTTTTTATTTCTTTTCTGATGTGTACATCGTAAGGCTCACTCATGTCCGGAAAACGTGGACCCCAATCATCTTCGTTTTTACCGATCAAAGGATTGCTTGTTTGCAAATTGATGTGATCATTGAGCAACATCAAATCACCCTTTTTAAAATCAAGGTTTAAAGCACCGGCTGCATTGGAGAGCAATAATGTTTTTACGCCCAGTTGATGCATAACCCTAACGGGTAGAGTGATTTGCGACATCGAATAACCTTCATAAAAATGAAAACGACCTTGCATGGCAATGACTTCTCGCCCCTCTATAGTCCCGAAAATCAAGCGACCAGGATGAGATTCCACGGTACTAATTGGGAAATGAGGAATTTCGGCGTAATTAATCGCCTCTCTGATCTCTATCGACTTTGCAAGTTGATGCAATCCGGTGCCCATAATGATGCCTACGGGATTCTTTCCAATTGAAAATTTTTTCAAAAAATCGCTGCATTCCTGAATTTCTCGGTTCATGGAGCGAAATTAAGCGATCGGAACGATGAAAAACGGCTACATTTGCATTTCATTCGAAAAAATTTATGATTCAGTTAGCGTATATCCGTGAAAACAAGCAGGATGTAATCGACAGATTAGCAATAAAAAATATTGATGCCACGGCTCCCATCGAGGCAATCCTTGCTTTAGATCAAGAAAAAAGAAAAGTGCAAACGGAAGTGGAAACGCTTTTGTCGGAGCAGAATAATTTGGCTCGTCAGATTGGCGAATTGTTTAAAGCCGGAAAAAAAGCGGAAGCGGACGATATGCGCAACCGCAGTACAGCAATCAAGGAATTGGCTAAAACGCATGAAGATAAATTGGCTTCTCTTGAAGCGGATTTAAAAAATGCTTTAGTTGTACTTCCGAATATACCATCTCCACAAGTGCCGAAAGGAAAAACGCCGGAGGAGAATGAAGTGATTTTTATTGATGAATCGAAGAGTCCTCAACTAAACGAAAATGCTTTGCCGCATTGGGAGTTGACTGCGAAATATGATATCATCGATTTTGAATTAGGAAATAAAATTGCCGGCGCAGGATTTCCGGTGTACAAAGGACAAGGTGCGAAATTGCAACGTGCACTGATTAATTTTTTCCTCGACGAAGCCGACAAAGCAGGCTATTATGAAATTCAACCTCCGATTTTAATCAATGAAGAATCGGGTTTTGGGACCGGACAACTTCCCGATAAAGAAGGACAGATGTATCATGTCGCAGTAGATAATCTGTATTTGATTCCAACAGCAGAAGTCCCTGTGACGAATATTTTTCGTGATACCATTGTGAAAGCCGAAGACATGCCTATTAAATACACTGCTTATACGCCTTGTTTTCGTCGCGAAGCAGGTTCTTACGGCGCGCATGTACGAGGATTAAATCGTTTGCATCAATTCGATAAAGTGGAAATTGTACAAATTGCACATCCGAATACAAGTTATGCCATTTTAGAAGACATGCGAAAATACGTTTGTAGTCTTTTAGAAAAATTGGAATTGCCTTATCGCACGTTGAAATTATGCGGTGGCGATATGAGTTTTGCTTCTGCACTGACCTACGATATGGAA
>Ga0105048_10018063_pt1 | contig 10861 bp, 5 predicted proteins | sample MAT05_FD_78382 | JGI IMG/M metagenome (GOLD analysis project Ga0105048, IMG submission 78382) | Freshwater microbial communities from Lake Fryxell liftoff mats and glacier meltwater in Antarctica - MAT-05 | ecosystem: Environmental > Aquatic > Freshwater > Ice > Liftoff microbial mat | place...
CACGCACGTCGTGCTGGCGACGCACTTCGGCCGGCCGCTGCCGCGCTGGGCCGACGAGGGGATCGCCGTGCTCGCGGAGGCGGAAGCCGAGCAGTTCAACCACGAGGTGCGCGCCCGCGAGCTTCTGAACGCCGGACGGGCCATCCGCATCAGCACCCTGTTCCGCATGACCGAGTACCCGCGCGATTCGGTCGTGACGTTCGCGCAGGGGCATTCGGTGTGTCGGTTCCTGCTGGACCGCGGGGCCACGGCGACCTTTCTTGCGCAGCCCGTCCCCACACGCTCTGCCATCCGCGTCGCCCGCGGCGACCGGGAGCCGGCGCTGGTCGCGTTCCTGGCGCTGGGGATGGGGGAGAACTCGGCCGAGTCGTGGGCCAATGCGGCGCAGGAGGTGTACGGGTTCGCCTCGCTCGACGCCCTCGAACAGGCGTGGATCGATTCGCTCCGCGCGCCGCCGGTGCGGCGCTGACGGGCGGCACACGTCCGCCCCGCGCCGCTTCCCACCGGCGGCCGGGTCGGGTAGACTCTATCCTACCCTCCGCCGGACACCCGCCATGCCGCGCTTCCCGCTCGCCGCCGCGCTCGTCCTCGCCGCCACCGCCGCCCGCGCCGACGAGCCGGTCGAGTTCAACCGCGACGTGCGCCCCATCCTGTCCGACGCCTGCTTCAGCTGCCACGGGTTCGACGCCAAAGCCCGCAAGGCCGGTCTCCGCCTCGACACCCCTGAAGGCGCCTTCGGGGTGCGCAAGGGCGTCCACCCCGTCAAGGCCGGCGACCTCAAGGCCAGCGCGGTGTGGGCGCGCGTCACCAGCGCCGACCCCGACGAGGTGATGCCGCCGCCGGACAGCAACAAGAAGCTCACCGCCGCGCAGAAGGACACCCTCAAGCGGTGGATCGAGGGGGGGGCGAAGTACCAGAAGCACTGGGCGTTCGAGCCCGTCGTGCGGCCGAAGGTGCCGGACCCCGGCAACCCGCGCCTCGAATGGACCACCCCCATCGACGGCTTCCTCGCGGTAAAGATGCGCAAGGCCGGGCTGGCGCCGACGCCCGAGGCCGACCGACCGACGCTGATCCGCCGCGTCGCCTTCGCCCTCACCGGGCTGCCGCCGACGCTTGCGGAGGTGGACACGTACCTCGCGGACACCGCCGCCGGCGCCTACGAGCGGATGGTGGACCGCTACCTGGCGTCGCCGCGGTTCGGCGAGGAGATGGCCCGCCACTGGCTCGACGTGGCCCGCTACGCCGACACCCACGGCCTCCACCTCGACAACGAGCGCTCCATGTGGGGCTACCGCGACTGGGTGGTGCGGGCGTTCAACCAGAACCTCCCCTACGACCGCTTCACCGTCTACCAGCTCGCCGGCGACCTCCTGCCGAACCCCACCCCCGACCAGCTCGCGGCCACCGGGTTCAACCGCTGCAACGTCACGACCGGCGAGGGCGGGTCGATCGACAGCGAGTGGGTGTACCGCAACGCCGTGGACCGCACCAGCACCACGGCCCAGGCGTGGCTCGGCCTCACCGCCGGCTGCGCCGTCTGCCACGACCACAAGTTCGACCCGCTGTCGATGCGCGAGTTCTACGGCCTGTACGCCTTCTTCCTCAGCGCCGCCGACCCCGCCCTCGACGGCAACCTGAACCTCGTCGGCCCGTTCGAGCGCCTGCCGACGGCGGACCAGACGCGCACGCTCGAAGCCGCGAAGAAGGCCGAGGCGGAGGCGCGCACGAAGCTCGACTCGGCCGCGGCGAAGGCCGACTACGCCGAACCCGGTGACGCCAAGAAGGCCGTGCGCGACGTGCTGTTCGACGACGCGCTGCCGCAGTGGGCGACTGCGAGCAACACGAGCCGCAACGCGACCGAGTGGACGACCGACCCGCCGTTCGGCGCGAAGTCCGGCCGGCGCGTGCTGCGGCAGGCCAACTCGTTCTTCCACCAAGACGCGATTTCGTTCCGCGTGAAGCCGGTGGTCGTGCCGGTGGACGGGCTGTTCGAGGCGTGGGTATACATCGACCCGAAGCACCCGCCCGTCGGCGTCACGGTCTCGCTCGCCGGCGGCAAGCGCGTCGCCTGGGGCACTGACACCGGCGACTTCGTCGGCTCCGCGGGCGGTCGCGTCGGCCCCGTGCTCGGACCGCTCCCGAAGGCGGGCGGGTGGGCGAAGCTGAGCGCGCCGCTGGTGGCGATGGGGCTCCAGCCCGGCGCGCTCGTCGGCTCGATGACGCTGCAAGAATTCGGCGGCGTGGTGTACTGGGACGACGTGGCCCTGAGCGGCAAGAGCGCCGCGGCGGCGGACCCGCTGGAGTCGTTCGCCGCGTGGCAGAAGGGGCTCGGGGCGAAGGCTCCCGGCGAGGTGCCGGCCGACGGGGCGAAGCGGAAGGCGTTCTACCTGGCGAACGTGGCGCGCCCCACGGGCGAACTCGCCACGCTGCGGGCCGCGTGGGAGCGCGCCCGCGCCGACCGTGAGGCGGCCGACGCGGCGATCCCGGCGACGCTGATCTTCCGCGACCTGGGGATGCCGCGCGAGGCGTTCGTGATGCAACGCGGCCAGTACGACAAGCCCGGCGACAAGGTGACGCCCGGGGTGCCGGCGGTCCTCCCGCCGCTGAAGGCTGCGGGGCCACGCCCGACGCGGCTCGACCTCGCCAAATGGCTCGTGGCGAAGGACCACCCCACGACGGCGCGCGTGCAAGTGAACCGCCTGTGGCAACAGTTGTTCGGCGTCGGGCTGGTGAAGACGAGCGGCGACTTCGGCTCCCAGGGTGAGCCGCCGAGCCACCCCGAGCTGCTCGACTGGCTCGCGGCCGACTTCGCCGAGACGTGGGACATCAAGAAGACGGTGCGGTTGCTGGTGACGAGCGCGGCGTTCAAGCGCGATGCGGCGCAGCCCCCCGCCGAGCGCGCGAAGGACCCGGAGAACCGCCTGCTGAGCCGCGGCCCGCGCTTCCGTCTGGACGCCGAGCAGGTGCGCGACAACGCGCTCGCCGTGAGCGGGTTGTTGAACCTCCAGGTCGGCGGGCGGGCGGTGAACCCGTACCAGCCGCCGAACATCTGGGAGCCGCTCGGCTTCGGCGACAGCAACACGCGCTACTACCTCCAGGACCACGGCGGCGCCCTGTACCGCCGCAGCCTGTACGTGTTCCTCAAGCGGACGGCCCCGGCCCCGTTCCTGACGAACTTCGACGCCACGAACCGCGAGCAGTTGTGCGCCGTCCGCGACCGCACGAACACGCCGCTGCAGGCGCTGCAGCTGATGAACGACGTGCAGCACGTCGAGGCGGCGCGGGCGCTAGCCGAGCGCGTGCTGGCCGACGGCGGAGCCGACGTGCCGGCGCGGGTGACGTACCTGTACCGCACGGTGCTGGCGCGCCGCCCGGACGCCGAGGAGCTGAAGCTGGTGACGGCGGCGCTGGAGCGGCAGCGGGTGCTGTTCACCGCCGACCCCGCCGCCGCCGGCCGCCTAGTGCGCACCGGCGAGAGCACGCCCCGCCGCAACGCGGGCGATGTCGAGATCGCCGCGTGGACGATGGTGGCGAACCTGCTGCTGAACCTCGATGAAGTTGTGATGCGGAACTGAAGGCGAGCCGACCGCCGTCAGGCGGGGGGTGGCTCGGGGCTTCTCCGCCCGGTAGGGCGGCGGCGTGTAGCCCGGGGTGAAACCCCGGGCGGCGTCGGCGTGGAACCGAGTGCGTAACCCCAAGAACTCCGCCCCAGGCCGCCCGGGGTTTCACCCCGGGCTACACGCCGCCGCCCTACCGGGCGGAAGCCCACGGAACACGACCATGCTCCTGGACCCCACGCGCCGGCAGTTCTTCGGCTCCTCCGGCCTCGGCCTCGGCTCCGCGGCCCTCGCGCTGCTCGCCGACCGCGCCGCTGCGCAACCGCCGGCGGGGCTGCTGCCGGCCGCACGCGTCCACCCGCCGCTGCCGGGGCTGCCGCACCACGCGCCGACGGCGAAGGCCGTCATCTACCTGCACATGAACGGCGCCCCCAGCCAGCTCGACCTCCTCGACCACAAGCCGAAGCTGATCGACCACTTCGACAAGGACCTGCCGGCGTCCGTGCGCATGGGGCAGCGTATCACCACCATGACCAGCGGCCAGGCGCGGTTCCCCGTCGCCCCGAGCGCGTTCCGGTTCGCGCAGCACGGCCAGGCCGGCACGTGGTTCAGCGAGCTGCTGCCGCACACCGCCCGCCACGCCGACGACATCGCCGTCGTGAAGTCGGTCCACACGAACGCCATCAACCACGACCCGGCGTGTACGTTCGTGATGACCGGCAGCGAGGTGCCCGGCAAGCCGAGCCTCGGCAGCTGGGTCAGCTACGGCCTCGGCAGCACGACCAACGACCTGCCGGCGTTCGTGGTACTCACGCCGTGGTGGACCACCCGCGGCGCGGCCCAGGCGCTGTTCGCCCGCATGTGGGGGAGCGGCTTCCTGCCGGGGAAGTACGCGGGCGTGGCGCTCCGCAGCGTCGGCGACCCGGTGCTGTACGTGCAGAACCCCGACGGTCTCAGCCGCGACGGCCGTCGCGCCATGCTCGACACTCTGGGCCAGCTCAACCAGCGCACCTTCGACCGCTACCACGACCCGGACACGCTGACGCGGATCGCCCAGTACGAGATGGCGTTTCGGATGCAGAGCAGCGTGCCGGAGCTGACCGACCTGTCGAAGGAGACGCAGGAGACACTCGACCTGTACGGCCCGGAGGTGAAGAAGCCCGGCAGCTTCGCCGCGAGCGCGCTCCTGGCGCGCCGCATGGTCGAGCGCGGCGTGCGGGTGGTGCAAATCCTCCACCGCGGCTGGGACCAACACGGCAACCTGCCGAACGAGATCCGCAGTCAGTGCATGGACACCGACCAGCCGGCGGGGGCGCTGCTGACGGACCTGAAGCGGCGCGGCCTGCTCGACAGCACGCTGGTGGTGTGGGGCGGCGAGTTCGGGCGGACGGTGTACTGCCAGGGCGGGCTGTCGAAGACGAACTACGGCCGCGACCACCACCCGCGGAACTTCTGCATGTGGCTGGCCGGCGGGGGCGTGAAGGGCGGGCAGACCTACGGCGAGACGGACGACTTCAGCTACAGCGTGGCCGAGAACCCGGTCCACCTGAACGACCTGAACGCGACGGTGCTGCACTGCCTGGGCATCGACCACGGCCGGTTCACGTTCAAGTTCCAGGGGCTCGACCAGCGGCTCACGGGCGTCGAGGAGCAGCACGTGATCCGGGCGCTGTTGAAGTAGCCCAACCGCTTGCGGCTTCGCGCCCCGGGGCGCGAAGCCGCAAGCGGCAACGTCACTATTCCCCGCACGCCGCCAGCGCCAGCACCGCGAACGCCGACCCGGCGTTCGTGATGTAGTGCGCCCGGTCGGTGTTCAGGCTCCGCGTGTACCACCGGCCGCTCTCGCGCTGGTTCGCCCGCAGCCACGCCGCCCCCCGCGCCACCGCCGGGTCGGCCGCCGGCACCCCGGACTGGCGCAGCACGTACACCGCCAGCCCGGTCGCGTAGCCGTCGCTGGCCGCCGCCTCGTTCGGCGTCTTCGCCTCGTCGCGCCGCACGTACCGCCCGAGCGCCGGCAGCGACCACCCGCCGTCCGCCCGCTGCGCCGCCCGCAGCTGAGCGACCACGCCCTTCTGCTGCCCCTTGTTCATCAGCCCGTCCACCTTCGTGGACGCCCACAGCAGCATCGTCGCGTGGTGCAGGTCCGGCGCCCCGTTCTTCTCCAAGAAGCCGCGCAACTTCGCCAGCCCGGTCTTCGCGGCGTCGGTCTTGGCGTACCCGTCCGGCGCCAGCCCGACGGCGATCGCCGCGAGCGTGACGCCGTAATAGTCGTCGTGCTCCATCGGCGGCCAGTCGCACTTGATCCAGTTCCACCCGCCGTCGGCGCGCTGGTCCTTCCACATGCGGTCGAGCGCGTCGCGGGTGGGTTGCGTCAGCTTGCCGGCGTGGGCGTCGGTCGCGGCCAACCCTAACGCCGTAATGACGACGTAGGCCGGGCCGCGCGGCTTGCCGCCGCTGGTCCAGGCCGCCACGTCGGCTTCGAGGAACTTGCGGACCTCCTTCCACCCGGCATCGCCGGGGAGGTGTGGGCGGGCCATCAGGTACGGCAGGTTCGTGTGGCACGTGATGCACTTCCGCTCGCGCGTCCAGCCGACGCCGACGCCGTCGAGGAACGCGGCGGCCTTCGCGGGCGAGTACGCCTTCGCCACCGGCTCGTCGGCCTTCGTGGGGTCGGGCGCGGGGAACTCGGGCGGGGCGGCGAGGGCGAGGAGCATAACGGGGATCACGGCGAACCCTCCGGGGGGGACGGGACGTGCGGGCGGCTCCAGACGAGCCACCCGAGCCAGCCGGCAGCGCCGATGATGGTAACCGATCGGGCGGCGAGTAGGAACAGGGTCGCGGCGTTCGGCCCGGTCCAGGTGGCGGGCTCGGTGGGGAGGCGCTCGCCGAACGTCCACTGGTAGAAGCACGGGAAGACGAGCGTGGTGAGCCCGCCGGCGAGGAGCACGAGCGCCGCCCAGCCGCGCTCGGCGCGGGAGCGCAGCGGCAGCAGCGGCACGAGCGGCATGACCCAGTGGAGGTACTGCGGCGAGCCGACCTTGTTCGCGGCGATGAACGCGAACCATACCAGCAGCGACGACGCGACGACGTGCGGGACTAGGGTGGCGTGCGCCGCCACCAGCCCCGGTTTGAGCTGAGCAGTGTCACGGGAGGGTGAGTTGCGCGGGCACCCCCTCCCCCCTCGGGGGAGGGGGCTGGGGGGAGGGGTTGCGCCGTCGGCGTGCGTGGGAGCTCGACGAGGCGCGGACGCACCTAACCCCCCCGGCCCCCCTTCCCTAAGAGGGAAGGGGGGGGACGAACCGCGTTCCTTGCCGGGCAGTGGCATCGCTTCCGCGGGTGCGGCGCGCCGGAACCCCCTCATCGCCACCCCGACGGTCAGCGGCACCGACAGGAGCATCAGCCACCGCGCGAGTTCCGCCCCGTTGGCGGCGAGGGCGCCGGTCACGTTGTAGCTGCCGTACCCGGCGTCCACCCGGGCGGCGGGGTCGAGTAGGAACACCGGCCACGCGATCGGCGCTTCGAGTTGCAGGCCGCGCGCCGAGTGGTACTTCAGGAAGCCGAACCCGCGATCGCCGCCGCCGAGCAGGACCGTCAGCGCCGGCCACGCCGCCAGCATCACCCCCGCGATCAGCGCTTCGACCACGACGCGCCGCCAGAACCGCCCCGGCCGCGCCGCCGCCGCGGCGAGCACCCACACCGGCAGCAGCAGCACCGGCACCAGCTTGAACGCCGCACCGAGCACCAGCACCGCGTAGCCGACGCGCGGCCGCCCCGCCGCCAGCGTCCACAGCGCCAGCAGCGCCACCAGCCCGACCACCGGGTCCTGTCGGTCGTACAAGATCGCCCCGACCGACGACGTGAATAACACGTACGCCGCCAGCCGGCCCACCCGCGCGAGCGACGATTCGCCCAAGTAGGCGCGCCGCGCCACGAGCCACACCAGCGCCAACGACGCGGCATCGACGGCGAACAGGACCAGGCCGAGCGCCACCTCGTAGCGGTCGCCGGCCTCGCGCTCGGCGGGCGACTCCTCGGTGTACGGGAGCTGCGTCTTGTAATGCCGGCCGCGGACGAGGACGGGCGCCCACGACGGCAGCCGGTCGGCGAGCCAGCCGGGGACGGTGCCGAACAGCACGGCGAGGTGCGGATACTCGACGTTGCGGGTGCGGTACAGTTCGGCGACGCCGGCGGTGCGGGCGGCGTCGCCGTAGTCGCGGAAGAGGCGGTACTCGCCGGCGGTGGTGACGGCGAACAGGCCGGCGCGGACGAGGAGGAAGCCGACGACGAGGGCGGCGTACAAGGCGGCGGGCCGGGTCATCCCGCCAGTGTACGGCTACCGCGGCGGCGCGGGCGGTCCTGCCGCGCCGCCGGACAGCGACGAATAGTACTGCCGCAGGAGCCCCGCGTACCGCGGCATAAACTCCTCGCGGTAGTGCTCCGTCAGTTGCAGCCGGACCCGCTCCGGCAGGTGGCCCCACACCTCCTTCGCCACCACGTCCGCGAGCGGGAACTGCGGCTGGATCGGCGGCGGCGGACGGTCGGACTTCCTGTCGTCGGGCGCGCCGTTCGCGGTGCCGGCCGGGTCCATCGGCGTGCCGGCCTTCGCGGTCTGCGTCGGGTTCATCGGCAGCTTCTCGCCCCCCTTCGCCGTGCCGCCAGGCTCCTTGCCGTCCTTCGGCGCGCCGGCGCGCGGCCGCCGGCCGTTCGCCTGACCCTCCTTCTGGCCCATGCCGCCCGGGTCCATCCCTCCCGGGTTCATACCGCCCTTCGGGTCCGTGCCGCCCGGGTTGCCCGGGCCGTCGTTCTTCTTCTTGTCCTGACCGGTGCCCTTGCCGGGGTTCGGCTTCTGGTCGAACTTATCGTTCCCCTTCTGGCCCTCGCCGTCGCCCTTGTCCTTCTTGTTCATGTCACTCGAATCGCTCCCCCCGCCCTTCGGCGGCGAGTCGGGCGGGTTCAGGAGTGCGTCGATGTCCTTGAGTATGCCGGCCTGGGTGGCGCGGGTGCCGTCGCCGGCGTCGGCCGCGGCGAGCTTGTCGCTGGCCTGCCTGGCGCTGGCGATGATCCGTTCGACGACGGCGGCGGGGTCTTCGGCCGCGGGAACGGGGTCGCGGGAGCCGTCGGGCCGGACCAGGCGCGGCGGCGGGGCGACCGGCAGCGGGTCGGCCGCGAACGCGGGGACGCCCAGCGCGACGCACACGAACAGCACGGCGGGGCGGGTCACGGCATCTCCTCCGGGGTGCGGCGGAACTCGGCGGCGAGTCCCGTGAACAACTCCGCCAGCCGCCGCTGCGCGGCCTCGATCTCGGCCAGTTCCTCGCGGGCGTCGTCCGACAACGCGGCGGGGTCCGGGTTCGCCTTCGCGAACGCCGCCGTCCGCTCGTTCAGCTCGGCCTGCAGCGCCCGCAGCGCCCGCAGCTGCGCCAGCGGCGGGATCACGTCCGCGGCCGGGTTCCCCATCGGCATCGGACCGCCTGCCGGCATTGGCGGCATCCCCGTGGGCATCGGCCCGCGGCCGGCGCGCGGGGCGTCCTCCTTCAACGCCTCCAACACCTGCTCGAGCCGGCGCACGGCGACACCCATCGGCCGCGCCACGCGGTCGTGGTTCGTCTTCTCCAGGGCCGGATCGAAGGCCGCGTCGGGGTCGGCGGTCAGCGCGTCGTCGCGGCGGGCCTTCGCCTTGTCGCCGGCCTTGTGCATCGCGTCCGCGGCGTCGTTGACGACGCGGGCGAACACCGCCAGCTGCGCGAACTCGCGGTCGGCGAGGCCGCGCACCTCGCCGGCCAGGGCGCGCTCGCGGTCCTCCAGCTCGGCGTAGCTCGCCAGCAGCGGGCGCGGCCACGCCTTCGCCTTCAGCACCGCGTCCTGCACCCGGCCGGCCTCCACCACCGCCGCCTTCTGCCGGTCGAGCAGCGCCGTCACCTGCGCCGCCAGGCGGCGGCGCGTCTCGTCGGTCAGCCGCTCCTCGGTGCGGGCGGTCTGCCCGTCGAGGCGGTCGCGGGCGTCGTCGAGCTTCGCGGTGGCGTCGCGCTGCGGGGCGGTCGGGTCGGCGCCGCCCTCCAGCGCGTCGCGCGCCTGCTCCATCCGCTCCAGCGCCGCGCGGGCGTCCTTCGCCGCGTCGTCGGCCCGGTCGCGGGTCAGGCGCTGCACCAGCTCGCGCGTCTGCTCCACCAGCTTCTGCTGCTCGGGGGCGAGGCGACGCAACTCCTCGGCGCGCTTACCCGCGTCCGGGATGCGGGCGGCCTCGGCGGCGCGGCGCTGAAGGTCGTCCTGTGCGGCTGCGGTGGCGTCGGCCTGGTCGGCGTCGCCGCGCCAGCGGCGCGACAGCTCGGGCACGTTGTCCGCCTGCTGCTCGTTGAGACCGTTGGCGAGGCGGTCGAGCCGCGCCGCGGCGGAGCGGGCCTTCGTCGCGGCCTCACCCTGTTTGTTCTCGCGGGCGGCGGCCGCCGCCTGGCGCAGCTCGTCGGGCACGGCCTGCCCGCCGGCGGCCTCCACGGCGGCGCGAATCGCCGCGGCCTCGGCGGCGGCGCGGTCGGCCCCCGCGGTCGCGTCGGCGGCGGCGACGCGCGCCTGTTCGGCCTTCGCCGCCAGCCCCGACCGCGCCTCGCTGCCGGGCGGCAGCGCCGCGGCCGTGGCGTCCAGCGATTCCGCTTCCTTCCCCTTCGCGGCGGCGGCGGCCTTCCCCGCGGCGGCGGCGGCGTCCTTCTCGGCGGCGAGGGTGCCGGCCTTCCCCAGCAGCGCCCCGGCCCGGTCGGCGACGCGGTCGAATCGGGCTCCGGCGCGGTCGAGCTCGGCCTTCTGGTCCGGCGTCAGCGCGTCGGCGGTCTTCCCCGGCGGAACGCGGTCCGGGAGGCGGTCGGCGCCGTCGGCCTCGCGGACGACGGTGTCGCGCAACTGCCGCGCGTCGCCGCGCAGCTCGGCGGCGCCGCCCCACTGATTCAGCAGGTCGATCAGGTCGGTCAGCGTGTCCTCGACGCCGCGCTGGTGGCGCGCGGCGCGGGCCAGCGGCAGCGCGGCGGGCGGCTCGGCGCCGGCCTTCGGGGCGACCGCCCCCTGCCGCAGCGCCTCGCCGAGCTGGTCGCGCGCCGCGGCGAGGTGTCGGTCGACCGCGGCCGCGTCCTGCCCGTCCGCCGGGCGCAGCAACCCCGCCGCGGCGGCGAGCCGGTCGGTCGCCGGCGACTTCGGCAGGGCGCTGGCGCGGGCCAGGTCGTCGAGCGATTCGACCTTCTGGCGCAGCCCGCCGACGCCGTTCTTGACGTGGTCCTGGGCGGACCCGGCGGCGGCCAGCTTCTCGCGGTCGGCGGGGC
>Ga0105048_10018064_pt1 | contig 10861 bp, 8 predicted proteins | sample MAT05_FD_78382 | JGI IMG/M metagenome (GOLD analysis project Ga0105048, IMG submission 78382) | Freshwater microbial communities from Lake Fryxell liftoff mats and glacier meltwater in Antarctica - MAT-05 | ecosystem: Environmental > Aquatic > Freshwater > Ice > Liftoff microbial mat | place...
GAAGGGTGGCAAGTACAAATTCACCGGCGGCGCGCCATGGTTGTCCGCATGAGCGCACACAGTTGACTTGACGGCAATTGCCCCACTTTGTATACTACAGCACTGTAGTTTATAAAATCATTCACTATAGTAGTATAGTCTGATATCAATATTGCCTTCAAAAAAGCTTTCGAGGAGGAAATCATGGCTTTTACCTTGCCTGAACTACCCTATGCCGAAGACGCGCTAGAGCCCAACATCGATGCGCGTACAATGAATATTCACCGCACCAAGCATCACAATGCTTATGTGACCAACTTGAACAATGCCCTGGGTGGCACCGAGTGGGAAAGCAAGAGTATTGAAGAGATCCTGCGCAACATCGACAAAGTTCCGGCTGAAAAGAAGACGGCTGTCCAGAACAATGGCGGTGGTCACCACAATCATAGCCTATTTTGGAAAGTCATCGGCCCCAATGCCGGCGGCGATCCGACAGGCGCAGTAGCCGATGCGATCAATGCCAAGTTCGGCAGTTTCGCAACCTTCAAGGAAAAATTTGCCGCCGCTGCCACCACCCGCTTCGGCAGTGGTTGGGCTTGGTTGGTTGCCAAGAGTGATGGTAGCGTAGATGTCTACAGCACTGCCAATCAAGACAGCCCCTTGATGCAAGGCGACACCCCGATCCTCGGCTTGGATGTGTGGGAACATGCCTACTATCTGAACTACCAGAATCGCCGCCCAGATTACATCACCGCTTTCTGGAACGTCGTCAACTGGGCCGAAGTCAACAAGAACTTGAGCGCAGCCAAGTAAGTTTGTCGCGTAGGTAGCTCGCTTAGCTTGAAAAAAGAGGACAGCGTATCAACACAGCGCTGTCCTCTTTTTGTTGGCCAAACCTGTAGGTCTGCGAGACCCTACAGGTTTTCTGCGAACTTAACTGCGCATGTTACGCACCGGGAACGCCGCCATCCCTGGCGGCAGGCCGGCAGGATGCCGGCGTTCCCAGGAGAGGCTGCGTAACATGCGTTAACTGCTAGAATCAAGGCGTAAAATCCTCGTCGCCACGCAACCCGACCATGAATTCGGCCAGCAGATCGGCAGATCGATCCAGATCGTCCAGCGCAATTGTTTCGACGGCGCTGTGCATATAGCGATTGGGAATGCTGATCAGCCCAGTCACCACACCGGCGCGCACCAGTTGAATGGCGTTGGCATCGGTGCCGGTGCCCCGATTGTGGGCTGCTAGCTGATGGCCGATGGCCTTGCTTTTGGCTGTTTCCACCAGCCGTGTAAAGAGCTTGGGATTGACATTCGGCCCACGCTCGATGACTGGCCCACCGCCCAGTTTGATATCGCCTTGTTGGCGCAGATCCAAGGTTGGGCAATCGGTGGCATGTGTGACATCAACCGCAATGCCAATGTGCGGGTCGACGCCAAAAGTGCTGGTTTGGGCGCCGCGCAGACCAATTTCTTCCTGGACGGTGGACACGGCGTAAATTGCGCAGTTCAATGGCTGTTGGCTGGCGCGACGTAGCGCTTCAATCACAACCCACACCCCGGTGCTGTTATCCATGCCCGGTGCATTGGCCAAGCCATTGCGCAATTCCTGATAGCCAAGCTCCAACGTCACCGGATCACCGATCATGACCAGACCGCTGGCTTCTTCTTTGTCCTGCGCGCCAATATCCAGCCACATTTCTTCCAATTTGACGACTTTGTTGCGTTCTTCTTCCTTGAGCAGATGAATTGGCTTACGTGCGATCACCGCAGGGATGGGGCCACTCTGCGTCCACACCGTCATGCGCTGGCCGATCAATTGCTGAGGATCCCAACCACCAATCGGCTTGCTATAAAGGTAGCCTTTGTCGTCGATATAGGTGACCACCAGCCCGATCTGATCACAATGTCCAGCCAGCAGCACACGCATGGGCGCGCTGGGATTCTTGACAACGATCACATTGCCATGTACATCCGTCGTCACCTGATCGGCAAAATCTTTTACATAGTTGCGCACCACTGCCTGCGCGGGTTGTTCATAGCCGGAAGGACTGGGCGCGAGTAGCAGGTCTTTCAAAAATTCGTGGGCTTGCGATTCCATCAGATCACTTTCTTTTGTTCTACGCTTCGATAGTTATTTTCAATAAAGCTTATTCTACACGGAAAGCTGTGCTCCAGCCAGTAATATTGAGCGCGTTATGGAACAATTTTCATTGACAAAATGCGCTAGATCATATACGCTCAACTCGCCAGTAGACGATTTTATCCGCTTCGGTTCATGTTGCTGCACTGTATTGCTTGATAAGGAGAAATGCCATGTGTGTTCCAGCTTGTACCCGCAAGATTGCCGCTGATTTAGGTCGTCGTAATTTCCTCAAGGGTATAATGGGGGTCACGGCGGCGACGGCGACCGTGGCTGTCGCCGGTTGTCATCCCATGATTGATGCCAAACAGATGATGCGCCAGCATGAGCGCATGGCTCAAGGGCATGGTACCATTCCCAATGCCATGATGACGGGAAAGGTTAGTTTCAATGGCGTTGTCGATCTGACCCATACCCTAGGGATCGATTTTCCCACCTTTGGCGGCGAACCACAATTGGAGATCGAACCCGTCTATAATCTTGCCGACAATGGCTATAATCTCAATATTTGGCACATCGACGAGCATACGGGCACCCATCTGGACTCGCCCTTTCACTTTTCCGATGGCGACACGGCGGATCTGATTCCGATTGATCAGTTGGTAGGCCCGCTGGTTGTGATCGATATTCGCGCCAAAGCCGAAGCCAGTGCCGATGCCCAAGTAACACCCGACGACATTCTGGCCTGGGAAGCGGAATTTGGCCCGCTGCCCGCTGGGGCCATCGTCGCTATGTTGAGCGGTTGGGATGCCCATGTGACGGGTGACAAATTCCGCAATGTCGATGGCGAGGGTGTTATGCACTTTCCTGGCTTTCATGTCGAGACGGCGGATCTCCTGATTACCGAGCGCGATATCAAAGGTGTTATGGTCGATACACTGAGTCTGGACTTTGGCTCTTCTGCCGATTTTGCCTTTCACTATCGCTGGTTGGCTTCTAACCACTGGGGCATGGAATGTGTCGCCAATCTGGCCCAGTTGCCGCCACTGGGCGCCGTCGTGATCGCGGGTGGCCCCAAAATTGCCGGTGCGACCGGTGGCCCCAGCCGTGTGATTGCGCTGGTGTAAAAGCGCTACTCCCAATCTGATACGGATGATAGCAGGGCAACTGAAATTTGTTGCCCAGAACTTGTACTCTGCACTGTGAGAGGTTGCTTGATCTATGAACAAGTCACGTCGTTTTGCCATCCTTGCGGAACGCGATATCAATAAAGAAACCTTTGTCGAACCGTGGGCCGAAGCCGGTCTGATGGTCACCGATAGCCCCTATGATCCCCAACCCAGTCTGCAACTCGCAGCCGGGCAGATTGTCCAGATGGATGGCAAAGCGCGTGCCGACTTTGATGCGCTGGACATCTGGATTGCCGACCATGCAATCAACATCGCCGTGGCCGAAGAAGCCATGGCCATGCCCGCCGAGCAGATCGCGCACATGTTGGTCGATATCAACATTCCTCAGCGCGCCGTGCGCCGCATTGTCGAGGGCTGTACACCGGCCAAGCTCTGCGCGATTATGCGCCACATGAATGTGCTGGAGATGATGATGGGGCTGGCCAAGATGCGCGTGCGGCGCACACCAGCCAATCAGGCGCATGTTACCAACTGGAAAGAGCACCCCGCCCTGCTCGCTGCCGATGCCGCCGAAGCTGCGTTGCGCGGCTTTGCCGAAGTCGAGACAACGGTGCGCGTGGCGCGCAATGCGCCCTTTAATGCGTTGGCAATTTTGGTGGGTACCCAGACGGGCCGCGGCGGCGTGTTGACTCAGTGCGCGGTTGAAGAGCGGCTCAGTCTGCAACTGGCTATGAAAGGATTGACCACCTACGCCGAAACGCTTTCCGTCTATGGCACCGAACGCACCTTTGCCGATGGCGACGACACGCCCTGGTCCAAAGCGTTTCTGGCCTCGGCCTATGCTTCGCGCGGGGTCAAGGTGCGCTTTACCTCGGGTACTGGTTCCGAAGCGCTGATGGGCAACGCCGAGCAATGTTCCATGCTCTACTTGGAGGCGCGCTGTCTCTTGGTGACGCGCGGCGCAGGCAGCCAGGGCGTGCAAAATGGCTCGATCTCCTGTATTGCCCTGCCCGAAGCGTTGCCCGGTGGCGTGCGCGCTGTGTTGGCGGAAAATCTCCTCGCTTCCATGTTGGGGTTGGAATGTGCCTCGGGCAACGATGCCTTGGCCTCCCATTCGGCCATTCGCAAAACAGCCAAGTTGATGTGTCAGTTTATCCCTGGCACCGACTTTATCCATTCGGGCTATAGCGCCGTGCCCAAACGGGACAATCTCTTTGGCGGTGGCAACTATGACGCTGAGGATTTTGACGACTATAACGTGCTCCAGCGCGATATGCAGATCGACGCCGGTCTGCGCCCGATCACCGAGGAAGAGGCGCTGGCCATTCGCAGCCAAGGGGCCAAGGCGATTCAAGCTGTCTACGCCGAACTGGGCTTCCCGCCAATTACCGATGCGGAAGTCGAGGCCGCCACAACCGGCCACAGCAGTGATGATATGCAGGATCGCGACTTGATCACCGATTTAGAGGCCGCCGATCGCTTCCTGGCCGGCGACCAAACCATGTTGACTGTCGTGGCGGCCTTGCAGCGGCGCGGTTTTACTGACACGGCGCGCAATCTGTTGGAAATGGGGCGGCAGCGCATTGCCGGCGATTATCTGCAACCATCGGCCATTTTCGATCGCAACTTCCATGTGCTGAGCGGCATCAACGATGTCAACGACTACACCGGCCCCACTACGGGTTATCGCTTGCAAGGCGAACGCTGGGACGAGATCCAGCGCATTCCCCAGGCCAAGTCGCCGCGCGATTTTATTAACCCCCAGATTGGCGAACCAACGCCCAAATTGGTAGAGATGGGCGCGGCCAAGGATGGCACGCGCCAAGAAGTGATCGTGGCCGTTGGCCCCGCCTTTAACCGCGAACTGACGCGCACGATTGGCGGTCTGGAGCATGAAGCGGTGTTGGAAGCGATTCTCACCGGCGTGGCCAAAGAAGGGCTGGTGGCGCGCGTCGTCAAGGTCCATCATACTTCCGACTGTGCCGCGATTGGCCAGATTGGGGCCGAGTTGAGCGGCTCTGGCATCAGCATCGGCATTCAGTCGCGCGGCACCACGATTATCCACAAAAAAGGGCTGGCTCGCCTCAATAATCTGGAGCTATTTCCCCAGTCACCAAGCTTGACCCTGGAAACTTATGAAGCGATTGGCCGTAATGCGGCGCGCTATGCCAATGGCGTGGCGACCAAACCGGTGGGTGTGAAGATCGATAACTGGGCGCGTCTCAAATTGATTGTGAAGACGGCACTGCTGCATCGACGCGAAACCGAAGCCATCACCGACGAACCGCCGACAGAATTGTTTTTTGATTGGGAGCCAGATGTATAGCTCTAGGCTCGCGCAACCCAGATAGACTGGACAGAAATTCGATGACTTATCCCTTACTAGAAAACACCAACGGTGACTTGCGCGCCGCCAGTGGTCGCCAAGCCGAAGCGATTGGGCTGGATACACTGGCTGAACTGTCACCCGCTGATTTGCAGATCGGTGCCGATACATTGCGCGCCCAGGCTGCCGTGGCACAACAGGCTGGCTTCACCCAACTCGCCGAAAATCTGACGCGCGCCGCAGAATTGACTGCCGTCCCCAATGAAGAGTTGTTGCACATGTACGAGATCATGCGCCCTGGCCGCTCCACCTATGAACAGTTGCAAGCAATGGCCACCACCTTGGAAACTCAGTATAACGCCACGACGACCGCCGCCATGGTACGCGAAGCCGCGGCGGTCTACCAGCAGCGCAACTTGTTGAAACGGCAACGCTAGTGTGGTGTACAGAGCGGCCTAATAGATAAAACCCTTAAAAGTCATAGGTATGCTCTCGTGCATTACCGGGCTTATTGGGTTGACTTTTAAATGGTTCGTCTATAAGTGAGACAGTGAGACAGTGAGACAGTGAGTCAGTGAGACAGTGAGTCAGTGGCTGTCTACTGTCTCATTGTCCTACCATTGGTCTATTTATAGTTATTGCCAAATCGATATAGTCGGCTTGCCGGCGACGCAGGCTATCTTCGCCATTCGGCCCAGCCCACATGCGCCCCAATTTGCGTACTATTATAGTCTTTTAATGTGAATTCGATGTAAGCGAGAAAAGAGAATCCTTCGATTAGCTATGAGCTTTGTTCGATAAGCGTCGCAGCAAGCACCTCCTGAATCGACGTAACATAGACGATCTCGATGCGGTTTTTCATGTAATCGGGCAGATGGTTGACATCTGATGCATTTTCTGCTGGCAGAAGCACGGTTGTAATACCAGCCTCTATTGCGGCCAATAACTTGGGCTGGATGCCGCCCACAGCAAGCACCTTGCCCATAATCGTGATCTCGCCGGTCATGGCGATATCCTGACGAATGGGCTGACCTCTAAGGGCAGAAACGATGCCGGTCACAATCGTGACGCCGGCGGAGGGACCTTCTTTAGGGACACCCATCATGGTGGCAAGGACGGCGATATCAAAATTATCACGCCAATCAGCGGCAATGCCCAGTTCCTTGTGATGGGCACGAATGTACTGGGCAGCGGCTTCAATCGATTCACGCATCACCCGCTGAATGGAGCCAAGTGGAACGATCCGACCACTGCCTTTGGTCACTTGCATTTCAAAGCGCAAAATTGCCCCTTGCTCGCCGGCAACGGCCAGACCGGTCACTTCACCAACCAACGGGTGCGTTGGAAGTTCAATATGCTGCCTACGGTTGGCTTCATGCAGGGTCGGCGTCACCGTTGCGCCAGATTCTACTAGACGAGCGCTTAGCTGAATGGGAGCATATTCACCAGGCGCGATCAAGTGCAATTGATTGCGCACCCGTTGTCGTCCTTCCAGCGCCAGGGCAAGTAATTCCTCCAACTGCGGATCAGTCATCTCTCCATGTGGATAGAGTAGTTTTAGCAAACCAGAGAGGGTTTTCTGCACAGCCCGCACATCGCGCGAGGTAAGACTCTGACTGGAACCAGTCGCATCAAATAGTTCAAAACGGCTCTTAACGCGGCCCAAGAGATCAACCCGGCGCAATTCGTGCATAATTTCGCACAGATAGTCGGTGATAAAACCATAGTCGCAACTAGCGGCATCCGGCCCGATTTTAGGCACTTCCCATCCGGGTAGGTAGAAATGGATGCGGTCGATTAGTGCTTCCACTTGCAGATAGCTGGGCAATGGTTCAAAGAGGTGGTAATACTTCTCGTGCGGTAGTGAGCCTTGCACATCCAGGTTACCCACGAGGACAATCGAACCAAAGGCTAGGATCTCTTTTTTGCCGCGGCTGAACTTGGCATCCTGCATATAGCCCTGCATGATGCTGACCATTGCCTTGGGATCAGTAAAGTCGGTATTGGCAATCTCGTCAAAGACAATGGCATCACGGGTCCCAACTAGCCCAACTTGGCCAGAGTTGAGGTTGATAAACAGGCCAGCGGGGGTTGCTTTGCCACCAGAGAGCACATGGGCATAGTAAGAGCTATTGCGAAAGATGTAGGTCTTGCCCGTCTCGCGTGGCCCAAGCTCGATCAGGTTATGGTTGGATTCCACCAACGGCAATGCCCGGCTTATGTACAGTAACTTCTCGCGCCGTGTCATCTGTGTGGGATTGAGGCCAAAGGAGTTGACGAGAATGTCGAGCCAGGCTTCGTCGCTAAATTGACTGCGCTTTTGGATGAACTCACGCAGATCGATCATGGCGATCTGAAAGGGGGCAAAGTCCATCACTTTAAAGGGACGGATCTTTTTGTTGTGAACCTCTGTCTCGTCATAGGTAAGCTGAATCGTACCCCACATGCCACCGGCCAGCAGCATCGGATATTGACGCACCAGGTGCTCAGGCACATTGACAAAACTTTCGTTAATCGCGCCAATCGAGCCCCAATACTTATCTTCCGTTTCCACCAGCCGCACTTCCAAACTGGCAATCAGCGTATGATCACGATTTTCGCGGATATAGTGACGGACACGTTCGGCTTCGGCCCCATGTACGAAATTGTCGCGCAGCCGGCGCTTGACGCCAGCAAAATCTTCCTCGAAGGTCGCTTCTTCACAATAGTTGTCGATGAGATACTCCAACACATAGCGTGGAAACTCATCCATGCCGGTGTTGAAGGTGAGCCGTTTATTGACAACCTTGCCTTGAAAGATTTCCTTGAAACGCTGATTCATCACCTGCACTTACAGCATCCCTTTCGCTTGGAGAATCTGTTGCACTTCGACCAAAAAGCGCGCCAAGGTTATGGCCTGGCTACCTTCTGACGAGAAGTCATGTGTCTCCGGCGCGTGATGGGGGTGGCGATGCCAGACACCGCCCTCGCAATCGCGCCCATAGATACGCGCTCGATTTACCACCAGGGTGAAACTGATCAACCCTTTTTGCACATTGGCATAGACTTGGACGAAACATTCTGCATCCACATGCAAGCGCAGCTTGACCGCGTAATCGGTTCTGTCTACGCTAACAACCCACTGAATAAAGGCCCACAGCGCGGCCTCCTGCTGCACAGTGCGTTCAAACTCCGCCGCGGTCACCCTGTGCCTCGCAACGCTGTTAACTGGCGCTCAATCGTGCGGATGCCATCTGCCGCCAAGTCCCAATCCTGATGGTCACTTTCTGCTTCAAAGGAGTAATTTAGCTGCTTGACCAACTCGCGCGCTTCAAATTCGGCCAAAGACATGCCATACTTCTCACAGAAAAGGCGGTCGCGCAGTTGATAGCGCGCCAGGCGGCGGTGCAATTCCCCTTCGGCTAGACGCGCGATCTGCGTCTCGACCGTGACGTCTGGCTCCAATGCATCAAGTACGCCAAGCACGCGTTCAGAAATAGCAACTTGCCCCATGATACCCTCCGCCTTGCTTGGTCCATCTATCACAAGCCATTTGCCCACGATTATACCATAGTTGCGCGGTCGCATTGGTAATGGAGCAGGCGCAAGTGGCCGAGCCGCTTGCGCGATACCTTACGCCTCAACTACGACGCACACAGATCTGATAATCTTCATCAACTTCTAATTGTGCCTCTTCACTGAGCACGCCAAAGGCAAAGCCGCCCTTTTCATAGATCGCACGGCCTAGTTCATACAGGCCGGCGCGGCGACATTGGCGGATCCAGTCGGCGGCGGTGGCGGCGTTGTTGGGGTGATCATGGGGGGCTGGTGGCACCCCTTCGAGCAGGGCGCGGGCAAAGCGTTTGATACGACGTAAGGCGCCGGTGGTGCGTAAGGTTGATTTCTGGTCACGCTCCTCGTCGCTGATTGGTGGTCGCCAGGTGCCTTCGGTCGTTTTGTAAAAGAATTCGGGCAACCATTCTTGCAGCAGACGGCGCGGCTTGTCTTTCACCTGGAGATACTGTTCAAAGAGATCCGAGTAGTGAACGCCACTGGCTTCGGGGTTTTCCGTCAGGTATTTGCCCATGTAGCGTTCCATGCGTTCGGCGGCAGCGGCTTCTTTGGCGCTTTCGGCCTCGTCGATCTGGTCGGCGGTGGCGCGCAGATACCAGCGCACAGGCGCTTTGTTTGAGAAGTTGCTCTGTTGCCCAATTGGTTCGGCAACTCCATTGAGGAGTGCCTCAAAGTTGTGGCGCTCAAATTCACCGCGGCGCACCATACGCGAGACAAGCGTGTCGTACAGGCGATCGGCAGTAGATCCAGGGTGAATTTGGAGCGCTTCGGTCAGGATGGCTTGCGCTTTCTCGATAAAGGTAGCTTGATCCTCATCACCCAGAAGTGATAATTCAGTGACTTCACCAGGGCGGGGCTTGCGGAAGTTGATGACGAGATCGCGCTTGGTGACTTTATCGGCACGCTGCTGATTATATGATTTTTGATCAGTATCGATATATAAAGCTTCATCCACATTTTCTGGAATAAAGCCAACCTCGGTCATTACGTCTTGTAAAAGTTGCCAGGTTCCCTCACTTGTATCATGGTAACATAGCGAGATCCAACGACCGGGCTTCAGGACGCGATAACACTCGCCCATTGCCAGGCGCATCCGGCGTGCCCAATCCTCCTCACCTTTGTGGCGCGTCGCATTGACGATGATCTCTTTTTCATGCCAATGAGTATCAAGATCTAACCAGGCTTCCCAAATGAAATTTAGTTCACCGTATTGCACTTTATCTGCATAGGGAGGATCAGTGAACACGTAATCTAGAGAGACAGGAGGTATGCAAGAAAGATCAGTTGCAGATTGAGTCGAAATGTTGATTAGGCCAAAGCTTGGTATTTGGGCTACACCATTCACTAAGTCCTGAAGTTTGTCCTCGTACGCCCTCCATACATTAATGATCTGCATTTGCTGCGGCAGGTAAAATGTTCCGCTCTGAAAACCACCTTTTAAGTTGGAGCGGTAGCGGTACATATTTGAACAGTTCAACATAATTGCACTCAGGGCAAAACAAAGTAGCTCAGAAAGGTTGTTACTCTGTTTTGCTGTATTTTTGATGACAGCCAACGCCCACAAATTCCGCTTGGTAAACAGGTCAGCGACTTCAGATACACCGTACAACCTTAAAGCATCGCGTTGGTACCGACTGAAACCGGTCATATCGAACCCCTGCGGAAACCAGTAGGGAATAGGCTTCGCATTAATTTCGTTTAACTTGCCCAAATCATACTGCTCGAAATACTGAAGCTTCTTTCCGTCTTGATCGTTATGTTGACGCTGTCCCCTTTTCGGGCGGCATCCCTCCA
>Ga0105048_10018065_pt1 | contig 10861 bp, 7 predicted proteins | sample MAT05_FD_78382 | JGI IMG/M metagenome (GOLD analysis project Ga0105048, IMG submission 78382) | Freshwater microbial communities from Lake Fryxell liftoff mats and glacier meltwater in Antarctica - MAT-05 | ecosystem: Environmental > Aquatic > Freshwater > Ice > Liftoff microbial mat | place...
AGGAAATCCGGATTCGGCCTGGACCAGGTGTAGCGCACCGTGGTCTTGTCCAGGTATTCGACCTTGGGAGGCTGGCCATCGACCAGCAGCGCAGCCGGCGGTCCGGTCGGGCTGAGTTCCTTGTCGTTGGCAACGTCGTCCCAGAAATAGCGGAAATCTTCGCTGGTGAACGGCTGCCCGTCCGACCATTTGTGGCCCACGCGAAGTTTCATCGTGAAGACCCGATCGTCCTTGGCATCGATGTTCTGCAGGATGTCGGGAACCAGAGCCAGATTGCGATCGTATCCCACGAGCCGCGCATAACCGTAGACCACCATCATGCGCAGGTCACGGGCACGCCCGATCAGCATGTTGAGCGTGCCGCCATGCTGGCCCAGCTCCATCGTCTTGCCATCCATTGTCACGACCAGAGGGTTCTCGGGCAGCCGGGCCTTGACCGGCGGCAGCTTCTTGGCAGCGACATCGTCGCGCAGCATCGGCGTTTCCACCAGCGTCGCTGGCATCTGGCCGTGCGCCAGAGCCGCCGTCAAGACGAGCATGGCCGCAATCACGCAACGCCTGGGAAGATCGCGCCGGAGGCGCACACGGTGCGAATGCAGGTTCATGACTTCAGCTCCGAAATATCGACGTCCGCATGGGCGCGGACAAAATGCTGGCCACCGATATCGATCATGCCGACACGCTGCGATCCGTCAATACGGTACGGCATCGGCCAAGCCGACGGTATGGACGCCTTGCCTTCCATCAGCGCATCGAAGTCGAGCTTGCGGTTCAGGTCCGGATCCGGCACCGCGGCCAGCAGCGCGCGGGTGTACGGATGCAACGGATTGGCGAACAACTCGTCAAACGGAGCCACTTCGATCAGACGACCGGCACACATTACCGCGATCCGGTCCGCGATGTAGTGCACCACCGCCAGGTTGTGCGAAATAAAGAGATAGGTCAGATCGCGCGCCCGGCCCAGATCGAGCAGCAGGTTGAGCACCTGGGCCTGCACCGACACGTCGAGCGCCGAGACCGGCTCATCGCAGATCAGCAAGTCCGGCCCCAGCGCCAGCGCGCGGGCAATGCCGATACGCTGGCGCTGTCCGCCAGAAAAACTGTGCGGATAACGCCGCAGGTGGCGCACGTCCAGCCCCACCAATGCGATCAGTTCCTTGACTCGCTCGAAGCGCTCGTCGGCATCACCAATGCCGTGGATCACCAGCGGTTCGCTGACGATGTCGAACACCGTCATGCGCGGATTGAGCGAGCCGAACGGATCCTGAAACACGAACTGCACACGGCGCCGGTACTCGAACAATTCAGCCCCCTCGAGCTTGAGCACGTCGCGCACCTTGCCACGGTCGTTGAAAATAATCTCGCCACTGTCGGGCATGCCCGCGCGCAGGATCATCTTGGCGGTGGTGGTCTTGCCGCAGCCGGACTCGCCAACCAGTCCCAGACATTCACCAGGCATGACGTCGAAGCTCACGTCGTCCACGGCAATCGTCTCGCCGCCGGGCTTGGAGCCAAACAGCGAGGTCTTGCGCGTCGAGAAACGCTTGTTCAGGTGACGCACCGACAACATCGGCTGCAGCGCGTCCACCGTATGCGGCGGATGCGCATGCGGCCGCGTCAGGTGCCCCGACATGACCTGGATTTCACGGATCGGGGTCAGCCGTTCGCCAGGCTCCATGTTGAAACGCGGCACCGCGCGCAACAAGGCTTTCAGATAGGGGTGGCGCGGGTCCTTGAACACGTCCTCCAGCGTACCCGCCTCCATCACCTTGCCGTGGTAGAGCACAACCACCTCGTCGGCCATATTGGCGACGATGCCCAGGTCGTGGGTGATCATCATCATCGACATGTGCAGGTCGCGCTGCAACTGCTGGATCAACTGCAGGATCTGCGCCTGTATCGTGACGTCCAGCGCGGTTGTCGGCTCATCGGCTATCAGCAATGCCGGCCGGCACACCAGTGCCATCGCGATCATGGCCCGCTGGCGCAGCCCGCCGGACAGCTCGAACGGATACGTGTGTTCGGCCCGGACCGGATCGGGAAAACCCACCAGGCGCAACATCTCGATCACGGCGGCGCGGCGCTCAGCCTTGCCAATGCCACTCTGGTGCAAGGCCAGCGCCTCGCCAATCTGGTTGCCGATCGTGTGCAACGGAGACAGCGCCGTCATCGGCTCCTGGAAGATGATGGAGATCGTTCCGCCTCGAATGGCACGCATCTGCTGACTGGCCATGTCGAGCCGGGCGATATCGACGACGGTGTCGGGCATGCGCGGGTCGCGCAATTCGATCGATCCGTGCGCGATGTGCGCGACCCTGGGCAAGATGCCCATGATCGACTGCGCGACGATGGACTTGCCCGATCCCGATTCACCCACCAAGGCCATGGTGCGTCCGGCCGGAATCCGGAACGAGACGCCATCGACGGCCTTGACCACGCCGGCGTCGACTTTGAGGTAAACCTTGAGATCTCGAACCGTTAATACGTTAGACATGTCCAGTTGAGTGTGACACCCGTTCACCTGAGTCATCCATGCTTGCGCAAGCCAGCCATCGATCCCGAACGCCGTCTCGTCAAGCCCCATGAGCGCCCGCACCCGCGACAATCCGCAATCAGTATAGAAGATGGATTTCGATCGACGCCCCGGTGTTTGCCCCCGGTTGGCGCTGAAAACAACATTCAGGTCGCCGCGCCGCGCCCAGACTCGAACAAGCCGTCTGCGGCCTGCCATACCACGCCGCCTCGGCTGCGCGTGCGCTCGAACAATTGCGCCAGAAAGCGCCAGCAGGCGTCATCGTGCACCAAATGGTGGCTCAACCAACCGGTGGCCTCGTCAATGTCGGCACGGCCTTCGCGGCGCGCTTGCAGGTGGGCCCTGGCGGCGCCCAGCGCTGCCTCCTCGCCGACAAAGCCACGCGAGCCACGCCAGTCGATGATGTCCACATGGGTATTGACCTGCACCAGACCGGGGACCGATGCTGGCGCGGCGCGCGGACCAAAGCGACTCAGGCCAGCGTAACCGGCACCGGCAAGCCGGCTCGCCAGGTCGATTGAACCGAGGCGGTTCCAGGGCGGCACCAGCACCGGCAGCGTGACAGGGCCGGCGATCAGCGCGCGCCCCTGTTGCAGCCGCCCCAGGGCATCAGCCACTGCTTCAGCAGCGGGAAACTCTGTTTTTCTTTCACCCGCGCCACTGCGTCGGGTGTGATCGACGCCATGCTGCAGAATGCGAATCCAGCGGGCGTCCTGTGCCAGAACCTGCTCGTGCACGCCGTGCGGGATCACCGCCAGCGCCAGCGGCACTTGCGCAGATGCAGAAAGGCCGACCAGCCGCGCCAATGCTGGATCGAGATGCCAGGCGTCGTCATCGCGCCACCAGAAGTCCACCGTGCGCCCGGCATCCTGCCAGCGCGCGACCTCGTCGAACAGTTCCGCCCAGTGCAATGTCATCGAAATCCTTTCATGCCAAAGTGTGCGACAACCAGCCGCGCACCAGGCGGGCGCTGACACGGGCGCCATCGACTCGCAGTTGTTCCGCCACCAGCGGTGTCCTGGTGGCGGCACGGTCGATCGCGGCAGCCAAGCCCGCCGGGTTCAAGGCAGTCTCCTCCACCAGCTCGATCCAGCCGCGTTCGGCCAAAAGGCGTCCGCGCAGGGTCTGCTCACTCTCCGAACCACCAGCGAACGGCACCATCACCGATCGAGCGCCGGCTTGCAAGGTTTCCATCACGGTGTTGTAACCTGCCTGGCTGACCGACAACCGGCAGCGACGCAGCAGCCGCGTGAAGTCGGTGCGATTGCGCTCGACAACGACGCCGTCGCCGTGCAACGACCAGGCCAATGCGACCAGGTCCGCAAATGCCGCAGCCGCGACACCCGAGCCTGCCAGCACACGCCAGCGCTCGCCCGCCAGTTGCGTCAACGCTCGGGCACGAATCGCCGTCTCGAGCAGCACCAGGCCGACCGCGCCGCCGCCAGCCGATACCAGCACCTCGCCATGACCGTCCGGCGTATCGTCCGTTTTGTCACTGGCCGATGGCGGCGCACCGACAACGTAACCGGTGTAGTGCAGGCGTGCGCCAAGTTCGGACACATGCGCAAACGTGCGCTCGAACGGCACCAGCGCCGGATCCCCGTGCACCAGCACATGGTCGAAGTACTGGTCAAACAGCGCCAGCATGCGCTGCTGGCGCTGGGGGTCCTTCTGCCCGCCTCCCAGCACATCGCGCACCGATGACACGATCACGGGTGGACGCGGCGCCTGCCGGGCTGCGTCCAGCAACGGCAGCAACTCGAAGCGCATCTGCCGGCGGCCGAATGGAAACAACTCGACCAGCAGCAGTTGCGGATCCGTATCCTGCCACAGCGCCAGCAGGGTATCCCGGCGCAACCGGCGCAGCGACTCGTCCACCGGCTGCCCCCGCGCGTCAACCAGCGACTTGAAGCCCAGGTCCGCGGCAGCCACCGGTGGCAACTGGACCCAGCGCGCGCCCGACGGCCGCAAGCCCGGTACCGGCAAACCACCACTGACCAGGGTCACCGCCAGCCCGGCACGGGTCATCGCGTCGGACAACAACACGGCGCGCTTGAGGTGGCCGGTACCCAGCAGATGCTGGACATGGACCATCACACGGGGCTGGTTCACGGTTGCCGACCTGCATCGACGGCTGTGGCCAGCGGCAGGTTCAGCCGCTGCACCGCCGGCATGCCGTGTTTGTCCAGGGTCAACAGTTGCAGCGTCTGCCAGTCCAGCTTGGCGGGCGGCTTGCCCAGCATGTCCCAACCAGTGGCCTGGGCCAATATGACCCGCATCACGCCGCGGTGTGTGACCGCCAGCGTCGGTGAGCCCAGCGCGGCGCGCTCAGCCAACCACGGCCCTACACGTTGCCACACCTGGCGCGGACTCTCACCACCGGTGGCCATGAAGTCCCATCCACGCGCCTCGTTTTCGGCCATCGCAGCGCCCTGTTCGGCCCGCAGGTCGGCCAGACTGCAGCCCTCCCACTGGCCCCAGGCCATCTCGATCAGGCGCGGCTCTGTGATCGGCGCGGTCAACCGGAGCTGCGCGGCAGTCTGAGTGCACCGTGTGAGCGGACTGGTGAACACCGGCATGCCGGCGTACGGGTCGGGCAGTCTGCGCTTGGCCAGCAGGGCGGACGCCGCGTCGGTCAAGCCGATATCGGTGCGACCTTGCACCCGCTTGTCACGGCTCCAGGGCGTCTCGCCATGGCGCAGCAGCACCAGCAGGATCGTCATGGATGTGACACCGTGGTACCCGTGTCGGAGTCGACAGCGCTCGGCGTCGTGCCGGCAGCGTCTTGCAAGCACCCGAGCAGGCCGCGCAACCTGGCTGCTGCCTGCACCAGGCTGCGCTGCTGATCGACGAACCGGGCCGCGGCACGTCCCATTGCGGCGCACAGGCGCGCGTCCGACAACAAGGCGCGCGCGCATACAGCCAGCGGCTGCGGGGCGATTGCGCTGGCCAGCAAGCCGGTCACACCGTCCTGCACCACATCCGGTACCCCCCGCGTTGCGCACGACACCACCGCCATGCCGGCCGCCTGGGCCTCGAGCATCGCCATGCCATAAGCCTCGTTGACTGCCGGCCAGATGCACAGATCGCCGGCGGCGTAAACCGCTGCCATCGTTCGCGCATCGCAGGCACCGAGAAAATGCACCCGGCCCGGCGCGGCATCCGAGAGCAGCGCCTCGACCTGAGCACGGGCGGCACCGTCGCCGGCCACCAGCAATTGCCACGGCAGGTCCGGCAACAACGACAGCGCCTGCGCCAGCACGCCATAAGATGCCAGCTTGTCGCCAGGCCGCATCATGGCAGCCACCACCATCCACGGCTGATCCTGTGGCAATGCGCAGGCCAGGCGCAGCCGGGCGCGCAGCAGCGCGCGCTTGCGCGCGGCACGCTGATAGGGCGCCGGATCGAGAAACGGCGGCAGGCGTTCGATCCGGGTGTGTGCAGGTGCCGCCAACCGCAGGCCCGGGACATCATGCGCGGTCGGACACAACAGCAGATCGGCCTGCTGCAGCGCCTCCAGTACCGCAGCCTCCCCCATGGCCCAAGGCCCGCTCAGCCGCTTGGGCGCATGCGATGCCTCGGCGACCACGTAGGGCAGGTCCAACGCGGCGCATACCGCAGGCCCCAGCCAGTCCGGCGCCTTGTAATACAGGTGGTACGTGAACCAGAGGTCAGGGCGCGTTCCATTGGTGCCATCGCGCCAGCGCGCGACCAGCGCCCGAGCGGCGTCGAGACCTGCGCTGCGCAAGGCCTGCTGGTGCGCAATGTCTCCCGCGCGATCGAACGCGCGCAGTTCGGACACCAGTTCGACGGTATGCCCCGCCATCCGCAAGGCGTCCATCAAAAGGCGGGCCACCCGTCTGTCACCGGACGCCGTGGGGTGTGTCGGCGCCTTCAGCGGCGCGTAGAATGCGATGCGCATCGAAACATTGTAGGAGCCGGCGGCGGGTCGAACACGGGTGTCCGGCCCATGCCGGCGAACCGTACAATTCCCCGCCAGCGGAAGCATGAAAGCCACCGGCGATCAACGCCGTGCTCCGACGGCACAGGTCCCCTTTCTTGATCGGCGCTGTTTCCATGTGCGGCATCTTTCTTGTTCTCGAACGCGGCCGCAGGGTCGACCCTGCGCGTGCCGAAGCGGCAACCGCGCGTCTGCACCACCGCGGCCCCGACGGACGCGGGCACGACCGTTTCGACTGGCAGGTGCCGACGGCTGAAGGTCCGGTTCCGGTATCCGGGTTTCTCGGTCATACCCGGCTGTCCATCCTGGATCCCGCGGCGCGCTCGGACCAGCCGTTCCGGCGACGCCAGCACACGCTGGTCTACAACGGCGAGGTCTACAACTTCCGGGCGCTGCGCGATGCGCTGGCACGTGATGGGGCAGGTTTCGACACCGAGGGCGACACGGAAGTTCTGTTGAGCCTGCTTGCGCATGAAGGTGTGCCAGGGTTGAACCGGGCCAACGGCATGTGGGCTCTGTGCCTGCTGGACGCCCACCAATATCAGCTGACCGCCGCACGCGACCGGTACGGCAAGAAGCCGCTGTTTTACTACCAGGACGCACAGACCGTGTGCATGGCATCGGAAATCGGCCCGCTGCTGCATTACCTGGATCGGCGAGGCGGCATCGTGGCAGCCGACCTGAACAACTTCCTGCGCGACGGCTGGGCTTTTCCGCACGCCGACGGCGCAACCCATCTGCACGGCATACGCCAGGTTCGCGCCGGCTGTGCGATGGTGATGGATCTGCGCAACTGGTGCTGGACCGAGCAGAGCTACTTTGACCTGGCAACCCATGTCGCGCAGGGCGAGCGTGATCCCGAACGGCTGCCGGAGTTGTTGCGCGACGCCGTCTGCGCGCGCCTGGTCGCGGACCGCAAGGTCGGGCTGCTGCTGTCCGGCGGTGTCGACAGTTCGCTGATCCTGTCCGTGCTGGCCGACCAGGGGCTGGCCGGGCAAGTGACCTGCTTCACCGGAGATGCTGGCAAAAGCGACGATGCCCGCCTCGCCAGTGCCTGCATCGCGCAACTGGGCCTGCAAGCCATCAATCTGCCTCTGGATTACGGACAGGCCGGCATGGACAGTTTCCTGCAGATCTGCCGACACCAGGAAAAGCCGTTTCCGTTCATTGGCAATGCGCTGGCGATGCCGCAGCTCTATGCGCACATCGCCAGCCATGACGTGCCTGTCGTGCTCGACGGCACGGGCGGCGACGAAGTGTTTGCCGGCTATTGGGACCGCTATTTCCGCTTCGCCGCCCATGAAGCGCTGCTGGCCGGTGACGACGCCTGGATCGCCCAGGTACAAGCCGACAACGCCGACGATCCACGCCTGCGCGACATCATCGCCAGGGCGCTCGCCGTCATGGCGCCGGGACACGCCATGCCGGCGCGCCCCAGTGGACTCACCCGCAGCGCCGAGGATCCCGCCGATCTGGACGACTTCGTGCATGCCGATGTGCGCGATGCGCCGGTGCGCGACGTGCTGGCAGGATTTCGTGGCACCTTGGCCCAGGCCCTGGTGCTTGATGCCGGCATGGGCCGGCTGCAAGAATGGTTGTGGCAGAACGACCGCAACGCGATGATGTCGGGTATCGAGAACCGCAGCCCGCTGCTGGACTGGCGGCTGGCACCCTACATGGGCAGCGGTTATCGCAATGGATTCTGCGGGCCGTGGAACAAGCCGCTGCTGCGCAGCGCGTTTCCGGTGCCGCTGCCGACCCAGTGGCGGCGCGACAAGCAGGGTTTCCGTTGGGTCTACCACCGCTTCCTGCGCAACCACCGCGACCAGGTGCTGGAGTTGATCGCGGCGTCACGCGTCCTGTCCGAGCGGGTGCACATGGCACGGTTGCTCGATGCCGCCCGGCACGACCCGGCCTACCTGGGCAGCAGCTTGCTGCACCGCATGTTGTGCATCGCAGGACTCGAGCACACCGGCGTCATCAGCAGCATCGCGGCCACGCACTGAGCGGCTATTGCCTCTCGCGCTCAGGCGTCGGCACGTGGCGGCAAACCGAACCTGGCGGCCAGCCGGTCCAGGTTGCCCTGCAAACCGAACTTGGCGATTACGCGCAGCCGACCGGCCTCGGCCAGCATGCGCCGGCGCGCCGGATCGCGCATCAGCGCCTGCAGTGCACGCGCCAGTGCCTGCGGATCCTGCGGTGGCACCAGCACACCGGTCTCGCCGTCGATGATCAGTTCATGGATGGCGGAAACGTCGGTGGCAACCACCGGCACCGCCTGGCTCTGCGCCTCCATCAGCACATTGGGCAGTCCGTCGCGGTCACCATCCTGCGCAATGCGGCTGGCCAATGCAAACAGATCGGAGGACTGGTACAGGGTGAGCAGTTCGCCCTGAGCCATCGCGCCACGCCACTGGATGCGATCACCCAGGCCCAAGGCGGCGGCCTGCCGCTCCAGTGCCTTGCGCAGCGGACCACCACCGACATGGACCAGGCGCCAATGCAAGTCGTCCGGCAGCAGCGCCAGTGCATCGAGCAGGATGTCGGTGCCCTTCTTCTCGACCAGCCGTCCCACGGACAACACCGTCAGCGGATCGTTCGCAGTACTGCCATCCCGGGGCTGGCGCGGCTGGCGCGGGGCGGCAAATCGATGCAGATCCAGGCCGTGGTACACCAGTTCGACGCGTCCGGGTGGCGCCAGGTCGGCCAGGTATTCGCGGTTGGTGGCGGTACAGGTGACCAGCCAATCGCAGGAGGCCAGTTTCTCGCGCAGTTCCCATTGCGGTGAGGTCCAGATGTCCTTGGCGTGAGCCGAACCCGACCAGGGCAGACCGCGGATGGTGGCGCAGTACCGAGCGACCGAGGCCGGCGTATGCAGGAAATGGGCATGTATTCGCACGATGGCCGGCGGCAGTTCGGCCGCCAGCACCAGGGCCTGGCCAAAACGCCGGATGCGATTGGCAGTGCGGTCTCGCCAGAGGTCGCGCAGCCATTGCCGGCATGCCTTTGCATATCCCGATTGGCGACGCACCTGCCACCAGGATCGCAGCACCCGCATCGGATCGTCGCGAAGGTACTCCGGCAGGTAGAGCAGCGGCGCGCGGATACCAGCATGGATCGGATGGACCTGCGTGTCGGTCGGATGGCGCAAGGATGCGATCAGGATCGGCAGGCCGCGCTGCTCGAGCGCGGCGATCTCCTGCGCGATGAATGTCTCCGACAGGCGCGGGTAACCCTTGAGCACAAAGGCAACCTGTCCCGGCAAGCCGGTGCCCGACGCATCAACCAATACGCGCCACCAGGGGTTCTGTCACGTCGTCGCCGTCCCGATGTATCCACGGTTCGACCAGTTTGGCGACGTTGGGCAGCCCTTCGAGCAGACCAGGCACCACCGCCTTGGACGGCAAAGGCTGGCGCGTCAGAGCGCGCAATGCGTCGGCCATCACGGTCGGGTCGCGTGCGCCGTCTTCCAGCAGCATGCTGACCAGGCCCAGGTTGGCGGCGCTCGATGCGCGGATGAACTGCTCGAGCCGTGGCTGGGTGCGCGGAATGATCAGCGCGCGCTTGTCCAGCGACAGCACTTCGCAGAAGGTGTTGTAGCCACCCATGGCGACGACACCACTGGCGCCAGCCACCAGCGCCTCCAGGTTGTTGTGAAAGGTGATGGCGTCCACGCGCTTGAGCCGCGCGGCGCGGTTCATGAATTCGGTCTGCCGCTCGGGCTGCATGAACGGGCCCAGTACCAATAGCGCCGGATACGGCAACAGCGCGTCATGCTCATAGGCACGCAACACCCAGTCGATCAGTTCCTCGCCATCGCCCCCGCCGCCGGTGGTAACCAGGATGTAAGGCTTCTTGGTGATCTCGGGCAGGCGAGGCGGCGCGCCGGCGGTGGAGACCTCGCGCGCCAGGTAGCCGGTGTAGGTTATCTTCTTGCGCACGCTGGCCGGCAGCGTGATGCCCTCCAGCGGCTCGCAGATCTGCGGCAATCCATAAATCCAGATTTCGTCGTACAGATCGCGCAGCGCCGGCAGCACCTTCTTGCGCTGCCACTCGGGCGCCAGCAGCTTGGGCTCGTCCATCACGTCGCGCAACCCCATCACCAGACGGGTGCCGCGTTTCTTGAGCATCTGCAAGGTATCGAGCACCTCGCCGCGCAGGCCCAGCGGTTCCTTGTCGACGATGAAGATGTCCGGGTCGAAGGCCTCTGCGGTATGGCGGATGATGGAGGCGCGCATGCTGAGCATTTGCTCGACGTCGATATGCAGGTTCAGCGGCGTGTACTCGCCGTTGCGCAGCTTTACAACGCCGGGCACCCGGACAAAATCGACGCGGGAGCGGAAATCGAAGCTGCCGATGATCGGCGA
>Ga0105048_10018069_pt1 | contig 10860 bp, 9 predicted proteins | sample MAT05_FD_78382 | JGI IMG/M metagenome (GOLD analysis project Ga0105048, IMG submission 78382) | Freshwater microbial communities from Lake Fryxell liftoff mats and glacier meltwater in Antarctica - MAT-05 | ecosystem: Environmental > Aquatic > Freshwater > Ice > Liftoff microbial mat | place...
ACAACCATTCCGGTGAACCCGGACAGATCAGACGTGGGCGGCGCGTAACGATCCTCGAGTGCGCCAATCAATGCCTCGGGCAGCGGATGCCAGCCTGCCAGCAACAGCAGCAGTGCCGCGACGCTGCACAACGTGCGCCCGTAATTTCGCAGGCGCTGCGAGCGGACGAACAGCAGAATAACGCCTGCGACTAAAAGTATCGCAATCCAGTTTAAGGGCTGCAGCAAAAGCGACGCAAACTTGGAAACGTAATGAAACATCAAGCACAACTAATTCGTGCATCGCCACACTCTGGAGCACCGGTGGTAGTCATTGATTGACTCCGACGCCATTCCTGGGAAACACTATTGGTCCGACCGCAAAAAAAATTGCGGCACCTTGCGGACGTTCTTGCAAATGAGCGCGACGGCGGCCCCGATGTTATTTTTGCGAAGAGCGCGAACGTCCTCTACTGATTTCGCCACGATACTGGCGAATGACCGATTGCTGATACCGCCCACTCGCATACGCACCTGAAGGTGCGGAATGTACGTCACACGAATGCCCGCTTTCAGAAAACGAAGCATACAGTCATAGTCGGCAGCGACACGAAATGTCGTGTCAAAGTTTCCAAACCGCTGGTAAATCTCTCGGCGCGCATAGAACGTCGGGTGAGGTGGCATCCAGCCGCGTCCCAAACTCGTTTGACTGAAGACTCCAGCGCGCCACGTTCGCACAACTCGCGCCGTGTCGTCCTGGCGTACGTAGACAAGGTCGCCGTACACCGCGTCCACGGTCGAATCCTTCATGCAATCAACGACTCGCGTGATGGCCGCCTCATCGGCCAGCAAATCATCCGAATGCAGAAAACCGATGATGTCTCCGGTGGCGAGACCAATGCCTTTGTTCAATGCGTCATAGATACCTCGATCCGGTTCGCTCACCAGCACAGATATTTTCGAGGCGTACTGAGCGAGCACTTCTCGCGTTCCATCGGTGGAAGCGCCGTCTACAACAATCAGTTCTATATCGGCATAGCGCTGACTGAGCACGGCTTCAATCGCCTGCGCAACGGTTCTGCGATTGTTGTAAACGACGATGACGATAGAAACTTTCAAGCAGATTCACTCAGCCAGTTAACCTTGGCGAAATTTAGTCGAACCTGTAGGCTTCGAGCGGCCCTCGCCAGCCCCGCCATAAACATTCTCCGTTGCAGTTTCCATAGCGCCTATGCCCTGTTTAACAACCAGAAACCGATGACCAGAACATCCATCTTCGTTCGCAAGAAACAATCCAGCGCCTCGCTGGGCTGACAAACGACGGGTTCGTTCTCATTGAATGATGTGTTGAGCACCATCGGCACACCGGTTAGCGCTTTAAAGGCTTCGATCAAACGGTAGTAACGAGGATTGGTATTCTGATCAACCGTTTGCAAGCGCCCCGAACCATCAACGTGAGTCACCGCAGGAATTAGCGCTCGTTTCTCGGCGCGAATCGGATAGACCTGCATCATGAAGGGCACGTCCCCATCCAGCTCGAACCATTCGGGCACAGCCTCTCTCAACACGGAAGGAGCAAACGGGCGAAATGACTCGCGCCGCTTGATTTTCAGATTGAGAATGTCTTTCATATCTGCACGACGTGGGTCGCCCAGAATCGAACGATTACCCAGCGCACGTGGGCCCCATTCCATGCGTCCCTGAAACCAGCCGATCACCTTGCCTTCGACGATGGCGCTCGCAGTTTCAGCGCAGAGCTCCGCCTCATCCGAAACGTATCGTACGCGGCAGCCCGCCGACGCAATAGCGTCACGGTGCTTTTCGAGCAGCGCGCCAATCGTTGCGTCGTCATAGCCCGGCCCGAGATAGGCGTGGTTCATCGCAGGACCGCGCACGCCGCCCAAAGCGTGCCATACCGAATACGCTGCGCCTATCGCGCCACCTGCATCGCCTGCAGCAGACTGCACGTACACTTCCTTGAAAGGTGTGCGCAGGGTAATTTTGCCGTTGGCAACGGAATTCATACCGCAGCCACCCGCGATGCAAATGGCTGACCCGCCATGTTTTCGGTGCAGCGCGTTGAGCAGATGAAAAAACGCTTCCTCATACATCGCCTGTATCGATCGGGCGATGTCTTTGTGTTTCTGTTCAAGCGGTTCATCGCTGCTGCGCGCTTTGCCCAGCAGTGTCTCCAGCGCAGGCGCGAACAACGTGCCTACGCTCGGGGAACCGTTCTCCCATTCGTATTCGATTTTTTCTCGTGCGTGCCGAAAGTAGCTCAGATTCAGACGAAAACTTCCATCGTCCAGCAGCTCCACGATTTTTCGCATCTCGGGCAGGAAGTGAGGCTCACCGTAAGGTGCCAGCCCCATCACCTTGTACTCGTCACCGTAATTCGGAAAACCGAGATACTGCGTCAGCGCTTGGTAGAAAGTGCCGAGTGAGTGCGGAAAGTAAACGCGATCATCCACCTCGATTTGGGTGCCACGCCCATACCCCCAGGCTGCACTGGCAAAGTCGCCAAACCCGTCCACCGAAACCACCACCGCCTCTGAAAATGGCGACACGTGAAACGCCGAAGACAAGTGTGCAATATGATGCTCAACAGCATGCGTCTTGCCATTGAAAGTGTCGTTCGGGAACGCCTTGGCCAGATGCACATCAATGCCGTCACGTTCACGTTTGTTGCGAATGCGATCCAGCACCAGACTCAAGTCTGGCCGCTTCAGGAGGGTGTACGCGACCTTCTTGCCAATGTTTGCTTTGGAGTCCTGATTAACGGCAATATGCCCTACGTCAGCAAGCTTGATCCCGGCGTCCTGCAAGCACCATTTGATCGCCTCGGAGGGGAATCCAGCCCAATGCTTGATACGGCGAAACCGCTCCTCCTCTGCCGCATTGACGAGTTCTCCATCGCGCACAATGCATGCCGAGGAGTCGCCGTGAAAGGCATTGATTCCAAGAATAATTGACATGTTTCTTCTGAACCGATTTATTGATTGCGAAGGTGATCGGTGACGGTCGCCACCGAACCATCCCGCGTGGTAAACATGCGTTCTTTTACCGTCAACAGCTCCTGCGCGGACAATGACAGGGCACGCAGTTGCATGATTTTCCAGTCCACCATAACGCGGAGCCAGAAACCTTGAAGAAAGTGATACAAAAAACCCGCGCGACCGTCCAGAAAGCCGAGCATCAACAGGTACCGGTACACGAAGTAAATGGCGGGGCGAATGAATAGCGGCAGCCGCAACCAGGCATCCCTGAGCCACATGAACCGCTGATCTGGATTGCCCAGCAAGTTGGGCCGACCGCTCCACGTGATCATGTCAGCGCGGCGTAATTCCTCTTCGACCGCCAGGCGAAGCGAAAATTTATCCTGCTTTTTAATCCACGTGGAAATGTCATCGTCGTGACGGTTGTACTCAATCACCGCGGCAGAAAATCGCGCAGTGCGACGCTCTACATTGAACCGAAAATCCACTAAATCACTCAGGTCGGGCAACGCGTGTCCGCGGCGAATTAATCGCAACCAGAATTGCTTGGTACCACCAAAGCGGATAGCGCCTCCGCCAAAAACATATCGATGCCGCACATAGACGCCGTCAATATCGGACGCCAGTTTTGGTAAATCACGTTCGATTTGTTGGCGCAACTCGGTCGACACCACGAAGTCTGCGTCCAGCGCAAGTATCCAGTCGGCATCAATGGGTAAATTGTCCAGCGCCCACTGCCACTGATCGGCGTGATTCGCGTAGGGATGGGTGTGAACTTGATCGGTATATTCGCGACAAATAGCGACTGTATTATCGGTGCTGCCTGAGTCCACCACAAAAATATTGGCCCACCCTTTCACGCTCTCCAGGCAGCCCCGAATATTGGTTTGCTCATTAAAGCAAAGGACAACGGCGGCAACGGGCACGGCGATAGCAGCTTGATTGTTGTCAATCAAACTTTGCTCCCTGATGCCAGGCCCAGGCAGTCCGCACGATGGTTTCAAGGTCAGATCGCCGTGGGTTCCAGCCCAAGCCGTCACGAAGCAAATGACATTCCGCAACCAGCGACGGTGGATCGCCTTCGCGTCGACCGCCTACGCGCACCGCCACGTCCTTGCCAGTAACGGCACGCACGCAATTGATCACCTCAAGCACGGAAAAGCCGCGCCCTACGCCCACGTTCAATACGGCTGGAGCATTTTTGTTTACCAGCGCCCGTAATGCAATCACGTGCGCATCGGCTAGATCCGACACATGCACATAGTCACGTATACAGGTGCCATCAGGCGTGTCGTAGTCATCGCCGAACACGGTGATGAAGTCGCTGCTCCCGCTGGCTACGTCTAGCACCAGCGGAACAAGATGTGTCTCAGGAATGTGTAATTCGCCGATCTCGCCCGCGTCATCGGCACCTGCCGCGTTGAAGTAGCGCAGGCTGACGGACTGGAGGCCATAAGCCGCTCGACAATCTGCCAACGCGTCCTCGACCACCACCTTCGTACGTCCATAGGGGTTTATCGGCAGTTTCGGATGATGCTCAGGCATCGGAACCTGCTGAGGTGTTCCATAGACTGCTGCGGAACTGGAAAAAACAAACTTTTCGATCCCAACGTCGCGAATTGCGTCCAGAAGCGTCAGGCTGCCCGCCACATTGTTCGAATAGTGGCTCATCGGGTCAATGACCGATTCGCCGACGGCGATGCGAGCGGCGAAGTGCATAACCGCGATGGGCTTAAACAGGCCCAGCGCCTGATCAAGGGCGGCACGATCTCGGGTATCGCCGTGAACGAGCGGTCCCCAGCGAACGGCACCCGCGTGGCCGGCGGACAGATTGTCATAAGCAATCGGTTCAAAGCCCGCCAACGCCAGCGCTTTACAGGTATGGCTACCAATGTAGCCCGCACCGCCCGTCACCAAAACACGTTCGCCCACGGCTTATCTTCTCGTTTTTTCTTCTACGACCTGATTGTAAAGGTCGATTAGTAACCGCCCCATAGCGCTCACAGAGTAAGTCCGTTCCGCAAATGTACGTGCGCGGTCAGACATGCGGTGGCGTGCCTCCGCGTCGTCCAGCAGCGTGGCGATTGCTTCAGCGATCGACGAACGGTCCGTGGTGCAGACTAATGCGGCACCAGCATCGCGAGCGTCTCCAGCGATAGCGACACCCGCGCTCAAAACACTGGGTACGCCCGCCGCGAGCGCCTCGACCGCAGCAATACCGAAATTCTCAGAAAACGAAGGCAACGCAAAGACGGAGGCAACGCCAAATGCAGCGGCTTTTGCATCTCCTGATAAGTGCCCTGCCCACACGACTTTTTGCTCAATGCCCAGCTCACGCGCAAGCGACTTTAGAGAGGAAAGGTAGGTGGACGAGCCGTCCCCTACAACGAGCAATCGAAGTTGCGGTCGAGCGGGTGTGCATAGAGCAAACGCCCGAAGCAGCCCTTCGATATTTTTTTTGGGGTCTATTCTCGACAGATAGAGCACAACGTCAAAATTGATCAGCTCAGGAAAGTGCTGTTCTACCGTTGCACGGCTCGGAGTAGGTGCGCCCTCCACGGCCAGAGGGATGACACGTGAACGCAGTGATACCCCAAGCGCGAGCGCCTCTGTTTGTTCCAATTCGCTCGTAAAGTGGACCGCAGCGGCATCGCGCAGCAGACGCTTCTCAAACAGCGACAACGACAGTTTTTTGACCCAGGGTCGGCGACTTTGAAGGCTGTAGAAACTAAGTGTGCCTAATGGCCGGATGACGTACGGAACGCCCGCACGTCTTGCGGCCCAAGCGCCCGCCAAGCTGGCAAACGAGAACTGCGCATGGACATGCACCACGTCGTAGCGGTGAACATTTCTGAGCAACCACACGAGCATGCCGGGCGCAACGATGTAGAAGTCGAACCACTTGCGAAAATACCGCCTGATGCTCCCCTCTTCTGTCAGCGCTTTTCCGTAAGCACGCTGAAGTCGTTGTCCGTGACCGTCATCGTCGGTTGCAATGGTTTCTACGCTGATGCCCTGATTGATGAGCGCGTGCTCAATCACTCGGATGGCACGACTGGGCCCTCCGTGAACCCAAGACAGTGACGGGATGACCTGAAGCACTTTCATGGCGACACGCAAGAAGGGGATCTGCCAGAGATCAATACCTCGGGCTCTTCGCTGTGCATCAAATGTTCACGAACTCACGCGCGGAGCGATTTTCGGCTTGTCCGGATTAGCAGCAACGCCAGGTACGCTTCGCCCTAAATTTCGCCGCATAGAAGGAGAAATCGTCTGAGCCGCAGCGACGACACCGAGTTCGCGCGCCGCTATGGCAGGCAACGCAAGCAAAATGCCGATTGACCAGCCAATTGTCAGCAAAATGTAAACGTCTCCAAACACTTGAGTGGCCACAGAAAACGCCGCCAGGTTTGAAATCAGGAATGCGACCAAACCAAATGCAAGGTTCGCATGCTTTTTCGATGTCAGCGATAGCGCCTTGAGTCGGAACCACACCAATCGCGCAAAAGTCGCCACCAGCCAGAAAAATATCACTACACCCGGAACGCCAACGTCTAGCGCTATTTTTCCTAACCCGCCTTCAATGGCGCCGCCGAATTTTTGCATTCCACCACCAAAATATTGTGAGCCCTGCCCACCGGCGCCGAGGCCAGCGCCCCACCATCCAAATTTGTAGACAACATCAATAACTGGACGATAGCCGAGCATCTGGAATCGATCAGGAATATCCGAAAAAACGGTTAACCCGCGAGCCTGCCACGCATCGAATTTTGTGTCGCTAGCAGACGGAGCCGACACCGCGTCCACAGATATTTCACCCGGATCTGGCGAAAACGACGCCAGCACCGTACCAAACGCGGCCAGGCCGAACAACGCCACGACAACGGCGAGTTTTCCGCGCCCCCGAATGAACCAGGAAACCAGAAAAAAATAGGCGCTGGCGAAAACGACAACTTGCACCAGCATCTTGCGTCGACCAGTCAGCAGCCCAACGCTCACCAGAAAGACGACGGCTACTATCACCAAGGCCGTTTTAGGGATCGAGAGCTTTCGACCACTCAGCACCATAAACAGGAATATGCACGTGGTTGCAACGTGCCATGCCGCCACCTCAGCCGCGCGAAACAGGCCGGCGGTCGCTTTAGTCGGATCTCCCACGTTGTAAATGATTTGGCCGACGCCCACCTCACCTAGCACCGATGATCGGATTCCGATGCTTTCAAGGTAGATGCCAATAAGCCACGGGACCAGGCAAATGACGTAGAACCACATCCAACGCATGATGCCCGCAGTCCCTATGCGCACCGCCAGCTGGTGAGAGAACACGATCGCGGTAATGGGAGCCAGGTAAAAAATGGCGCCAATGAGCGGAAGGTACGCGTTGTCCCACCGCACATAAGAATGTATCGCCTGAAAAGCCAATAAAGTGAGAAACAGCAGGAAAGGTACATTCAGATCCTGCCGCCACCCGTGGATCATGTTTGGGCCTAACCGCACGCCCGACATTGAGGCACCGATAAACGCGGCCGCGAACACGATGCCCACAAACCCGTTGTAGTAAAGCGGCTGCCCAGGCGCGATCTTTCTCAACGGGTCCTGCAATAAGGCAACAGCAACGCACAGCAAAAGCGCCGATCTCCACTTCAGCGCGGAGATCAATGTCACAGCGAGTAGCGCAAATAGAGCAATTTCAACCATGTAATTGTTGACCGACATTAGGGTCGATGTAGCGAGGCCCACGAACAAACAGGCGCAGAGCCCACCATACACCACGCATCTCAGCAATAAAAGAGGGCAATATCCACCAGGGATTTCGCAAGTGATGACGCGTGGCCACGGATCGAAACGGTTGCCAACACATCATCGTGAGGCTGTTCCACCACGGCTTGGTGCGAAGCAAGAAATAGTAGTTGCCGACCGAATGACTGGGGCGCATCGTAGTGAGTAGTTTGCCGTGCGCTCTCGTTCCACCTTCCGCCGATTTAAGGTGATCAATAGACGCCTCTGGGACAAATCGTATCTCTCGCCCTGAACGCAAAAATCGATACGCAAACTCTGCCTCGAACCGATACGCAACCTGGACGAAATTTTCGTCGAATCCCCCCAAACTCAGGGCACTATCCCTGTGGATCGAAAAGTTTCCGCCCATAAACTCCTTGATCACGCACGGATTCAAGCTTGCAAAGTGAAAGTGTCCATCGGCAGAGAAGTCCTTGCCCATGTGCCATGGTTGCAAAACTCGACCAGCCGCGATGATGTCAGGATGAGCGCGATGAGCCGCGATGTGCGCCGCAACCAGCTGTGAATCGGGTCGAATATCGTCGTCAAGGAACAAAACCAAAGGTTGGGTGGCAAGGCAGAGACCTCGATTCATAGCCTTCGGGATGGATGCCCATTCAACACGAACCCAATGGATTTGCCCTAACGAGGCAAACGCGGCAAGACTGTGTTCAGTCGCATCCGTGTGGTGCCTGGTTTGATCAACAACGATGATTTCGGCAGCACACGAAGGCAGCGCGAGCAGATACTGAAGCGTGTCCAGAAGCACCTGTTCTCGCTGATACGTCGGGATGACAATAGAAATTGGCAGCTTCATACTAAAAACTATACCGTCAACAATCGCCAGAGCGCTTTCGGTGAAAACGGCTGGCGACGAACAGCCTGACGCAAGTAAAAGCGTGCGGCTGCCGGATTGCTTCGGCGCAGACACGAACCAAAAAAGTAGAGCTCGCTGGCTTCGCGCGTTGCGCGGGATGCAACCTGAGCGGTCAACACGTCAGGCTCGAAACTCTGGAGCACTTGATCGTCTGTTCCATGCGCTTTGCGCGCTGCAGCGCAAGAAAATGCCAGCGCACTAAAGCGCACTTGCTCTGCGCGTCGCGAAGCGCTAATGCCATGTAAATCCAGTCGAACCTCGTAACCAACCATCGGATAGGCTACACATTCGCCGACCTCTACCAGCCTTAGCCAGAGGTCAACATCTTGCGACACCCGCCACTGTGAACGGTATCCACCGGCGCGACGGTATGCGTCTCGACGAAACATCGTCGCGCCGTGATGCGTCGGACCACGATAGGTATGGGCAGTCACCTCCCTCAGGCCTCGCTGCAATTCATCTCCGTCACGAATCACGTCAAATAAATGTTCTCCGCGCGGTGCCAGCATCCTCGCACCGCAACAAGTCAACACGACCGTCGCGGAGCTATCCAGCAGCGCGATACCTGCCGCGAATCTACCGGGAAGCGACTGATCGCCGCAGTCTTGCCGAGCGATGAAATCACCTCGCGCCTCCTCGCAACCTCGTATCAGCGCGCACGTAAGTCCAGTATTTTTCTGGTGAATCACTCGAAGCCGCGCATCTTGCGCCGCGAGGGTATCCAGCAATGACGCAGAACCATCGGTCGATCCATCGTCAACGACCACGAGTTCCAGATCCACGTCTGATTGCCCAAGTACGCTATTGACAGACTCGGCTAACGCAGCGCCCCCGTTGTAAACCCCCATGACCACAGACAATAGCGGGCGTCCACTCATGTTGCTACGCGCTCCGCAAAATGTGAGAGCCGGGCAGTGAATGGCCAGCCAAAGGTATGGGCGCACCATCCGATCAGCCGATAGTCCCATCCGGGATTCATCTGAGCAGCGCGGGCAATACTAAACAGGCTTTCAGCCTCTTCGTTCAAGCCGTTGTTAGCCGCCGTCCTGGCCATCCAGAACATTGAGCGGGCGTAGTTTTGCATTTCGGGGCAATCGCGTTCAACCCCCGCCGAAACTGCGTGTTCATAAACGCGCAAAAAAGCGTTAACCCGATCACTCATTGCTCGTGGATCGGACATCCAGGCGTGACAGAGCCGGGGCTCATCGTGGTTGCGCGTCTCCGAAACGTAGGCGTCAAGGTAGTTCAGCTTTATTCCGGCAGCGCCAGCCTGTGCATCAAATTGCCAGTCCTCGAGTTGCCGCGAGACCGGCCAGGGACCGATCTGATCAAGGGCAGAACGACGATAGAGTGGGGTAGAGGTGTCCCAAAGTCTTGTGCGCAGCAATTCTGGAAAGATAGTGCGCACTTCGACACCGGTACGCTTTACCGGGTTCAGGCTCATGCGACCGAACTCGTTTGTTCTCGTCATGCCGTAAGAAATGCCAGCCTCCGGATCGGCAATTAGCGCGGCAATCTGGATCGAAAACTTATCTGGCAATAGAAGGTCGTCACTGTCCAAAAACTGCACGAATTCGCCAGATGCGGCAGCGGCACCCGCTCGTCGGGCACCACCGACACCAGTATTCGCCTGCGTCAAAACTTTGACCACGCCGTTACTGGCTTGAGCGATCTCTGCGGCGACAGCGGGAGTGTCATCTGTGGACCCGTCGTCGACAATCAACACTTCCAGTTTTGGCCATGACTGATTCAAAACACTGCGTACCGCCTCACGAAGCATCGCGGACCGATTGAAGACTGGAATAACGGTACTCACCATGCCCTGAATCATGTGGCAGTCTGCTTTCCTACGTAAACCGGTGCCCAAAGCTCAAGCAATAGCAGCCGCCATGCAAGGTTTCTGAATATCGACAGGGAGCGCGGCAACCCGAATCCAGAGCGCCCCTTAAGGAAATACGCCTCCATGGCGGGCCTTAAACCGAATCGAAGAACCTGGGGGCCGTCCAGAATCCGCTCCTGTGCAAATTTTCGCATTGAACTTGACTCGTCCATCCAGCCGCTCGATAGCGGTGCACCAAACTTGGCCTGACTGGCCGTTGTTTCCGGCAACAGGCCGTACTGTCTCGCCACAGCTCGAAGCAGATACTTATTCTCACCATTTCGCAGGAGCCACTTCCGCGGAGTTTGATAGGCAATATTTGCGACCCGACAATCGAGAAAGGGAGCACGC
>Ga0105048_10018070_pt1 | contig 10860 bp, 9 predicted proteins | sample MAT05_FD_78382 | JGI IMG/M metagenome (GOLD analysis project Ga0105048, IMG submission 78382) | Freshwater microbial communities from Lake Fryxell liftoff mats and glacier meltwater in Antarctica - MAT-05 | ecosystem: Environmental > Aquatic > Freshwater > Ice > Liftoff microbial mat | place...
CACCATATTCGTTTGTGAACCGAACCCGTAGCCGCTGCCCGCCGGCGCTGAGCCTGACGACTTGCACAATCGTCTGGTTCGAAAACGAAGGGCTGACCCGCCGTGCTTCCACACCTGGTGCCGCGGCCGTCGGCGGGGCTGGCGAGGCACCCCACGAGCCGACCCACCGGGCCTCGGCAGCTTGTGAAGTCGATGCTGCCAGCAGCAGCAAGCCGGCCAGGATCGGCACGTACATTTTTAATTTCTCCCCTGTCGGGCCACGTTGCGACTGCAACCCCACCACTTTCTTTCACCAGACCTCTGGCGAGTGCTATTTCCAAGTACAATCTGGATTGTGAGTGAGTCACTCTCAGCCTCTCATTGCCTTCCAGAACAAGCAAAGCCGAACAACGAGGACAACAGATGACACTCCGGATGGCTCGCAGGGGAGGGATCACCCCGGTTCTGGTGTTTGCTTTGGCCACCGGGCTGGCGGCACCTGCGCTGGCACAACTGCGGCCCTCCGAACAGGAGCGGCAGCAACAGACCGCATTCGTCAACAGCATGGGCGGCATCTACACCGGACCTCAGTCCGCCTATGTTGCGCGGATCGGCGAGAAGATGGCGGTGGCGGGTGGTCTCGGTGGGCGCTGCACATTCACCCTGATCAACAGCGAGATTATCAATGCGTTCGCTGCGCCGCCCGGCTGTAACATCTATGTCACCCGGGGGCTGCTCAGTGTCCTGAACACCGAGGCTGAACTGGCCGGCGTGCTAGGTCACGAGGTTGGCCATGTGGCCCGCAAGCATTTTGCACGCCAGCGAAATCAGCAGGTTCTGACCGGTCTGGCCGCGGTTCTGGTGGGCGCTGTGGCCAAGTCCGAGGAGATCGGCCAACTCGCAGGCAAGGCCGCCCAGCTCGGAACGCTCAGCTACTCACGCAGTCAGGAGTATGAGTCCGATGCCTTTGCGACGCTCACCCTGCCAGCCGCGGGCTATCCCAGAGAAGGTATTTCCAGCGCGTTGGCGGCGCTGCAGCGGCAGGACGAGTATGCTGCGCGGGCGTCCGGCCTAGGTGCCGGCGCGACGCCCGTCTGGGCCCGATCCCACCCCTTGACCGCCGCGCGGATCCAGAAGGCCGGCAAGGTATCCGGCAAGGCCGCGCCAGTCACGGGATCGCTGGATCTCAGCGAGGCGGCCTATATGGCGGCCATGGACGGGTTGCTGTACGGCGATGACCCGGCGCAAGGCTTCGTACGCGGCCCGGCCTTTGTTCACCCCGGCCTGAAGCTGGCGTTTGAGGCTCCCAGTGGCTTTCGCCTGACCAACGGCGCGACCGCCGTAGGGATTTCCGGGCCAACCGGTTATCGCGGCGACTTTACCGGCGCCCGGTTGAACGGCGCCCGTCTGGAAGATCATGCGCGAGACGCGCTCCGCACGATCCTGGGGCAGGCCCAGGCCGAAATCGGTGCGCCACAGAAGAGCCGAATCAATGGGCTCGATGCTGTCGCCGTGACGGCGCGGGCGACCAGTCAGGCGCAGCCAGTTGATCTGACCGTTGTCGCCTACGATGTAGGGGGCGAGGGCGTCTACCGCTTCACCGCCCTTGCACCTGCGGGCCAGGCGGCAACGTTTGATCCGCTGTTCAGGTCATTCCGCCGCATTACCGACAGTGATACCGGCCGCTATGGAGCCCAGCAACTGGCGGTCGTTACAGTGCGCAACGGCGATTCCATTGAGGCTCTGGCCGGGCGGATGTCGTCCACCGGTGACAAAGTGGCGCTGTTCCGGATGTTGAACAATCTGCAGCCAGGCGAGACACTTTCGCCAGGTCGTCGGGTCAAGCTGGTGGTTGCACCGCGCAGATGAAGTGAACCGCAGTGCGCCTTGGTGCTTGACCAGCGCCCGGTCACCTTCGGATAAGACGCACGCAGTATCAGAGCCGAGGATCGCAGGTTGGGCAGGTTCCCGACAGGCGACGTGGCGAGGGGAACAGAATGAGTGACGCCGTGGAACGTGAAGCCATGGAATATGATGTCGTCATCGTGGGCGCGGGGCCGTCGGGCCTGGCCGCCGCGATCCGACTGAAACAACTCAATGCCGACCTGACCGTCGCAGTGCTGGAAAAAGGCTCCGAAGTCGGCGCGCATATCCTGTCCGGTGCCGTGATCGACCCCAGCGGCATCACGGACCTGTTACCGAACTGGAAGGAACTGGGCGTCCCGCTGGAGACAAAGGTCACCCGGGACAAGTTCGTCATGCTGGGTCCGATGGGCGAGCTGGACATCAGCTTCCTGCCATTCCCCAAGTGGATGCTGAATCACGGCAACTACATCGCCAGCCTGGGCAACGTCTGCCGCTGGATGGCGACCTATGCCGAGGGCCTGGGCGTCGAGATCTATCCCGGCATGGCGGCCTCTGATCTGGTTTTCAACGAAAACGGCTCGGTCAAGGGCGTGGTCGCGGGTGTGGCCGGTCTGGGCAAGGACGGAGAGCCTACCGCCCACTATGAACCGGGCATGGAGTTGCACGGCAAGTACACCTTCATCGGCGAGGGCGTTCGCGGGTCGCTCTCCAAGCAACTGCAGGCGCGCTACAGTCTGACCAATGGTCGTGAGCCCCAGAAGTTCGGGATCGGCATCAAGGAGTTGTGGCAGGTTCCGGATGCAGTGTTTGAACCCGGACTCACTCAGCACACCTTCGGTTGGCCGCTGGACAACGCGACCGGCGGCGGCTCGTTCATGTATCACTTCGGGGACAATTACGTGGCCATCGGCTTCGTGCTGCACCTGAACTACAAAAACCCCTTCCTGTCGCCGTTCGATGAGTTTCAGCGGTTCAAGACCCACCCATCCATCCGCGCCTATCTGGAGGGCGGCAAGCGTATCTCGTACGGCGCGCGGGCCATTACCGAGGGCGGTGCGCAGTCTCTGCCGCAACTCTATTTCCCCGGCGGCGTGCTGTTGGGGTGCTCGGCCGGTATGGTCAATGTGCCGCGCATCAAGGGCAGCCACAATGCGGTCAAGAGCGGCATCCTGGCGGCTGAAGCGGCTTTTGAGGCCATTCAGGCCGGACGAGCCGGCGACGATCTGACGGCCTACGAAACCGCCTATCAGGCGTCTTCAATCGCCAAGGAACTGTGGTTGGTGAGGAATTTCAAGCCGCTGTGGTCGCGGTTCGGCACCATTCCCGGCCTGGTGCTGGGTGGGATGGACGCCATGATCGCCACGCTGCTGGGTGGCTGGTCGCCCTGGGGCACGCTGAAACACGGCAAGAGCGATGCAGAGTCCACGGGCCTCGCCAAGGACTATAAACCCATCGTCTATCCCAAGCCGGACAACGTGTTCAGTTTCGACAAGCTGTCGTCAGTGTTCCTGTCCAGCACCAACCACGATGAGAACCAGCCAGCGCATCTGACGCTGCGCGACGCCTCGGTGCCGATCGAGGTGAACCTGCCGAAGTATGGCGAGCCGGCGCGGCTTTACTGCCCAGCAGGCGTCTATGAGGTGCTCTACGACGAGCAGGGCCAGAACCCGAAGTTCCAGATCAACTTCCAGAATTGCGTCCACTGCAAGACCTGCGACATCAAGGATCCATCGCAGAATATCGTCTGGAAGACGCCACAGGGCGGCGACGGGCCGAACTATCCCAACATGTGACAGCGGACAGGATTTGGCGCGTGTGCTCTTGCGGCGAGCGCCTGCCACGCCCAAGCTGAACGGTATGCGTAACACCCTTCTTGCCTCCGCTTGCCTCCCGCTGCTGTTGCTGGGTGCCTGCGCCACTGCGCCGGACCAAACCGCACCACGCGCAGCGACCACGGGTGCCGAAAGTGCCTACGGTCTATTCCTGGCCGGCAGCACGGCCTTGAGTGACGGTCGCAATGCCGAAGCAGCTAAATTCCTGGAACTCGCCAAACTTCAGGGCGGGGATGATCCTGCGGTCAAAGAGCGGGCCTTTACTGCGGCCCTGATGGCTGGCGATATCGGCAAGGCTGCGCTGCTGGCACCTGATGGCCCAGACGCCTCAGACCCGGGCAAGCGGATAGGTCGCCTGACCCGGGCGGTTGAGGCGCTGGCCGACAACAAGGGCAAGGTGGCGCGGGAGGTGCTGGGATCTGACGGCATCGGATTTCCGCATCGCGGCGCTGCGGCGCTGCTGACGCCGTGGGTCGCAGCATCGGTGGGCGATATGGACGCCGCCTTGATCCGACCGACAGTCCGTGGAGACGCCAGCGTCAACTACTTCGGCCAGATCGGCCAGGCTCACCTCTATGAACGCTCGCGGCGGTTCGACGAGGCCGAGACTAACTTCAAGGCCATCAATGGCGGCGACGGCGGGTCAGAAATCGCCGTCACCAGCTATGGCGGGTTTCTGGAGCGGCGAGGACGTCGACCCGAGGCCATTGCGCTCTATGAAGCGGCCCTGGCGCGGAGCAGTTCAAACCCTGGTCTGAAGGCGGCGCGCGCTCGCGCTATAGCCGGCAAGGCAGCCCCTGCCGTTCCGACAATCAAGCAGGGTGCGGCCTTTGCCTTGCTGGGCCCGGCCGCCACCTTGATCAGCGCCAAACAGGGTCAGATCGGCCTGGCCTATCTGCGCCTGGCGCTTCGGCTGGATCCCCAGCGCAATGATGGTTGGCTGATGCTGGGTGACGTGTTGCAGCAACAGGGAGATGTCGAGGGAGCACGCGCGGCGTATCAGCACTCCCGGCCAGGTTCTCCGGAATTCTCTTCCGCGCAATCAAAGCTCGCCTGGAGCTACCAGAGCGCCGGTAACAAGACTGAGGCCCTGAAGTTGGCGCGAACGGCGGCTGCGACCGGCGACGTGGACGGGTTGCTGACGCTGGCTGATCTTTTGGCGGCAAACGAGTCTTTCGAAGAGGCGATCGCGATCTGGACGCCCCAGATAGCCGCCAGCAAGGTGCCGGACTGGCAACTGATCTACTCACGTGGTCGGGCGAACGAGCGCCTGGGGCGCTGGAAAATTGCGGAAGCCGATCTGATGCAAGCGTTGGCGCTGCGTCCCGACGATGCCGAGCTGCTGAACTATCTGGGCTACGCCTGGATCGACCGCGGAGAGCGGGTGCCGGAAGCCTTGGCCATGGTGGAAAAGGCGGTCGCGGCCAATCCCCGCTCCGGTGCCATTATCGATAGTCTGGGCTGGGCACACTTCCGGCTGGGCGACTTCAAGAAGGCTGTCGAGATCCTGGAGCAGGCCATCGAACTGGAAGCCGGCGACCCCGAGATCAACAATCACCTCGGCGACGCTTACTGGATGGTGGGTCGCAAGGACGAGGCCGTATTCCAGTGGCGCCGCGTGCTTACGCTGAAGCCCGACGACAAGAACCGGCTCGACGTCGAGAAAAAGCTGGCGTCCGGTCTGGGTCCGTCGCCGAAGCTGGCCGGGCAATAGACGATGCCGGACCGGCTGGCTCCGGCCAAGGTCAACCTGTTCCTCCATGTGGGCGCGCCGGGATCTGACGGCTATCACCCACTCTGCAGCCTGATGGTGTTCGCCGACATTGGTGATCGCGTGGCGATGGAACTGGGTGAGGGTCGGCTGACGGTGAGCGGGCCGTTTGCCCGGGGACTTGGCCGCGAGTCCGACAATCTGATCATCCACGCGGTGCGGGCCTTTGTCGCCGAACTCGGTCGGCCAATGTCGGAAATGGCATTCGCGCTGGACAAGCAACTGCCGGTGGCCAGTGGCCTGGGCGGAGGGTCCAGTGACGCGGGTGCGGCGTTGCGGCTGATACGTGATGTGTTCGCGCCGGGGTTTGACGACGCGCGGCTTGAGTCGGTCGCGGCAAGTCTGGGCGCTGATGGCGCTGCCTGTCTTTGGGGGCGACCCGTCCTGGCGCAGGGCATGGGAGAGCAGTTGTCCCCCGCGCCTGGGCTGCCGTTGATGGATGCTGTGCTGGTGAACCCGGGGGTTGGGGTGTCCACGCCAGCCGTCTACCGCGCTTTTGACGTGGGCGGTCAGTTTGGCGACGTGGCACCGCCACCACTCCCTGAAGCGTTCGAGACCGTTGAGGAGGTCGCGGCCTGGCTATCGATGATGTCCAATGACCTTGAAGCCGCAGCCGTGAGTGTCGCGCCCGAGATCGGCGCGGTTATCGCCACCCTGCGCGACGAACCGGAGGTGTTGTTGGCCCGGGTTTCCGGGTCCGGCGGGACCTGTTTTGCTCTTTGCGCGGATGACATATCCGCCGAGACCCTGGCCGAACGGATCGAGGCTATTGCGCCGACCTGGTGGGTACGCCGCTGTCGTCTCGGCGGACCCTGGGCATAATCTCAAACGAAAACGGGGGTCCCGAAGGATCCCCGTTCCGTACGCTACAGTCGGTTATTGGAAGATCAGGAGGCGTAGGCGCGTTCACCGTGCTCCACGATGTCCAAGCCCTCTTCCTCGGTGTCGGCACCTACCTTCAGCCCGATCGTGAACTTGATCAGGAGGAATACGATGGCACTGGCAGTACCTGACCAGGCGATGGCCAGCAGTACAGCCTTGACCTGGGCCATGATCTGGAAGGCTGCATCGTAGCCTACGGTCCCGTTGGTAAAGTCGACCACCCCGGCTCCGCCAAGCGCGGGATTGACCAGGATGCCGGTCGCGATGGCACCGAAGATTCCACCGACGGCGTGAATACCGAAGGCGTCGAGGCTGTCGTCGTACTTCAGCGCGTTCTTGATGGTGGAGCAGAAGAACACGCAGATCGGGCTGACCAGCAGACCCAGGATGATCGAGCCCACCGGGCCGGCGAAACCAGCAGCCGGCGTCACCGCCACCAGGCCGGCAACCAGGCCTGAGGCCAGGCCAAGCATCGATGCCCTCTTGCGGGTAACCCACTCAACCATGGCCCAGGAGAAGCCCGCCGCGGCAGTGGCCAGGAGCGTGTTGATCATGGCCAGGCCGGCGTAGCCGTTGGCTTCCAGGTTTGAGCCGGCGTTGAAGCCGAACCAACCCACCCACAGCAGGCCTGCACCGACGAGGGTCAGCGTCAGGGAGTGGGGTGGCATGGGCTCGGACCGGTAGCCTTTGCGCGGTCCCAGGATCAGGGCACCGACCAGGGCAGCAATACCGGCATTGATGTGCACCACGGTACCGCCGGCAAAGTCGAGCGCTCCGAAGGCCCAGATCTGGCCTGCGCCGGCAGCAAGGGCGTCCGCTGTCTGACCGAAGCCCGAGGTCGCGCCGGCCCACCACCAAACCATGTGCGCCATGGGGTAGTAGGAGAGAAGCGGCCAAAGGACGGCGAAGAGCACGACGGCCCCGAATTTCATGCGCTCGGCTACACCGCCAAGCACGAGGGCTGCGGTAATGCAGGCGAAGGTCATCTGGAAGCAGACGAACACTACCTCAGGGATCACCACGTCTTTCGAGAAGGTCTCCACATTGGTGAAGGCTCCTTCAGCATTGAACACAGCCCCACTCAGCAGGAACTTGCTGGTCCCACCTACGAACTTGTTCAGGCCGCCGCCGTCGGTGAAGGCCAGGGAATAGCCCCAGAATGCCCAGGCCATCATGCCGATAACGGTCACGATCGAAACCTGCATCAGCATGGAAAGCATATTCTTTTGCCTGACGAGGCCGCCGTAGAACAGGGCCAGGCCCGGCAGGATCATCAACAGCACCAGTACCGTCGAAGTCAGCATCCAGGTAGTGTCGCCCTTGTCCGGCGTCGGGGGGGCGGGAGCCTCAGCGGCGGCAGGGGCCGCCTCGACAACTGCCGGAGCAGCAGACTCGTCAGCCGGAGCAGCGGCAGTTGTTGCCACTTCTGCAGCCGCTGCGACGGGTGCCGCAGCTCCCTGAGCGAAAGCGGGGGCCGCAAGCGGTGCCCCGGCCATGACGGCCGCGAGTATCAGCCCCGCCAACCGTTGTTTTCCGAAGAATTTCATTGAAACTATCCCTTTGTCGCGTTCGCTACAGCGCTGCTGAGCCGGTCTCGCCCGTCCGGATGCGCACGGCTTCCGAAACGTCGAGGACGAAGATCTTTCCGTCGCCGATCTTGCCGGTGGCGGCTGCGGCCTTGATGGCCTCGACCGCCTTGCCGGCCGCAGCGTCATCGACCACGGCCTCCAGCTTCACCTTGGGCAAGAAATTGATCTGGTATTCTGCCCCACGATAGATCTCGGTCTGGCCCTTTTGCCGGCCGTACCCCTTGACCTCCGAGACCGTCAGTCCTTCCACACCGGCGTTCACGAGCGCTTCGCGCACGTCGTCCAGCTTGAAAGGTTTGACGATCGCCATGATGAGTTTCATCAGTTCGCTCCCGCGTTCGGCCCATTGGGTGGGCCAACCCCTGTCCAGTGATCGATGATCGCCGCGATTACGCTCAACCCCGTCGCGACTATCGAGGCGGACGCTATGTCGCGCAGACGCTGGCCCTGCCTCCCGGGTTTACTTCTTTGTAAAGAAGCCTCGGAGTGCCTAATAAATCCGCAGCTATTTTGCGCAGTGCGCATAAAAAGGGCGAAAATAGGTGGCGGACGGCACGGGTTCGCCCAAGCAACGTGCACATCCTGCGCTTGACGCGATTGCTGACCGTCTTAAATCCGTCCCGTTCGCTCTTTAGGTTATGCGTTACGCCCGATTGCGGCCCCTCAGCCGCCTGAGCCCAGAAGGACTACTTGATGTCGCGTTCGCGTTTCCTATCCGCTGCAATCCTCGCTGTGTTCATGACCACGCCCGGCGTCGCGCTATCGCAGACCACGGCACCCGCTGCTCAGGTGGCGGCCCAGGGCGACCTGATGGATACGCTCAGGCTCTCGGGAAAATTCACCACCCTTGTGGCCGGGATCGATGCGACGAATCTCGCCGGTTTGCTGAAATCCAACGCTAACCTGACAGTGTTCGCTCCGACCGATGCGGCGTTTGCCGCGATGCCGGCAGCGGATCTGAATGCGCTGAAAGCCGACAAAGCCGCGATGCAGAAGTTCGTCCTGCACCACGTCGTCAATGCGCCGTTCCTGTCGACGCGCATCAAGGGTGCGAAAGGCCCGATCCCGTCGGGGGCGGGCGACGCAATTCTGCTGGACGGTAGTGACGAGGCCGGGACCCTGAAAGTCGACGGCGCCACGATTATCCAGGCTGACCTGAAGACGGCCAGCGGCTTGCTGCAGATTGTCGATCGCGTTTTGATACCCGGGCAGGGTGCCGTAGAGCCGACACCGCCAGCTGCGATCGCGCAACCCTGATCGCGGCGCGGAACGAACAGGCAGGCTGAACCGTACTGGTTGGCAGTTCATCGGCGTCGCCAAGGCGTCGACCTGCCAACCGGAGTTCACACCATGCGTCTTGCAGGACTTGTTGCCGCGACTTTGGTCGCCCTCACAGCCGGCGTTGCGAACGCCCAGCCTCCTGCAGACGATCCTCTGCAGGCACCTAGGCCAGTCGCTGTCGAACCAGCAGTGCCGATCACTGCGTCCGTTGCAACCACGGTACCCGGCGATGTGACCGCGCCCGCTTCGAGCTCCCTCATGCACCAAGCGGGGAATACCACCCTTACAAATACGATGGTCACAAACGGCCCGGTTGCCGATACGCTGGCGAACCGCGCCAAGTACGGCCAGCCTATGTCACAGGCTGGAAAACGCACTTCCGCAAAGGGTAACTAGGCCTGCGCCATTTCGCAGCTCTGAGCGGGTTGAAGCGATCCGCGACGGGCCCTATGGTCCGCCGACTTTTTTGCACCTGCGAACAGCCCCCCGACCATGCCGAATAAACCGCTTTCGTTTCAGGGCCTGATCCTGAAACTGCACGACTATTGGAGCCGTCAGGGCTGCGTGATTCTGCAGCCGCATGACGTTGAGGTCGGCGCTGGCACCCTGCATCCTGCGACGGTGTTGCGCGCTCTCGGCCCCAAACCCTGGAGGGCGGCCTATGTTCAGCCTTCGCGGCGACCGGCCGACGGGCGCTTTGGCGAAAACCCCAATCGGCTCCAGCACTACTACCAGTATCAGGTGATCCTGAAGCCGAACCCGGACAACCTGCAAGAACTCTATCTGGGGTCGCTTGAAGCCATCGGCCTGGATGTGCGTCTGCACGACATTCGCTTCGTCGAGGACGATTGGGAGAACCCCACTGTTGGTGCCTGGGGGCTTGGCTGGGAAGTCTGGTGCGACGGCATGGAGGTGACGCAGTACACCTATTTCCAGCAGGTTGGTGGTCTGGACGTGTTCCCTGTAGCCGGTGAATTGACCTATGGGCTCGAACGACTGGCAATGTATCTACAGGGCGTCGATCACTTCACCGATCTGGCTTTCAATGACCCGGACGGGCCGGAACCGAAAACCTACGGCGATGTGTTTCTGGAAAACGAGCGCCAGCAGTCAGAAGCCAACTACAACCTTTACGACGTCGATACCCTGAAGCGTCAGTTCGAGGATATGGAAATCCAGGTCCCGCGACTGCTCGATGGAAGGGGACCTCAGGGGCAACGCACGGTGCTGCCCGCGTATGATCACGTGCTCAAAGCCAGTCACCTGTTCAACCTGATGGATGCCCGGGGTGCCATCGCTGTGGCCGAACGCCAGAGCTATATCGGCCGTATACGCGACCTGACCAAGATGTGCGCCGAAGCCTGGGTGGCTAACGAAAGCGGGAACGCGATTGAGATTGGCGCTGCCGGTACGCCGAGCAAAGCCAGCGAACAGTCTAAGGACGACAACAAGGCGAACATGTCTTAGCCATGCCGCAACTCCTCATCGAACTGTTCTCCGAAGAGATCCCCGCCCGCATGCAGGCGCAGGCGGCGAAGGATCTTGAGCGCATGGCGCGTGAGCGTCTCGCAGCCGAGGGCCTGGCACCGGAAGCGCTGAAGACGTTTGCGGGGGCCAGGCGCTTGACCTTGGTCGCCGAGGGGCTGCCGGAAGCTCAGAA
>Ga0105048_10018072_pt1 | contig 10859 bp, 9 predicted proteins | sample MAT05_FD_78382 | JGI IMG/M metagenome (GOLD analysis project Ga0105048, IMG submission 78382) | Freshwater microbial communities from Lake Fryxell liftoff mats and glacier meltwater in Antarctica - MAT-05 | ecosystem: Environmental > Aquatic > Freshwater > Ice > Liftoff microbial mat | place...
AATATCTGATGGAAGATGGACCAGCAAACTAGGGCAACTTGAAGACATCGTCCACACAACGGTCGACGCATTAAGTGGCGGCGACTATGGCGAGGTGCTCCAATATATGAGACGTGAAATCGCCGAGCGTGTTTGATGTAATGTCGACATCACTCTTCGACTTGGAAGACGGTCCAGTAGCAGCGCAAACTGAACTTCTCGAGAGATTAGCTTCCTTCATCGCGTAGTCGTCCCAACCCCTGACGACCCTGAGTCAAGGTTTCGCATCACCATTTTTTTACGCGATGCTGGGAGTACGAATGAAAGGCGTGAAAGTCACGACTTGCCTGTACACCACTATTCCTTCGAGCAGTGTCTGGACGCGGGCGATGCAGTTTGTCTATGCGCTTCGAAAAGCCCCACTCCAACCGCTACCGACAGATTCAAACTTCGTACTGGTCCGATCATCGGCAGCGACAGGCATTGCGATTCAAACTGCTCCCGTACCGAATCTGGCAGGCCACTCGACTCGCTTCCAAAAACAAGCCAATCACCTAGTTGATATGTTGCATCCGCGTAATTGCGCGATGCAAATTTGGTAAAAAACCACGTTCGTTCCTTTGGCAACATGGGGAGCAAGTGGCCCCATGAATCCACCGATTCCCAATCCAGATGCTGCCAATAGTCCAAGCCGGCTCGCTGCAATTGCTTGTCGTCCAAGCGAAAACCGGTCGGCTTTACGATCCAAAGCTTGGCATTCAGAGCGACGCACGTGCGACCAATGTTCCCAGTGTTTTGTGGTATCTCGGGCTGATAAAGCACAACGTTGAATCGGGGTGTTGTCATTGTCGCCTTTTGCTCCGCAAATCCCTGGGTTTGAGTTTCGTGTGGCACGTCCCTGATTCTAAGTCTCGTGTGGCACGCTCTGAGGTACGAAGGGCGTGGCGAATCGCTAGAAACATTTGCCACGCTTCACACGCCCATCGCTACCACTCTGGGACGTGCCACACGTCGCTACCACTCTGGGACGTGCCACACGTCGCTATCGCTCTGGGACGTGCCACACGCACTTTCGCGGAGCGAAAGGCGACATTGACTATCGTACCACAACCGCTTGTCGACGCTTTGGCATGCAAAGGATCGCCTCCACCACCATCGCAACAAGCATACTGATCAAGAACCATCGCCAAATCTCTTGGACCAAGCTCCTAGCGGATGCTCCCACCTCGATCCGAGACCAGTTCAACGCGCCGAACAAACTCGAAAGTGTTTCCGCTGGCACCAACTTGCCACTGTCTTCCTCCCCAAGCCTATTCTGCGCAATCAATAGCTCGTCGCTGCGATAGACTCCCGGATGCTGCGAAAACTGATTGGACAGAACATTGGTATCGCCTGCGGTTTGTGTCGCGTTCTCAAAGAGCGCCCCTGCAGATTGTCCGACCGTTACCATCCGAGTCGAACCGATTCTTGCCGAGCCGGCTGCCAAGACCCGCTGTATCGCGATGTACATCACGATGCCGTCACTGGCAAAGGTCGAATCTCGCAAAGAAGGGGTCGTGGTGCAAACGTAGACTCCATTCTTGGCCGAACCAGCCGCGTCGATACGCATCAGCAGCGGCAACTCGTCGCTCATCGCCGCCAATACCGTTCCTTCCGCCTGCAATTTACAAATACGTTTGATCCCGAGTTGTCCGACCGGCAACGGTGCACCGTTGAGCGTGTTTCCTAACAGTTCGGAATCATTTCGCCATTGCTTCACCCTGGCGAGCGTTGGATCTGTCTCGGCATTCTCAGGTCCCAAAATCGGGTTTGCGTCCAAGCTCTGCCAACCGGTCCATTGAACCCCTAGCGCCTTGGTATCATTGGGTGTTTCCGGCGGGAAGAGCAACACTTGTCCTCCTTCGGCGATGAATTGCGTCAGCAGCTCCAGCGATCGGCCCTCAGGCAATTGCTCGTGCCAAACCACCAAAGCCACCGTATTCCAATCGATCGAGTCCAACTGCGAGGATGCGACCGTTTCGGTCTCGCATTCAATCGCAAGTTCAGGCGAGATATTCGTGCACAATTCGATGGCTTCGATGACGCGAGGGTTGTCGCTCACTATGACCGTTCGCCTAGCAGGTGGCTTTTCATAAACGAAGTAGCTGGTGTTGTCGGCGGAATTGGTATCGCCGGGAATTCGAACCAATCCCCAACCCTTATCCAGACTGGCGTTGTCGTTTTCCGACGATAGAGCAATCCGGTAGTCGTTGACTTCTGCCGACTCCGACTGCAAGTCGACGTTGACCACACTGCGAGCGCCACCTACCTCGACTTCGACCGGAATCTGCAACGCGGTCGGCGCGGTGGAGCCGAGCGTTCGCTCGATCTTAAAGCTCAGCGAAAGCTCAACCCCCTGCGTCCCCTTGACTCGCTTGGCGGTAACCACTCGAATCGATCGGTTTTCATTCGAGGCCGCACCTAGATCCAAAACTTGGAATCGAATCTCTTGTGGCAGTCCGATAAAGCCCTCCCGATCGGCGGCCCATCTGCCATCGCGGCTTCGCCAATCGCTCTCGCGCATGTCCGAACAAATCCATACGTTGACATTTCCAGCCCGGTTGTTTTTGATGTAGAGCAACGCCCGTTCAAGCATCCCAGGAATGTCGCTGGTCATTCCGTTGCCAACCAGGGAAGGATCGGAATTCATGCTGGCCGCCGATTCAAATTCAATCGGTTTCTCGTGAGCCGAATCGAACACCGCGACTCGCTGCACACCTAGGGTCTTGAGCGTATTGGAAAGTTGCAACAACGCCGCTTGAAGCTTCGACATACCAGTCCCAGCTTGCGTTTCCTGCATGCTTGGCGAACGGTCCAACAGCACGATGGCTACTTCACTGGATCGACTACCTAGCAACCCAATCAATCCGCTGGCCAATGGCCGAGAGGTAAAAAAAATGAGGCACGCGACTGCCAACGCCCGCATCAGCAGAATCAGCCATTGTCGAAGCTTGGTGTAGCCACTCGACATTCGGCTGGCTTGCATCAAAAACATCATGGCCGCCCAAGGAACTGTTTGAAAGCGCCTTTGATTGACCAGATGGATAATGATCGGAACGGCGATCAGCGGCAAAGCCAAAAGGATCCATGGCTGAATAAAATTCATCGGACACCCCGGCCACGAGTTCGTCCCACGAGGAATCGCATCATAGGATGCTCATACCCTTCGCTGGTGATCACGCGATGGTAGTCCACGGCCGTCTCAAGCACGATGCGTTGCAAATCGGTCAAGTACGTTTTTAATGCGCGATGGTATCGGTCCACAATCTCCGTTGGCTCGACAAACAAGGGTGGCCCACCCTCCATATCCGTAAAGCGAACCGGACGCGTGAACGCGAACTCCATTTCAAGCGAATCCAGCAGATGAAAGGCAGCCACATCATGCTTGCGAAATCGAAGGTGCTCAAAGCAGCCCTTCAATACTGCTGGATCCACGAAGAAGTCCGAGATAATGATCACGAGCGCTCGCTGTCGGACCGTTTCGGCCAACTCGTTCAAGATGGCTGGCAACTGAGTATCTCCGGCTGGCTTGGCATTTTCAAGCGTATCGAGAATCACCTTAAGGTGGGCGGCGGATCGCCTTGGCGGAATGTTTTGTACAATCTTTTCGGCAACGCAGGTCAATCCGACTGCATCCCCTTGCTGGGCCGCCAAATAGGCCATCGAGGCAGCGATTTGCCTAGCGTATTCGATCTTGGTGGTTTGCCCTTTGGAGGCATAGGCCATCGATCCGCTCGTGTCGACGACAACACAACACCGTAGATTTGTATCCGCCTCAAACTCCTTGACGTAGTATCGGTCGGTTCGACCAAAGGCACGCCAGTCGAGACGTCTCAAGTCGTCGCCCGGTACGTACTTTCGATATTCGGCAAACTCCACGCTCGAGCCGCGATGGGGAGAGGAATGTCGGCCAGAAATATTGCCTTGCATGGCATGCCGCGACATGAGCGGCACGGCAGACAGACGCGATAGAATTTGCGGATCAAGAAAGGAGCGAGTGATTGGGAGCATATGTTAAGCGTTAGCCTATTCCATTTCCTCAACCAAACGCTCCACAATTTTCTTGGCCGTCATACCTTCGGCTTGGGCAGCAAAGGTCGTAATAATACGGTGCGTAAGGACCGGCCGGGCGACCGCCTGAATGTCTTCCATCCGAACCATGTAACTGCCGAGAAGGGCAGCGCGGCTCTTGGCGCCTAGAATTAAATTTTGAACAGCTCGCGGACCAGCCCCCCAACTGACGTATGGCTTAAGCCACGCTGGCGCCGTGTCCCCTAGTGGTCGCGTTTTGCGGACCAGGCGGGCTGCGAAACTGTAAATATGGTCCGGTACGGGAAGGCGTCGAACCAAGCGTTGATGTGCGATGATTTCATCGGCACCCATCAACGCATTGAGTTTCACTAGATCGTCACCGGTAGTCGTTCGAGCGATTTGGATTTCCTCTTCTTCACTTGGATAATCCAGCTCGACCAAGAACATGAATCGATCGAGCTGAGCTTCTGGCAGCGGATAGGTGCCTTCTTGTTCGACTGGGTTCTGGGTTGCAAGAACCATGAACGGAGACGTTAATTCAAACGACTTGCCGAGGACCGTAACCCTTTGTTCCTGCATGGCTTCGAGCAAGGCCGCCTGGGTCTTTGGCGGAGCGCGATTGATTTCGTCAGCCAAGATGATATTCGAGAAAATTGGACCTTGGATGAATTGGAATTCACGGCGACCTTCTTGCGTTTCTTGGAGGATGTCGGTCCCGGTAATATCCATCGGCATCAGGTCCGGGGTGAATTGAATGCGACTGAATCCCAGCGACATGGTTTCCGCAATCTTGCTCACCAGCAACGTTTTTGCCAGACCAGGCACCCCCATGAGCAGGGCATGGCGGCGAGCGAAAAGGCAAATCGCCAGTTGTTCGATGACGGCTTTTTGCCCGACAATGACTTTTCCGAGTTCGGCGGCAAACTGGGAATACGCCGTTCGCAGGTGGTCAATTGCCTGCACATCATGGTCCGTAAGAGAATGGGCAGTTGCGGCACCAGGCGCGGCAGAATGATTCATGGAAAAACAAGTGTGTAAAGGAATGCTGACAGAAACTACCTCCAGGTTTAGACCAAGCCAAAGCAGAATGCAATAGGCCCCGCCTCGTTCCCCAAAACAAGTCAAGCCGATCTATCGGTTTCCACCAAGTCGCAAGGCAATTTGACGAAATTTTAGAGACTTCTCGGTCATCGCCACCATTGATAGTGCTCGTTCCCTGGCTCCGCCTGGGAATGCACTGCTCCCGAGGCTCTGCCTCGCTTCGCAACGAGGGCCGAGAGCGAATAATCGCAGCATCGGCAGGCAGAGCCTGCATTTCAGTGGGTTCCAAGGCAGAGCTTTGGAACCAGTTGATGGCGATCGGCGTGAAGTGTCGAATTTTGCGGTTTATTTGGGCGAGTGAAGTCGTGTGTAGAGCGAAACGAAGAAACATTGGTTAACGCAAATGTTTTGTTCTGCCCCTTCAGGGCAACGTTTGACGTTTTGCGGTTACCCAGGGCGGCGATTCGCGACGTTCCGTCGCTACTCTCTGCCCTGGTATGATGTTGCTGCCCCATTCGGGGCGACGTTTCCACTGTTGTAAGAAAAACTGTTTCCATGTTCGCTGATTCTTCCATCACCAAGCCACCCAGCGTGCTCTCTGTCGCTCAGATTCGACAGGTGGATGCCGTTGCAGTTCGGGACTTTGGCATGAACAGTCTCGTCTTGATGGAGAACGCCGGTCGAGGCTGCGCGGATTTCGTCGACTCGCGACTGAATCGATCAAGCGGAATCGTAGTCTTGTGTGGGCCGGGTAATAACGGTGGGGATGGACTAGTGATAGCAAGACATCTGCATGCGATGGGGCATCATACAAGTCTCTGGATGATCGCGGAACGGGCCAAACTATCGCAGGACGCCGATTCCAACCTAAGAATTGTCGAACACACCAAGATACGGTTAAGCTGGATTACGGAGCGGCTTTCTACGCCGGAATTGGAACAAGCCTGGAGTCAATTGCGATTCGACTGTGGAAGCAACGTTGTCGTCGTCGATGCTCTGTTGGGAACCGGCGCGACTGGCAAACCGCGAGCTCTCATGGCAGACGTAATACGACTGGTCAACGCGGCTTCACTGCAACGCGTCGCGATCGATATTCCCACCGGGCTCGATGCGGAAACAGGAAAGCCTTCCGATCCCACGTTCCAGGCCGATACTACCTTGACTTTTGTGGCCAAAAAGCCTGGCTTCGCGGAACCTGGTGCGGCCGCGTATTTGGGAGAGGTTCGGGTTCTGCCAATCGGGGTACCGCCGGAGGTCTTCGATCGTATTTAGTGCATTGAACTTGACCCCAGGGCAATTTTTCCCATATGGTCCCGCTTGCCCGTCCGATTATGCGTCTGCGTGAATGCGTCGGTGTACTTTTCGTCGATTCATCGTGTCTGAAATAAGTGATAGAGCGCCCGTGAAAAGGAAGTAAGGTTGCATTGATGCGCATGAGTACGACCCGCGAGATTGCTTGTGCGATGCTCCTTTTCGTGATAGCGATACCATTCGCTACGGCCCAAACGCCAACGGCACCGGCAAGCCAGTCCCTCTACATGGTTATTCGACGGGATGTCGATGTCCCGCCATCGCGAGCGGCTTACGTCCATGAATCGCTCACGAGTCTTTTTCAAAAGTATGTACGCGTTGATCCTGCGAATGCAAGCAAACACGAATTGCAATTGAATTCCGGGCGAGCAACGTTCGAGTACCGCGCGGCCGAGAACCGCTTGCGAATCGAGGGACCCGAAGCCCTGGCGAACGACATTGCCAATCTGGTTACCACGTTTGCCATGCTTCGGCCCGAAGAAGCCATACGAATCCTACCTCTGCATGACAATGGGCAAGCTTCGTTAACAAAATTCTCGAGTCCGACCGCCTCAACCAAGAACAACCCGATGCGATTTGCGTCGATGCAACAAGAGGTGACGCCAGCGCCTCTGCAACTAACGCCTGGGGCGCAAGACAACACAGCCAAGCAAGACACAGCCAAGCAAGACAAAGACAAGCCCAAAGCACCGACCAGCTTGCCCCTGCCGCAATTCGAAGGGGTCCAGATCGAGATGTTGCCAGAGATCGATGCAATTATCTTGCGAGGACGCGATCAACAGCTATCGGACTTGACCGAAATCATCAAAAGATTGGACGAAGCCAGCCGCCTAACACGACCGGAGATTGAGGTCGTTCCATTGCAGCACGCTGGATCGGGCGCGATTGCAAAATTAATCACTGCCATACAAGAAAAATTAGTCGGCTCGGTACAAGGCCGGGTGTCGGTGACCCCTCTAGGAAAGCCGAACTCGCTATTACTGATCGGATGGGGAGAAGCCGTAGCTGCAACCAAGGATCTGATTGCAAAACTAGATCAGCCAGCTTCGCCAGATGCGCAATTCGAGGTGATTCAATTGCAGCATGCTTCGGCGACTGAGCTGCAAACCCAACTGCGGACCTTTTTTCTCAATCGCGATGGACTGGCCCCAGTCATTCAGTCCATGGTGGACAATCGAACCAATGCAATAGTCGTGCACGCACCACCACGCGACCTTCTTGAAATCCGTCGGCTCATCTCCCAGCTTGACGTTCCGAAAGGCTCGTTGATGCAGCAAGCACGCATTTTCCCATTGCGACATAGTTTGGCTGCGGACATCGCCAAATCGCTTCAGCAAGCTCTCACCACCTCTACCACTGGACCGGGGGCCAGCATTCAACTCCTTGACAGAGACGGGCGAACCGTAGCCACCAGCGGCACCTTGGGGACAAATCAGATCACCGTAAACGAAAGAAACAATACGCTGTTGGTTTCTTGTCCACCAGCCACCTTGCCTTTGATTGCTCAGTTAATAGAACAACTCGATACACCTGGGATGGTTGCCAAGATCAAGATCTTCCCTGTCAAAAACGGTGACGCGGCTGCCTTGGTGGAGACGCTACGAGCTTTGCTACCGGCCCAAGGGGCTGGGACGCCAACCTCGCCACAACTTTCCAGTGCACCCGACGAGACGGCGCTGATGCCCCTTCGGTTCACCGTCGATACACGCGGCAACAACGTCATCGTTGTCGGCTCGGACGGGGATCTGAGAATCGTCGAAGCGTTGATTTTGCGACTGGATGAAGGGGACAAGATGCAACGCAAGAGCACCGTTTATCAGCTCAAAAATTCTCCGGCGGTAGACGTCGCCCTTGCCATCAATGAGTTTCTTCGAAGCAAACGACAAGTTGAGATTGCGGCTCCAGGAGCAAACAATCCGTTTGAGCAGATCGATCGGGAAGTCGTGGTGGTGCCGGAACCGGTTCAGAACAAATTGATTCTTAGCGCTACGCCCCGCTACTACGAAGAAATCAGTCGATTGATCGAGCAACTCGACCAACAGCCGCCTCAAGTCATGATTCAAGTCATGATTGCAGAAATAACCCTCAGCAATACCGACGAATTCGGCGTTGAATTGGGGCTTCAAGACGCGATTCTCTTCGATCGCAGTTTGCTCGGAGCCAATGCGAGTAGTAATACCCCGGGATTCAATTTCAACTCGGGCCTACCGCTCGGCAATAGTGGCTCCGACAAGGCGCTGTTCAATTCCAATCAAGTTGCTGGCCAAGGAATCTCGAACTTCTCAGTCGGACGCAGCAATCAAGAATTAGGATTTGGCGGACTGGTTCTATCGGCTAGTAGCGAGAACGTCAGTTTCCTTTTACGTGCGCTGCAAGAATCCAGACGATTGGAAGTCTTAAGCCGACCGCAAGTCTTGACGCTCGACAACCAGCAGGCCTTTATCCAAGTGGGGCAACGCGTGCCACGCATTTCCAATTCGAATGTCACTCAATTCGGTACGACCAATGGTCTCATCGATGTCAACGTTGGTCTAATCATAGGCGTAACACCTCGCATCAGTCCGGAGGGAAATGTCGTCATGGAGATCGACGCAGAAAAATCCAAAGTCGGACCCGAAAGCGAAGGTATTCCGGTGTCGACCTCCAACAACGGTACGGTGATTCGTTCACCGCGTATCGATACCATTACCGCCCAAGCGACCGTGAGCGCGGCCGATGGAGAGACGATCATCCTTGGCGGCTTGATTTCCCGAAGCACGAATACACAGCATCGCCAAGTTCCTTGGTTAGGAAATCTTCCTATCTTGAAGCATTTGTTTAGCTATGACTTCAAGCAGACGCTGCGTACGGAGCTTATCATCATCTTGACGCCCCATGTAGTTCGTTCTCAAGGTGACATGGAGCGTCTCAAGCAAGCGGAATTTGCAAGGATAAGTTGGTGCGAAGCGGATATATTTGCGATTCATGGTGATGTCTATCCAAGAACCGACATGGCTATCGAAATAATGAAGCAAGAAGACTTGGATGTCGTGTACCCCGATATCGACCCTAGAGGCTCACAGTTGCGTCCTTCGAAGGAGGTGCCATCTGTTGGGCCGGCATTGATGAATGACCCAGCCAGAGGTCCGCTCCGCTCTCCGGAACTGATTCCATCGCCGGTTGAGCCGGCCCACTTTCAAGCCAGTGGAAATGACTCGCGAAACCAAGTTTCGCGCGGTCAAACGAATACGCTTGCAACTGGAGTTCGCTGATGCTGGTATCGAAATCCGTCTCGAAATTGAGTGTTTGCACGCTTAGCGTACTCTGCACGGCACCGCTTCTATTCAACGCTGGCTGTCAGTTTGCACCCAAAGCGTCCACGGTCGCATGGCCCTGGCAAAAAGACACATCCAAAACGGTTCCAGATCGTATTCTGCCTGTTTGGACCGATTCGGTTCTGCATCAACCCAACCAACCAGGTGTGCGAGGCTTTGGTGGTCGAGTCTATTTTTATTGCAAGGAGAAAACGGACCCTGTAGATGTCGACGGCAGTTTTGCCGTGTATGTCTTTGACGCCGATGACAACGCTCCATCCGATCAAAAGCCACTACGAAAATATGTCTTCACCGCAGATCAGTTCAAGACGCACATGAGCAAGACATCGATGGGTCCTTCGTATAGTGTTTGGATTCCATGGGGTGAGGTTGGTGGGGTACCCCGTCGACTGAGTCTGATCTCGCGTTTTGAAGGACGCGAAGGTGGAACAACCATTTCGGATCCAATCATCAAAATGTTGCCAGGTATTCCAACGAATAAGGAAATCGCCAAAGGCCAAACCGAATCTGCAAAGCCTGACCATTCGCCAGTTGTCTTGGCGGGCCACGCGGACCCCATTTCGCCGGCTCCGACCAAAAACGAATTGACCGATAAAAGCAAAATTGAATCGATCGATTTGCCACCTGCATTCCAACGTCATTTGCTTGTACCTAAATCAACCGTCGAAACGTCGAAAGGATTAGAAGGCAACTTGCCAATTAGGAGACCGATCAACGATTCCTCTACATCTTTCAATCTGCAAGAAACCGGAAACCGCGAAACCCTTGTAGCCGATCCAAAGGAAGCGTTGGCGACGCCCTTGACAACTCAGGTCTTTGACTATCGGACTAGAGGCCATCAACGTACGTCAACCGCGATTCCCTCGAAGCAGTCGAAGTCCGACATACGAGATGGACGTTGGATCAAGTCCATTTCAAGAAGCGACAAACTCGCCCCTTTGTAAGAACTGGGGTTCTTTCGTAGCGGAAGCCGCGTAGGCTTTCGGCAAATTCAAGAGGTAAATCGTCGTGGATTCGATCTAAGGCGAGGGGCAGTTTGAAATCTACCTATAAACTGGGTGGCACGCTCTGAGGTACGAAGGGCGTGGTGAATCGCTAGAGTCATTTGCCACACTTCCCACGCCCATCGCTAATCGCTTTGGG
>Ga0105048_10018073_pt1 | contig 10859 bp, 9 predicted proteins | sample MAT05_FD_78382 | JGI IMG/M metagenome (GOLD analysis project Ga0105048, IMG submission 78382) | Freshwater microbial communities from Lake Fryxell liftoff mats and glacier meltwater in Antarctica - MAT-05 | ecosystem: Environmental > Aquatic > Freshwater > Ice > Liftoff microbial mat | place...
CAGACAGCCCCTTTCTGCGTTGGCGCGCTGGATCGTGAATCGCGAAGTGATCAGCTTTTCGTGCAAATCAGGGCTGATGCTGCCGCTTTTCCAGTTCGACTTCGACCAAGGCTGTGTGCGCAGCTGCGCGGTGGCGGCGCTATCGGAACTGACAGAGGTGATGACCGAAAACGAAGTTGCATGTTGGTTTGCCCAACCGAACACATGGTTGGACGGCGCCGTTCCAGCCCAGACACTGTTGATTGACTCGCCAGCTGTGCTCGCCGCAGCGCGGGCAGATCGCTTCGTGGCAAAGGGCTGAAAGAGGGTGCGCCTGCAGCGCACAGAGTCTCGTGGCTTGCTCATCGGTGAGGGCATCCGCCCGGAGACGGCAAAAGTCATCGGCGAACGGGCCTTGGCGCAGTCGGGCATGCGTGACGTCGGGCGCGTGCTGTCAATGCACGTCGGGCCGCGAGGTCGAGCGACAGGTTCGAGAATGTTTAGCGATGATCAAGCGCTTGTTCATCGAGCCCGGCTCGGCGCCACTGCGCCAGCAATGGTCGCGCACCGGTGCCGTCCGCCCGCTCGCCGAAATACCCGCCGCGTCAGGGCCTGCACCGTCGATGCTGGAGCCGTGAAAACTTTTTTATCGATGCAGATGGGTGGGCCAGCGAACAGATGGCAGCGTGCGGGGCGCAAACAATTGGGCTTGCTGTTGCTGCCGTTCAAGCAACAGTGCCCAAGACCCGTTCACAAACCTGCTTGAAGGGAAATCAAATGACCGCTGCCAAACCCGGCTTGTACGCCAACATAAAGGCAAAACAGGATCGCATTGCTCACGGTAGCAATGAGCACATGCGCAAGCCCTCAGAGCCAGGTGCACCCACCACTGAGGACTTCGAAAAAGCCAAAAAACCTCCTGCAAATAAAAAAGCCACGAAATCGTGATTGGGCTTCACAGCGGACAGGGATGTACTGACATCCAAGCGCTGTTCCGCAGCATCCTCGTGCCGTGTCGATCGGGAAACGTCGATCAATGCACTTTTCATCGCCAACCGTTCCTGTCGTTGACCAATGCGCGGATGCGCAGACGTTCAACAACCCCTACTTGATAAACCGCCCGCAGAAAGCCACCCAATGTCTACAGACACCAACGCCGAACAGCATCTGTGGCCCCTCATCAAGGGCATCAAATTCGCCATGTTCACCACGCACCACGTCAACGGCCATCTCCATTCGCGGCCGATGACGACGCAGAACAAATCCATGCTGGACGACAAGCTGTGGTTTTTCATGTCGGCCACGGGCGATACGACGCAAGATCTCGCACAACAGCCACAGGTCAACATCAGTTACGCGGACAAGGGCCAGGACATTTACGTTTCTGTGTCGGGTTCAGCCCACGTGGTTGACGACAAAGTCCAGCGCCAGGCGTTGTGGACGAAGTTTGCCCAAGCGTGGTTTCCCGGCGGCGTTGACGACCCCGACCTTGCCCTGGTTTGCGTGACGGTAAGTCACGCGCACTACTGGAACGTGACCGAGAGCAAGCTGACCCAGCTGTTTGTGATGGCCAAAGCCGTGTTTACAGGCGAGAAGCCGGAAGCGCTGGGTGAGTCGGGCGAGGTCAGGTTAAGCAGCGACTCCCGGACTTGATGGCCGTCACCGCAAAGCATTCCTCTGCGCAGGATTGGTTAAGGCCGCGAAAGCCCTCGCAGCGCGGGTTCCGGGGAAGGCAATGAGCCGAACGGTGGTGGATTTCGGTCAGGATTGTCCTGGCTTGTAACCCGGGCGCGGTGAACGGTGACCCACTGGCCGTGGCAACGGTGGGCGCGGATGCCAGATTTGCCGTAACTGCCGCGATTGCAGAGATTGCCGGGACTCTCGAGAAGTTCGCCGTGTGATCATCAAACGATGACACGCCCCTATGACCTGATCGTGTTCGGCGCCAGCGGCTTCACCGGCCGCTTGATTGCCGAGGTTCTGCTTCACAACCACGGCGTCAACAAAACCCTGCGCTGGGCCATGGCTGGGCGCAGCCTGACAAAACTGCAGGAAGTACGGTCGGGGCTCGGCGCCGACAAATCCTTGGACCTGCTGGCCGCCGATGCCGCTGATGCAGCCGCCATGGGCCGGCTTGTTGCGCAGACCCGTGCCGTCATCAGCACTGTGGGGCCGTACCAGCTGTATGGCAACGCCTTGGTGCAAGCCTGTGCCAGGGCCGGCACGGATTACGTTGACCTGTGCGGTGAACCAGGCTGGATGGCACACATGATTCCGCGCCTGCAAGGCCCGGCCCAAGCCAGCGGCGCGCGCATCGTGTTTTCTTGCGGATTTGATTCCATCCCCTTTGACCTGGGGGTCACCTTTCTTCAACACCACGCGCTGCAGACCTTCGGCGTGCCCTTGCAACGGGTGGGCTGCCGCGTGGGTGCAATGAAGGGCGGCCCCTCGGGCGGCACCATCGCCAGTCTGCTGGCCACCGTTGAAGCCATGCGACGTGAACCCGCCCTGGCCCGCAGCATGGCCAACCCCTTTGCGCTCACGCCTGGCTTTGTTGGCCCAACCCAACCCGACGGCCAGGGCGCCTGGTACGACCCCCTGGCCCAGGCCTGGACGGCGCCGTTTGTGATGGCCGCCATCAACACCAAAAACGTGCACCGCACGAACGCGCTGCGGGGTCACCCCTGGGGCCGCGACTTCGTCTACGACGAGCGGGTCTTGGCCCGCGACAAGGCTGTGGCCCACACCCTGGCACGCCAGGACCGCATGCAGAACATGGCGCTGGCCTTTGGCCCTGTGCGGGGTTTGTTGAAGCGCTTTGTGCTGCCCAAACCGGGTCAAGGCCCGACCCGCCAGCAGCGCGAGAACGGTCACTTTGAGCTGCTGTTCATGGGCCAGACGAGTGATGGCCGCAGCCTGCAAGCGCGGGTGCGGGGCGACCGCGACCCGGGCTACGGATCGACCAGCAAAATGGTCACCGAAAGCGCGCTGTGCCTGCTGGGCGATGTCGACGCCAGCATGACCGGCGGGGGGGTGTGGACAGCCGGTGCGGCCATGGGCATGGCGCTGGTGCGTCGCCTGCAGGCGAATGCGGGCTTGACGTTCGAGCTGCTGCCTCTGTCAGCCAGATAAAGGCGTTGCCCCGAGCTTGCTGGACGGCGGGTTTTTCCGGGTTTGTGGATGTGTTTGCCGGCTGCCGTGCCACTGTCGGTGCTGCGCGCACGGAGTGCCCAACAACGCCCTTGCGCGGGCGGCTGCCCGGGTGGCTGCATCGCCAACGGATGACCGACGCTCGGTTTAACCAGTCGTTGCTGGGCAGCGGCAGGCCGCTTTCACATCGGCGCGTCGTCGCCGCCAGGTGACGGCGCCAGCCCTGCCTTGCGAATACGGGTGGGCTTGGCGAGCGGCGCCGCCGCCGCCGCCGCAGGCACGGCGGTCTGCTCGACAAAGAGGGTCGTTGCGTCAACCTGTGGCGTGGTCTGTTCAGGCGTTTCGGGCGCTTCAACGCCTTTGGCGCTATCGGCCATCACCCGCGTGTAAGGCGCCAAGATCTGCACCAGTTGCCCGTAGACCTTGGGGTTGCCGGCCACCACTTCGCGTTGGTAGAGGAAGTCGGCCTCGCCGGTGAAGTTGCCGATCAAGCCACCCGCCTCGGTGATGATGAGCGAGCCCGCCGCTGCGTCCCAGGGCTGCAGGCCGGTTTCGAAAAAGCCGTCGTAGTAGCCGGCGGCCACGTAACACAGGTCGAGTGCGGCCGCGCCCGGTCGGCGCAGCCCGGCGCAGCTTTGCATCACCTCTTCGAACATCGCGACATAACGCTTGAAGTTATCGCCCTTGCGGAAGGGGAAGCCCGTGCCGATCAGCGAGTCGCTCAAACGCGTGCGCTTGCTCACGCGCAAGCGGCGGTCGTTCAGGAAGGCGCCGCGCCCACGCGAGGCGAAGAACATGTCGTTGCGAGTGGGGTCGTAGACCACGGCTTGCTGCACCACGCCCCGATGGGCCAGCGCTATCGACACGGCGTACACCGGGAACCCATGCAGGAAGTTGGTGGTGCCGTCCAGCGGGTCGATGATCCAGGTGTATTCGCTGTGCTTGGCCCCGCGGCTGCGACCTGATTCTTCGGCCAGGATGGCATGGCCTGGATAGGCCTCAAGCAGAGTGTCGATGATGATCTTCTCGGCCGCCTGGTCGACCTCTGACACGAAGTCGTTAGGCCCTTTTTTCCCCACTTTCAAGATATCCAGGTCCAGCGCAGCGCGGTTGATGATGGAAGCTGCTGAACGCGCTGCCTTGATGGCAATGTTGAGCATGGGGTGGAGCGCTTGCGACATGGTGCGACCTGGTGTTGGGGTGAGTGAAGGCCTGGCGATGGAAAAGAGCGGTGGGTCTGGCGCCGACAATGCCGACGATCCCCTCAAGCAGAAGCCGAAGTTTAACGATGCCCATCGACGAGACTGCCAGCGGCAGCGCACCGATCAACGCACCGGTCAGTGCACCCGTGAGTGCGCCCGTCAGTGCACCCGTCAGTCCGCCCGTCAGTGCAACGGTCAGCGAACCACCCGACACCACCACTTGTTTCGTGCTGGTTGAGCCCAGTCACGCCGGCAACGTTGGGGCTACCGCACGCGCCATGAAGGTGATGGGCTTTTCGGTTCTCAAACTGGTGAATCCGCGTTGGCCTGATGTGCTGACGCGCGACGAGACCCTCGCCCGGGCCAGTGGCGCTGTGGACGTCCTGCAGCAGGCCGAGGTGGTGGCCACGCTGGCCGAGGCCTTGCGCACTTCAACCCATGCCTGCGCCACCGCCATGACACCGCGCGACTTCGGCCCGCCCACGGCCGCGCCACGTCATCATCTGCCGCCCCTGGCCGCACTGGGCCAGCGTGTAGCCTTTGTCTTCGGGCCGGAACGCACGGGTCTGAGCAACGACGACGTCTACCGCTGCAACGTCTGCCTGAGCATTCCCACGGACCCCGCTTACGGTTCGCTGAACCTGGCCCAGGCCGTGCAACTGATCGCCTATGAATGGCGGCAAGCCTTGGGTGGGTTTGCTGTGCAGGCGCGTATTCCTGTCGTGCCTTTGGCCGACGGCGCAGCATTGGACGGCTTGATGGGCCACTGGCAGGGCGTGTTGCAGGCCAGTGGTTTTCTCGACCCCGCTTCGCCCAAGAAGCTGCTGTCGCGGTTGCGGCGCATGGCGTTGCGTGCGGCCTTGACGGCTGAGGAGGTACACATCTTGCGTGGAATCGCCCGAGCCCTTTCCGCGCGTCGCTGACCATGCGTCGCTGACCATGCGTCGCTAATCATGCGTCGCAAGCCGCGAGTCATTTGCCGCTAGCCGCCGGCCGCGCGTCTCCGAACGCGCGTCTCCGAACGCGCGTCACTGACGTTCGCGTCGCTGACAGGGTCGCGTTGCCAGGCGCACCAACTTCCCCTGTCGCTGCTGGCTACACTGCCGGGCATGTTTGCACGCCTCAAAGAAGACATCCAATGCATCCTGGAGCGCGACCCGGCCGCGCGTTCGGCGTTCGAGGTGTTGACCTGTTACCCGGGCTTGCACGCGCTGGTGCTGCACCGCCGCGCCAACGCGCTGTATCGCCGCGGCTGGTTCTGGGCTGCGCGTTTTGTGTCGCAGTTCGGCCGCTTCCTGACTGGCGTCGAACTGCACCCCGGGGCCACCATTGGACGCCGGGTGTTCATCGACCACGGCATGGGTGTGGTGGTCGGCGAAACGGCAGAGATCGGTGACGACTGCACCATCTACCAAGGGGTGACGTTGGGCGGTACCTTGCTGACAAGAGGCGCCAAGCGCCACCCGACCTTGGGCCGCGGGGTGATCGTGGGTGCCAACGCCCAGGTGCTGGGTGGCTTCAGCGTGGGTGACGGCGCGCGCATTGGTTCCAACGCGGTGGTTGTCAAGGCGGTGCCGGCCGGCGCCACGGCCGTGGGTAGCGCGGCACGGGTGATCCTGGCCGATGCCGACAACGCCAGGGAAGAGGCAGCGGCCAAGATGGGCTTTTCAGCCTACGGCATCACCCAGGGTGACGACCCAGTCGCCCTGGCCATGAAGGGCTTGATCGACAACGCCGCGGGCCAGGAGCACCAGATTGCGCTGCTCTGGCGGGCCATTGAAAAACTCTCGGCACGTTCGCGCGAACTGCCCGCCGAAGACTGTGTGCCTTGCGACGCGCAGACCACCAAGACCTTCGATGCTGAACGCCTCAACCGCTTGGTGAAGTAGGCCGTCGGCCGCGTTCAGCGTGCGCCGATGACGCTGTTGTCACCCAACAAGGTCAAGCTGATCTCTCCCACCCGGCGCACTTGGTCCGAAACCAGGGCGATGCGCTCGTTCAGGTCTTGCGCCCGCACGGGCCGGCCAAACAGGTAACCCTGGCCATTGCGGCAACCCAGGCGTTGCAACATCACTGCCTGGTCTTCGGTCTCGACGCCCTCGGCCACCGTGTCGACCCCCAGGCTGCGCGACAGGCCCAGGATGGCCTCGACGATCTTGATGCTCTGCGGACGGTCGTGCAGGGTGTGCACAAAACTGCGGTCGATCTTGATCTTGTCGAAGGTCATCTCAGCCAGGTAGCTCAGGCTCGAATAGCCCGTGCCAAAGTCGTCCAGTGTGACGGTCATGCCAGCGCGTTTGAGCGACAGGATGACCTCGCGCGCTCGCGCTGTGTCGTTGACCAAGGCCGTTTCTGTCAGCTCCACATCGAATCGCTTGGGCGACACGCCGTGTTCCTTCAGCACCGCCAGCAGCTGCGTCACCAGGGTCTCGTCCTGGATCTGCTGCGGCGCCACGTTGAACGACAAGCGCCAATGGGGCGGGAATCGCTGCATGTCCTTGCATGCCTGGCCCAGCAGCGACAGCGTCAGCGGCGTGATCAGTCCCGTGTCTTCGGCCAGGGCTATGAATTTGTCGGGTGACAACAGGCCGCGCTCAGGGTGGCGCCAGCGGCACAGCAACTCCAGCGACACGACCTGGCGCCGCTCGAGGTTGACGATGGGTTGGTAGTAGGGCACCAACTGCGCACTGGCGATGCCTTCGCGCAGCGCCTGCTCCAGCTGCGCGCGCTCGGCCATGTCCTCATCCTGTTTGGCGTCGTACAGACAGATTTCGCACTGGCCGGTCTTCTTGGCGCGGTACAGCGCCGAGTCGGCCTTGCGCAGCAGCTCGTCATCCGTGTTGGCGTCGCGCGGGAAGCGGGCGATACCGATGCACGCACCGATGCTGACCGTGAGTTCGCCAAACTGCATGGGCTCCGACAGCAATTCGATGATGCGTTTGGCTGCGCTCACGCCCGTTCGCACACCCTCGGTCTCGTCGAGGACGACCACAAATTCGTCACCGCCATAACGCGAGCGCAGGTCGCTTTCACGCAGGCAGCGGGCCATGCGGCGCGCCACCTCCTTCAGCACCATGTCGCCCACCATGTGGCCGTTGCGGTCGTTGACCGGCTTGAAACGATCCAGGTCGACCATCAACACCGCCAGTTGTTGCCGGTGTTTGCGCGCGCGTGACAACCGGGCTTGCATGGCGTCGTGCAAAGCCGTTCGGTTGTCCATGCCGGTGAGCATGTCAGTAGCGGCCAGCCGCTGCACTTTGGCTTCGGTATCGAGCAGGCCACTGCGTGAACGTTTGAGCCCGTTGGACAGGTGGCGCCACAACAAGAACACACCAATCGCAGTCAAGGCGGTGGCGGCTGCTGCGACCAGGTACGAGCGCGTTTGCAGCTCGCGCCATTCGTTCTGTGTCGCCACCAGCGACGTGGCCGTCAATTCGTGGGTGGCGGCTGCCAAGGCCTGAGTCTGGATTTGATAGCGCTCGCTTTGCAACAGCCCGAGTGCGGCCTCTCGGCCGCCAGCGCGAATGTGGCGCATCGCCGAGAGCTGCATGTCCGCCAGATCCGCGCTGACCGCAGCGGTCGAGCCGCGAAACTTTTCGGCCACGTTGTGCGGTACCAGCAAACTGACATGTTCGAGCTCTTGGGTCAGCGCAGCCGCGAGCTTTTCGAAGCGTTCGACCCAGGCCGCGTCACCGCTGCCGGCTGCCACCAGCCCCGCTTCGCGCATTTCTTGCAGGTGCAGCTTGGTGTCACTGGCCAGGCGGTTGGCGATGGCGTTGCGCTGTGCTGCGCGTTCCAGCTCGGCCGTGGTCCACAAGCGTTCGACAACCAGCAGTGCCGTCAACACGGCCGTGCCAACCAGAGCCATGGCCACCGCCTGCAAGGCCCGGCGCATCGTCTCTTCGACGATCGAGACCGTGGGCAGCAGCCGCGGCTTGGCGGAGATGGGTTCGGGCATGGAGGCGATACCAAAGGGTTACTCCTGGGGTATCGGCCATGCCAGCGGCCAACTTGAGCGCTCAGCGCCATGCCTTACCGCGGCTCCCAAGCCGCGGGCCGGCCGAGCCCGGCCAGACGCTGGCCGAGCCCGGCCAGGCGTTGGCCGAGCCGATCAGGAACTTGGCCGCAGCGCCGACTTCGGCCTGAAGGCCAGGCACAGCGCGGCATCGGTCTCGATGTAAGGCCCACCGATCAAGTCGACGCAGTAAGGCACCGCCGCGAAAATGCCGGGGACAGCTGGCGCGGCCGACGGCAGGCCTTGCAACGTCTGGGCAATGGCCTTCGGCTGCCCAGGCAGGTTGATCAGCAGGCAAGCCCCACGCACCACCGCCACCTGACGCGACAGGATGGCGGTGGGCACGAAGGCCAGGCTGATCTGACGCATCTGCTCACCAAAGCCTGGCATGACCTTGTGGGCCACGGCCAGCGTGGCCTCAGGCGTGACGTCGCGCACGGCTGGGCCCGTGCCGCCGGTGGTCAGCACCAGGTTGCAACGCCGCTGGTCGACCAACTCGATCAGCGTGGCGCTGATTTGCGCTTGTTCGTCAGGGACCAGGCGTTCCACCCAGTCGATCGGGTTGCGCACCGCGTGGCTCAGCCAATCCTTCAGCGCGGGGATGCCTTGGTCGGTGTAGATGCCAGCCGCAGCCCGGTCGCTGGTCGAAACCAGGCCGATGCGCACGGTTTGCAGAGTGGCGGCAGTCAAGTGGCCAACATCGGGCGGATGAACTGAAACAGTTCACGAAAACTCTTGGGCTGGCGTGCTTCGGGTGGCAGGCCGGCAGCGTCACGCCGCGCGGCGCGCACCAGGCTGCGCAGTTGCTGGCTGTCGGTGCTGGGGTGCGCGCTCAGCCAGCGGGTCATGGCGTCGTCGTCATTGATCAGTGCCAAGCGCCATTGTTCAGCCTCGTGCAGTGCCAGGCTGTACTGGGCTGAACCCAAGGTGGCCTCGGCCACGGCTTCGCGCAAAAGCTCTTCGTCGGCGCCGCGCATGAGCTTGCCCACGTACTGCATCTGCCGGCGTTTGCCTTCGTGCGTGCGGGTCTTGCGGAATTCTTCGATGGCGTCACGCAGCGATTCGGGCATGTCGATGGTGGCCAGGCGTTCGTCAGACAACGCGGCCAGCGCCACACCCAAGGTTTGCAAGTCGTGCGACTTTTGTTTGAGCTGGGTCTTGCTGGGGCGATCGTCGGCGCTTTCAGTGGCGCTATCGGAATCGCCGTAGTGCACGTCGGTGCCGCGGTGGGGGGCAGCGCGGCGGCTCATGACTGCGGGGCTCGTTTCATAGGAGGGCCATTATCATCACGCCCCTTCGCACCCTCGTGCCCCAACCGCCGCCTCGGCGCGCCCCCCATGACCACTTCCAGCGCCGACCCTGGTTTCGCCTTCCGCAAAGAGCAGTTTCAACAAATGGTGGAAGACACCCTGAAGCGGGCGCGAGACTTGGGCGCCTCCGATGCGGGTGTGGAGGTGACTGAAGGAGTGGGCCTGTCGGTGTCGGTGCGCAAGGGTGCTTTGGAAAACGTTGAACGCAATCGCGACAAGTCGCTTGGTGTGAGCGTCTACCTGGGTCAGCGCCGGGGCAACGCCAGCACCTCGGACTTCACCGCGCCAGCCATCCAGCGCACGGTGCAGGCGGCTTACGATATCGCGCGGTTCACGGCCGAAGATCCTGCTGCCGGCCTGCCTGATGCGCAGGACCTGGCCACCGCCAAACAGGCCGAACGCGCGCTGGACCTGTTCCACCCCTGGGCGATTGACGCCGCGGCCGCCGCCGAACTGGCCAAACGCTGCGAGGCCGCAGCCATGGCAGTGGACAAGCGCATCACCAATTCCGAAGGTGCGGGTGTGTCGGCACAACAGGCGCACTTCTGGGCGGGCAGCACCCGCGGCTTCCGCGGCGGTTATGCGAGTTCACGCCATTACCTCTCGGTGTCACCGATTGCCGGGCGTGGCAAGCACATGCAGCGCGACGGCTGGTACACGTCGATGCGCGACGCCAGGGACTTGGCTGATCCTGTCAAAGTGGGCCGCTATGCCGCCGAGCGCGCCTTGGCGCGCCTGCAGTCGCGCCGTGTGCCCACGGGCGAGGTGCCGGTGCTGTTTGAGTCGACCATGGCCGCGGGTTTGCTGGGCGCGTACGTGCAAGCCACCTCAGGCGGTTCGCTCTACCGCAAAGCCAGCTTCTTGCTCGACAGCCTGGGCCGGCAGGTGCTGGCCAAACATTTGGACATTGCAGAAGACCCGCACGTATCCAAAGGAAAAGGCAGCGCACCCTTTGACGACGAGGGCGTACTGACGAAGAAGCGCCGCATCGTCAGCGCCGGCGTCGTCAAGAGTTACTTTTTATCCAGCTACTCGGCGCGCAAGTTGGGCATGAAGACAACCGGTCATGCCGGCGGCTCACAGAACCTGGCGCTGACCAGCCGGCTGACCGCGCCAGGCGACGACCTTCGGGCCATGCTGCGCAAGCTGGGCACGGGCCTCTTCGTCACCGAGTTGATGGGCCAAGGTGTGAACTACGTCACG
>Ga0105048_10018075_pt1 | contig 10858 bp, 7 predicted proteins | sample MAT05_FD_78382 | JGI IMG/M metagenome (GOLD analysis project Ga0105048, IMG submission 78382) | Freshwater microbial communities from Lake Fryxell liftoff mats and glacier meltwater in Antarctica - MAT-05 | ecosystem: Environmental > Aquatic > Freshwater > Ice > Liftoff microbial mat | place...
GGGCGGGCGAAACCGCCTGACCTTCGAGCCGCTCCAGCACCTCCCGCGCCCGGGCCACCACCGCCGCGGGCACGCCGGCCAGCTTGGCGACCTGCACGCCGTAAGACCGGTCGGCCGGGCCCGGCAGGGCCTCATGCAGGAACACCAAGTCGCCGTTCCACTCCTTGGCCCGCAGCGACAGGTTGCAGACATGGGCCAAGCGCGTCTCCAGCCGCGCCAGCTCATGGTAGTGGGTGGCGAACAGCGCGCGGCTGCGGTTCACGTCATGCAGCGCTTCCGCGCAGGCCCAGGCGATGGCGAGGCCGTCATAGGTGGCCGTGCCCCGGCCGATCTCGTCTAGGATCACCAGAGACCGGGGCGTCGCCTGGGTCAGGATCGCCGCCGTCTCGACCATCTCGTTCATGAACGTCGAGCGCCCGCGGGCCAGGTCGTCCCCCGCCCCGACCCGGCTGAACAAACGGTCCACGACCCCGAGCTTCAGCCGCCGCGCGGGCACGAAGCAACCCGATTGAGCCAGCACCGCCAACAGAGCGTTCTGCCGAAGGAAGGTCGATTTGCCCGCCATGTTCGGCCCGGTGACGATGGCCAGCCGCGCGCCGGCCTGCCCCGCCCCATCGAGACGGCAGTCGTTGGGAGTGAAGGGTTCGCCTGCGCGCGTGACCGCCGCTTCCACGACCGGATGACGGGCCGCTTCGGCCTCAAAGCAGAGGGAGCGGTCGATCTGAGGCCGCACGGCGCGGTTGTCCTCGGCCCATTCGGCCAGGCCCCCAGCCACGTCCAGTAGGGCCAGCGCCTCGGCTGCCGCCTGGATGGGGGCGGCGAGGGCTGCGGCGCGCGCCCGCCAGGTCTCGAAGGTGTCCAGCTCGATGGCCAGGGCCCGCTCCCCGGCCTGGGCGATGCGCGCATCCAGCTCAGCCAGCTCCACGGTGGTGAAGCGCACCTGATTGGTGAGGGTTTGGCGATGGATGAAGGCGGCGCTGAGCGGCGGCTGCATCAGCGGCTCGGCCTGCTTGGCCGTGGCTTCGACGAAATAGCCCAGCACGGCGTTGTGGCGGATGCGTAGCGGGGCGCCGCTCTCGCGCACGAGGCGTTGTTCAAGCTCAAGAACCACCCGCCGGCTGTCGTCGCGCAGGGCCCGCGCTTCATCCAGTTCCGGGCGGACGCCGGGGGCGACAAAGCCGCCGTCCCGGGCCTGGGCCGGCAGGTCGGGCCCGAGCCCGGCTGCGAGATCCCGGCGCAGGACGGCAAGCTCCCCCGACAAGGTCAGCGCCTCCAGGGCGCTGGCGGCCTCGTCGGGAATGGCGCTGAGGGGCTCGGCGGCGTGCGCCGCCAAGGCGGCCAGGGCTTCGCCGCAATCCAGAGCGCCCAGCAGACAGCTGAGGTCCCGCGGCCCGCCGCGGCCCAGGGCCAGCCTGGCGAAGGCGCGAGCCATGTCGCCGGCGCCCTTCAACCGATCGCGCAGCGCCTGCCGCAGGGGTCGCCGCTCCACCAGCCACTGCACCGCGTCCAGTCGCGCTTCGATGGCGGCGACGTCGAGCAGCGGTCGCGACAGGCGGCCCGCCAGCATCCGCGCGCCCCCCGCCGTGACTGTGCGGTCGATCGCGGCCAGCAGCGAGCCGTCGCGCCCTCCCGACTGGCTGCGCTCGATCTCGAGGCTGGCGCGGGTGGCCGGATCGATGGCCATGATCTCGTCGCCGGCCGTGCGCCGCGGCGGTCGCAGGGCCGGCAGGCGCCCGCCTTGAGTCGATTCCAGGTGGGCGGCGATCAGGCCCAGCGCCGAGATTTCCGCGCCGGACAGGGCGCCGAAGCCGTCCAGGGTGTCGACCCCGTAGAGGCGTTTCAGCCGCGCCTCCGACGCGGAGGGTTCAGCCAAGGCGCCGGCCATCGGTTGCACCAGGCCGGGCCAGGCCTTCAACGCCGCGGCGACGATCTCGTCGGCGAACAGCCGATCGGGCGCGAGGATCTCTGACGGCTGGAGGGCCGCCAGGGTGGCGGCAAGATTGTCGCGCGTGGTGAGCAGGCTCTCCACCTCGCCGGTGGACAGTTCGACGCTGGCGACGGCGGCCTGGCCGCCGCGCACCGCCACGGCCGCCAGCCGGTTGGCGCCGCGCGCGTCGAGCAGCCCGTCCTCGGTCAGGGTCCCGGGGGTGACGACCCGCACCACGTCGCGCCGGACGATCGCCTTGGAGCCGCGTCTGCGCGCCTCGGCGGGATCTTCCATCTGCTCGCAGACGGCCACCTTGAACCCGGCGCGGATCAGCTTGGCCAGATAGGCCTCGGCGGCGTGCACCGGGACCCCGGCCATGGGGATGTCCTGGCCTGAGTGCTTTCCGCGCTGGGTCAGGGCGATGCCGAGGGCGGCCGCAGCCTTCACCGCATCCTCGAAGAACAGCTCGTAGAAGTCCCCCATCCGGAAAAATACCAGGGCGTCCGGTTGGCGCGCCTTGGCCTCGAAATACTGGACCATCACCGGCGTAGCGTCAGCGGGGATCGCAGGCGCGGAAGCGGGGTGGGGGGCGGCGTTCATGGGGGAAGGTTAGCGGCGGTTGAAGGGCGGTGGAAGGGCGGGCCGCGCCGGTCGGAGCCGGGGCTGTGGAGAACCGGTTCAAACCCTGAGGCGCATCGCCCCAGGCGCTCGTCTAGCGCCCGCGCCCTGTCATCGCTCGAATCTCCGTCGGCGTAATGGCTCGCGAGACGAAGAGAAGCACAGGATAGGTCGCGCCCGCGACGGCGACCACCGCAAGCAGCGCCAGTTCCTTGGTCCCCACGACCGGAATCCCCAGGCCGGCGATTCCCGCCTGGATCATGTCCCGGTAGTGCGAGGCGCCCGCCAGCAGAGCGGCGAACACAGCGCCCGCCGCGCCGATCCTCACCAGCCGACCGCCCGCCGCGATACTCGGCCTGTAGACGCCTCGGCGCGACAGGGCGGCCATCATCAGCGCGACATTGACCCAGGCCGCGATGCTGGTGGCCGCGGCGATGCCCTGGAACCCCACCAGCCGGAACAGGACCACGCCAGCGACCACATTGACCGCCACGGCGATCAGGGCGAACCGCATCGGGCTGCGGGTGTCGCCCCTGGCGAAGAAGGCCGGAGACAGCACCCGCGCCAAGACGAAGGCCGGCACCCCCCAACCATAGTGGAGCAGGGCCGAGGCGGTCTGGCGCGCATCATAGGGGGTGAACTCGCCGCGGGTGAACAGGGCGTCGATCAGAAAGAACGGCATGGCCGACAGGGCCGCCGCCGCCGGCAGGGCCAGGGCCAGGGCGAAGACGATGGCCTGGTCCATGGTGGCCTGGGCCTGGGCTTGGTTCTGCGACTGCACCGCCCGCGACAGGCTGGGCAGCAGCGCGACCCCGATGGCCACGCCGACGAGGCCAAGGGGCAGCTGATAGAGCCGGTCCGCCGCCGCCAGCCACGACCGGGCGCCGTTCTGGTGGCTGGCCAGGATGCCGGAGATGAAGATGTTGATCTGGGTGGCGCTGGCGGCGATCGCGCCAGGGACGGCCAGGGCGAGCAAGTGTTTGATCTCCGGCGTCAGGCGGGGCAGCACGAAATGCACCTTGGCGCCCGTGCGGCGCACGCCCCACAGCAGCAGCGCCGCCTGGGCCACGCCGGCGATGATCACACCCCAGCTGGCGGCATAGGCGGCGTCTATGGCGCTGGTCTGCGGCCACACCGTGAGCAGCATGACCAGGTTGAGCAAGGTGGGCGCGCCCGCCGACAGCACAAAGCGCCCCCGGGCGTTCAGCACCCCGGACAGATGGGCGTAGATGGCCATACAGGGCAGGTAGGGCATGGCGATCTGAGTAAGGACGATGGCCAGCCGGAACTTCTCAGGATCGTCCGCGTAACCGGGGTTGATGGCGTACATCAGCCACGGCATCGCCAGCTGGGCGAGCACCGTCAGCACGATGGTCGAGGCCGCCAGGGTCGCCAGGGCGTCGGAGGCGATCTTGTCCGCCTCGGTCTCGCCCTTGGCCTCGAGGGTCTTGGAATAGGCCGGCACGAAGGCCGCCGCGAAGGCCCCCTCGGCGAAGATGCGCCGGAACAGATTGGGAAAGGCCAGGGCCGTGTTGAAGGCGTCGGCCGCCGGCGAGGCGCTCGCCCCCATGCGGTAGGAGATCACCAGGTCGCGCCCGAAGCCCATGAAGCGGCTGAGCAGGGTCAGGCTGGAATTGATCAGGGACGAGCGGATCAGCCCGCCCCCCGGCGGCCTGCCGGCGGGGGCGCCCACGGGGGGCTGCGGCTGCGCGGCGGAAGGCTCGGGGGCGCTGGTCACCGCGCGGCGGTACGCCGGGCCGCCGCGAGGGTCAAGCACCGCAGCCCGCGGCGGGCGCCCTTAGGCGCGGCTGCCTCTAAACGGAACCTTGCCGAACATGCCGACGTCCACCTGGCCCGATACCGAATCCCCGGCGAAGGTCGCCTCGTATTTGAGCACCATCGGAAAGGGCGCCGTCATGTGGATGGTCCAGCTGGCCCTATCGCCTTCGATGAGGCCGTCTTCCAGGGTCGCAGAGCCGAAGCTGCTGACGGCGGTCCCCGTCAGGACCGATCCCTCGGTCGCCAGGGTCGCGGTGGCTTCCTGGGCGCCCATGGGCGAATCCACGATGATCTTCCACTGTCCGTCGACGGCCATCTTCAATCCTCCGGCGGCCGGCGGGATCAGACCCGCTCCTCGGCGCAGGTTATTTCATCCCAGAACCGCTTGGCCTTGTCGAGGAAGCCGGCCGCTCGGGGATGGTGGGCCTCGCCGCAACTGCCGGCCAGTTCCGCCATCAGTTCCTTCTGGCGCGCGGTCAGCTTGGTCGGCGTTTCCACATACAGTTCCACCACCAGGTCGCCGCGTTCGCGCGAGCGCAGCGAAGGCATGCCCTTCCCCCGCAACCGCACGGTGCGGCCGGTCTGGGCTCCCTCGGGGATCTTCACTTTGGTGCGGCACTCCGCAACCGTCTCGCCTTCGGCCTTCAGGCACGGCGCCTCGATCTCGCCGCCCAGGGCGGCGGTGCACATAGGCACGGGCACGACGCAATGAAGGTCCAGCCCGTCGCGCTCGAACAGCTCGTGCGGGCCCACCGACAGGAAGATGTAGAGGTCGCCGCGCGCTCCGCCCCTTGCCCCGGCGTCGCCTTCGCCCGCCAGCCTTATCCGCGCGCCGTCGTCGACGCCGGCTGGAATGCGGACCTGGAGGGTGCGCTCGCGCCGTACCTGGCCATGGCCATGGCAGCTTACGCAGGGGTCGGAGACCACCCGGCCCTGGCCGCCGCAGCGGGGGCAGGTGCGCTCCACCGAGAAGAAGCCTTGGGCGGCCCGGACACGGCCGACCCCGGCGCAGGTGGGGCATACCGTCGGGCTGGTGCCCGGCTTGGCTCCCGAGCCCTCGCAGACCTCGCAGGTGATCGAGGAGGGAACGGTGATCTCGACCTCGGCGCCGGCGTAGGCCTGGCCCAGGGTGATCTCCAGATCATAGCGCAGATCCTGGCCGCGCTGCGGTCCCGACTGCCGGCGGCCGCCGAACATGTCGCCGAAAGCGTCGCCGAAAACCTCGTTGAAGATGTCGTGAAAGTCGCCGAACCCGGCGCCCGCCCCGCCGCCCGCGGCGCCGCTGACTCCCGCATGGCCGAAACGATCGTAGGCGGCGCGCTTCTGAGCGTCTGACAGGATGGAATAGGCCTCGTTCAATTCCTTGAACCGGCCTTCGGATTCGCCGCAGCCCGGATTGCGGTCCGGGTGATGCTGCATGGCCAGCTTACGGAAAGCGGCTTTCAGCTCAACGTCATCCGCCCCGCGCGAGACCCCAAGCACCTCGTAGTAGCAACGCGCCGTCACCGTCAAAGCGTCCGACCTCCGCCACGACCCCGTGGATATCAAGTGGGGCCGGGTCATCGCCCATGCAAGCCGCCGCGAGGCGCTGCGCATCTAGCCTCTCAAAGAGGGCTGGGCGATTGGTTAATATGCGAAAGGCCCTCCGCCCGCAGCGCGGATCGGAGGGCCCTGAGTGCTCAGATCGTCACGCCGGCTTGGTGTCGTCGACTTCCTCGAACTCAGCGTCGACCACGCCGTCATCAGCCTGCTGCGCGCCCTCGGCCCCGGCGCCTTCGGCGCTGGCCTTGTACATCGCCTCGCCCAGCTTCATCGACGCCTGCAACAGCGCCTGGTGCTTGGCGTTGATCGCCTCGGCGTCTTCGCCCTCCAGCGCCGATTTGAGGTCGGCGATGGCCGTCTCGATGGAGCCCTTCTCTTCGGCCGAGACCTTGTCGCCGTAGTCGGCCAGGGCTTTTTCAGTGGAGTGAATCAGGGCGTCGGCCTGGTTCTTGGCTTCGACTAGGTCCTTGCGCTTCTTGTCTTCGCCGGCGTGGGCCTCGGCGTCCTTGACCATCTGCTCGATATCCGCGTCCGACAGGCCGCCGTTGGCCTGGATGCGGATCGACTGTTCCTTGTTGGTCGCCTTGTCTTTGGCGGTCACGTGGACGATGCCGTTGGCGTCGATGTCGAAGGTGACCTCGACCTGCGGAATGCCGCGCGGCGCCGGCGGGATGCCCACCAGGTCGAACTGGCCCAGCATCTTGTTGTCGTGCGCCATGGGCCGCTCGCCCTGGAACACCCGGATGGTCACGGCCGACTGGTTGTCGTCGGCGGTGGAGAAGGTCTGCGACCGCTTGGTGGGGATGGTCGTGTTGCGCTCGATGAGCGGGGTGAACACTCCGCCGAGGGTCTCAATGCCCAGGGTCAGGGGCGTGACGTCGAGCAGCAGCACGTCCTTGACGTCGCCTTGCAGCACCCCGGCCTGGACCGCGGCGCCCAGCGCCACGACCTCGTCGGGATTGACGCCCTTGTGCGGCTCACGGCCGAAGAACGCCTTCACCGCCTCGGCTACCATGGGCATGCGGGTCATGCCGCCGACCAGGATCACCTCGTCGATGTCTGACTTCTTAAGGCCCGCGTCCTTCAGCGCCTGCTCGCAGGGGCCGATGGTCCGCTTCACCAGGTCCTCGACGAGGGCTTCCAGCTTGGCGCGCGACAGCTTGATGTTGAGGTGCAGGGGGCCCGAGGCGTTCATCGAGATGAAGGGCAGGTTGACCTCGTACTGGGCCGTCGAGGACAGTTCCTTCTTGGCCTTCTCGGCCTCTTCCTTCAGGCGCTGCAGGGCCAGCTTGTCCTTGCGAAGGTCGACCGAGGTCTCCTTCTTGAACTCGTCCGCCAGGAAATCGACCAGGCGCAGGTCGAAGTCCTCGCCGCCGAGGAAGGTGTCGCCGTTGGTCGCCTTGACCTCAAAGACCCCGTCGCCGATCTCCAGAACCGACACGTCGAAGGTGCCGCCGCCGAGGTCGTAGACGGCGATTTTCTTGCCGTCGTTCTTTTCAAGACCGTAGGCCAGGGCCGCCGCGGTGGGCTCGTTGATGATGCGCAGGACTTCCAGCCCGGCGATCTTGCCGGCGTCCTTGGTCGCCTGGCGCTGGGCGTCGTTGAAATAGGCCGGAACGGTGATCACCGCCTTGGTCACGGTCTCGCCGAGGTGGGCCTCGGCGGCTTCCTTCATCTTCTGCAGGATGAAGGCGGAGACCTGCTGGGGCGAATAGTCCTTGCCCTGGGCCTTCACCCAGGCGTCGCCGGTGGGGCCCTTGACGATCTGGTAGGGCACCATGCCCTTGTCCTTGGCGACCACGGGGTCGTCGAAGTTGCGGCCGATCAGGCGCTTGATGGCGAATAGGGTGTTTTCGGGGTTGGTCACCGCCTGGCGCTTGGCGGGCTGGCCAATCAGGCGCTCGCCGTCTTCCAGGAAGGCGACCACCGACGGGGTGGTCCGCACGCCCTCGGCGTTCTCGATCACCTTGGGGGCCTTGCCGTCCATGATCGCCACGCACGAATTGGTCGTGCCGAGGTCGATGCCGATAATCTTGCTCATGAGATCTAGTCGCTCCTAATTGGGCGGCGGAATAGGGCCTTCTACGAAGCGCCCGTGATCCGTCCCCGGTTCGTCGGTTCGCCTCGATGAGGGCGCGCACCTATGCCCCAGATCGAGGTTGGGAGTCATGCTTTTCAGCCGAGCGTCCCGTCCCAGCCGCATATGGGAAGTTGGCGAGGGGGCGCAAGAGCGCACTCAGCGTTGAGGCCGCCGCCCGGCCATCCTATCTCAGTTGGGTGATCGAAGGCTTCAAGCTCTTTCCTGCCGTTCTGGACGCCGGCGCCCAGGCGGACCTCCTCGCCGAGGTGCTGGCCGCAGAGGCCGCCGCCCCGTTCTTCCGGCCGGTTACGCCCGGCGGCGCGGCGATGTCGGTATCCATGACCAGCCTGGGCGACCGCGGCTGGGTGTCGGACAGGACGAGCTACCGCTATCTGGGGGCCCACCCCGCCACGGGGCTCCCCTGGCCGCCGATTCCGCCTCGGCTGCTGGCTCTGTGGCGCGACCTGACGGGCGGACGGGCCCCGCCCGACGCCTGCCTGGTCAATCTTTATCGCGGCGGGGCCCGGATGGGGCTGCACCAGGACAAGGACGAGGCTGACTTTGCGCACCCCGTGCTGTCCGTCTCCCTCGGCGACACCGCCGTCTTCCGTCTCGGCGGCCTGGCCCGCAAGGACCCGACCCGGTCGTTCCGGCTGGCGTCGGGCGACGTCTGCATTCTTGGCGGCCCGGCGCGGCTCGCGTACCATGGGATCGACCGCGTCATCTCGGGGTCGTCCCAGCTGATCCCCGGCGGCGGCCGGATCAACCTGACACTTCGGCGGGCCGCCTAGCCGCCGCCAGGAGAGCAAGCCTTGCATAGCCAGATCCTTGTCCCGGTCATGGCGTTGGTGCTGTGGAGCTTCGTCATGTGGGCCTGGCTCTACGCCACCCGCCTGCCCGCCATGATCCGCCTCAAGGTCGGCTTCAACCCCCGAAAGCAGGCCTCCGAGTTCAATGAGCGCATGCCGCCTGAGGTTCGCTGGAAGGCCGACAACTACAATCATCTGATGGAGCAGCCGACGCTGTTCTACGCCATCGCCCTGACCCTGGCGCTGCTCGGCGCCGGCGAGGGCGTGAACGCCTGGCTGGCCTGGGCCTATGTCGGGCTGCGCGTGGTCCACAGCCTCGTCCAGGCGACCATCAATGTGATCCCGCTGCGTTTCGGCCTGTTCATGGCCGCGTCCCTGGCCCTGCTGGCCCTGGCGGTGCGCGCCGCCCTGCTGGTGATCTAGGCCTTGGTGTCGACCGCGCCGCCGCCCTCGTCGGCCGCAGCGGCGTAGGGATTGCCGGCGGCCGGCGCGGGCGCGGCCTTGGCGGCCACCGCCACCATGGCCGGGCGCACATTGCGTCCCATCAGCTCATAGCCGGCCTGCAGCACCTGGATCACCGCACCCGGCTCAACCTGCGACGTCTCCTGCTGGACCACCGCCTGATGCTGGTGGGGATCGAACTTGTCGCCGGCGGCGGGCTCGATCTTCTTGAGGCCGTTGCGCTCGAACGCCGACATCAGCTCCTTCTGCGTCATCTCGATGCCGAGCAGGAAGTTCTTGAAGCCCTCGTCGGCGGACTCCGACGGCGCCGCCTGCAGCGCGCGGGACAAGGTGTCGGCCACGCCGAGCAGGCTGGCGGCGAATTTCTGGATGGCGTAGGCCCGCGCGTCGTTCATCTCGCGCTCGGCGCGGCGCTTGGTGTTCTCCGCCTCAGCGGCGTAGCGCAGGGCCTGGTCCTTCAGGGCGAGCACTTCGGCCTCCAGGGCCGTGATCCGCTCGGCGTCGGCCGCGGCCAAAAACGCGTCGGCGTCCAGGTCCGCAGCCTGGTCGTCGGCCGCAGGCGTGTGATCGTCGGTCATGGTCTTGGTCCTCTAGGTCTCGAGCAGGCGCCCCAGCACCCGGGCGGTATAGTCCACCAACGGAATGATGCGGGCGTAGTTCAGGCGCGCCGGCCCGATCACGCCGATCGAGCCCACCACCTTCTTTTGGCCGTTCATATAGGGCGCCGCGATCACGGCGGAACCCGAAAGCGAGAAAAGCCGCGTTTCGGCGCCAATGAAAATGCGCACGCCCTGCGCGCCCTTCACATCGTCGAGCAGGCCGATCAGCTGCTCCTTCTGCTCCAAATCCTCGAACAGCATCCGCACCCGCTCCAGGTCCTCGGTGGCGCCGAGGTCGTCCAGCAGGTTGGCGCGGCCGCGCACGATCAGGGCGCGATCGGTGTCGCCGCCGCCGCCCCAGGCGGCGAGACCCTCCTGCACGAGGCGCGCCGCCGCCTCGTTCAAGGCGCGGCGGGCGGTGTCCAGTTCGGCGCCGAACTCGGCCTTGGCCTCGGCCAGGGTGCGGCCGCGCAGCCGCGAATTGAGGAAGTTCGACGCCTCTTCCAGCGCCGACTGGGTCATGCCGGCCGAGCGCGCCATCAGCCGGTTCTCGACCGTGCCGTCGTCGAACACCACCACCGCCAGGGCCTGATCAGCGCCCAGGGCGACGAACTCCATGTGCTTGACCCCGGCGTCGCGTACGGGCGCCACCACCACCCCGGCGCCGCCGGCCAGGCCCGAGAGCAGCCGGGAGGCCTCGTCCAAAGCCTCGTCGAAGCTGCGGCCGCGCGACGCCAGCCGCGCCTCGATCTGGAGCCGCTCGTCCTCGCCGACGTCGCCGACCTCCATCAGCCCATCGACGAACAGGCGCAGGCCCATGTGGGTCGGCAGGCGGCCGGCGCTGACATGAGGGGCCCCGAGCAGGCCCAGCTGGGTCAGGTCCTGCATGGTGTTGCGGATTGAGGCCGGCGACAGGCTCAGGCCGCCTTTGGAAAGGGTGCGCGATCCCACCGGCTCGCCGGTCTCCAGATAACTTTCGACGATCCGCCGAAAGATGTCGCGCGCGCGCGCGTCCAGCTGTCCGAGGGTGGGCGTCTGATAA
>Ga0105048_10018078_pt1 | contig 10858 bp, 10 predicted proteins | sample MAT05_FD_78382 | JGI IMG/M metagenome (GOLD analysis project Ga0105048, IMG submission 78382) | Freshwater microbial communities from Lake Fryxell liftoff mats and glacier meltwater in Antarctica - MAT-05 | ecosystem: Environmental > Aquatic > Freshwater > Ice > Liftoff microbial mat | place...
AGGACCATCCGATGATCAATCGAACTTACGTGCGTTAGTTCCTCAGCTCCGCCTCGACCAGCGCGATCTCCGCGGCGTCCAGCTCGCGGAAGCGGTGCGGCGGCATGTGATTGCAGTCGTTGGCCGGGAGGTGGATGCGGCGAATCGCCTCGTCCTTCTCCGAGCGCGCCATCATGTCGAGGCGCTCCACGTCGAAGCCCGAGCGCGAGATCGTCGGGTCGAGGCGCGAGTTGTGGCACTGCTGGCAGGCCTGGACGAGGATCTGTCGGCCCGAGAGCCCGCTCGCCGGGCGATGCGTCATCGCCCGCTGCGCCGCGACGCTGAAGACATCACTCATGTCTCCCAGCTGGCTCGCCGGCAGCATGCCGGTGGCGACGGCGCGGTACTGGTTGATGAGCGGCTGGACCTTCGTCACGTCGGTGGCGATCGAGTCGAAGTACGGCACCGGAATGAACTGCCCGCCCTGCGCGCGCTGATACATCGACTGCCAGGTGGCGCTCGAGCCGCCCGCCATGACCTCGCTCGCGATCGTCAGCCCCATGAACTCGTTCGGCTGGTTCTGGAAGCCGTTGTTCTCCACGAACCCCTGGAGCTGCGGCGCGTCGCCCTGGTCGATCGCCGCTCCCGGCACGCCGCCGTACGCTTCGGTCGTGCCGTGCGCGGCGTGGAAGTCCGCGCGCAGCGGCGCGACGCCGATCGAGTCGTTGTACATCCAGTGGTGCCAAGGGCGCTGGAGCTCCTGCATGCGCATGATCCGCGGCGTCCCGAGGCCGCCCGGCTGGTGGCACTGCAGGCAGTCGTGCGGCGTGTTCTTCAGATCTTCGTCCGAATAGAGCGACCAGCCCGTGAAGCCCGACTCGACCGCCGACGTGTACAGATCGCCGGAGTTACAGCCACCCGGCGCGCCGTTGCACGCCTGCGCGTACTTCAGGAGGAAGAAGCGGATGCCCACCTGCGGATCCTTCGCCATGAGCTCGATCTCCTGATCGCCGCGCGTGAAGGAGAACGCGACGAAGGAGGGGTTGGGCCGTGGCGCGCCGGTCATCCGTCCGCGCGCGAGCGGCATCGTGAAGACGATCGCTCGCGGGTTGATCTGCGAGACCTTGCGCGCCGAGATCGAGGTCGACTGCGAGCTCATGACGAAGCTCGGGCCGCGAGCTCGCGTGTACGGCGGCGCCCCGAAGCCCAGGCCGATCGTGTTGAGCACATCGGTGACGCTGGTGATGCTCGGCGTCGTGGCGGCGCAGAAGGCGACCGAGATCGGATCGGTGTAGCCGCGCGAGCAGAGGGCCGTGAGCTGGCTCGGGCCCTTCGGCAGCTGGCCGATGAGATCGCCCGTGCACGTCGGCGCGACGGGACCAGCATCCGCGAACGCGACGCCGGCGTCCGGGGGCGGCTGAGCGGCGTCCGCGGCCAGGGGCTGCGCCGCATCGGGGAGCACGGCGGCGTCGTCGGCGACAGGCAACACAGCGGCGTCATCGGCGACCAGGAGCGGGGCGGCGTCGGCGGCGGGCAGCGCCGTCGGCCCTGCGTCCTCGGCCGGAAGCGATGCGGCGTCCGGGACCGGTGGCCCCTCGGCCTCGGGCCCCGAGCCGACGGTGCCCACGCAGCCACTGAGGAAAATCGCCAGGTAGACGGAGAGATGGTGTCGCACGAGGTCTTGGTCGGGCGGCGCGTGGCGTTTTGTGATCGGCGCGAAGTCGAGTTTTTCGGTATGAGCGGGCCCGAGCACGAAGGACTCGTGACAGAGTCCGGACAAATTGATAGTATCGAAGGTCTTGTAAGCCGTGTCCGTCGCGTCGACGAGATGGATCTGTTCTGCTAGCACCATCAGGACGTCGACCACGGCCCGGCTCTCCTTGGGTGAATATGCGAGGAGCTCGATCCGCGGCTCGGGTCCGTCGGCCGCCTGTTCGTGGAGGCTGAGTCCTGCCGTGGCATAGGTCCAGTACGGTCTCCCCGGCCCGGGCTCGTGCTCGACGACGATGAACCTCGGCCGTCCGTCCGTGAGCCGCGCCGGGTTGTACTCGGATTTCGTTTCGCCGAGGTGCTGGAGTAGTGACCAACAAGGCGAGCGCGAGCCGAAAACTCACGATTCGAGCGGGTCTCCTCGGCGGACGGCTCCCATTCTCGGAGGCGGTTCTCCGCGATCGCCTTTCGCAACTCATCGATGAGCCGACTCATCAGCTCCACGGTACCCTCTCCGGTGCGTCCGTCCACGGCGACCGCGGCGAGATCGGGGAAGACGATCGACGCGTCGTCAAGATCCCCCTTCGTGACGCAGACGACGTGGGGCAGGCGTTCGAGCATGAGATTCTGCTCGGATAAGTTCCGGCGAAGCTCGTCGAGCGACGCGATATTGGCTTCGTGCCGTTCCTTCTGCGCGTCCGCGACGAAGACGACCGCGTCCACATTCTTCAAGATCAGCTTCGACGAAACGGCGTACGTCACCTCACCGGATAGTGCGTAGAGGTGGAGGCGCACACCGGGCATCTCGGAACGCAGGAGATCGAAAAAGAGAGTTCGCTACGTCCCACTCTGGACCGAGAACATCTTCCCTTTCTGGTCTTCCGGGGTCGCGTCGTAGATGCGCTGGAGCAGCGTGGTCTTTCCCACGAAAGGCAGCCCGTAGAACACGACCCGGACGTTGATCTCGTTCGTCGAGCGATTCGTGAACATCAATTCGTCTCTCCGACCGACGACGCTCGTCGCACCGCCGTCCTTGCTCAAAATTTAGACTAGGACGAGCGCTAATCCCGCTGAAAAGCCTCGAACAGCGCGGCCTCGGCCCACGGCGAAAACGCGGTGGGCGGCACCGCCGCGTGATACGCGCGAAACGCCGCCGTGAAGCCGGCCGGGTCGCGCGCGAACCAGGCGTCGCTCGTGCCGGAGCCGCGGATCAGGCGCTCGAAGCGGAGCTGCGCCACGAGGAGCGCGCTGATGCGCACGCCGTCGGGGCTGGCCTGCGCAAGCGCCGCGTGCATCTCGGGCGAGAGGCCCGGAGCCCCGCGCAGCACCGCGAGTGGATCACGCGCCGTCATCGCGTCAGCGAGCTTCGATTCGATGATCGCGTGCTCCTCTGCGCTGGAGGCGACGAGCTTTGCGCGGGCGGTGGGCGCCGCGGCGGGCACCGGCTTCGCTGCGAGCACGATCGCTCTGGCCCGCGTGATCTCTGCGCGCAGCACGGGAACGTCCTCAGGTCGAACCGTCCCCTCCATCCGCTCGAGCGTCACGCCGCGCAGGTTCGGGCAGCGCGGCACGACGTATTCGAGCAGCGCCCAGACCTCCTCGGGCACCGCGTGATCGTGGCTGTCGAGCCGCATCGTCCGGCCGCCGGGCAGCCACGCGGGATCGCTCTCCGCGCCGCCCGAGACGTGGATCTCGATCACCCGCGCGAGATCGAGCCGCGCCAGATACGCGAGCGGATCGAAGCGGTGATTCAGCGCCATCGTGTGCAGGTTATGGAGATCGAGGAGCACGTGACCGAAGTCGCCGATCGCCGCGGTGATGAAGGCGGGCTCGTCGAGCGCGTCGCCGAGAAGGAAGTACGCAACGTTGTTCTCGACGCCGACGTCCGGCACCACCGCGCGCATCTCTTCCAGCCGCGATCGCACCGTCGACGCGGAAAATGCGCTCATCGGCGCCGGCAAAGGCAGCGTCAGCGCCCGCGCATCGAGGGTGCTCGCGCCGAGGTGATCGGTGTACCACTGGAACGCGAACGTCCGCTGGTCGCGCTTCATCGCCGCGATCCACTTCGCCCGCCGCGGCGCATCGCGCGCATCTGCGGTCGCCATCGAGAGACCCACGCCGTGCGCGACGAAGGGGCGCGACGGGAACGCGAGGATCTTTCGCTGAAAGCCGTTCGGCGCGAGATCCGGGCCCCACAGCGTCTCGGGCGCGACCTCGTAGTAGTCGACGTCGAGCGGCCGGACGAGCTCGAGGAACGCGCCGTCCGGCTGCAGCGTGAGTCCGACCTTGGGACGGCCGATGGGGCCGATGTTCATTCCACCGGTATCTCGTTCTGCACGAAGAAGTACAAGAACCGCGTCGCCTTCGCCGGCACGTGGCCCATGCCGCAGGCCACCATCCTCTGCTCGTCGTCGGGCACGCCCTCGATCGTGGTGCCGCAGCCGTGCGAGCTGGCCCAGTTGCTGCCCGGCACCGCGTGCAAGCGCAGGCGCTCGGCCGCAGCGCGCGCCAGGCGATCTTCGGCGCCGCCCTGCGAGAACAGCACCGCCGCCGCGCGATCGATCACCTCGGGCAGCGCCGTCGGGTCGTCGGTCGCGGCGAGCTGCTCGGTCGAGAGCCGAGCCCGGTTCTGCCGCGCGCGCCGATCGATCGTCGCCGCGTCGGGCAGGAGCGCCTGGCGCACGATGCGCGCGACCGCGGCGATGTCCGCATCGATGTCGGCGTCCACGTCCTGCTGCGCGTCTCCGCGCCCTTGGAACGGGTTGCGCGAAGGCGGCGGCGCGAACGGGATCGCCTGCGCCGGCACACTCACCGTCTCGACCAGCACCATCAGCGGATCGCTCTTCATCCGGTGGGGGACGATCGTGTGCAGCTCCTTCATCGTCGCGCACGCCACCTCGGCGAGCGCGATCGGCGCGAGCTGCTTGTCGTCGGCGTGGTTGAGGTACGAGCCGAGCAAGCGACCACGGGCCCAAACCTCGCCGCGATCGGTCGGGATGACCAGCACGAGCAGCGGCTTTCCACTCTTCGCCGCGCGCCGAAAGGCACGGGCCAGCGTGGCCACGCGCGACTTGGCATCACACGCCGGGTCGGCGAACGCGCGCCCGATGAACGCCGGCAGCGCCAGCGTCGCGAGCGTGCCCTGGAGAAACTTGCGGCGGTTCATTGATCCTCCGGATCGAGCTGGCCCAGCTTGGGGTCGACGAGGAGCGCGCCTTCGCGCTCGAAGACGAAGGTCTGACCATCATCGAGGGTCACGCGGATGGGATCGCGGCCGTCGAGCTCGAGGGTGCCCTCCTGCGCTGCGCGCTCGAAGTGACCGCGTACGCCCGCGTCGCAGCCGGCGTCGATCGCGATCAGCGCACCGCCTCCGGCGTCGAGGATCATCGTGACGTCGCTCTTGGAGCGGTACACGCCGACGACATCGACGAGCTCGTGGGTGAACGGACGGGAGGGGAGCGGCGCTTCGAAGGTGGGGGCGCGCGTCACGATCGGTCGGGCCTCGTCGATCGACGCCTCGAGATCGCCGACCAGCATCCACAGGTCTTCGTCGAAGATGCGGTTGCCGTCATTCTCGGCCCCGATCAGGTCGGCCAGCGTGCGCGCGCCGCCGGTGATCTCGAGCGCGTTCTCGTCGGCGTCGAGCCCGAGCCGCAGGACCTCGGTCGCGACGCCAGGGCGATGCACCCACGCCACCGAGGACGCGGGGACCTCGTCGCTGGGGTCGACGATGAGCGGCAGCGCCGAGGTGCGTCCGTCGGGCGCGGTCAGGCCGGCGGCGCGCGCATCCTCGTCGAGGAGCACGTAGGCGAGGCGCGTGGGGTCGGGCCCACCGCATCCCAGCCCAAAGGTCACGAGCGCGAGGAACGAGAGCCGGCGCATGGTCCCTCTCAACGTGCGACCGGCCAGAAAAGTCTTCCATCGGTTCGCCCGCCTCGAAAAAAGATCTCCCACCGATCGCGGGGGTCGGGTCTGAGGGCCATGAAGCACGCCCCGCTCGCTCTTTTCCTCCTCACGACGGCCTGCGGACCGGACCGCCTCGGCGCTCCGGCCCCGGGCGCGCAGGTGCCAGGTCCGGTTCCCAGCCCCTCCACGGTGGCCCAGCCGCTGACGCCCTGCGTCGTGACGGTGGCATCCGCGGATACGCACGCCATCCGCGCGGTCCCGGGCGGGCTCATCGTCGGCAACCAGGGCAGCTTCGCGCGCCACACCGGGTCCGGCTGCGCACTCCAGCGCGCGGGCGCGGTGTTCGCGAAGGACGGCGAGTCGCGCGTCCAGACGGACAACCCCGGCAACGTCTACGTGATGCCGGCGCGCTCGACCGACGCGAACGTCATCGCGACCGAGCCGGAGAACGACGGCTTCTCGGCCGGCGTGGTGCGCATCGACGCGAAGGGCCAGATCGAAACACTGGTGAGCCGCGGTCGCTGGATCGCCGGGTTCTCGGTCTCGCCGGAGGGCCACGAGCTCACGCTGTACGGGTGCGCGGCCACGGGCCTCCACAAGGAGACGACCGAAGGCTGGTCGTGGGACCAGGTCACGTCCCAGCGCGCGCATGAGGCCGGCGGGCTGAACGAGGCCTCGGTGGCGGTGGGTGGCGGCGCGATCGTGATGGCGGTGAACGGCGTCTTGTTGCGCGTGACGGCGGAGGGCGCGGAGCCGATCGGCGAGGCGGCGGTGATCTTCGGCGCGAACCAGCAGATCACGCGCTGCGGACCGGCGCCGCAGCACCCGCGCACGCTGGACCGCTGCGGGGGTGAGATCTGCGGCGTGTTCGCGGATGGCGTCGCGACCTGGACCGCGGATGGAGCGCTGGCGCGGATCCTGTCGCGGGATGACATCGAGATCGCGGATGATGAGACGTTCGAGCAGGTGACGGGGGATGCGGATGGGTTGTATTTGCTGCTGCGTGGGGCGGAGGGAGCGCGCGTGATGTTCGTTCCGACGCCGTAGGACGTCTGAAACAGGGAACCCGGCAATCGAGGAATCCGGGACCGGGGACGTGAATCGGACCGGGGAATATGAATATGAACTGGGACCTCGCACGCTCCGCGTGCTCCGCCGGAGCGCGCTCGCGCGCGAGTTCGAATACCCGGATCACATTCACATTCTCGGCTCCGATTCTCGTTCCCCGTCCCTGATTCCCGGCTCCCGGTTGTATCCTCCGCCGATGCCGCGCACGAAGAGCCTCACCTCGCTCCGCGCCTCCGCCCAGCAATGCACCGCCTGTCCCCTCTACAAGGACGCGATCCAGGCCGTCTTCGGCGAAGGCCCCAAAACCGCGTCGATCATGCTGGTCGGCGAGCAGCCCGGCGACATCGAAGACCGCAGAGGCCACCCGTTCGTCGGCCCCGCCGGCCGCGTGCTCGACGAGGCGATCGAGGCAGCGGGGCTCGAGCGCGAGGCGCTCTTCCTCACCAACGCGGTGAAGCACTTCAAGCACATCGTGAAGCCGGAGACGAAGAAGCGCCTCCACGCCAAGCCCAACACGAAGGAAATCAAGGCCTGCCACCTGTGGCTCGAGGCCGAGCTCGAGGTCGTGAAGCCAAAGGTGGTGGTGCTGATGGGCGCGGTCGCGGCGCAATCGATGCTCGGGCCGAAGTTCCGGGTCACGCAGAGCCGCGGGAAGATCGTCGCGCGAGATCCGATCGTCATCGCGACCTATCATCCGTCCGCGATCCTGCGCGCGCCCGACAGCGAGATGCGCGCGAAGCTGAGGAAGGCGCTCATCGCCGACCTCAAAAGGGCCATGAAGGCCTCAGAACATGGCGCGAAAGCCTAACGTCGGCAGCACGTAGCGCACGTCGGTGCCCGGCTGCAGCTCCTCGGCGGCGAGCACCGTGTTGCTCACGTCGACGTAGAAATCGAGCAGCCAGTCGTTCCACACCGCGGTCTTGTCGATGCGCACGTCGAAGCGCACGAACGTCGAGGCGCGCGTCGACGAGAGTCCCGCGGTCGTCGTGAGCGGGCGGCCGGTCTGCATCTGCGCGCGAAAGCCGAGCTGCCAGCGGCGCGGCAGCGGCATCTGCAGCACCAGGTTCAGGATGTGCGTGCGATCGAAGTCGAACGCCGACCAGCCCCCGTCGCGCAGGCGCTCGCTGCGCGACAAGGTGTACGAGAGCCAGCCCGAGATCCCGTCGGCGCTCTGGCGGCGCAGCAACATCTCGAAGCCGTACGATCGCCCGGTGGCCGGCTGCAGCAGGCGGTCCAGGCGGTCCTCGACGTCGTCGGTGTTGCTGGGGAGCATGTTCGGCGCCTGGCCCGGCAGCGCGACCGGCGGGTCGTTCAGGATGTCCTCGACGCTCGGGTTGAACTGCACGTCGAAGAGGATCGGATCCATCCAGTTGAAGTACGTCTGGACGTCGATGCTGAAGCCACCGTCGAGCGCGAGCTCGGCGCCGATCGAGGCCTGCGTCGCCTCCAGCAGGCCCTTGTCGAACGCGACCTGATCGAGACCCGGGACGGGGATCGCGAAGCGCGGCGGCTGGTGATAGAGCCCGACGCTCGCCTTCAGCCACAGATCGTCGTCGAGCGCGTAGCGCGCCAGCACGCGCGGATCCACGCCGGCGTGCGCGCTCTTCCCGTCCATGTACACGTCGACGCGCACGCCCGGGCGGATCGACCAGCGCTCGGTCGGCGTCAGCACCAGCTCGGCGATGAGGCCAGTGGTGTAGAGCGAGCTCTCCGGCTCGCCGCCGGTCCCGAGCAGCTCGCCGATCGTGCCGGCGCCCATCGTGCTCGCGGTGAAGCTCCCCTGCTTGATCAGGCCATCGAAGCCCACCGTCAGCACCAGCGCCGGCGTCAGCGTGAACGCCAGCCGCCCGCGCGCCGTCACGCTCAGGCTGCTCAGCTTCGCGTCGTCCTGCGAGAGCGAGTCGTCGTAGCCGAACGTGAGCTGGTAGTCGCCGTGGACCGCGCCGTCGTCGTGCCACGACCGCAGATCGACGCGGTGGAACGTGAGCTGGAGGAACGGCTCGAGCGGCGACCCCTCCTGCGCGCCGTCGGGCAGCGTATCGAGCCCGTCGTTGGCGCCGAACGCAAAGAGGCTGTAACCGAAGCGCCGATCGCCGCCGTCGATGCGAGCCTGATAGTCCCAGTAGCTCAGCGAGATGTTCGGGCTCGCCAGGCTGATCAGCAACCCCGGATAGCCGACGCGACCGGACAGCGTGCCGGTGAGCCCCGGGAGCGGCAGCGGGTGGCGCACCAGGCCGCCGGTCTGGAAGAAGTTGAGATCGACGTCGTAGGCGATCTCGTCGCTCCGCGCGGGGCGCGTCTTCCCGTCGACGATGCCGCCGGTGTAGCCGCCGTAGTCGACCGGGAACCCGCCGGGCATGAAGTCGATGCTCTCGATCAGCGCCGGGTGCACCACGCTCGGCCCGGCGAGCAGATGGAACAAGAGCGGCACGCGCACGCCATCGATCAAAAAACCCGTGTTTCCAGGGCTCGATCCGCGGACCACCGGAAACGGCAAGAGCGACATCATCGTCGACACACCGGGCAGCGTGTTCACGACGCGAAAAGGATCACCGAACGTCCCGGCGACCTGGGTGAGCTCCTTGCCGCGGATCGTGGTGCGCGAGACCTCGGCGCGCACACGCTCGCCGACCACGAGCACCTCGTACGGGTTGTTGCCGGCGCGCTCCACGAGATACGCGACCGCCAGCTCCTCGCCCTCTCCCACCGTCTCCTGCTGCACGAAGCGCAAGAAGCCGCTGAGCGTGATCTCGACGGCGAACGCGCCGGGCGTGACCTCGAGCCGGAAGTTGCCTTGCTCGTCGCTGAGCGTCTCCAGGTTGCCGGCTGACACGCTGGCGTACGGGACGGGAAATCGTGTGCCGCGCTCGCGCAGGCGGCCGGTGATCACGCCCGGGCGAACCACCGGCGCCAGCGCGAGCGGCGGCGGCGTGAAGCGCGCGGTGTAGCGCAGGTCGACCGGCACCGGCTGTCCGCCGTACGTGGCGGGCGCGAAGCGAAAGCGCGCGACCGCCGCCAGGACCGTCGAGTCGAACGGCTCGCCGACGCCGCGATCGAGCTCGACGCTCTTCACGTCGCCGCGCTCGTCGACGCGCATCCGCACCACCACCTCGATCTCGAGGCCGGGCACGATCGCCGCGCCCGGATACGCGATGGTGGTCGACGAGATCGCGCGGGGCGGGATCAAAGTGGTCGTCGCGGTCGCGACCGGATCTTGCCCGACGATCAGGAGCAGCGCGGCGATCGTCAGCGCCACCAGAACGTCCAGCCCAAGCTCAGCGCGTGGTGCTCCCAGAACTGGCGCAGCTCGATCGCCTCACCGGTGTCGGGGTCCGTTCGCCCCAGCGCCTCGACGCAGCGGGTCCACTGGCCGTCGGCGCTGACGTGCGGGCCCATCGACAGCAGGCCGCTCAACACGAACAGGTACTCGACGCGCGCGATCGCCAGCACGCCCGCGCCGCTGCACGAGCCGAGCAGGCGGGTGGTGTCGGTCAGCGTCACCGACGCGGGGGTGGTCGCTCCGGGCTCGGGCGTCGCGGCGCCGGTCGTGAGAATGAACCCGCCGACACCGACCCCGAGCGACAGCGTGAGGCCGTCGACGAGCTGGAACGTCGGCTCGATCGCGCCGCCGAACCGCAGGCCCGCGCGCTCGCCGGGGATCACGCCGTAGCGCAGCGATCCGAAGAGCGACCACACATCGTCGATCTTCGCGCCGGCGCGCAGGAGCACGCTGTGCACGGAACCGCCGGGCGCGTTGTCGACGCCGATCAGCCCTTCGTATTCGTATCCGAGGCCCAGACGGAAGCCCGATCGAGCCCAGCCTTCCTCGGGCGTCTCGGTCTCGAGCGAGGCCTCGAACTCCGGCTCCGGCGGAACGGCGGCGAGCACGAGCAGCGCCAGCGCTGTGATCACCGCCCGCACCTCCACCAGTCCGGCGGGTTGTCGCGCACGTCCCAGTCGAGCTTGGTGCACTCGAGCGAGTCGTCGCATCCGCTCAGCGTGTACACGCGGACGCGCGGGCAGCCGCAGGTCGGCGAGTACACCGCGAGCGCGCCGTCCTTCGTGCACGTGCTGGTGTCGGTCACGGCCGGCGCGCGCTCGGGCGGCGATCGCGGGAAGCTCTCGCGGGCCCTGATCCGACAGCCGAGCAGGTTGAGCTCGCGCGGATCATCGAGCCCGAGCACGATCTCCGCGC
>Ga0105048_10018080_pt1 | contig 10857 bp, 11 predicted proteins | sample MAT05_FD_78382 | JGI IMG/M metagenome (GOLD analysis project Ga0105048, IMG submission 78382) | Freshwater microbial communities from Lake Fryxell liftoff mats and glacier meltwater in Antarctica - MAT-05 | ecosystem: Environmental > Aquatic > Freshwater > Ice > Liftoff microbial mat | place...
CAATCGAGAACAGCCGTCAATCGAGAACAGCCGTCAATCGAGAACAGCCGTCAATCGAGAACAGCCGTCAATCGAGAACAGCCGTCAATCGAGAGAGGTGTGGGCGATGAACCTTGCCGCTACTGCGGGGTCGCCGACCACGTCGAGGCTCGCCAACTCTTTGCGGCGCCACAACACAAGCAAGAGATCGCTTGCCTCCCCGCGTAACGCGGCATCGCCCTTTGCATGCTCGCGTGTTACCACTTGCTTGCCGTCGCCCGGGCGAACTGTCCACTCCCCCGCTACGTCTGTGCAGTGCAGGTGCACCGAGCCGCCGATGGCTGCTGCATCGGCGACGACATCGCCCAACATGTGCGTGAGAAACTCGTCGATTCCGTCACTCGCTAACTCCGATTCGATCGGTGTGGTCGAGCGAGCAGCCGCATCAGCATCCCAGCGATGCACCGCCGTCTCCTGCGCCATGCGACGGATCACGAACCCGGCGGTGTGATCCGAGGACCACGTCCAGTTCGCTTGCGCGGGGTCGGCCGTCGACAGCGCCGTCAACGTCTCGGCGAATCCGGAGCGATAGGTGGACAAGAGCGCCGTGTCGGCTGGCCGGGCGGGGTCCTCGTAGCCCTGCGTGGATGACCGCTGCTCGCCAACAATCGTGCGCCAGAAGTGATGCACCTCCGTCATGTGCCAGACGAGGTCGGCAACCGACCAAGCTGGGCACGAATTCACCCCGGCGCTCAACCCGGCGGCGGCGCATGCGTCTGCGAAGGCGGCGCCATCGCGAGCAAGTGCTGATAGGTATTCGTTGGATTGCATCGGGACAGATGCTGTCACATGCCCTCGTGCCAGCGGCTACCGTCTTTCGCCATGTCACCCGCACCATCTGCACCTGCCGAAGCCCCTCCCGCGCCCGCGCCCAGCCGTCACGCCGCCATCGCGGAGAAGATCATCGGCAACATCGTTCAGGCAGGGGCACCGGCCGTCTCGCCCGACGGGCGCCAGGTCGCGTTCGTCGTCGGTCGCGTCGACATGGCGAAGAACAAGTACTTCTCGCAGGTCTGGTTAGCCGACGCCGACGGCAGTCACCCGCCGCACCCAATCACCGGCGGCGATCACGACGGCAACCCGACCTGGAGTCCCGATGGGTCTTCGCTCGCCTTTACCTCGCGGCGCAGCGAGAAGAAGGGCGAGGCAACGCTGCACGTGATGCCCGCCGGTGCAGCGGGCGAGACGCGCACGATCGCTTCCATGAAAGATGGCCTCGGCGATCTGGCGTTCAGCCCCGACGGCCGCTGGATCGCGTTCATCAGTCGCACCCCGCACGAGCGCTACGACGCGGAAGACGACAGCTGGCGTTCGCCGCGCAAGATCGAGCGCTTCTTTTCGAGATTGAACGACGAAGATTGGGTGTTCGACCGGCCGTCACACATCTACGTTGTCGCCGCCGACGGCACCGGCACCCCGCGCAACCTCACACCCGGCGAGTGGCAGCACGAGGGCATCGCCTGGCTGCCCGATTCGTCGGGCGTCACGACTGCGACGGTGCGTCACGACAACTGGGACCGCGACCTGGCGGGCGACCTGTTCGTCGTACCGCTCGACGGCGCAGTGCGCGCGCTCACCAAGCAGACGGGCAGCTATTCGCAGCCGTCCCTATCGCCCACGGGCGACACCGTCGCATTCATGGGAACCGACAACCCCGACACCTACCCTCAGAACGCTTCAATCGGTGTCGTGTCCGTCGATGGTGGTGCGCATCGATGGATTAGCAGCAAGCTCGATCGAACCTTTGAAACGTCGGCAGGTTCGCAACAGCCGCTGTGGATCGACGACAACACACTCTTGTGCACCGCGGAAGATCGTGGCGAGACGCACCTCTATCGAGTGCACACCGACGGGAAGGCACCGGAGGCAATCACTTCCGGCCCGATAACCGTCAAGTCAATCGACGAAGCGGGTGGCACGATCGCGTTTTGCGCAGGCGCTGTCAACGAGGTGTCGGATGTCTTCGTGCTTCCGGTTAGCGGCAAGGGCAAGCCACGTCGATTGACGAACTTCGCAGCGACCTACCAGAGCAAGGTGCAACCGCAACGTTGGGAACGCTTCGCCGTTCCGTGCACTGATGGCGCCGGTGAGATTGACGCGTGGATCATGCGCCCCGCTGGCTTCGACGCCTCTCGCATGTACCCGGTGGTGCTGAACGTGCACGGCGGCCCGCACACGCAATACGGCGAGACCTATTTCGACGAAGCACAGTTCCAAGTCGCTGCCGGATTCGTCGTGCTGATGAGCAACCCGCGTGGTGGCAGCGGACGCGAACAGGCCTGGGGTCAGGCAATTCTCGGCCCCAATCATCCACGTGTGCCCGGCAAGGGTTGGGGCAGCGTCGATGTCGACGACGTGATGGCAGTGCTCAACGGTGCGCTGGAGCGCTACCCGTTCTGCGACAGCAGCCGCGTGGGCATGCAAGGCGGGAGCTACGGCGGCTACATGGCCACAATGTTGGCTGGCCTACACAGCAACCGCTTCAAGGCGATCTGCAGCGAGCGCTCCGTGAACAACATGATGACCGAGGAATTCACCAGCGACATCGGAACCGTTTTCCGTGTCGAGCACGGACTCACACATCTCGACGATCCCGACGAGTACGTGCGTATGTCGCCGATTCGTTATGTTCGCGACATCAACTGCCCGATGCTGTTGGTGCACAGCGAGGAAGACTTCCGGTGCCCGATCAGCCAGGCCGAAGAACTGTTCGTCGCCCTACGGCTGCTGAACAAGGACGTCACGTTCTACCGGTTCCCTGGCGAGAGCCACGAGCTATCCCGCAGTGGTTCGCCGGTGCACCGGCGTATGCGAGCCGAAATCATTCTCGACTTCTTCGCCAAGCACCTCAATCCCTAACCCAGTTATCGATCAGCTTGCGCGCGATCGAGATTGCGGGCGGAATCGGGGGTAGCGCATCGCGCGTGTACCACTGCGCATCCAAGATCTCAGTCGGGTCACAATCGATCTCGCCGCTCGTCCAACGTGCACCGAAGCCGATCATCAGGCTGTGCGGAAACGGCCAAGGCTGACTACCGAAGTACTGCACGTCAGTCACCTCCACGCCCACCTCTTCTCGAACCTCGCGCACAACGGCTGACTCAAGTGACTCGCCGGGCTCGACAAAGCCAGCGAGGCAGGAATACATCGGCGATCGAAACTGCACGCCGCGCGCCAACAGGACCTGCTGTTCCGGGCCGGGTTCGCCCTTGGTCACCAAGGTGATCATCGCCGGGGCCAACCGTGGGTATGCAAGAAGACCGCATGCCGCGCATCGCATCGAGCGATCACCGGCGGACATCTCAGTTGGTGCCGCGCAGCGACCGCAGAACCGATGCGTGCGCGCCCACTCGACCAACTGCACGGCACGCCCAGCAACCATCCACTCGATCTCAGACGCGCGACCGAAGTACGAATACAGATCGATTGCCGAGCCGTACGACGGGTCGTCGTCGGCTGGAACATCGACTCCCCAGCAGGCCTCCGCACCCAACATTCCGAGGAAGTGCGTCGGCCACTCACCACCACTACGGTCATCGACAAAGACCAGCGAACCGATCACATGAAAGTAACGGTGCGCGCTGGGGTTCGCCGTCGGTGTCAGTGCTGGAAGGAAGCTCGCCATGCCAACACGGTAGACCGCACGAATCCGGGGCAGGCCAGATAGAACGACCGAATGCGACCGCTCGTCTTGGCGAGGTACTTGGCCACCTCCTTGACGACAATCTTGACGACAATCTTGACGACAATCTTGACGACAATCTCGGTCGCCGCTTGTTCCAGAGACTCGCACAAGGAAAGCGCAGCCACTGCAGGCGCGCTGCAGTCGAATGCCACTGTCGACTATGTCGTCGATGGCGACACCGTCGACATGACCATTGACGGTGTGGAAGAGCGCGTGCGTTTGATTGGCATCGACACTCCCGAGACCAAGAAGCCAAACACACCGGTCCAGTGTTTCGGACTGGAAGCGACGGCTTTCACGCAGTCGCTGCTTCCCGAGGGCACCGCCGTGTACTTGGAGCGCGACGTTGAAGCCCGCGACGTGTACGGCCGATTGCTGGCCTACGCGTATGTGGCCGAGACGGGAGCATTCGTCAACTTGGAAGTCGTGCGTGGGGGCTACGCACAACCGCTGACGATTCCGCCGAATGTTGCGCACAGCACCGAGTTCGTTGATGCCGCCCGCACCGCCGAACACGACAACGTCGGTCTGTGGGCCGCATGCAACGGGTAGCGTCGCCGCGATGAGCACGCTTACCGAACGCCTCGGGTATCGGGCCGACGCACGCCTCGTCATTATCTCGTGCGACGACCTGGGCAGTTGCCATGCCGCCAACGAGGGTGTGCTCAGTTCCCTGCATCACGGGGTGGCGACTTGCGCCAGCCTGATGGTGCCGGCCCCCTGGGCTCGCGACGCAGCGCGCCGCTGCCTGCCAACCGACGACATCGGCGTGCACCTGACGTTGAATTGCGAGTACGAGTCGTATCGCTTCGGACCAATCACTCATGCACCATCGCTGCTGTCGGGCGAAGGTGGCTTTCCGCGCGAGGTCGACGACCTGTGGAACCACGCCGACCCTGCGGAAGTGCTCCGCGAGTGCCGCGCCCAGATCGAGCGCGCGATCGCGTGGGGAATCGATGTCACACACCTTGCACCGCATCTTTCGGCAATCACGTTGCGCCCCGAGTTCTTTGACATCTACCTCGAGTTGGCAGTCGAGTTTCAGCTACCGGTTCGATTGCCGTCGACCATCACCGCCGAGCAGGCCGGGTTTCCGTTCCGCACGCTCGCAGCGGCTGAAGGTGTCGTCTTTCCGGATCACTTCGACCACGACTGGCGCGCCGGAAGTCGCGAGCGCGTGTACGACGCAGTACGCAACCTGCCAACGGGCGTTACCGAAATTCATGTGCAACCGGTGATCGACACGCCCGAGGTGCGCGCCCTCACCGATGCCGCGGCGCTCTACATCGACGACTACGACCTGATCACTGCCGACGCGAAACTACGCACGTTGTTGGCCGACTCGGGGGCGACACCGATTGGTTACCGATCGCTCAGGGACGCGATGCGAGCTGGCTGATCGCCGTCGCTGCGCTGCCGTCGCGCAGTGCTTGGAATAGAGGGCCGGTTGGGCCGGTGTTCTTCAGCTTGCCCTGCATAAACGCCACCGCCGGCACCAAGCCCGCATCGGCGACGGCGACGCTGACCACAACGGCGGCATCGTCGGCACCCGCGACGGCCTCATCGTTCTTGCCGAACAGGACTCGATACTGCAGGCTCAACGATTTGCCCCGACATGAACGCCCGCGAAGATGTCGGTCTCAATTTCGCCGGCCACATGTGACTCGACCAGCGAACGGGCGAGCACCCATTCTTCCCACGGCCAGATCTCGGCCAACTGTTCGTCGGTGAGCCCGAACCAAAACGGCTCGTCGGCATCAACCTGTGTGGCGTGCGCACGAAGCGCCCCGCTTCGCGCCCACAGATAATCGCCGACTTCGATGCGTGTGGTGATGCGATGGTCGGTGTCGGGGCGGTCGAACCACCCGGCATCGAAGGGCGAATCGCCGCGATGGTGCAGCAAGCCCTCATGCACTGCCGTCAGACGCGCCTTCGACCAGATCGTGTAATACATCTTCTGCACCTGCCACGGGGCACCGAGTTCCGGATACCACGTCGGATCGCCGGCGCGCTCAAAGGCGGGACCGGAGATGTCGTGCACCTTGACGTGGTCGGGGTGCGGGTAGCCGCTCTGATCGTCGCCGTAGGTGATGATGACCTGTGGTCGAGTGCGACGAATGATCGCCACCAACCGGCCAACCGCTTCGTCGAGGGGCGCCATGTGAAAGCAAGCCGCATTCTTGTTCGGCTCGCTGTCGACCATGCCCGAATCGCGGTAGCCCAGCATCACGACCTCGTCGTAGCCAATGATCTCGGCTGAGCGCGCCAGTTCGTGGGGCCGCAGGTCGGCCATCAAATTCTTCTCCTGCTCGGGAGTCAGGTCGTAAAACGGTTGCCCGGGCTCGCGCAGACGCGGGTTCTGCAGATCGCCCTCTTCGCCACCGGTGCAGCACACCAGCACGGTGTGCACGCCCGCTGCGTGGTACTTGGCGATGGTCGGTGCGCCCTTGGACGCTTCGTCGTCGGGGTGGGCGTGCACGGTCATTACGCACAGCGCCTCTGTCGGTTCGGCTGCCACGCAGGCACGATACCCGCGCCACCCGTTCGTCGCCCTGCCGCGTAGGCTGAGCGGGTGCGACGCTTGGTGCTTCTTACTGCTGGATTCGCAATGCTCGTCTTCGCGGCGGGCTGCCGCAACGATGGCCGCACCCTGCGCGATCCGGACCCCCGCTTTGACGACGTCTCGATCTCCACCTCATCGAGTATTGACGAGGGTGTCGACCCTGGCTTCGACACGATCGAACCAACCGAGACATTCCCCCCCGAGGAAACCTTTCCTCCAATCGACGAGACCGACCTCGTCACCGCACCGTGGGCCGACGGTGAAGCGATCGATGCCCATTACACGTGCGAGGGATCGAACGTAGCCCCCTCCTTGTCGTGGGCGGCGGCTCCGCTTGGCACTGCCGAGATCGCCATCACGCTCGAAGACCTTGATGCGCCGACGTTTGTCCACTGGATCATCGCTGGCATCTCGCCTGACGCGGTCGCTTTGGACGAAGACACGGTCCCGATTGGGGCTTACGAGGCCACCAACGGGCTCGGCGACCTCGGCTATACAGGTCCTTGCCCCGCCGCTGGCGAGGAACACCTCTATCTCATTACGGTCCACTACCTAGGGGTGCCCAGTGGGCTGCTCGACGGGGTTCCAGGGGCCGAATTGTTCGCAAGCATTGCCACGGCTGAGGTCGCAACAGCCGAGGTCACGGGCACCTTCAGTCGCGCCGGAGGATGACCGATAAATGCTTCTGCAAGATAAACCCCCCGTAAGGATGGCGGACATCAACGAGGCGCTTCCTCAGCTGCCGGTTGGCCTTTTTCAGGCCGATCGTGACGGCCGCGTTACCGCGGCAAACGCTGCATTTAGCGCGCTCGTGCAGGGAACCGGGGCCAACAGCGTGGGCCTTCCGCCCTGGGCCAGCGCCCATCCTGGCGACCGAGCGAGCGCAGAGTTGGCGTGGCGGCGTGGCGTGGAGGCTAGCGACGCCACTGTAACCCTCGAGTTCCGCGTCTGGCAGGGCGAGGGTCGCATGACCTGGGTGCGCATCGATGCCTATCCCGAGTTCGACTCGCTCGGCCGGGCCACGAGCTACGCTGGCACCGCGCTCGACCACACCGACATCATCATCCGCCGCCAATTGCTCGACCGGATGGTCACTGTCGTCGGGGCGTCCGACGAGGCCGTGTTGGTCGTTGACCGCAACGGGGCGCCGGTATACACCAACCAGGCGGCGCGCAACCTCTTCGGTGTCGTCGACGAGATCGATCTCGTACGCGACCCAGCGGCGCGTGGACTCTTGCAAGCGATCCGCGATCAGGTGCCCCGCGAGGTCATGGCCGGCACAACGTCGTCGTCGTGGACCGGCGAGGTCGGTTTCCGCGGTAGCGACGGAATGGAACGCACACTCGACATCGAAGTGCTATTGCAGCGCGCAGCCGACGGTACCGTCGAGTACTGGGGCGGCGTCGCCCGCGACGTGACGTCCACAAAGCACTTGCAAAGCGAGCTCATTCGCCAGGCCAACCACGATCCACTCACCGGTTTACCCAACCGACTGTTGCTGTTGCGCACCGCTGCCGAAGCGCTCGATCGCATTCGCGGCACTCGCGAGAACGTTGCGATTTTGTTCATGGACGTCGATCGTCTGAAGGACGTCAACGACACCGTCGGTCACGAAATTGGCGACGCCTTGCTCGCCCAGGTCGCACATCGCATCGCACAGGCCACTCGCCCGTCAGATGTCGTTGCCCGCATCGGCGGCGACGAGTTCGTTGTTCTCTGCGACGGCAATATCGATGAACACACCGCAGTCGATCTCGCCGAACGCATCCGCTTCGGCCTCAGCGGTCGCATCATGGTGCACGGCGTAGAGGTTGAGCTTTCCGTGAGCACCGGTGTCGCCATCGCCATGCCGCAACACATGCAGGGCGTCAGCAGCCACGACGCGGCCAACGAACTGCTGCGCAACGCCGACATCGCGATGTACCAAGCCAAGCGGCGTGGCCGTTCGCGCAGCGAGCTGTACACCGATGCGATGCGCGCCGAGTCGCGCTATCAAAAGGAACTGTCGAGCGATCTGGAACGGGCAATGGCCGCAGGCCAATTGCGCCTCGCGTATCAGCCAATCATTTCCACGCACAGCGGCCGCGTGGCTGGCGCCGAAGCAATGTTGCGCTGGGATCACCCCGAGCGCGGTGTCATGCTGCCCGCACAGTTCATTCATGTCGCGGAAGAGTCGGGCATCATTGTGCCGATCGGCGAGTGGATGATTACGCAGGCGTGCCGCGACACCCGCTCGTGGCTCGACTCTGGCCTTGTCGACCGCGGCTTCACCATGCACATCAACGTCGCTGGGCGCCAGTTGGCCGAGGGCAGTTTCGTCGAGCGCGTACTCGCCACCGTGCGATTGCTGGAGATGAATCCGCATCAGTTGACGCTCGATTTCGACGAGCAGACGCTCAACGATGGCCAGCCCGGCACGCTGCGGTCGCTGCAAGCACTGCGTCGCGTCGGTGTGCAGTTGGCGCTCAACGGCTTCGGCACTGGCATTTCATCGCTGACCGCGCTGCGCACCTGCGAGGCCGACGTGCTGAAGCTCGATGGCGCAATTGCGCGCACGTTGGGCAGCAACGGCGACGACGACCCGATCGTGCGCGCAATAGTGCAGCTGGCACATGCGCTCGACATGCAGGTACTCGCCGAGTGGGTCACCTCCGACGATCAACTACGTCGACTGCGTGTGCTGGGCTGCGACTTGGTGCAGGGCAAGCTGATTGGCGAGCCAACTGCGGCCGAGATGTTCGGCAACCAGCGCTGACTTTGACCAGCAACGGCAGCTAGTGAACGACCATTTGACGAACGTCGTCACCTTCCTAGTTCTTGGGTTCGTCGGGTTCCGCCTGGTGGGTGGGCTGCGCACAGCACGAACCGGCCCCGGACGCACGCTTGTCGCCCGCGTCTGGCGCAACATCGGCTGGCGTCACGTGTGGCCAGTGCCGCTGCTGTTGGCGCTCGTCATCGCCGTCGCCACCGCGTTGATCGCGATTCCAGGACTTTCCTGGGGTTGGTGGTCGGCACTTGGTGGTGAAGGGAATCCGGTCTTCGCTTCTTCCGAGTCGACGATCGGGACGGTGTGGGAATGGCTGATCCCGCTTACGTTCATGGCGCTGCTGTTTCCTGCGCTGCCACTATTCGCCTACGCCGAGGAACGCATGTTTCGTGGCGGCGCAGAGCAGTGGTCACTCGGGCGACGCGTGTTCAAGACGGTCCAGTTCGGAATGATCCATGCGCTGATCGGAATTCCAATAGGCGCCGCTCTTGCACTCTCGGTCGGTGGCGCGTACTTCATGTGGGCGTACCTGCGCCAGTACCGAGTGTCGGCTTCACGCGACCAAGCGCTGATCGAGTCGGCCACTGCGCATGCGGTGTACAACGGCCTGATCGTGATCACGCTGATGGTCACATTCGTGCTCGATGCCCTCGCTTGAGCATCGTTCGCTAGCCTGACGCTGTGTCGCTGCCCACACCGCCAACACTTCGTCGTTGCTACCGCCATCCAGATCGCGAGGCCGGGCGTAGTTGTACACGCTGCGATAAGCCAGCGTGCAGCGACTGCCTTGTGCAAGCGGCGGTCGGTTCGCATTGTCTCGATTGCGCAAAGGCAGCGCGCCCCGACATCAAGGCGCGTACGCAGATGTGGAACGCCAGGCAACTCACGCCAGTAACCATGGCGTTCATGGCGATCAACATAGGCGTGTTCGTCTGGATGGTGATTGCAGACAGCAGCGCGGCCAGCGCCAACATCACGAAGGCGCACGCGGATCTCGGCTTGTTCTCTCCATCTCTGAAGTTCAACGACGAGTGGTACCGCCTGGTCACGAGCGCTTTCGTGCACTTTGGTTTCATCCATCTCGCGTTCAACATGTTCGCCCTCTACCAATTGGGACAGCTCCTCGAACGAGCCGTTCCGCACCTGCAATTCGCGCTGTTGTACTTCGCGTCGTTGCTCGGCGGATCGCTTGGGGTCTTGTTAATCGACGGCAACAAGCCGAGCTTGACAGCTGGTGCCAGCGGTGCCGTCTTTGGTCTGCTCGGTGCCGCGGCTGTCGGGTTGCATCGCCGAGGCATCAACATCTTCAGTACCGGCATCGGCACGGCCCTGATGCTGAACCTGTTCATCACGTTCACCATTAGCGGTATCTCGATCGGCGGCCACCTCGGCGGACTTGTCGCAGGCGCAATCTGCGGATTCGTCATGCTCGCGCCGCATCACCGTCCCACCCCGAAGTGGGCCGGCTACGTGGTTCCAATCGCAGTTGCGGTGGCGTCTGTCGTCGCCAGCGTGGCCTACGTGAACACACTCACTTTCAGCTGATCGGCGCTGTCGGTCCAGCGAACTTTGTAACACCCCTTTGCGATGCTGATCGCATGGTTATCAGCACAGAATCCCCCACCGCGACAGCAACCCACGAGCAATTGGCTCTGCTGACGGTCAGCGACCCGCCGCTGCAGTTCCGGCTCGATCAGCGCACGCGTCAACGTGGGTTGGCGCACATCGCCGCCATTCGCGCACAGTTGGCGGCGTTGGCCGCCGATCGCCAGGCTGCCTAGCTACGTAGTCGGAGGAGGGAGC
>Ga0105048_10018084_pt1 | contig 10856 bp, 8 predicted proteins | sample MAT05_FD_78382 | JGI IMG/M metagenome (GOLD analysis project Ga0105048, IMG submission 78382) | Freshwater microbial communities from Lake Fryxell liftoff mats and glacier meltwater in Antarctica - MAT-05 | ecosystem: Environmental > Aquatic > Freshwater > Ice > Liftoff microbial mat | place...
ACGTTCACTGAATCGAGCTTGGCGTGACCAAAGGCATCGCGAGGTACGGCTTCACCGCGTGATTCCATCTCGCGGATGATCTGATCAACACAAGCGCCTTCAGAGACGAACAAGTTCACGCAATCTTGCGTATCCATGACTTTGCGCAAACGAGCGGCTTCGCTGTCGAGATCCACATTCATTTCTGGAATGAACACAGCGTCGATATCAAGGTGTGAACGATCCAAGTTGAAACCAACAGGGAAAGCACGGCGTTGCAAACGATCGCGGTAAGCTTTGGCCGTGGCAGCCGTAAGCCAACCACAGTTGCGTCCCATCACTTCGTGAATGATCAAAGTGCGTGGGTTTGCCGATTGCTCGTTCACCAAGTTCTCGAAGAAGATCGCGCCTTGCTCGGCCGCGGTCAACGCACCCAAGGATTGCTTGATTGGGTAAACGTCGTTGTCGATGGTCTTCGGCAAACCAACAACCGTAAGGTTGTAGCCGTTCTTCTTCAAGTACGCGGCCAGATCGGCGGCGGTGGTGTTGGTGTCGTCGCCACCCACAGTGTGAAGAATGGTGATGCCATCATCCGACAAACGTCGAGCGGCAACTTCAAGTGCGTTCTGGCCTTGCTTGATAAGCCCGCGCTTCACGCAATCTTCCGTGTTCGTTAACTTCACGCGGCTGTTGCCAATGGGGCTGCCACCGTGGCTGTGAAGGATGTGAGCGTTTTGCCGTGTGGCCTCGTTAACCACAACGCTGTTGCCCAACAGCAGGCCTTTGTAGCCGTGCAGGTAACAAGCGATTTGAACTTCAGGAGCAAGTTCAGTGTAGCGCTGGATCAATCCGCCCACAGCGGACGAAAGACAAGGAGCCAAGCCACCTGCGGTTAAAATGCCAACTTTTTGATTCGTAACGTTCACGTAGTCCTCCCAAAGCGCTTTCGCGCGAATACAGAAGTGCAAAATGTAGCACCACTGGGCACAGAAGGCCGCTGATTTTGCGTCCCTCTGCGCGCCGCATCAGTGCGTACTGTTATGCCGCAACGGCTGCCCTGCGGCTTCCACGCAGTGCGAACCAGATTAGATACGCATAACAAACCAATGGCACTACAAACGATGGGTGAACGCCCACGCTGTCAGCAAGAACGCCTTGCAGCAAAGGAACCACAGCCCCGCCAACGATCGCCATACAAAGCAAGCCCGAGCCTTTAGAGGTCAAAGGACCGAGGCCTTCAAGCGACAAAGTGAAGATCGTAGGGAACATGATCGAGTTGAACAAACCAATCGCCAACACGCTCCACATGGCAACGCTGCCCGTGCTGCTCATTGTTATGGCCAGCAAGCCAACAACCACGGCGACGTGGATCGCTAAAACACGCGAAGGCTTCCACATGCGTAATGTGACAGTGCCAATAAAGCGACCAACCATCGCGCCGCCCCAGTAATACGCAACCAAACGCGCGCCATCTGTTTCACTAAGACCACCAATGGCGGGCTCTTTGAAATAGTTCACCAAGAAGCTGCCGATGGAAACTTCTCCGCCAACGTAAGCGAAGATGCCAATGGCACCCCAGATCAAGTGTTTGTGCGCGAAGAGTGCGCCAAAGCCGCTTGTGCCTCCTGTTTCAGAATGGCCTTCAATTTTTGGCAGTTTGATCACCGCCATCATCACACCCAAAGCCAACAAAGCGATGGCCAAGCCCACGTACGGTGTTTGAACAGATTGTGCTTCGGCCAAACGATAAGCGTCAGAATCAACCGTCGACATGGCCGCAAGTTCAGTTGCACTTTTGCTCGCAACCGCCAAAATTAAGGCCGATCCGAAGAATGGCGCGATGGCTGTGGCCAATGAGTTAAACGCCTGGGCCATTGTTAATCGCGACGATGCGGTTTCAGGAGGGCCCAAAACAGCAACGAACGGATTCGCAGAAACCTGCAACACAGTGATCCCTGCAGCCAACACGAACAGGGCCGCCAAAAACATTTCGTAACTACGCGCGCTTGCCGCCGGGTAGAAACCAAAACATCCCAGCGCCGCAACCGCAAGGCCAATCACAATGCCTTTGTGGTAACCCACGCGCGAGACGATGCGTCCCGCTGGCAATGAGACGATGAAGTAGGCCGCGAAAAACACGGTCTGCACCAGCATGGCCTTGGTGTAGCTCAACGAGAACGCCGCTTTGAAATGCGGGATTAAGATGTCGTTCAAACATGTGAGGAAGCCCCACATGAAAAACAACGAGGTCAATACAGATAAAGCGAAACGATGGTTCTGCGTCGTTTGCCCAGAGGGGGCGGAGCTGACGGGAAGGGGAATATGAACTGCAGCCATTGTGGTCTCGTTTGCAATTTCGGCGAGGGGACCTATGCCCGCGAACGCCGCGGGACAAGGGCGGGCATTCTTGGTTGTGCAAGCCCTAATGGCAAGAGGCGGAAGGACCTGCAGCCGCATTCACAGCCCGCCACACCAGAAATGCGGCAGCCAATAAAGGCACTCCGCGTCGCAGGTAGCGTTCGGCCCGCGGCCAGCGGGACATCCAAGCCCATTGCGTTTGAACCGCCGCCAAAGCAGGGATGCCCCCCAAAGCGAACGATCCCATAACCAGCCCGCCACCTAAAAATGAACCTGCGCCGACGGCTGCGAGGTAGCCGCCCCACAAAACACCGCAAGGCAAAAAGGGCGTGGCGGCCCCAGCAATCACGCGCCCCGTGAGTGGCGAAAAACGTGCACCACTTCGGAACAGCCCGTGCGCAACTTGCGCGAGACCGCGAGGCAAACGCAACCTACGGCCTAGATCGAAGGCAGCAACAACCAATCCCGCGGCCATGACGAAAGGAAGGACGCGCGCCACGCTGGCAGACAACGAAAACGCAAGCCCCTGCCCTGCCAACCCCAGCAATGCTCCGACAAGAGCGTAAGCGAACAGGCGTCCAGCGTTCCAAGCCAAGGCCGCTCGCCACCTTGAAGCCGCAGACGAGCCCACACCCGCGCAAGCCAAAGGCCCGCACATCAGCGCGCAGTGGCCGCTGGCTGAAAATCCAGCCACCAAGGCACCACCCGCTGCGGTGGCCCAAAAGGCGGCGTTGGATAATAAATCGATCGTCACTGCGGGTTACACCATTCAATCGGCATGCCGTTCGCAAAGGACGCTGGCAATGCCTGTTGGCACCCAACTTGATCGCGAAAACTCTGCACCCGCTGCGTGCGACCATTGTGGGTCGCCGGTGCCCGAAGCTTTGCGTGCAACGCGGTTTTGCTGCGCGGGCTGCGCGGCTGTTTATGCACTCCTTCGCAACGAAGGACTTGGGAGATATTACGACTTCGCGGGAAAGAAAACCTTGCCTATAGGCCCCGCGCCCGTAGCCAACACCCACAACTGGCTCGAACCGTTGGTTGCCGCCGCAGAGGCGACTGAGGGCACTGTGTGCAGTCTTGAGATCGACGTCCAGGGCATTCACTGCTCTGGCTGCGTGTGGTTGATGAATGAAACTTTCCGCCGCACCAAGGGATCGGTCGCGGTGACGGTGAACCCCACCTTGGGCAAAGTACGGTTGGTGTGGCGCAAGGGTGTGTTGGATCTGGGGAATTGGATATGCGCGATTGAACGCTTTGGCTATCGATTTGGTCCCAGCCGCAAACACGGAGCGAGCGCAACTTCCTCCTTGACGTGGCGCTTGGGAATTTGCGTGGCGCTTTCCATGAACGTGATGCTGTTCTCGCTAAGCTTCTATTTTGGACTGTCACGCAGCGACGAAGTGATCTTCAGCCTTTTCACGTGGCTTTCAATGTTGCTATCGGGCGCCGTGGCTGTGATTGGTGGCGAGATCTTCTTTCGCTCGGCTTGGTTGGGCCTTCGCAGGCGGGTGTTGGCGATGGATCTTCCTATCGCCTTAGGGATCGCCTTGGTGTTTGGGGCTTCTGTTGCTCAAGTGCTTTCAGGACGTGGCGGAGATCTCACCTACTTCGACACGCTGAACACCTTCGTAACGTTGATGCTGCTGGGCCGTTGGTTGCAACAAAAAGCGATCGAACGCAACCGAACGTTGTTGTTGGATGACGACGGCGCCGAGGGCGTGTTCGTGCGAAGGATCGATGCGCGAGGTCCGACGGTTGTGCGCGCGCCTCAATTGCGCAAGGGTGATCAGGTGTTGGTGGCCCCAGGCGAATTGGTGCCAGTGGACGCCACTTTGATAGAAGGCAGCGCCATTGTTTCTACCGATTGGATCACAGGAGAATCTGAGGCCCGGCAAGTAGAACAAGCGCAACGTATCGCGGCTGGAAGCTTCAACGCGGGACGCACTCCGTTTAAGGTGCAAGCCGAAACAGATTTCTCCGAATCGCAATTGTCTACCTTATTGCGAGCGCCAACCAACACGCGGGGACCACTGAAAGTGGCGTTGTGGGACCGACTCGCGCGCTGGTGGTCGGCATCTGTTTTGGCTTTGTCTGCCGGTGGTTTCGGATTGTGGTGGCTTATCGATCGCGGGCGTTCGTTAGATGTTGCCACGGCATTGCTGGTGATCACCTGCCCTTGCGCTTTGGGAATCTCGCTGCCACTGGCGCGCGAATTGGTACAGTTGCGTCTGCGGAAACAAGGCTTTTTTACCCGCGATCCGGCCTTGCTTGACAAGTTGGTAAAGGTAACGAAGCTGGTGTTCGATAAGACCGGTACATTGACGTTGGGCTATTTAGAAGCGACCAACGTTGCTGAACTTGCGAACTTACCCAAGGACGTACGAGACCTGGCGTACACGATGGCAACGCAAAGCGCACATCCGGTTTCGGTGTGTTTGGCTGCGGCATTGAAAACGGCAGGAGCAACTTGGCTTGCGTCGCTGCAAGTTAGTGAAACGGCCGGAGCGGGCCTGCAGGCTTCCACGGAGGCGGGAGTGTGGCGGTTAGGAAAACCAGGATTCGCTTTGTTAGGAGCTGATCAAGAAGAAGGCTCCGTTCTTGGCACTGTACTTTCTTGCAATGGAACGCAAGTGGCGAGGTTCACGACACGCGAAGTGCTTCGGGCAGACGCGCAAGCCAACGTTCGTGCCTTGGGCGAACAAGGCTTCAAGGTGTACCTGATGTCCGGAGATCAAGTTGGAAGAGTGAAAGCGATGGCACAGCGTTTGGGAGTGTCCGCCTGTCGCGCGTTTGGTGCGCTCTCGCCAGAACAGAAGGCCGCGCACGTGAGCGAAATCGACGCGGGAGACACGTTGTTCCTTGGTGATGGCGTCAACGACACCTTGGCTTTCGATCGTGCAAGCGTTGCAGGCACTGTGGCAGTAGATCGCCCTGTTTTGCCGGGAAAGGCCAGCTTCTTTCTTTTGGGCGAAGGCTTAGCAGGACTCTCTGCGGCTTTGCTGGCCGCGAAACAACTGCGCCAAGTCACCCACCGGGTTTTGGCAATTTCACTTTCTTACAATGTGTTCGCAGTAACTGCGTGCTTGTTTGGGGCCATGACCCCCTTGCGCGCGGCCATCACTATGCCCGCAAGCTCGTTGTTCTTGCTTAGTTTCACCTTGTGGTCGGTGGGCGCAAAACGCCCACAACGCACCCAAGCACCCTTAACCATTGCGGAGGCGGCATCGTGATCGTTGTTGCCTTGCAACTTTTCGTCAGTTTGTTGTTGGTGGGCGGATCGTTGGTCCTGTTTGTGCATAGCGTGCGGCAACGAGACTTTGATCACGCCGACCGGCTTTCGTTAGCACCTCTTGAAGACGACACGGGCGGCAGCCCGAATTTAGACCTTGATCAGAAACACACGGATTAGAAATGCAGACGCAGCGAATTGAGTACAACGATTCAGTGGTTCGCCAGTTCATCTGGGCCTCGGTTATCTTTGGCATCGTGGGCATGTTGGTGGGCCTATTGGCAGCCATTCAGCTGACCTGGTGGCAGGCCAACTTTCAGACCCCCTATCTGACGTTTTCGCGCATCCGCCCCTTGCACACCAACGCCGTGATTTTCGCGTTCGTGGGCAACATGATGTTTGCTGGGGTTTACTATTCAACCCAACGCTTGGTGAAAGCCCGGATGGCTTTCGATCTGCTTTCGCGTATCCACTTCTGGGGCTGGCAGCTGATCATTGTGGCGGCGGCTGTAACGTTGCCGCTAGGCATCACCACCTCGAAGGAATACGCCGAGCTCGAATGGCCTATCGATATTGCGATAGCAGCGATCTGGGTGGTGTTTGCGGTTAACTTCTTCTGGACGCTGGCCCGCCGCCGCGAAAAGCATCTATACGTTGCGATTTGGTTCTACATCGCAACGATCATCACTGTGGCGGTGCTGCACATTGTGAACAGCTTGGCCCTGCCACTTTCACCCTTCAAAAGCTACTCGGTGTTTTCAGGCGTTCAAGACGCGCTGGTGCAGTGGTGGTACGGACACAACGCTGTGGCCTTCTTCTTAACCACGCCGATTTTGGGCATCATGTACTACTTCTTGCCCAAGGCCGCCGAACGGCCCGTGTATTCGTACAGGCTTTCGGTCATTCACTTTTGGGCCTTGGTGTTCATCTACATTTGGGCGGGTCCACACCATCTGTTGAACACCGCGTTGCCTGATTGGGCGCAATCATTGGGCATGGTGTTCTCAGTCATGTTGTGGGCGCCTTCATGGGGCGGCATGCTTAACGGTTTGCTAACGCTCAAGGGCGCTTGGCAAAAATTGCGCGAAGATCCCGTTTTGAAGTTCTTTGCAGCAGCCGTGACCTTTTATGGCATGGCAACGTTTGAAGGACCTCTTCTTTCAATCAAATCTGTTTCAGCGTTGGCGCACTACACCGATTGGATCGTAGGCCACGTTCACTCAGGGGCTCTCGGTTGGAACGGCTTGATGGCTGCGGGCATGTTCTATTGGTTGGTGCCTCGGCTTTACGGCACAAAATTGCGTTCAGTGAAAGCCGCCGAGATTCACTTCTGGTTGGCCACGATCGGAATCGTTCTGTACATGGTTTCGATGTGGATCGCAGGCGTAAACCAAGGCCTGATGTGGAAAGCCACCAACCCCGATGGCACTTTGGTTTACCCAAGCTTCGTGGAAAGTTTGTTGGCCATACGCCCTATGTACATGGTGCGCGCGCTTGGCGGCGGCATGTACTTGGTTGGCTTTCTCATGATGGCTTGGAACCTTTTTGTGACGGCCCGTTCAGGCAAGCCTGTGACAGTGACTGTTGAAGTTGAAGTGGTGGAAGAGGCACCAGGCGCACCAGGCCTCGGAGCTGTGTTGGCTGGCCGCCCTTTGTGGTTCTCGGTAATTGGTTTGGTGGCGCTGGTGATGTTGGGAGTGGCCCGACCGATGCGCGCCGTGGTGTTGATTGGCTTTTTGTTGTTGTTAAGCGAGCTGGCTTGGATCTTAGCCCGCAGAGCCAAAGAAGAGAACAAGCCTTCTTGGTTCAACGTCATTGAACACCGACCCTTGGCTTTCACAGTGTTGACACTGATCGCGGTGTTAATTGGCGGCATGGCTGAACTGCTGCCCACCATCTTGTTAAAACAAGCCGTTCCAGCGCACACCGACAACGCGCAAAAGCCTTACACTGCTCTTGAACTTGAAGGCCGTGACATCTACTTGCGCGAAGGTTGTTACACCTGCCACTCGCAGATGGTGCGGCCGTTGATTGGCGACACCGCCCGCTTTGGGGCTTACTCGAAACCAGAAGAATTCATCTACGATCACCCCTTCCAGTGGGGCAGCAAGCGCACGGGCCCCGATCTGCACCGCGTGGGCGGGCGTTACCCGAACTTGTGGCACTACAGCCACATGATGGATCCGCGCAGCACCAGCCCAGGATCAAACATGCCCGCCTACGTTTGGTTGGAAAACGGCCGCATCGACGCCAAGAACGCGAGCCGCAAGCTGCACGTGATGCAGAAGCTGGGCGTGCCTTACACCAACGAACAAATCGACGGCGCCACCGCAAGCATCAAAGCGCAGGGCATGGCGATTGTGAGCGACTTGGCACCGCAAGGTGTTGAGCTGGCGTGGGATTCCGAATTGGTTTCGCTGATTGCCTACTTGCAGCGATTGGGTCGCGATGCAGGTGTAAAGCCGCTGCCACAGAACGATACGTTGACCACGCTTTCACCAAACCCGGGAGCACACTGATGTACCGCCAGTTTTATGAAGGGATGAAGTTCGCAGATCTGCCAATGCTGGCAATGTTGATGTTCTTCACCATGTTCGCGGCGGTGATTCTGCGGGTCACCGTGTTTAAGAAACGCAACGATTTTGAGCGCGTCTCGCGTCTTCCGCTTGATGATTGAACGTGGAGGACTCCCAATGAACACGAGCGAACACCCCCCTGTACACCACATATTCGACGATATCGAAGAGCAAGACAACCGGCTGCCCAATTGGTGGCTAACGATCTTGTTCGGCGGCATCGTGTTTGCGTTTGGGTATTGGTTTGTTTATGAAACCACCGCTTCTGCCCCTTCGCCGTTGGGTGAGTATCTGCAAGAAATGGCGGCGTTGGCGAAACAGCGCGCGGCCGGAGGCCCAGTGACAGATGAAACCCTCGCCGTGTTGGCGCACGATAACAGCACCCTTGCCGACGGCAAGAAGACCTTCGGACAAATGTGCGCGCCTTGCCATGGTCCGGCAGGACAAGGCAACGCAGGCCCAAACCTTACGGATAAGTTCTGGTTGCACGGTGCAAAGCCAATTCAAATCTACAAGTCCATAGACGGTGGCTTCCCCGATAAAGGCATGCCGTCATGGGGCCCCATGTTGGGAGATGCACGCATTCGCTCGTTAGCAGCGTTCGTTATTTCTATGCGCAACACCAATGCCCCCGGAGGCAAAGCGCCGCAAGGTGAGCCTGTAGAATGAAATCGCTACCCGTGATCCAGCCCTCGGCTATCCGTCCTGACGGAAAGCGCGAGCCGATCTTTCCGATGGACGTAAAGGGCAAGTACATCACGGCCAGGCGCATCGTGTTCGCAATCCTCATTGCCGTGTATGCGGCCGCCCCTTTTGTTCATGTGGGCGGCCACCCTGCGGTTCACCTTGATATTGCCCAGCGCAAGTTCTTCTTGATGGGCGGCACGTTCAACGCACAAGATTTTTGGATCGTGTTGTTGATGGCCACGGCTGCGACTTTCGGCTTTCTGTTCGTCACGGCTTGGCGTGGCCGGGTGTGGTGCGGTTGGGCCTGCCCGCAAACAGTTTTCCTTGAAGGTGTGTTTAGGCCGATCGAACGATTGATCGATGGTCCACGTTCGAAGCGGTTGAAGATGTTGAACGCGCCGTGGACCCTTGTGCGTATCGCTCGTGCCATACTAAAGCACATCCTTTATTTTATCGCTTCCGTTGGCATAGCCCACATCGCGTTGGCGCTGTTTATCTCGGTGGATGATCTGTGGGGGATGATCAAACACGGCCCTGCAGCGTATCCCACGGCCTTTGGCTGGGCGGTGGCGGCAACCGCTGTGCAGTACTTCAATTTCTACTGGTTCAGGGAACAGTTCTGTTTAGTAATGTGCCCTTATGGCCGCATGCAATCAGCCCTGCATGACAAAGATTCCATAGTTGTTGCCTACGATCCAGTTCGTGGAGAACCTCGAGGACCACTTAAGAAAGAGGATCTTGGGAAGCCGAACGGACACTGTGTTGATTGCAAGAAGTGCATACACGTTTGCCCCACCGCAATAGACATTCGCAACGGCTTGCAAATGGAATGCTTGGCCTGCGCACAATGCATCGATGTATGCGATGAGGTGATGGAAAAGATCGGGAGGCCCAAAGGGTTGATCCGATTTGCATCGCTCAATGAATTGACTGGCGGCAAGCGCAAGGTGTTGCGACCAAGGCTGGTGCTTTACGGAGTTCTGTTGGGAATTTGCACCAGTGGCTTTGCGTGGGCGTTGGTTGGGCGCACACCCTTTGAAGCCAACATCTTACGCGCGCCTGGCGTGCCATGGGTTCTTGAAGGCGGGCGAGTTCGCAACCAAGTTGACATTCACTTGGTAAACAAACACGCCCAAAGCGCATCGTTCAAGATCAGCACGGAAAGCCCTATTCCCGCCGATGTGCAGCTGGGCCAAACGTTGGTAACGCTTGATTCGCTGGCAGGCACGCGCATTCCGGTGGTGATCTCGGTTAATCGAAAAGATCTAAAACCAGGCACCGAATTGATCATTCGCATAGAAGACGTGCAGAACGGCGACGTACGCGAACGGCATTTGCGGTTATTGGCGCCGGGCATACGGTAACGATGTGCCACCCTTGACACTTCGGCTTAAGGGCGGCACACCGGCGCGGCGGGTTTGGTGTCGCGCAAGATCTCGGAAATGACCAGCCGGTCCGTGCCGCTGAGATGCGCGAAGGCTGGCGAGTGATCGCTGCCGCTTAGCACTTCGCACATCCGGCGCCAAAAGAGATCACGTGCTTCTGCGGGCAACGCATCGAAGGCCGCGTTGTAGATCAAGTAAGACAACGGCACGGCAAACAACCTGCGTCGCAGATCAAGCTTTCGCAAATGCCGACCTCGCCGATCACGCGGGCCGCGCTTTTGAAATTCAGTAGCGAACGCGCTGGTACCCCGAATGGGTGCTGTGAGTACCGCTTCACCCGACATCAACATGGCTCGCACCAAGGGTTCAACGGCTGAATCAAGCCGCCTTTGCGTACTTTGCCGCGTTTGTGCCAACGGCTCTTGCAAGGCTTCGTTAAACACACGGTTGTCATGCAAGGCCAATCGGGTGTGGTAGCTCGCCCGCGTGATCAAGTTGTGCACCTGGGTTTGGTGGGCAAGCACCATAAGCGCAACGATGTCGCTAGTGGATTCTAAGTAGGGATCCACATCTACAAGCTTTGCAAGGCTGGCCAGATTGGCGCCGGATTCGCGATCCAACGCTTCGTTAGGCTTGCCT
>Ga0105048_10018086_pt1 | contig 10855 bp, 8 predicted proteins | sample MAT05_FD_78382 | JGI IMG/M metagenome (GOLD analysis project Ga0105048, IMG submission 78382) | Freshwater microbial communities from Lake Fryxell liftoff mats and glacier meltwater in Antarctica - MAT-05 | ecosystem: Environmental > Aquatic > Freshwater > Ice > Liftoff microbial mat | place...
CGATGCCTACGCCGCGTATCTCGAGCGTGATGTTGTGCCGAAGGCGAGTGGCGACTTTGTCGTCGGCGCCGCAGCGGTCGCCCGTCGATATGCGTCGGAAGAGCTCACGTCGTTGCCGCTCGATGCCATGGTGCAACTTGGCGAGAAGGAGCTGATTGCAAAACAACAGGCGTTTCGCGCGGCGGCGGCGCGGTTGTCTCCAGGCAAGAACGCGCAAGACGTATGGTTGGCGGTTCGCCGCAACCACCCGAAACGTGGCGAGGTAGTTGCGGCGGCGCAGCGCGCTGTCGATTCGCTCACCGCGTTCGTGCGCACCAAGGGTCTCGCGATGATTCCGGTTGGCGAACGCGTGACCGTCGCGGCGGCCCCTCCGTTCGACCTGGGATTTGCTTCGATGCATGCATCACCGCCGCTCGAACGTACGCCGGTCAAGAGCATTTACTACATCACGGATGCACGGGCCGACATGACGGAGGCGGAGGCAGAGTTGTGGCTGGAACGTTTCAGTTATGCAGGGTTGGTGAATACATCGGCGCACGAAGCGATGCCGGGTCACTGGTTGCACTCCACGTACATGCGCAAGACACCCGGAAAGGTGCGACGAATCTGGATTGGTTTGAATCCGTTTCCACAGCCGTCGTCCGGGCAGGACGGGTGGGCGCATTACGCCGAGCAGCTCGTGGTTGATCAGGGTTACGCGAATGGCGACCCGACGTATCAGCTGGCACAGATCAGTGACGCCTTGACGCGCATCTGTCGCTTGTTGTCGGGCATCAAAGTGCACAGCCGACAGTGGACGCTGGCGGAGGCGCAGCAGTGCTTCGAGAAGGAAGCGTATGTGGCCGCGCCGGCCGCGCGTCGTGAAGCCGAGCGCGCCACGTATGATCCCACCTACGGCGGATACTTCCTCGGCAAGATGGGATTGTTGACGCTGCGTCGTGACGTCGAGAAGCGCGAAGGCGCGTCGTTCAACTTGCGTGCGTTTCACGAGCGTTTCATGACCAACGGCATTGCCCCCATCTGGGCGCATCGGCAACTGATGTTGCCCGGTGATACAATGTCGGTCATTCACTGATATCGCGCATGAAAACTGGCGAGAAAGTGCGCGTGGGAGTACTCGGCGCAGGCGCGTGGGCCAAGTTTGCGCATTTGCCCGGCTATGTCCGTGATGAACGCTGCGAGCTGGTGGCCATTGCCGATCCGGTTGTCGAACGCGCCCGGGAATTTGCGGAACTGTTCAACATTCCGCACGTCTATGATTCGCACGAAGCGCTGATTGCGCGCACCGATATACATCTGGTCGATGTCTGCACGCCGAGCGCCACGCACTTTGATCTGGCGTGGGCCGCGTTGGAATCCGGGAAACACGTGCTGTGTGAGAAACCTGTCGCGTACAACTTTCACGACACGCGCCGCGCCGCCGCCTTCGCTCGCGAAAGAGGACTCAAGACGAAACTCGGATTCACATTTCGTTACAGTCCAGCCATGCGATACATGAAGGAGTTGATCGACCAGGGCTTTGTGGGCACGCCGTACATCTTCAACGGGTATGAGCAAAACTCGCAGTGGCTGAATCCCCAAACGCCGCTACGCCAGGTGAATCACGAGGCCGATCAGTCACGTATTCACGTGTCGTCGCTGGAAGGATACGGCGCGCCCATCATGGACCTCGCGCATCAGTTCATGGGCAGTCGCTTCAAGAGTGTTGTGGGAACGATGAAAAACTTTGTGCCCGAACGTATGGTGCGCGCGACTGGTACCATGATGCGTATGAATATCGATGACGGCGACATTTTCATTGGAGAGTTCGAGAACGGCGCTATTGGCTCCATCCAGACCAGCTTTGTTACCGTGGGCAACTATCCCGGACTTGAGGCGCGCGTGTACGGCAGCAAAGGCGCACTCATTTGTCGATTGGTAGAAGAGAATGGGGTGGCGGAGTCGCTGAAAGCGGCGACAGAAAACCAGGTGGAGTTTCGTGAACTGGAAATTCCGGAGCTGTTTTATCCGCCGGGCGGTTCGAGAACGGAATCGTGGCGCTCATCGTTTTATGCAAATCTCGTGCGATCATTCATCACCGAGATTCTATCGGATGATGATGCGAACGAGGGCAATTTTGAGGATGGCGCCCACGTGCAAGAGCTGATCAACGCTGTTGAGCTTTCATTTCGCGAGCGGAAGTGGATTTCAATTCCGCTTGAGGAGCACCGGCCCTGAACAACCTCGACAAAAACAGCGAGCAGGATGCGATAGACGCGTTCTTCGAACAGTATTACGCCGCTCATCCAGTCAACGCGACGTTCACTGGCGTGCACACGTACGATGAACGGTTGCCTGACTGGTCTAATGCGCAGGTACCGCGCGAGGCGGCAGAACTCGAAGCCCTCCGTGTGCGTTTGCAGACGGGGCTGTCAGCCACAAGCGAAGACTACCGCGCACTCAGCGACAACGGCGGCGCGTTGGATGCCGTGCTGGCACTGGCCAACATCCGCCTGCGCCTGCTTGAACTCTCCAGTGAACACTTTCAGAGTCGAAACCCGGCGCTGTGGACTGGCGAAGCGATCTTCGGAGTCGTGTCGTTGATGATCCGCGACTTCGCGTCGCCAGCGGAACGACTGCCCGCAATCATAGCGCGCTTGAATGCGGTGCCCGAGTTTCTACAGACGATGCGCGAGCGGTTGACGTTGGCGGTTCCCGAGCGTTGGCGCGACCGTGCGCTGCGTGAGTGCAGCGCGGCGGCGGAACTGTTCGGAGCTGGGTTGGACGCGTGGATGGTCGAACACTTTTCTGTTGACGACCAGAACGATCCCAAGAGCGATTTCGCGCGTGCTCGAGACGCCGCGCGCGCAGCTTGTGCCGCATTCGCGGCGGCTGGCGAGTGGCTGCGCTCACGCGCGGTTGCTGACGAGCGCGCGTACGCCGTGGGAGACGCACTGTTCGGCGAGATTCTCAAACATGGACACTTTTGCGACGAAGCCTCGCGCACACTGCTACAAAGGGCAGAGGCCGCACTGAAACATGAGCGCGAACGACTGGGCCAGTTGCTGAACGGCCGCGAAGCACCGACCGCCGATTCGGGGGGGGGCGCCGATCCGCGTGACGCCGCTTCACGGGACGCTGATTTGGGCGGCGCTGATTCGCGGAACATTGATTCGCTTGACGTGGGTCCGCTGCGCGACCCGTTACAAGACTGGCCGCGCGCTCAAGCCGAAATTGCCGCCGATCACCCAACGACCCCCGACTACTACGAAAGTTTTGCGCGCCGCTGGCGCGAAATTCACGAGGCCGTGGTTGCACACGACGCCGTCAGCTGGCCGCATTGGCCAATTCGCTACGTGCCAATTCCGGAGTGGGCGCAAACGGCTGCCCCCCAGCTGTACTGGTTGTTCTATCGCTCCCCCGCACCGTTCGACCCCTACGGCACTTACGACTACGTGGTGACGCCCATCGACACCACGATGCCGATGGAGGAACAGGCGAAGCGGCTCTCGGCCTGGAACCACAGCGCCATCACGCTCAACCATGTCGTGCATCACGGCGGCGTGGGTCATCATGTGCAAAACTGGAACGCGACGCATCGCTCGTTATCACGCCTTGGCGCCGTGGCCGCCGTTGACTGCGCCAGTCGCATTGGGATGTTCCTGGGCGGTTCAATGGCCGAGGGGTGGGCGTGTTATGCGACGGAGTTGGTGGAGGAGTTGGGATTGCTCACGCCACTGGAAACGATATCGCAGCAGCACACGCGTGTTCGGCAGCTGGCACGCGCGGTGGTGGACATACGTCTGCATACCAACGATTGGTCATTCGCGGAATGCGCTGAGTTCTATGTGCAGCAAGCCGGAATGAGCGTCGACGTGGCAAACGCCGAAACCACAAAGAATTCCATGTTTCCCGGAACAGCACTGATGTATTGGCTTGGCACACAGGGTATCATCGATCTGCGGGAGCAGATGCAAACCCAGCGCGGTGAGCAATTCAATCTGAAGGTGTTTCACGACGCGTTGCTGAGTCGAGGCTCCATCCCAGTGCCGCTGGTGGCCCGTTTGATGCTGGCCCAGGTTTGATCATGCCTGACGCACCCGCGCACGCAATCATGAACCAAAACAACCACGGACGCGCCGCGCTGCCGCCGGCCCGACGCTTCAGACGCGCACCGGGCGCGTTGCTGACGCTGTGCGCCGCAATCGGATTGGTCACGTGCGGCCAGGCAGAGAAATCCGTAGCCAGCGGCGTCGCCACGAACGAATTATTGATTGTGGGCTATGATCGCGAACCGGATACGATGAACCGGTACGCCACGCACATTCTTGAAGACATTCAGTCGTGCGTAGTTGAAGGGCTGGTCACGAACGATGAGACCATGCAGATCGTACCCGTGCTGGCGCGTGAAATTCCGACCGTCGAGAACGGCGGTGTCATTCTGCGTGCGGACGGTGGCATGGACGTCATCTGGAAATTGCGCGCGGGAGTGAAGTGGCATGACGGCGTGCCGCACACCGCGACGGATGTGCAGTTCACCGTGAACGCCATTAACAAGGGCGACTGGAAACCGGAAAGCGTGGACGGGTTTGATCGCATCACGTCGGTTGATACGCCCGATTCGCTCACGGCAATCGTGCACTACAAGGAAGTGTACGCACCGTATCGGCTACAATTTGTTCGCGGAACTTTGCCCGAACACACGCTGCGCGGGCGAGACCTGAATAACGCGAATGACTACAATCGGGCTCCGTTGGGCACGGGCCCGTACAAGGTCACCGAATGGAAAACTGGCGAGTACATCGCTCTGGAACGGGTGGCCGACTACTGGCGCGGCGGTGGGGCGCCGGCGATCAAACGTATCCTGTTCAAGTTTCTGCCCAACACAACGACGCGCATCAATCAACTGAAATCCGGCGAAGTACACATGGTGGCGCTGGTGCCGTGGGATAAAGTGCGTGAGTTGCGCGGTGTGCCAAGCCTGCGCCTCAATCAAGTGGTTGGCAACGGATACGAACACGTATCGCTCAACGAACGGCACTTCAAACCGTTTGCTGAAGTGCGCGTGCGTCAGGCGCTGGCGCACGCCCTCAATCGTCCGCTCATTGTGAATACGCTGCTCGACAGTCTGGTCGCTATCGTCAACGGGCCCATTCAGCCGCTCTCGCCGGCGTACAATCCGTCGGTGCGCGTGTACGACTACCATCCGGAAATTGCGCGTGCACTGCTCGACAGCGCGGGTTGGAAACCTGGCAGCGACGGCGTACGCGAGAAGAACGGCACGCGCCTCTCGTTTACGCTGATTACACAATCGGGATTCGCCATTCGCGAAAACGTTGCGCAAACGCTGCAGCAGCAGTTTCGCGAAGTGGGAGTTGAGGTCAAAGTTCAGCTGATTGATGGGACGTCCATCAGCAGTCTCTGGTTCAATGGCGAATTTGATGCGATGCTGCACTGGTGGCAGCAGGGCGCCGATCCGGAAATCACCCTCTTTTTTGCGGCCGATCGCGCACCGCCGGCCGGGCGGAACATAAACTATCTCGTCGATTCCGCACTCACCACGCTGTTGTATCGCTCGGATCGCACGGTCAAGGAGAGTGAACGCATCACACTGCTCAAGGAAGCGCAGGCCCGCGTGTCGGAACTCGCGCCGGAAATTCCTTTGTACAACACAGGCAAGTTCGACGCCGTGCCGCAAATGCTGCAAAACTTCAAGGGCAATCCCACCAACGCGGGCCCGTTCTGGAATGTGTACGCGTGGAAGATTGCGGTTCCGTAGTGACGCGCTACACACGCGGTGACCTCACCGTGATCAGGCGGTGACTCGGCTCATCGCTCGACGCATACTGCTGGCGTTGCCGCTGCTGCTGGTGATCTCGCTGCTGCTGTTCGCGGTGCTGCACCTGGTACCGGGTGGGCCGCTGTCGGCGTATCTCGAAAACCCAAACGTGCGGCCCGAAGACATTGAACGGCTGCGCCGGGCGATGGGGCTGGATCGATCGCTCGCCCAGCAATACGTGTCGTGGTTACTCGCGTTTGTTCGTGGCGACTGGGGATACAGTTACGCCGATGGGCAGCCAGTGATGCGCCGATTGCTCGAACGCCTCCCCGCCACACTCCAACTGGTTGGCAGTGCTGTGTTCATCGCGCTGCTCGCGGCCATTCCGGCGGGCGTGTACGCTGCAGTAAGGCCTCGTGTTGATCGCGCCACCAGCCTCGTGGCAGTGGCCGGAATTTCGCTGCCAGTGTTCTGGTTCGGGCTCAGCCTGCAGTTGTTGTTCGCAGGGTTGCTCGGTTGGTTGCCATCGTCTGGGCGCAGCACGTTTGGCGGGGGAAGTTTTGGTGACACGCTCGCTCATCTCGTTTTGCCCGCGACCGTGCTGGCGGTGGTGTTGGCGAGTGCGTGGATGCGGTATCTGCGACGCACCATGCGGGAAACGCTGGCCGAGCCGTTTATTGGTGTTGCGCGTTCACGTGGCGTGTTTGAACGAACGTTGTTGTGGCGTCACGCACTGCTGAATGCCGCGCCGGTGTTCACGACCGTCGTGTTGCTCGACGCCAGTATGCTGGCCTCGGGGGCCGTCGTGACGGAAAGTGTGTTCGCATGGCCGGGTGTTGGCAGTTTGTTTGTCGACTCGCTGGCGAAGCGCGATTATGCAGTGCTCATGGCGTTTCTCATGTGCGGATCGGCGGTTGTCGTCGCGCTCAATCTCGTGTCCGATGTTGTTGCTCTGTGGCTCGATCCGCGCCGTCGCGCAACACTTCCATGACACGTACGTCAGTGTACGCGGCGTACTCCGCTCCGGGTATTCGGTTCGCGGCGTTTGTTGTTGGCGCACTCATCCTGGCAGCGCTGCTGGCGCCATTCATTGCGCCGTACGCGGCCAACGCCATCGATCTCGCGCATCGGCGCGCCCCACCTTCGGTGTCGCACCTATTCGGCACCGACGAATTGGGGCGCGATTTGTTCACGCGCGTTCTGTTCGGTGCGCGCGTGTCGCTCGCGATCGGATTGATTTCCGCGTTCGTCAGTGTGGCGATTGGCGTAGCAATTGGGGCAACCGCCGGTTACGTGGGCGGTGTCATTGATGCGCTACTGATGCGCGGCACCGACGCCGTGCTGTGTATTCCGCGTTTGCCACTATTGATGATGGCGGCCGCCACGTTGCATCCAAGCGTTCCGGTGCTGGTCGTACTGGTCGGACTGGTGGGTTGGATGGAAACCGCTCGTGTTGTTCGCACCGAGGTACAATCGTTGTCGGAGCGCGAGTTTGTTGCGGCGGCCCGCGCGGTTGGCGCGACGCCGTTACGTGTCGTGTGGCGTCACGTGTTGCCGAGTGCGTTGCCTGTGGTTGCGGTGGCGTCAACACTTGCAGTCGCGCGGGGGATTCTGCTGGAGAGTGCGCTCAGTTTTTTCGGGGTCGGAGTGCAGCCCCCGACCGCCAGTTGGGGCAGCATGTTGTACCAGGCGCAAACGACATTGACCAGCGAGCCATGGCTGGCAGTGTTTCCCGGTCTCATGATTTTTGTCACGGTGTTGGCGTGCAATTCGCTGGGTGATGCATTCGGTACGTTGCGCGCCCATAGGGCGCGGCAGGAGTAATAGCAGGAGTGGTATTAGTAGTAGTAGTGGTAGTCGTAGTGGTAGTAGTAGTAGCGAAGACAAATGCGACGAACGGCGTCCGGTGTGGTGGTCGCTTCGTGAATGCGCAGACGGATGCGCATCTCAATTTCTCGCAGACTTTCAGTGCGAAGCACCGATGGACGTCGCGATTACGGCAACGCAAACGCGACGTACGTCCCACCACTCGGCGCCCCATTCTTCCCGCCGCCGCACGCAATCACGAGATACTGCTTCCCGTTCACCATATACGTACTTGGTGTCGCGTTGCCCGCAGCGGGGAGTGTTGTTTCCCACAATAACTTGCCCGTTGATTTGTTGAATGCACGAAACTTGTTGTCGTACGTGGTCGCTGCGATGAAGAGCAAGCCGTTTTGCGTGACAATCGCGCCACCGTAATTATCCGTGCCAGTATTTTTTACCCCCTGTGCCGCGAGTTTGGGGTATTCACCAAACGGAATCGACCACGCAAACGCACCGGTATTGAGATTGATGGCATTGAGCGTGCCCCATGGCGGTTTGATGCCAGGATACCCTTCACCGTCAAGAAAAATGTCAAATCCAACGCTCCGGTATTTCAAATAAAAGGGATTGGTGGTCGCGGTGGCCGCCACGAATTCGCTTGGATCCTACCGGATCGCGGTATCGAATGAGCCTCCGCGCCCCTGCAACACAACTGCGCTGAATCCTGGTGTGGATGTGGACTCTGAGCTGGGACCAAACGACTGCCGGGTGTCGGATGTGATCCCGCTGCTCAATGACCCGACGCCCGTCTCCACGTGGAAGCTGGCGATCACCAAACCGGTCATTTTGACGCTCACCATGAAATCGAACGTGATCGACAGCTACATGGAGTTGCTGAACGCGAACCTGGAATCGCTGGCGACAGACGATGACAGCGGTGGTGGTCTGAATTCACGGATCCGCATCAGCCTCGATCCCGGAACCTACCAGCTGCTGACGACGCTGGCCGCGCCCGGAAACGGTCCTTTCACGCTGAGGGCGGATATCGAGGACCGCCGGAGTTGCCCTCCCATCCCTCTGCAGGCCGGCGATACCCTGCAGGGAAATCTCGACGCCACCACCAGTTGCCGAACCCTGGACGTCTTCTCCAACCAGACCAGCGAGAGCCCGCTCGACGTGTACGAAATCAGTCTGACCGAGCCGGTCATTGGCCGCCTGGCAATGAATTCCCGGGCGTTCGATACCGTGCTGGCGTTGCGGGACTCGCGCGGCAACGTGGTGGCCAGCAACGATAACGCCTCGTCGACCACGTCCAACTCCGCTATCTCAACCAGCCTGGGCGCGGGCAAGTACACCGTGATCGCCCTGTATGGCCGCGGTACTCCGGGCGCCTACGACCTTTCGTTTACCACCGAGCCACTGCGTCAATGTCAGGGCGTCGCGCTGAACCTGAATGGCGTGACGACGGGCTCGCTCAATACGTCGGGTTGCCGCTATCTGGATGTCACGCAGCCCAGCACCATCAGTAATCCCGCAGCGGTTTTCACCTTCAACATTGATCGGTCCCAGGTTCTGAGCGTCACCGGAACGGGGCTGGGCCTGACGCCCCTCATCGAACTGCGCAATGTGGCGGGGGAGCTGATTTCTTCCACCACGCGAGGCACCACGGTGTCGCAACTGGTGCTGCCCGGCGACTACAAGGTGGTGGTCTACAGCCAGACCGGGAACTCAGGAACGTTCAGCCTGAGCTCCGCCGCTCGCGAGCCCGCCCAGTGCGCCGGCGATGTGCTGGCGCTGGATGCCACGCTGACCGGCGAACTGACCGCGAACGACTGCCCTCTGCGCGACCTCATCCCGTCACCAATCACGGCGCTGCCCGCCGATGTCTTCACCCTGGAGCCGACCACGGACAGCACGGTCACGGTCTCCGTGGATTCCACCACGTTCTCACCGTACGTGATGGTGCTGAACGCTCAGGGCCGGTTGGTCACCGTGGAGAACGCGCTGGGTTCCACGTCAACGCAGGCGAAATTCAAGGTCACCACGGGGACGTACACGGTGGTGGTGACGACGCTTTCCAACACGGGCGGGGCGTACCAGATCCGCGCCGTCACCGGGAGCGCAACTACCGGCTTAACGGTGGCCGCGCGCTGAGGCTTGTAGAGATCGGTCCACCGGCTCAGAAACGCTTTCAGAGCCGCGCGCGTCAGCAAGCGGTTTCAGCAAATGGAACGGTTGTTTCATGACAAGCCCTAAAAGAGTGATTTGGGGCGGCAGCGATTCTCTGCCAAAAGTACTGTAAACCGCGACGGAGAATTTTCGCCCGCTGCAGGCACTTTCCAGACGAGATGAGTAATATTCGTTCGGGCCTGCTCGTCCTTGTTACGGCACTTTTCTGGTTTGCGTCGGCTGAGGCGCAGGCAATCAAACAACCTCTTTTTCGAATGGACACCCTCGCGGGCGGTTCGTGGACGGGCGATGGCCGGGCGGCCGTCAACGCGGTTCTCGTTCAGCCTCAGGCGGTTACCGTCGATTCCGTTGGCAATATCTACGTCTCCGACGCCGCCGACCACCGGGTTCGCCGGATCGGCGTGGATGGCATCATCCGCACCGTCGCGGGCACCGGAGTCGCCGGATCGCGGGGCGACGGCGGCCCTGGCGTGGAAGCGCAACTAAATACGCCCTACGGACTCGCGGTAGACGCGTCGGGCAACCTGTACATCGCCGACCTCGGCAACGGTCTGGTTCGGCGTCTGAACACCGATGGAACCCTGATCACCATCGCCGGAGGAGGCAGGGAGGCGATCCCCATCTTCGGATCAGCTCAGGCGACAAAGGTGCGCCTGACGCAGCCCCGCGACGTCTCCCTCGACCGCGCAGGCAATATCTTCATCGCGGATTTCGGAGCCCACCGGGTGTATCAGATTACGCCTGGCGGGGCGCTCTCCACCATCGCTGGCACGGGCGAACCGGGGGCGATCAAAACACAGACTCTGGCCGTGAACGCACCGCTCTCCTTTCCGTCGGCCGTGGTTCCGTCCCCCCAGGGAAGCGGCGTCCTGACCATCGCGGACAGTGGGAACCGCCGTGTCCGGAAGCTGATGTTCGGCTCGCTCTCCACGCTGTTCGACAAGGCGAATCGCGAGATCGAATTCGGCACGCCCACCGGCCTCGCAATGGACATCTCGGGCAAGATCTATGTGGCCGACGGTAGCACCACGCGTACCGCCGTCATCAGCCCATCGGGCGATCTCAGCTCGCTGCCAGTGGGCAGCACCAGCGTCGCGCTCA